>WNGR01018518.1_pt1 | contig 12423 bp, 13 predicted proteins | sample 5407581 | NCBI WGS metagenome assembly WNGR01 (sample SAMN13153383, study PRJNA577476) | soil metagenome | isolation source: 80 cm soil or saprolite under Garry oak tree replicate 2 | place: USA:California | collected 2016-06-15
GGCGTGTGCAGGCGGGCCCGCCTGCACACGCCCGCCGCCCCCATTAGGCTGCCGTGCCTGCCTCCGCGCTGGGCATGTCCCACAGGCCAGCCAAGCGCTGATAGATCTCCTGACGCAAGGCCAGGGGATTAGTCTGCTCATAAAGCTGCTGAAGGCGTGCCTGCTGCTCAGGAGGCAAGACGCCGAGAGCCTGGACGCGCTCGTAGGGGGTCTGCGCTTGATCCCACTTCCGCTTCACCCTGTCACCGACCACTGTTTTCTGACGCAAGTGCAGCACGGGTTGAAACAGATTGTAGTAGACCCACATCCGCTCGTAGAGGGCGCCCAGCGCTTGCACCTGCTCCGGGGTATCCAAGCGTAGCTGCCCCACAAACTGGCGCACCAACGTGTCGTTCTTTTGCTCCACCATGCGATTATCGTTTTTCTGGTAGGGGCGGCTGCGACTCAACTGCACGCCCGTGACTTTGTCCTTCCAGAAGCGCACTAAATGCTGATTGAAGAACTCACTCCCGTTATCGGGATGCAGTTCGACCACCACAAAGGGCAGGCGCTCTAAGATCCGACGAAAGCCTGCTTCCATCGCGGTCTGTCCGCGCCCCAGGATCGCCACCCGCTCGCTCCAGCCGGTGGCTACATCCACCAGTTGAATGGTATGGCCGTATTGCCCAGCAGTACTCCCCCCGCTATGATGCACTAGATCCACTTCGAAATGCCCTGGGTCGCTGATGTCCCAGGGGATACGTCCCATTGGCACTCCTTTGGTGCTCTGGTTGGCCCGCTCGGCTCCTTTCTGCGGCAAGCGCACCAGGTGCGAACGGTATTTACGTAAGATGCGAGCCACCGTCGCTCGGCTGATAGTGGCTAACTGTGCTTCCACCTGTGCTGTCATGCCCAGCGGTTCAAAGCGAGCCAGATGCCGTGCCATCACGAGCAGGCCTGGGGTCAACCGCTCCGCACAAATGTAATCCCGACTTTCCCAGATGCGCACCACCACCCGCTCCACTTCCAGCCCATACTGACGCGAGCGGGGTCTGCTGCGCTTTTTGCGGTCCAGACTGGCAGCATGCATCAGGCGGATCACACTCTTGCGATGCAAGCCGGTTACCTGGTGCATTTCTGTCAGCAAGCACCCGCGTTCTGCTCGATTTGCGCTTACATAGCGTGCTTTCATCAGTTTGAGATACTTGCGGCGTTCACTCACCGTCATTTGCTCTTCGGTCAGCATGGCTTCCCCCACTCAGTAACATTGTTATTTGAGTGAAGTGTACCCGCCTTAGTAACATTTTACGTGAGTGAATACGGGTCCATTCGAGAGAGAGGAATGCTACCAAGCAGGTGCCCAGATTCCAAATTCGTTGTCATCAGGGTCGGTAAACTGCGCCCATTTGCCCCAGGGTTGGGTGGTGAGTTCCTGGGTCAGCCTGACCCCACGAGCTTTGAGCATTGCGCACGTTTCTTCAATGTTGTCGGTATGCAGAACAAAGCCAGTCATGCCTGTTTTATCACTGGCACTTTGGCCGCGCAGGCCGAGGATGATATGCGTCTGTGTGCCAGGGAGAGCAAGTTCAAGCCAGCGCTCCGTTTCGCTCATAGGCTGATCATTAACCTTTTCAAAGCCGAGCTTGTGAACATAAAAATCGAGGGCTTTGTCCTGATCGCTGACGCCTACCGTGACGGTCCCGATTTTCGTAAACATGGTTTCCTTTTTCCTTTCTGTTGATCGAAATCACCGTTTCTCGCTATCGACTGGGTGAAGTCTTCCCAATCGGAAGAGGTGACGTCTTTTTATGTGACTGTGTTCATCAGTATCCTTCCTTCTTGCTCGTCTCTTGTTGGCTTGTCTGTTGTTCGTCAGTCTCTAGGATGCGCGCAATCTCCTCAAGCGCGTCAGCTACCGCGTCTAAGTGCTCTGGGTTCAGTTTGGTCATGATGTGTCGCGCCCACTCTTGGTTGAGGGAATAGATCGTCCTGAGAACTTCTGCTCCTTGCGGCGTCAGTGCAAGCAACTGGGCACGTCGGTCAGCTGGGTTCTCCTGGTAGACAACCAGACCTTCTGTTGCCAGGACATTCGCGACACGCTGCACGCTCTGACGGGTATGGCCCATATTCCGCGCGATCTGCGCGACCGTCTGCGGCTGATCGCCGACTCGACCAAGCACTTGCCACCTGGCGCTACTTTGGCCGATGGATCGCGTCAGCCGATCGCCGTTGCACATGAGCAACCCGTTGATCCAAAAAATGCTTAACGCGAACCGGCTCAGGGGATCGTTTGGTCTTCCTGTTGACTCCATAGCAAGATCACCATATTGACAGCATACTGTCAATATGGTGATCTTGGCTCTTTTCTTCACAGAGCCCATGTGGTGCTGTGCTGAACCTGATGTGGTGTTAGATGGCCTGTTGTCGAGGCTCAATCAGGGGAAGCGAGCGGAAGTTGAATCACATCAGGCTTCCTTTGCGGTTTTTTCCGCGCTGCATAGTCGGGCAATTTTAGGAAAAGCAGCCATTCATCAGGACCGAGTGTCCACAACTTCAATTGTGGCGATTGATAGCCTGTCTCGATGAGACGCAGATTCTTCACCTCGGTGATGCTGACACCGTGCTGGTTGTAATCGCGCCTGCACGCTCGTAATTCACGATAATGACGCCAGTTGAGGAGACTGTGCTCTCCGTCACCTTGAACGCCGCCGGGATTGTGCCATCGGCAAACAACCGTTTTCCACCGCCCAACGTCAGCGGAAATATCTTTAGCCAGAACGCATCGACCAAATCATGCTTGATGAGCGTCTGAACGAGATTTCCACTTCCGTACACGTGCAAATCCGGCCCTTGCTGTTGCTTGATGTTGATGACTTTTTCCGCAATGTCTCCGCCTAAAAACACGGAGGGCTGCCATTCGTGAGAAGTCATGGTGTTCGAGGCGACGTACTTGGTCGCTGCATTGACGCCCGGCCATGCGTCCGCATGTTGCGGCCAGTATGATGCCCAAATTTCAAAGGTTTTGCGCCCTACCAACAGATCAAACGGCATGTTCATCTGCCCACGTATGACTGTTCCTCCAACATCGTCGGCATAGGGACCTGTCCACCCGCCATACGCGAAGCCACCACTGGTATCTTCCTCTGGCCCGCCTGGGGATTGTATGACACCATCAAGGGAGACGAAGTTGAGTACAATTACTTTTCTCATGACCGTGTTCCTCCAACATCTGGTATTAATGACATACCTCTATTCTACTGGCTTCGACGTGAAAAAAACTTCTTGGATCTTGCTCAAATCCTCGGCCCGGCTCTTGCCTGGGAAAGATCAGCCGACGCGCCTGATCCTCTCTTGACGAAAGTCTAGCATGGGTGCTGACGGAAGTCGCTCTCCTACGAATGTACAACAAGTGCGTGCAACAGCCTGCTTCTCGCGCGGATTCTGGTTGAGAGCGGCCACCCGTTCCAAACATTCACGCAATTTACCACTACCCTCCTACCACATCCCAGACCAAATCAACCCTGACCCATCGTTCCTCAGTATTGGCGTTGTCGTTTTGCGTTTGTCATGAGATTTAAATCGGAGCATCCCTTTCTGAAGGTCCAGTGAGCGCATCGCCGCACAATCAGGGCACTCGACCAGGCGCGTTCCACTGTCCAGAAAACGCTTGGCTTCGATGGGAACCACCCCAGAAAACGTGCATTTGGGTGTCCTGGCTGTCTGTACCTGATCTCCTACGAAGTCGCGGGCAGCAGGCAAGTATAGCAGAGATACTGAGGTAGACTTTATCCAAGTTTTACAGACCACACATTGTGACTAAGCAGCAAAAGCAAGCGTATCCACAAAGCGGTCGAAAAGGGCTCGTGGAATTTGCACGGTGTCGGCATCTGGGGACGACACCGAAAAACAAGCGGAGGGCCAGAGATGCTGACGCAGATCAGCAAGCGTATCGGAAAAGGTCGGCAAGGCTTTGCAGTACCAGGCCGCCTGGCGAACGGGAAACGCTTGCCCCTCCAGCAATTGCTGGGCAAAAATGGTGACGAGCGAAAACAAGCCCAACAAGGCAGGAGTCGTGCGCAGGATCGCCAGATCCGACCATTGGCGTTGCGTCTCTCCCCCCAAATGGTCACGCACCGAATGTATGGTGACTTCAACGGTCCAACGCAAGACAAACCACTCCACGATTTGGGCTGCATCGGCGTTTTGATCGGGGCCTCGCAAGGCCGTGGGCTCGTATTGGCCTTGCGGGTCGCGAATGAGCACCCACCGAATGGCGACCGGAGGAACAGGAGATTGATACCACAGAGCCGTGCCCGTGGCGATCTCCATCTCGCGTGTCGTTCCCCCATACCAGGACAGCGTGTGTTTCTGCCACTGGGTGCTGGGATCGCTGAGCCGCCCAGAGAGCTTGGGCTGGGCTTTGCCTTTGAGGGCATTGCGACCACGTTTTCCAGCGGGGCGAGCAGGGGCCGGATCGTAGAGACAGGCATCCAGCCGCAAGCGCGTGATGGCGCAAACGTGAGGCAAGTGGCTTACTTTCAGGAGGAACTCCAGCACCGCATAGGTCCCATCAGCGACCACAACCAGATACCGACCAGGCAACCAACGCGAGACTTGCAGGATCATCTGCCAGGCCCAATCGGTGATGGTTTTGTGCCGCATCCCGCGCTCCTCATGATAGCGCTCCGATGGCGCCAAAACCGTCAAAAAGGGCAAGGCCCACACACGGCAAGCCCACGGAACCCTCGTCAAAAGCATCATGGAGATCCAGCGCAAGCCATGGGTTTTCACAAAAAACTCTTTGCTGGACCGCACGGGATCACGATAGACGCCTCGTGCAGCAATCTTGCGGCCAGGTCTTCGTTCGATGGTTTCATCCAGGCCCATCACCATCGGTGCATCTGTTGGGACAAAGAGCTTCACCAGCAAGACCACCAACACACGGCTCAGTTCTCGCGAAGACCATGTGGCCCGATTGAGCACGCGAGTGACGCGTTCTGGAATGGCTTTTCGTCGGCGCATCCCATCACGCGCAAGATGGCGGCCACCGTTCGCTCTCCAGGTGCCAGGATGGCCCCGATCAAGAGCACTTTGGCCCATTCCCACACTCGTTCACTCAAGACCGGTTCAAAATGGCGCACCACGTGTATAATCCTTTTAGGCAGCGTCAGCATCTCTTCTTTTTCCTTCGTTCAGAATTTTGAAAGAAGCTGACTCTGCCTTTCGTTTTTTGTCTATCGTTTGGATAAAGTCTACCTCAAGCAGAACCTGGATATTTCCCAGCATGATATGAGCTCGAAAATTGTGATTACCCTCTTTTCGCTCTTTGCGGAATTGGAGCGTGATCTGATCAGTCTACGAACGAAAGAAGCCCTCGCTGCGAAAAAGCAACAGGTGAAGGCTGGCTTTGTTTTGGCGAAGCCGGGAACAATTCAGGCTTCTTTTCGCCCTGGCAAGCCTTAGCGGGGAAACGTGTACGAAAAAATGTTATGACCCCACATCCTGCCACATCACACCAGGTCGTTCCCGTGAAGGAACTCTTCTCTGTTTACTCTAGCACGCGCGAGGAGAGATGCGCCCAGATTCTTGTGCTGTATTGTTCCGAGAACTGGAAGTTCTGTGATAGAATCTCGAGGATGAAGGTATGGCACCTGTATCTGCAGCATCTTTTTGTCCACAGGAAGGAAGACAGGGAGTGGAGCAGGTTCCTTTCGAAGAAAACACACACGAAACCGTATTCGATGTTCCGCTTGAACACATTGTGCAGTCGAGCAGCGGAAAGGGCTGGCATGGGCTTGATGTGGCCGAGATCATCCACCCGCTCGATGATTTTGCCTTGCCTGCTCTTCCTCGTCATATCCTTGTCATCAATCTCAGTGCTCCTTCTACCATTCACGAACGGCTCACTGGGCGGCAAGGACACCTTGGAACCGGGAACCTGGCCATTTTGCCTGCAGGAGCGCCGACCAACTGGCATGTGGAGCGCGAGGGAGAGGTACGCCACCTGCATCTGTATCTCTCACCCACCCTCGTCCAGGAGATTGCCACCGAGGCCGACATTAATCCTGATACGATTGAGTTCGCCCAGACCCTCGGCATTTTCGACCCGCAGATCGAGACCATTGCGCTCTCGCTGCTCTCAGAGCTGCGCTCAGAGGGTCTAGGGGGAAGACTCTATGTGGAGTCACTAGCCAACATCCTGGGCATCCACCTGCTCAGACAGCACTCGTCGATGAAGCAACCCTCCCTCCCAAGAGCCGTTGGCCTTGACCAGGCGACGCTCAGACGCGTCAGCACCTACATCGAAGAGCATCTGGCCGAGGATCTCTCGCTCTCAGCACTCGCGGCGGTCGCGTATCTGAGCCCCTACCACTTCGCGCGTCTCTTCAAAGCGTCAACCGGCTCTGCTCCTCATCAGTATGTCATCGGGCGTCGGATTGAGCGAGCCAAACTGCTCCTCTCCACGACGAAGTGGTCCCTCACCACCATTGCGCACACGGTAGGATTTGCGCATGAAAGCCACTTGGCGCTGCACTTCAGGCGCCTCACCGGACTCCTCCCCAGCTCCTTTCGGTAACCGCGCAAGAATCTGTTGCGTTGGCGCAAGAATCTGGGCGCATCTCTCCTCGCGCGCGTGCTAGAGTAAACAGAGAAGAGTTCCTTCACGGGAACTCTCTCACACTGATAGACCAGTTGGCACGGGCTGGTTCTCGTAGAGAATCCGCTCCGTACCCTACGGAAGAGGGCAATTCCTTATGGAAATCAGAGCCTTATCCCGAACTCACGTTGATATAGTCTTTTGGGAGGTACCTCAATGAACACCAACGCTCAACCCACCATCGTCATCGTACACGGCGCCTTCGCCGACGCGTCCAGTTGGAACGAAGTTATCGAACGTTTGCAAAAGCTCGGCTATGACGTCATCGCTCCGCCCAATCCGCTCCGACTCCGCCTACATGGCGAGCTTTCTCAATCAGATTGACGGTCCCATCCTCCTCGTCGCCCATTCATACGGCGGAGCTGTGATTAGTAATGCTGGAGTCAACGCCTCAAACGTCGTTGGCCTGGTGTACGTGGCAGCACTGATCCCCGAGGAAGGCGAACGCCTCACAGACGTGCATTCGAAGGACAGCATCATCAATCCGCTGCTCATTGAACGTCAATATCCAACTGGGTCAGATGGAGAGACGGCACCCGAGTTCACACTCGATCCGGCTCACTTCCGCAGGGGCTTTGCCGCCGACGTGCCCGAAGAGCGCACGAGGCTCATGGCCGCTGCCCAACGTCCCATTGCGGGCGCGGCATTCGCCGATACCTCCGGACCGGTCGCCTGGAAAACGCTGCCATCCTGGGCAATCATCGCCACTGAAGACGTGGGTGCTGGTACTGACATTGTCCGCTCAATGGCCCAGCGGGCTGGTGCAAAGGTCACTGAGCTCAAGGGCTCACACGCAATCATGATCTCGCAGCCACAGGCCGTGGCCGACGTGATAGTGGAGGCAGCAAAATTCGTCTCCCAGCCGGACAGAGGATACCGATTACGCGAAGATTTGATTGAAGAAGGTAACCGGATTGCGAGAGACCAAAAACGTCCCCTCTTTCAGGTCATAGAGGATGCGTTGGTCGGTCACATAAAGGGGCACCCTCATTACTTAGCGAATGCGATTGTGCGATATCGCATTCATGCGAAAGTGCGCATGTGCGCATAGGCTGACCGTAGTCGAGGAGGGTCCCCTCGACCGCCTCATGAGCACTTGTTTGAACCAGGTTCTGCCAGCAGAGCAGAGCCAGAAGAAAGGAGATACGCATGCCGTCCATCAAAGTCGGCCAGGAGAACTCTGGATCCATCGACCTGTACTACGAAGACCACGGCTCGGGACGGCCGGTCGTCCTGATCCATGGCTATCCACTCAGTGGCCGTGCCTGGGATAGGCAGCTCCCGGTGCTGCTGGAGCATAGGTACCGCGTGATCACCTACGACCGGCGCGGGTTTGGCAAGTCCAGCCAGCCGACCACCGGCTATGACTATGATACCTTCGCCAACGACCTCCGCATACTCCTGGAAACCCTGGACCTGCGCGAGGTCACCCTGGTCGGTCACTCGATGGGCACCGGCGAGGTGACCCGCTACCTGGGCCGGTTCGGGTCGGCGCGGGTCGCCAGGGGAGTGCTGGTCTCCCCGATCCCGCCGTTCCTGCTCGAGACGCCCGACAACCTGGAAGGGGTGCCGGCGAGCTTGTTCGAGGGGTTCATGCAGGCCGCCAGGCAGGACACCCCAGCGTGGATGAAGGGGTTCCTGGACACCTTCTACAACATCGAGCAGTTGCGTGGCACGCTGGTCAGCGACCAGGCCTACCAGGCCAGCTGGAACCTCGCCGTGACCGCCTCGGCCACCGCCGCGGTGGCCTGTATCCCGACGTGGGAGACCGACTTCCGCGCCGACCTTCCCAGGATCGACGTGCCGATGTTGGTCATCCAGGGCGATGACGACCAGGTTCTGCCCTTCTCCAAGACGGGCGCACGGCTGGCCAGCCTGCTCAGCGACGTGCAGACGGTGGTCATCGTCGGCGGCCCGCACGCCATCGCCTGGACCCACGCCGAGCAGGTCAACAACGCCTTGCTGCAGTTCATGGCCTGACGCGCGGGCCGTCTGACACGCAACCGGGCCCCGAGAGAAGCGCGGCAGCAAGCCCTGGCCGGCATCCCTGGCCAGGGATACTGCCAGCGGTGAGGTGTCGTCCGATGGGGTCCGTCCCACACGAGAGGGTCGAGCGCTGTGCTCGGCCCAACCTAGAACCGAAAGGAGAAGATGAACCATGTCACACCATTATTCTACCATCTCGCCGGGGCCCCAATTCGGGTTTCCCTATGGGGACGCCCGCCTCGACTACACCGATTTGTTTGCTTTCCCCAAGCCGGGAGATCCCAGCAAGTCGATCCTCATGATGGACGTGCACCCGTCCTTCGACGTGATTAATGCTGGACCTACGACCGCCGAGCCTTTCGCGCCCGAGGGGCTCTACGAGATCAAGATCGACACGGACGGCGATGCCATCGCCGATATCACCTACCAGGTGCGCTTCGCGTCTAGTGGGGGTGGGGCGCAGACGGCGACGCTGCGCCGCCTGGAGGGCGCGCAGGCCGCCGGGACGGGCGAGGGCGGAGAGGTGATCCTCCAGGGAACGCCGGTCTCGATGGGGCGGGAGGCCCAGGTGACGCAGGCTGGCGACTATCGCTTCTTTGCGGGCTGGCGCAGCGATCCCTTTTTCTTCGACGTGGGTGCCTTTAACAACTTTCAATTCGTTGGCGAGGATTTCTTCGCAGATAAAGACGTTTGCAGCATCGCGCTGGAAGTGCCCAACGCGGCTCTGGGGCAGAACTTGATGGGCCTGTGGGCCCGCACGCTGAGTTGGGTGGACGGGAGCTGGGTGCAGGCGGAGCGCGGTGCGCGAGCCTCCCAAACTCCATTCCTTACCGGTGAGCAGAACGGAGCGTATCGCGCCGCGGAGCCGGCGGACGATGCCCGTTTCGTCGGCGCCTTCGCGCTATCGCTTGAGCATTACGGAGGGTTTACGCCGGTGGAAGCCAGGCGGGTGGCAGGGACCCTGCTGCCGGACCTCCTGTACTATGACCCCACGCGTCCGGCGTCCTACCCGGACAATGGCCGCACACCCAGCGACGACGCTGCCGATGCCTTCCTGACTGTCATCACGAATGGGAAAGTGACGGGGGATGGGATCGGCCCGCACGACGATCTGCTCGCCGAGTTTCCCTACCTGGGGCCGCCTCACAACAGCTCGCGGTAATCTGGCCTTGGTCGGCTGCTGGTAATAAGCGTTTAGAGTGGCTGTTGCCCATCACTGCGCTAGTTGGAGAGAAGGGACGACGAGCACACGTTGTGCCCATCGTCCCACACCACAGGCGGGACAATTGATGTGAATCCGATGAGAGAGATACATGAAGACACATTCGAACGAGCAATTGGGAACCCGCGAAGGCTTTTGGCCGACAGGCGCGGAGCAGCGGGTGAAAGAACTTGCGGTAAATGACCTGAAACATGAGCATTTGCCCTCAAATATGAGCACTGAGACAAAATTTCCTGCATCACACAGGAAAATGTAAATGTGGAAATTAAGTTGTTGATTTTTTGGCACTTACTCTGACGATCAGAGAACATTCTGCCTCGGCTGGTTACCTCGAAATTGGCAAGGGCGCGCCAGAGGAGGGAAAACTCCCTCACCAGGATAATTGCAGAGAATCTAACAGCTTAATTCCAACATTTACATAGACGACAAACAGGCGTACTGACGTGCATGGCAACCAGAACCCAGCCATTCCTCTCGTCGCCGCAGGGCTTTTGCTTGTCCCGCTAGCTCCAAGCTGGGCTCTGGCTCAAGACCATCAAAAGGAGAAACCTATGAACAATCCTCTGTCTTATCGCACCGTGCAGGCTGGCGCAGAACAGCGGTTGCTTGACTACAACATTCAGCTTCCCCCGGTTCCCACACCGTTGGGCGCGTATGCGGAGGTCGTGCAAACCGGCAACCTGCTCTTCTTAAGCGGGATGTTGCCAGTAGCGGGCGGCAAGCCAGCCTCTCTTGGGCGGCTTGGCGCGGAACTGACGGTAGAGGACGGCCGCAAGGCCGTTGCCATTGCCTGCCTGAACGTACTGTCGGCGGCGCGGCACCATTTAGGCTCACTCGGCAAGGTGAGCCGCGTGGTCAGGCTTGGCGTGTCGATCGCCACGGATAGCGATTTTCGGGAACATCCCAGCGTTGCCGATGCGGCTTCGGACATGCTGGTCCACGTTTTCGGGGAAGAGAAACTCTCGACCCGGATCGTGCTCGGCGTGGCAAGTCTGCCGCTCGGGATGCCGGTCGAGTTGGAAGTGATTTTTGAAGTCACTCCGTAAATGCGAAGAAGTATTGACGCGCATGGCAACCAGAACCCAGCCATTCCTCTCGTCGCCGCAGGGCTTTTGCTTGTCCTGCTGGCTCCGGGCTGGGTTCTGGCTCAAGACCATCAAAAGGAGAATGCTATGAACACCCTTGTGTCGTATCGCAGCGTGCAGGTCGATGGCCTGTCCATTTTCTACCGGGAGGCCGGGCCCAAAGACGCCCCTGTCCTGCTGTTGCTTCACGGCCTGCCCTCCTCTTCGCGCATGTATGAGCCGCTGTTGCAGCGCCTGTCCGACCGCTATCACCTGATTGCCCCGGATTATCCGGGTTTCGGCCATAGCGATTGGCCTGATCCTACCCAATTCGCCTACACCTTCGACCACATTGCGACCGTGATGGAGCATGTTACCGAGACGCTCGGCTTGACACATTATAGCCTCTACATGCAAGACTATGGCGGGCCCGTTGGCTTTCGCCTGGCTCTTGCCCACCCGGAGCGCGTTCAATCGCTGATCGTTCAGGATGCCGTGGCGCATGATACCGGTCTCGGGGAAAACTGGAACCTCCGCCGCGCTTTTTGGGCCGACCGTGCCACCTACGAGGCGACTTTGCGCTCGAATCTGCTCTCGCTTGCCACCACGCGCACGCGGCATGTGGGCAACGATCCCCAGGTAGAGCGTTACGATCCTGATCTGTGGACCGATGAATTCCGGTTCCTGAACCAGCCAGGCCAGGCCGACATCCAGAGCGATTTGTTTCACGATTACCAATCCAACGTCGCTTCCTACCCAAAATGGCAGGAATGGATGCGTCAAACCCAGCCTCGCCTGCTCGTTCTTTGGGGCATGTACGAACTTTCGTTCGATGATTCCGAACCGGAAGCGTTCCGCCGCGATGTTCCGCAGGCGCAAGTGCACAGAGTCGATGGCGGTCACTTCGCGCTGGATACGGCAGCAGATGAAATTGCCGACCTGGTTGACAGCTTCCTGACAAGTTCGATGTAAATCCCAACTTGAAGCTGGTCGGTTTTCCCACGCGGCAAGGTTGCCTACTGGAATGCGCGCATGAACGGCGACCTGGAAATGGCGGAACAGATTGCTGCTCAGAACCAGGACATCGCCAAAGAGCTGAGATAATAGCCTGCAAAGGAACATCGTATGAGTAAAATATGGTTTATTACCGGCACATCAAAAGGATTCGGGCGTGTATGGGCGGAGGCGGCACTCAAACGTGGCGACAGGGTCGCCACAACCGCCCGTCGCCCGGAGAGCCTGCAAGACCACTGGGCATCAAGGTCACGCTGATCGAGCCAATCGGCTATGCAACTGACTGGGCCGGCCCTTCAGCCAGGTTTGCCAGGGAACTGCCAGCATACGACTATGTCCGAGAGGCCAATAACGCTCGCCGTAGCTCGGCAGTGCGTGGGAATCCAGAGGCCACCGGGCCGGTCGTGCTGAAATTGGTCGATATGGGGCAGCCCCCACTGCGGATCTTCTTCGGCAAGGGCGCGCATGACATGATCCATGCCGAGTACGGCAAGCGCCTG
>WNGR01011595.1_pt1 | contig 12421 bp, 9 predicted proteins | sample 5407581 | NCBI WGS metagenome assembly WNGR01 (sample SAMN13153383, study PRJNA577476) | soil metagenome | isolation source: 80 cm soil or saprolite under Garry oak tree replicate 2 | place: USA:California | collected 2016-06-15
CTGATCCCGTTCTATGAATTCGACATCAACGATTTTTTCCGTTCCGACGGCGCGCCAGCCGCGCTGGCCACCCAGCGTCAGGATGGCTTCTTCCGGCTCGCCCGGCTTTACCGGGACCGGTTCGCCCGCAGCCGGGAAATGACGTTGCAAGCTTCGGCAAAAATCTCCGACCTGCAGTTCACCGAGGCCTACCGGGTGCCATTTCAGTACAGCCGGCTGGTCCGGGAGCATCTGGGCGCCGGCGCGTTCGTACAGTCGTCGGCGGGGGTCACGGTCACGGATCTCGACGGCAATACCTTTTACGACCTGACCGGCTCGTATGGCGTCAATATTTTCGGCAACGATTTTTACAAAGAATGCATTGCGAAGGCCGAAGCGCGCGCCCATGCGCTCGGCCCGGTGCTCGGGCCGTACCATCCCGTCATTGTCGAAAACGTCGCGCGGCTGTGCGGCATCTCGGGGCTCGACGAGGTCTCGTTCCACATGTCCGGCACCGAAGCGGTGATGCAGGCGGTGAGGCTCGCCCGCTATCACACCCGCCGTTCGCATCTGGTGCGTTTTGCCGGGGCCTATCATGGCTGGTGGGGCGATGTGCAGCCCGGCGTGGGCAACCCGATTTCGCCGCACGAAACCTATACCCTGGCCGATATGTCGGAGCGGACGCTCCGGGTCCTGAAAACGCGGCGCGATATCGCCTGCGTCCTGGTCAATCCGCTGCAGGCGCTTCATCCCAACGCCAATGCGCCCGCCGATTCCGCGCTGGTCGACAGTTCGCGCAGCGGTCATTTCGATCGCGCAGCCTACAGCGCCTGGCTCCAGGCGCTGCGGCAGGTCTGTACCGAGCGTAACATCGTCCTGATCTTTGACGAGGTCTTCGTCGGCTTCAGGCTCGCCGCCGGCGGCGCTCAGGAATATTTCGGCGTGCGCGCCGACATGGTGACCTATGGCAAAAGCCTCGCGGGCGGACTCCCGGTAGGCGTGGTCTGCGGGCGCAAGGATCTGATGCGTCGTTTTCGCAAAGATCATCCCGTCGATGTCTGCTTCGCGCGCGGCACCTTCAATTCGCACCCCTATGTCATGACGGCGATGGATGAATTCCTGACCCGGCTTGACGACCCGGGGTTTCGTTCGGTCTACCGCGGGCTCGATGCCATCTGGGATGAGCGGGCGCGGCGGTTGAACCAAATGCTGGCCGAGCACGATCTGCCGGTGCGGGTCGGGAACCTTTCGTCGATCTGGATGGTCCATTACACCGAGCCGTCGCGCTACAACTGGATGTTTCAGTATTATTTGCGTGCAGAGCAGCTCGCCCTGAGCTGGGTCGGGACCGGTCGCCTGATCTTCAGCCTGAACTACACCGACGTGGATTTTGCCGAGGTGGCGCAACGCTTTGTCGCCGCCGCCGAGAAAATGAAGCAGGACGGCTGGTGGTGGCGCGATGCTTCGCTCACCAACAAGAACATCCGCCGGCGAGTCCTGAAAGAGATCATCAGGCGAGTGTTTTCCCGCTAAGCGGAGTCTTTCATTCTCCGTCATGGCCGGGACATCTGCGCGAAGACGCGCTTCGCGCTTTAGCCCGGGCATGACGAACTTTGCGCCCGTCCGTCTGGCTGCATTCGTGTCAAACGCTCAGGCGTGCCTGACGTGCTTCTCGAGGCCGGGGTCGATCAACTCGCCCTTCATCAAATACAGCGGGGCCTTATAGTACAATTTGAGGTCGCTGAACGGGTCGGTCAGGATCTTGGTCATCCACACCAGGCCGGTCTCGACGTCGCGGATGAAGAACAGGTGCACGGTCCGAAACAGCAGGCCGCCAATCCCGATCGCCAGCCAGACCTTGGCGACCTGGCGCATGAAATCGGCCGGCGAGGTCCACGGCGTAAACGCCCCGAACAGGGTCGGATCGAGGAACAGCACCAGCGGCGAAAGCGCCCAGATCGTCATCAGGACGATCTTCCGGTTCAGATTATAGCCGACCTTGATTTCCTCTTTGTGGTCGTGCGTCGCGTGGTTGACGTGATCGTAGCCCTTGGGCTCGAAGAAGAAGTGACCCGCCTGCCGCGTGGTCATCGAGACCAGCCACCCGACCAGGGCGGCAGCAACCGGATTAACGAACAGCAGCGCATACGCGATCAGAAAGCTCGCAGCGCTGACAAAGTGCAGAGACTGGTTGATGCGGCTGTGATGATAGTAGCGATGATCGTCCCACCGCTGCGTTCGCAACTGTTCGCGAAAGTTCTTAATCATTTTTTCTCCCCAAAAGGTATGCCGGGATCTTGGTTACTGCGATTCGATGTCCGCTGTGTGACGATATCATAATGACATATGACGTTTCACATTGACGGGTTCAGCGAACGCCGGCCCGCGCGGGCTAGGCAGCGGCTGCGACCTCGGTTTTGCGGAAACGAATCAGCGAGAAATGGCCGAGAGGCGGCACCAGGCGGCGCTCGACCAGCTCCATTCCGCGCGAGCCTGCCAACCACTTCGCATAACGCGACCAGGCGAATTCAGCGGTCCGAAAGCCGAGCGGACGCACCACCGGCTGCAGCCGCTGCTCGATGAAACGGCGCACGCCGGCATCGGCGCTGACCCGGGTCAGGACGATCAGTTCACCGCCCGGCCGCAGCACGCGGGCAAACTCGTCGAGCGCGGCCTCCGGGTTCGGCACCGCGGTCACGACATATTGCGCCATCACGACATCGAACGAATTGTCGGGGAATTCGAGCTCCTCGGCGTCCATAACCGCGAGGTTCTCGACATTCTTCAACCGAAGCTCGGCAACACGCTTCTTGGCCTTTTGCAGCATCGCCTCCGAAATATCGGTGCCGAAGATGCGAAGGTGCGGCGCATATTGCGGCAACGAGATCCCGGTCCCGACGCCGACCTCAAGCACGCGGCCGCCGATCTTGTTGGTGGCGGCAATAGCGGCCTTGCGGCCCTTGCTGAACACGCCACCGAACACGAGGTCATAGACGGGGGCCCAGCGGTCGTAGGCTTGCTCGACCATCTCGCGGTCGAAGTCCAGCTGCTGTGTACCGTCAAGTTTGATGATTTCTGCCATGATGACTCTCGCTCACTGTTCTGGTGTTTGATCGTTTGGTTGGAGCATGATCTTTTCGGGATCATGCGCTAGCCGCGCACGGCGCCGCTCGCCGCTACGCGGCGGGCGGGAAGCGGCGAACGGCTCGGCTGCAATGCGCTGAGATTGCCGATGAACTGCCTTGCGCTGTTTTCCCAGGAACGCTCAAGCGCAAAACTCCGGCACAATTCACGGGAAATGCCGAGTGCGCGGATGCACGCGCTTCGCAGGTCGGTGTCCAAAGCTCCCACAGGGTGATCCGCAATCACGTCCAGCGGGCCTGTCACCGGGAATGCGGCGACGGGCGTGCCGCACGCCAGCGCCTCGAGCTGAACCACGCCGAAAGTATCGGTGAGGCTCGGGAAAACAAAGACGTCCGCCGCCGCCAGATGCGAGGTCAGATCCTTACCCGTCTTCTCGCCCAAGAATCTGACTTTCGGGTAGTGGCGTTGCAGCACCGCCCGCTGCGGCCCGCCCCCGATCACAACCTTGGATCCGGGCAGGTCCAACGCCAGAAACGCCTCCAGGTTTTTTTCGACCGCGACACGGCCGACGGTCATGAAAATCGGTCTCGGCAAATCAAGCTCGGCCGCATCGTCGGGCGTAAAGAGGTCGGTGTCGACGCCGCGGGTCCAGGTGCCGAGCTTTCTGAAACCTCTGGCGCTGAGTTCCTGCCTCAGCGATGCGGTGGCGATCATCGTCATGGCGGCCGCCGCATGAAAGTGTCGCAGCACGGCGTAGCTCACGCCGGCCGGAATGATCGAGCGCACCGCGATGTATTCCGGAAACCGTGTCGTATAGGACGTCGTGAAAGCCAATTTCCGGCGGCGGCAATAGGCGCGCGCCGCCCATCCGATCGGCCCCTCGGTCGCGATGTGAATGGCGTCCGGCGATGCCGCCTCGATCCTGCGGGCGATCTCGCGCCGGTTCGGCAGCGCCACGCGCAAGCCCGGATAGGTCGGGACACCCACGGACGGAAACCCATCCGGGGTCAGAAAGTCAATTTCGGCGCCCAGCGCTGAAGCGCTGCGGGCCAACGAGGTTAACGTGCGAACCACGCCGTTAACCTGCGGATGCCAAGCGTCGGTTGCAATTAGGATTCGCATCGCGGGAACCTGAGGGCTTGCTGATTCTCAATTCCCGACGTTCCGCTAAGGATATTTCAAGCGTGTGACGTCATTGATGTTCCGGTCATGCTTTTCGGGCCGCTTTGACGTATTTTTCGTGTACAATTGCAGAACAATGACTTCATCAGAGACTTCACCGGACCTCGGCACAACGTCAGGCCTGCCTCTCAGGCGCCGGAAAAGAAAAGACAATTCGCTGCTGGTGCTGGCCGCCGGCCTGTTGCTGTTTGCCGCGGCCGCGGGCGCGCTGTATTTCGCGTTGCGGCCGGTGACGTTGCGGATTGCTGTCGGCCCGCCCGGAAGTGACGACCAGAAGCTGATTGGGGCCCTGGCGCAGACCTTTGCCCGCGATGGGAGTTCGGTTCGCCTCTCCCCGATCGCGACCGAGGGCGCGACTGAAAGTATTGCGCTTCTTGCGGCCTCGAAAGCCGACCTCGCCGTTGCGCGTGGCGATCTTCAACTGCCGGCCAATGCCGAATCCGTCGCCATCCTGCGCAAGAACGTCGTTGTTCTCTGGGCACCTTCCGGCCTCCCGGCCAAGGGTTCCAAGAAACCACCGGCATCGAAAATCAAGGGGATTGACGATCTCGCGGGACATCGCGTCGGCGTCATCGGCCGGACCCAGGCCAATGTCACCTTGCTGCGTGTGATCCTGACCGAATCGGGCGTCAATCCCGAAAAGGTCGCGGTCACCCAGTTCGCCACCAATCAGATCGCCGAGTTGACGCGCGATGCGGCTCTCGATGCGTTCATGGCGGTTGGGCCGCTCGACAGCAAGATCACCACCGAAGCCATCGCCGCCACCGCCAAGGCCAGGGGCGAGCCAAAATTTCTGCCGATCGACGTGTCGGAGGTGATCGCCCAGAAACATCCGCTGTATGAAGCCGAGGAAATTCCGGGCAGCACCTTTGGTTCATCGCCCGCCAGACCGGACGACAAAATCGATACGGTCAGCGTCAATCATCTCATCGTCGCGCCAAAGTCCTTGTCGGACACGGCGGTTGGCACCTTCACCCGGCAATTGTTCGCGGTTCGTCAGACCGTCGCCAGGGAAGTGCCCAGCGCCTCAAAGATCGAGAAACCGGACACCGACAAAGACGCCGCATTGCCCGCGCATCAGGGAGCGGCGGCCTACATCGATGGCACCGAGCGCACCTTCCTTGAGAAATACAGCGATTATTTGTGGGGAGGTATTCTGGTTCTCTCCGGGTTCGGGTCCGCCGGCGCCTGGCTACGCCAATATCTGAAGCGCGATGAAAAACAACACAGCACGTTGCATCGCGACAATCTGCTGGCCATGATTTCGAAGGTGCGCCAGGCGGAATCATCTGAAGAATTGACGGCGATGCAATCCGAGGTGGACGGCTTGTTGCGGGAAACGCTCGAGAGCTACGATGATGGCGCCATCGAGGAAGGCGACCTGTCAGCGATTGGCCTCGTGCTGGAGCAGTTTCATCACGCCGTCGCCGACCAACGCGTGGCGATAGGTGCTCCCGCACCGGATCTGCCGCGCAGGCGTGCGCTGTAATCAGGGGAACACGCGTCGCATCGTTAAGATTGTTTCCTCACGACACCGGGACGAAACAATTCCCTACCCTGACGAAACGATTTCGCGGGTTTGACGCAAACCTCCGGAAACCTTTGCCCTCTACTGGTGAGGTTAACGACGCGCCGAATGGCGCGCTGGCGACCAGACAGGGGGACGACCGATGTTCAATCTGGATGCATTGAAGTTGAATTCCCGCCGTGCCGCCGCGGCCTTTGGCGCGCTGGCGATTGGCGCTGTGGCATTTTCCGCGTCCGCCACGGCCACGCCGCTGCCGCTGTTTCCATTCATCATGACGCCGCCGGTGCAATCGGCACCGCCGCCGGCGCAGGCCGCACCATCAGAAGATGAAGGCGCCGCGGTCGAGATGCCGGCGCGGCTGAAGCGCCAGATCGTCAGCTACGCCACCCGCGAGGCCGCCGGCACCGTCATCATCGATACGCCCAACACCTATCTCTATTATGTGCTCGGTGGCGGTCAGGCGATCCGTTACGGCATCGGCGTCGGCCGCGAGGGCTTCACCTGGTCGGGCGTGCAGTCGGTTACCAAAAAGGCCGAGTGGCCGGATTGGACTCCGCCCCCGGAAATGATCGCGCGCCAGCCCTATCTGCCGCGCCAAATGGCCGGCGGCCCCGGCAATCCGCTCGGCGCCCGCGCGATGTATCTCGGCGGCACGGTCTATCGCATTCACGGCACCAACGCGCCGGGGACCATCGGCACCCGCGTGTCGTCCGGTTGCATCCGCCTTACCAATGAAGACGTCTCCGATCTCTATTCGCGGGTCAATGTCGGCACCAAGGTGATCGTGCTGCCGATGGACCGCCGCGCCGACGGTGCGGACGGCAAGCGGGGCTGATTCGCTGAGCGCCGCCACAATGCAGCGTTGCATGCAGATGGCGCGGTCTCCGCGCCATTTTTGTTTGGGATAACAAAACCGTAACCGTGCTTCTGCCCCGGCGGGATGGCGCCCGCAGGAGGCGCCCTGTAGACTCGGCCGCGGAATCAATCCAGTTGCGGGGGGACGATGCGTCTCAAGACGATCCTGCTCGGGATCGCGGTGGTCGCGGTCTCGTTTTTCGTCAGCCTGAAGACCATGGACTGGCTGTCGCCGCGCGGCACGGTCGGTGCGCCGGTGCTTGTCCAATTGCCGCCGCTGTCCCCCGCCCCGCGCAGTTCCAGCATCATTGCGCCGGTCGTGATTACGCTTGCCGCCATTCGCGACGCCGCCGATCGCGGCGCGCCCCGCACCTTCGCGGGAAAAGCCGATAATCCGGCGGCGCAGATTCTGCAGAACGCCGACATCGGCTGGACCGCGTCGCGTGGGCCGATCTCCGCGACCGGTGCCCAGGATGTGCTGTCACTGGCAACGCCGCTGACGGGAACGCTGAATGCGACGGGCTCGCTGTCGGCCAAGGCGACCGGCGCGGTCGGCGACGCGCTCGGCAGTCTGCTCGGCGGCAATGTCGCCAAGCAGATCGGCAGCGTGAACATCAAGTCGCTCAATGCCAACGCCGAGATCAAGGGCAACGTCACCATCACCGCGCGGCCGAAGCTCGCCGCGGCCTGGCGCATCGAGCCTAACCTGGCCGCGCAGGTGACGCTGGGCGACACCAACCTGTCGGTGGCGGGCGCGCGCGTCAATGTCCCGGCGCAGGTCAAGCCGCTGATCGACAAGACGGTCAACGATCAGCTCACCGCGGTACAGGCGAAGATCAGCAACGATCCCGCGTTCGAGAACAGCGCGCGGCTGCAATGGGCCAAGGCCTGCCGCTCGATTCCGCTGCAAGGCGCGGGCACGCCCGGCTCTTTGCCGGCACTCTGGCTGGAACTGCGGCCGACCCGCGCGATCGCGGCACAGCCGCGCATCGATGCATCGGCGATGACGCTGACGCTCGGCATCGAGGCGGAGACCCGCATTACGCCAGCGCAGACCAAGCCGGACTGCCCGTTTCCGGCGACCATCGTCATCGTGCCCCCGACCCCCGGCCGCGTCAGCATCGGCGTGCCGATCGATATGCCGTTTACCGACATCAACAAGATCGTGGAGGCGCAATTCGCAGGCCGGACTTTCCCTGAAGACGGTTCGGGTTCGGTCGACGTCACCGTCAAGCGCGCCGTCGTCTCCGCATCGGGCGACCGGCTGCTGATCTCGCTTCTGGTCAACGCCAAAGAGAAAAAGAGTTTCTTTGGATTCGGCGGCGAGGCCAATGTGCATATCTGGGGCAAGCCGGTGCTCGACCAGACGCAGCAGACCTTGCGGCTGACCGACATCGAACTCGCCGTCGAATCGGAGGCGGCGTTCGGGCTGCTTGGGGCGGCGGCGCGCGCGGCCGTGCCGCATCTGCAAAAGGCGCTGGCGGAAAAGGCCACCATCGACCTCAAGCCATTTGCCTCCAACGCGCAAAAGAAGATCGCCGACGTAATCGCGGGCTTTCAGAAGAACGAAGACGGCGTGCGGGTGGCGGCGGAAATCACCAGCCTGCGCCTTGCCGACATCGCCTTCGATTCCAAAACGCTGCGCGTGATCGCGGATGCCGCCGGTACGATCAATGTGTACATCAACACGCTGCAGGGGCTGTGAGGCGCTGCCCCCCGCCAAAGCGTGAGACTGTTTCGGGCTCGCTTCAACACTCACCTATTCAGATCTGAGGCCCCATCAGCCGCTGAGCACGTTCCGCGCATAGAACATGATGATGGAGGTTCGCGATCCATTGCCGGCCGGACGCCGTCATATTCAGGTATTTTATTCCGTCGTCGAGATGCATCGAGACGGTGTCCCAGAAAAAGGCCGGGTACCTCTCAACAATGTCGGCCGGCGACGAATAGCCCAGTTGCCTGTTGGTACCGATCTCCTCAAATTCCCAATAGAGCGCGTTTGCCTTGCGCGAATACAGGGGATCGCCGAGTTGCCCGATGAGATCGGCAGCCTGGACCAATCTCGGCTCCAGATCGCTTGTCCCATCGCGGTCTTCCGGGACTGGAAAGCGCGTCATCTCGATTGCCGCCGCAACACGCGCAGGGTCGGCGATTGGAGATTTATCGAATCGCTCGAATACAAATAGTTTTGACCGGTCGACGTGATACGGTGCGAGCGCCGCGTCCGATGCGCCGCGAGGCAGCGTGATTTTCGTTCCCTCGGCGTCAATGATGAATTCAGTTTCGGTATCGCCGCTCAGGGCGCCGCGCACATAGCCAATGTCATGCATCAGACAAGCGGCGATCAGATGGCCATAGTCCTCGGCTTCTAATCGTTGATGCACCATCATTCCATGCAGAATGTCGCGTCCGACCATGGTGACCTGCAGCGTGTGTTCGTAATTGTGGTAAAGCGCGTCGCTCATGGCCAGACATTCGATGGTGCTCCGCGCCGCCGAGCCTATACGCTCCGCCCAATCGTCGCAGCTTGTTTGCCGCGATCGCCGTTATCGTTTTCATTGGCGTTCTCCGAATGATCGTGGATCGTTTTCGAAGTCCATTGCCGCTTTGAAGCGGACCTTTACCACTCTTTGAAAGTGGGTTCGATGCAACCTCCGCATACCCAGGGAAAGGTCCAATCCGCGGTGCGGCTGGCACTGTCCGGAATATATTTGCTCCAGGCATCGGCCCTCACCGGGTTAATCGACCGCCAAATGACGTCAAATCTCCCGAGTGCATCGATTTTGCCAATCATGACCGGCTTGGAAAGGTGGTGATTGGTGTTCATGACTTCCTCGAAGCCGCTTGGGGCCTTTACCCTCTGCCCATACATCGCCTGGCGAACCGCGTTGACATCCGCCGTGCCCGCTTGCGCGACGGCTTGTGCCCACATCCTGAAGCCAACATAAGTGGCTTCCATTGGGTCGTTTGTTACTTCATCTTTGTGCCCGGTGAAATTGGCCCACATGCTGACGAACGCATCATTCTCGGAAGATTTGACGGATTGAAAATAGTTCCAGGTCGCCAAATGGCCGGCCAGGGGCTTGGTATCCATTCCGATTAGTTCGCGCTCGCCGACCGAAAATGCCATGACTGGAGTGACAGCGGCGTCCACCTTTTGCGCGGCGAGTTCCTTGTAGAAATGCGTGTTGGCGTCGCCGTTGACGGTTGATATCACAGCAGTCTTTTTACCTGCGGAACCGAACGTCTTGATCGTCTCGATAATCCCGCGCCAGTCGGTATGGCCGAATGGTGTGTAGATTGTCATGACGTCGTCCGGCGATACGCCCTCGGTGTTGAGAAAGGCCTGCAATATCCGATTGGTCGTGCGCGGATAGACGTAGTCCGTGCCAAGCAGAACCCATCTGCGAACGTCGCCGCCTTCCTTGCTCATCAGGTATCGGACCGCCGGGATCGCCTGCTGATTGGGAGCGGCCCCGGTGTAGAAGATATTGCGGGAGCTTTCCTCGCCTTCGTACTGTACCGGGTAGTAGAGGAGGCCATTGAGTTCCTCGAAGACCGGCAACACGGACTTGCGAGAGGCCGATGTCCAGCAGCCGAATACAACCGCGACCTTTTCTTTTGCCAGTAGCTCCCGGGATTTCTCGGCAAATAGATCCCAGTCGGAATTGGGATTGACGACGACGGATTCCAGTTTGCGCCCGAGCAGGCCACCCTTTCTATTCTGGTCGTCTATCAGCATGAGGACCGCGTCCTTGAGCACCGCTTCGCTGATAGCCATCGTTCCGGAAAGAGAATGCAGAATGCCCACCTTGATTGGATTATCTTCGGCATCTGCAGTTGGCGCAGCAAAGCTCAGCAACACCACAAGCAACCCCCATTTGGGACGGCGACAAGCCCAGAGCGCCGACGATTTCATGGCAATGCCTCAGCAAGCTCATACACCCGGGTTTCGGTCGTCATACCCTTGGCAACAACCGTATCGATCGATCTGAACGCGAAGCTGTGCTGCGCTCGCGAGTAGACCTGTTCGCTGACAAGGATACCGGTCCCATACTCCTTGTTCAGGCCTTCGAGTCGGGATGCCAAGTTCACGGCCGTGCCCAGAGCTGTGTATTCCATACGTTCGGCCGAGCCGAGGTTGCCGACCACCGCCTCTGCGACGTGAATGCCGAAGCGCGTGACAAACAGCGGCAAACCTTCGGCCTCAAATTGCTTGTTGAGTTGTTCGTTCGCCTTCTTGCCCGCAAGCACCGCTCGACAAGCACGCTCGACATGGTCTGGTTGCCGATGAGGTGCGTTCCAGAACACCATCACCGCATCGCCGATGAATTTGTCCACGGTTCCGCCCTCGGCGAGGAAGGCCTCCGTCAATGCGGTGAAATACCGGGAGGCCTGACGCATCAGGGTGTCCGGGTCGGCGGATTCGGCAATGGTCGTAAACCCGCGCACGTCCGTGAACACAATCGTAATTTCCTGCCTGATGCCGCCCAGATCAGTGGAAATGGATTTGTCGAGAAGTCCCCTGACGATTTCCTTGGGAACAAAGTGCGCGAACGACCAGATGGCACGCTGCGCGAGGTTCAGAGTGATACCAAGTTCGTGAATCTCTTTTATGTACGATACCGCCGGCAATGGATTGGGCGCAGCCATGGTCTGGAGCTTGCCAGCCTCGACCGTTATTTGTTTCAGGGAGCGCGACATCCGGCTGCCGAAGAACCAGACGGCAGGAATAAAAGCGACGCCGGAGATCAACGCGAGAATTGTCGCGATGAAATGCGATCTCTGAATATCCGGGATGAAGTCGTCTTGCGCAGCCAGCAACAGCGTGTAGCCACCCATCTCGGCATCCAGTGAAAAATGCTTCAACCGATAGAGATATTTCGTCCCGTCTTCATCGCGGACGCTTCCTTCATAACGATCGCCGCCATCCCATCCCTTCAAGGCCGTTGCGACGAGTCCACGATCAAGCTCCCTGACGTTGGGGAGTCTCGGGTCGGAAGGATGCGTCATTGCATTGGCGACAAGTTGCTTGAGTTCGGGATGGGCGATGAGCACGCCTGCCAAATCGAATATCAAGGCAATTCCACGCGCGCCGGGCCGCTGCGCATTGACGAAATCACTGAAGGTATCGAGCTTGAGATCGGCGGCGATGACGCAGTCGAGCTGTTCAAGCAGGTCGCCCAGCCGATCCTGGAAGATTCGCCGCAGCGGCAGCGCGCCGGTGGGTGTGGGACGGATCAGATGTATATTAAAGGCGGCCTCCGGAGACGCGCGCAGCCTTTGGCGCTGCTCATCGTTCACCTGGTCCAGGTTGCGTACCTGCAACCAACTGCCATTGTCGTATCCGACATAGACGCTGTCCATTTGCGGCAGTGCGTGGAGCGCGGCCTTCAGGAGCGCCATGCCCCGACCGGTCTCGGTCCGCTGGTCCGAATCCGCCAGATTGGGACTGGCCGATAATACGCGAACCAACGTGACTATTTCGGCCACCTGGCTCTGCAGACGGCCAAAGGACTTCGCGCTGGCGGCGTCCATATAGGCTGACGCCGCTTGCTCCGTGGTCAGGTTAAACGTTCGGGTTTGGATCAAAATCAGGAGCGCGGCCAAAGCGGCAATGAAGGCCATCACCGCGAGGGTAATCGTCGTTCGAAATCTAAACATCGTGCGGACCCTCGATGACCGGGTCACCTCTGAACGTTATACTCCGTCTTGGCTATGCGATTTCGGAAGCGGCCACATGATGCGAATAGTCGGTGCAGACTGCGGCCTCCGCCGTTACGAGCAACGTTC
>WNGR01006569.1_pt1 | contig 12420 bp, 8 predicted proteins | sample 5407581 | NCBI WGS metagenome assembly WNGR01 (sample SAMN13153383, study PRJNA577476) | soil metagenome | isolation source: 80 cm soil or saprolite under Garry oak tree replicate 2 | place: USA:California | collected 2016-06-15
CTGCGAATCAGCTAGGGAGCCATCAGCGGCAGTCTCAGGGGTTCGATATTGGCTACTGCATGAGGATAAACGCGGGGAGAGTTTTTATTTGAGATCTGATTTCGCTGCGTACCGATCGGAGTTCGATGTCACTCCTTATTGAGTGACGGCACGCAGAGCAGAAGGTGTGGCGAAAGCCAGGAAGGAAAGACGTTGCAGCGAGAGTTGACTTTCGAGGATTGGCTCGCGGCGCTGCGTCGGCGACGCTGGTTGGTCGTCATTCCTGCGATCCTGGGCGCAGTGGCGGGATATGCGCTGTCCTTGTATCTGCCCAAGAAATACACATCACATACATCAATCCTGGTTGAACAGCCCACAGTACCGGACAACTACGTGAAGCCAGTGGTCAGGGAAGACCTAGGCCAGCGCCTCGCCAGCATGCGGGAGCAGATTCTGAGTCGCACACGCCTGCAACATCTCGTCGAACAATTCGGCCTGTACAAGAAATACGCCGAGGAGGCGACGATGAAGGCACTAATCAAGCGGCTCCTGCACAAGACAGATGCCGAGCGAGTGCCAATGGAGGACTTGGTCGAGCAACTGCGGAAGTCAATCAAGGTGACCCCGCTGAGCCCTATGGCGGGTACACGGTCGGCAGAGCTGCCCGGATTCAATGTGGACGTCACCCTGGGAGAGGCTCGCCTTGCCCAGCAAATCTGCACTGAAATTACCTCGATGTTCATGGCTCAAAATTTGCGCCTGCACCAGCAACAGACAGAGGAGACGACGCAATTCTTGGCCAAGCAACTGGAGGATGCCAAAGCCAAACTCGACGACCAGGACACTAAACTGGCCGCCTTCCAAGGTCGTTACATGGGGGAACTTCCCGAGGACGAGAAGACCAATCTCACCCTGCTGACAGGCATGACCCCGCAACTGGAAGCAGCCACCCAGAGTCTCAACCAAGCCCAACAAGAAAAAGCATTTGCGGAATCGTTGCTGAGCCAGCAGCTGGCGGCCTGGAAATCGTCGCCGGACGGCGAGAGTCCGCAAACGCTCGAGCAACAGCTCAGCAACTTACAGAAGCGGCTATCTTCGCTTGAGGGGCGTTACACGGAAAAGCATCCAGACATTGTGTCGCTCAAGGAAGACATAGCAAAATTAAAGCTGAAGATAGCCGAAGATGCGTCCACGCAGGATCAGGGGCAGGTGAGTAAACGAAACGAAATAGCCCCGGTGATCGAGTCGCCACAAATCCAACAGCTTCGAGCACAGCTTCACCAGATCGAGGTGACCATTAGCCAGAAAAGACACGAGCAGGAGCAGCTTCAGAGGCAGATCAAGGTCTACCAAGACCGGCTCCAGCTTAGCCCAGCGATCCAGCAGGAATTTAAGTCCTTGACGCGGGACTATCAAACCGCGCTCGATTTCTACAACGACCTTCTCAAGAAGCGGAACGAGTCCCAAATGGCCACCGATCTGGAACGCCGCCAGCAAGGCGAACAATTCCGCGTGCTGGATCCGCCCAGTTTGCCCGAACGGCCATCTTTCCCGAATCGGCCGATTTTCGGTCTCGGCGGGCTGGGTGTCGGGCTGGCATTTGGAGTGGCGATCGCGCACTTTCTAGAGTTACACGATAAGTCTCTGCGAACTAAGCGGGATGTTGAGACTTATCTCGGGGTGCCAACCTTAGCCGTAATCTCCTCGATGGCACCAACCGCCGCAAGGATCAAAATTAGAACCAGCAGGGGCACTCCAGCGACGCGAAACGAAATCAGCTTGCGCGCCGCGTCATGGTGAGGGCGACAAAAATGTACCAAGAGTTCTTCGGTTTACGAGAAAGCCCGTTCAACGTCAATCCGGACCCCCGGTATTTATTCTTGACGCCAAGCACTCGGGAAGCGCTGGCCAACCTGACTTACGGGATTCAGGGCCGAAAAGGCATCATTCTATTGACGGGCGAGGCCGGGACGGGTAAGACTACGCTGCTCAACAAGCTGTTGGATTGGTTGCGCCACGAGCAAGCGGTCACGGCCTTCATCTTTAACACGCAGCTCAGCGTCACCGAATTCTTCGATTGTCTGACGGCTGATTTCGGGATTTCCTGCTCATCGCCCTCGAAAAGCCACGTCCTCCTAGGGCTCAACCGCTGGCTGCTGGATCGATACCGCGCTGGAGAGAGGGCGGTGCTGATCGTCGATGAAGCGCAGAATCTGTCCCAGCAATTGCTCGAGGAAATCCGTCTCCTCGGCAACCTGGAGACGTCGACCGAGAAATTACTCCAGATTGTGTTATCCGGCCAGCCGGAACTCGAAGAAAAGCTCAAACACGCTCAACTGCGGCAATTTCGGCAGAGGATTACGGTGCGAGCCAGGACGAAACCGCTATCGCTGGAGGAAACTCATGGCTATATCGCGGAGCGACTACGCACTGCGGGAGCAAACGGCAAACCAATCTTTTCTCCGGAAGCTGTCGAGGGCGTGTATAACTACGCTCGCGGAATCCCCCGAATAATCAACGTACTCTGCGAGCATGCGCTGATCAACTCCTTCGCCGACCAACAGAGGCCCGTCCCAGCCCACCTCGTCGACGAAGTGGCGCAGGAATTTGAGCTGGACTGCCTCCAACCGACCAACCAACCAACCAGTGCCGCGCGCCCGGAAGATACTCTTGCGGCTGAGTCGCCGCTCGAAGACTCCATCGTGCTATTGGAGCAGTTCCGTCAGCACGCCTCAATCACTGCGGAGCCCAGGGAAGGGAAAGAATGAGCCGCGTTTACGAAGCTCTGAAGAGGGCCGAGCAAGGGAGAGCGCCAATCGAGTCGGCCAATGATGCGAAACCAAGCGATTCTCTCTTGGCAGAAGTTGCTCACCTCGATGGAGCAGAGCGGTCAGCCATAGGAATGGTTCCCCCACTGGGACCGGGAAACGAGTCCCCAATTTCTCACCATCCCCGGCTCGCTGAGCTGCGGCGGCACTGCGCGAGGCCTGGATGGAAGCTAAACCCAGACTATGCCGTTTTCTGCAATCGGTCTCTTGCGGTCTGTGCCGAGCAGTTCCGCACTTTGCGCTCACGTCTCTACCGGCTGCGAGATAAACAGCCCGTCCGCACGCTGCTTGTCACGAGTTCGGTGCCCGGGGAAGGAAAAACGTTCGTGTCCCTTAACCTTGCTCTAGCGATCGCGCGTCAACACGAACGGCGAGCCTTGCTGATCGACGGGGATCTACGCGCGTCAAGGCTCCATGTGCGCATGGGGGCTCCCTCTGCGCCAGGTCTGAGCGAATACCTTCGCGGGGAAGCCGATGAATTCTCCATTATCCAGGCCGACTCGAAGGATGAACTCTTTTTCATCCCCGCTGGGGGAACCGTCTTAAACCCAGCGGAATTGCTTGCAGACAATCGGCTGAAAGTATTGATCGATCAGATGGCCCCGGTATTCGATTGGATCATCGTGGACGCGCCTCCTGTTCACGCGGTGTCAGACGCCGCTGTGCTGGCAGGAGTGTGTGACGGGGTGATCGTAGTTGTTCGTGCAGAATTGACAGCCTACGACTTGGTTCAGGCAACGTTGCAGGAATTCCTGGGGAAAAATCTGCTTGGCGTAGTGCTGAATGGCGCCGACCAAGAGGCAACTTACGGCGCCTACTCATATTACGCCGGATACGGGATGGACAGGAAATGATGGACCGTCTGCCCATTTCGTTATCGAGATGCACGTTTCACCGCGGGATTTGCTAACGTCCCCGCAACCTGAGCCAGATATTTGGGACTCTGAGGGCGGTAGCTTGCCCAAATTTTCCTTTGTGTTGAGGTTAGGAGTTAACTGGTAGCTTGAAAGGCCTCCGAAAAGATGAATGTCGCGCCCACTGCAGTTAGTCTCCCCTGGTTCGCTCTGCAGACCAGGTGTAGATATGAGAGTTTCGTGGCAAAACAGCTGTGTCACAAGAGCTACGAAATTTTGCTACCCCTCTACGAGTGTCGGCGCCGCTGGTCTGATCGCATCAAAGAACTCGAACTACCCCTATTCCCGGGCTACGTGTTTTGTCGGTTCAACCCGCTGGACCGACTCCCGATACTTGTGACGCCGGGGGTAATTCGGGTTGTCGGAATCGGCAAGGTCCCGATGCCAGTTGACGACGCGGAAATGGCCGCTATCCAGACCGCCCTTCAATCTGGGCTGCCTCGACAGCCCTGGCCGTTCCTGCAAATCGGGCAAAGGGTAAGAGTCGAATGTGGGCCGCTATGCGGGCTTGAGGGAATCTTGGTGGATTTCAAGGGCCGTCATCGCCTCGTCTTGTCGGTGACCCTTCTCCAGCGCTCGGTGGCCGTGGAAGTGGACGGTGCGTGGGTGATCCCCATTCCCCAACAGCTTCGGCCCAATATCGGTCCGGCATCCTTTCGGCATGCCAACCCACCCATCAGGAAAACCAGCGAAGAAGCGATCACCAAAAAGCCTGGGACAGCATTGATAATTTGAAATCGCTTGCAGTTCTGGTCGAAGGAGAACTCAAGCATAGAAACCCATGTGTGGAATAGCAGGCATCATCGGTACCGAGCATAACTATCTGGCCCGCGGTGCAGACGTCCATCAAATGTGCCAGACCATCGTGCACCGCGGACCGGACGACGAAGGAATCTACGCTAAGGGGCGTGCCGCGTTGGGCATGCGCCGGCTGAGTATCATCGATTTGTCTACGGGGCATCAGCCCATCCACAACGAGGACGGAACTATTTGGGTCGTCTTCAATGGGGAGATCTACAACTTCCCAGAGCTGCGCCCGGCGCTGGAAGCTCGTGGCCACCGCTTCTACACCAGCACTGACACTGAGGTGATCGTTCACCTGTACGAGGAGTTTGGGTCCAAGTGCGTGCAGAGGCTGCGTGGGATGTTCGCGTTCGCACTCTGGGATGAGCGCAGAGAACGTCTGTTGCTGGCAAGAGACCGCTTCGGAAAGAAGCCGCTGCATTACGCGTTGAATGACGGACGGCTCCTGTTTGGCTCCGAAATCAAGGCGTTATTGGCTGCCGCGCCGGAGCTTACCGAGGTTGACCCACAGGCCTTGCTCAGTTACTTCTACTTCGGTTACATTCCCGATCCGCAGACTGCCTTCACGCGAATCCACAAGTTGCCTCCTGGACACGTGCTTGAATTCGTGGGCGGCCAAATCCGCCTCAACAAGTACTGGGACCTGCCCTCGCACGGCGTCTACGAGCCTCGATCCGAGGAAGAATGTTTGGAAGAACTGGAAAATAGGCTTGCTGAGGCTGTCCGGATTCGGTTGCTCAGCGATGTCCCGCTCGGAGCACTGCTCAGCGGAGGGGTTGACTCCTCCACTGTGGTTGCACTCATGGCTCGCGCTAGTTCGCGGCCGGTTAAAACATTTTCGATTGGCTTCTCCAACAAGGACTTCAACGAAGCCGAATATGCCCGCCTGGTTGCGCGACGGTTCGGCACCGAGCACCACGAACTGATCGTCGAGCCTCAGATCGAGGAAACGGTGCACTTGCTGACGCGTTCTCTGGAAGAACCGTTTGGCGATTCCTCCATCGTCCCGACGTATCATGTCTGCCGCCTGGCTCGCCAACATGTCACAGTGGCTTTGGCCGGAGATGGTGGGGATGAGCTGTTCGCTGGTTACGACCGTTACAGATCCTACCTTCAGCGTCGGAGACTTCGCTTGTTTCCCGCCGGGTCAGGTCGTTGGTACCGTGAATCCATTCATCAGTGGTTGCCGACCGAATGGCCGGGCCGCAGGTTTTTGTATAATCTCTCGCTGCCTCTCGGCGACCGTTACCTGGATGGAATTTCGATACTGCCAGCCCTCGTTCGAGAGCGCTCCCTCTTCTCTAAAGATTTCTTGGCTTGGGTCAACCGAGAGACTTCGCCCTACGAGCGCTTCCGACGCTATCTGGAACACAGCCCTGACTCTGATCCGCTGAGCAAAGTCCAATACCTCGACGCCAAAACGTACTTACCGGGGGATATCTTAACCAAAGTGGATAGGATGAGCATGGCGTGTTCGCTAGAGGTTCGGGCTCCTTTCCTCGACCATGTTTTCGCCGAATGGGTTGCGCAGTTGTCTCCTCGGTGGAAAATGCGGGGCGGAGAGCTCAAGTACATCCTGAAAAGGATGGCCGAGCGGTTGGGCGTCCCCAGACAAGTGCTCTATCGCCGAAAGCAGGGCTTCTCCATGCCCTTAGTCCACTGGTTCCGCCAGCAACCCTCGCCAGCCTTACTGGACATCCTTCTGGAACCCAAGACCATTCAGCGAGGATATTTCAACGAGCAAGCGCTACGTCGCAGACTCTTCGAACATCGCCAAGGCTTACGCGACCGCTCTTGGGAGATTTGGCATCTTCTTATTTTCGAGCTCTGGCACCGCAATTTTCTTGAGCCTGCAACCCAAGTACAGTCCACAGCAGCTTATTCGTGCCGCCCCGCCGCCGAACGTGAGGGCGTTCAACCGCCGGTCTTTAGTCCCCCCTATCAGACCACCGTACAAGTGGCGCGCTAACTATACTCTATCGCATTGACGCAACCATATGCTTAGCACTTTGAGCACAGATCGAGCCGCAGTTGTTAAGAATGACCCATCGTCACCGCATTGGCTGCCCAAATTCCATACCGTTCTTTCGAGGCTAAAGGCGCCCTCTGACAACGGCGGGGCGCGTGTCTTGCATTTGGTCGATACGCTGAACGTTGGTGGCACGGAAACCCAAATGGTGCAAACTACCCTTCGCCTACGGTCGACGTCCCATCATGTAACTGTAGGCTGTTTGCATGCGAAAGGTCCGTTGCTGGAGGTTTTGCAACAAGCTGATATTCCTGTAGTCGAGTTTTGCAAAAAGAAGACGCTTCTTTCAGTCAATGGCGTGTATCAGCTGATGCGTCTGGCCCTTTTTCTCCGGCGGGGACAGTTTCATGTCATCCATGCACACGACTTGTGGGCAAATCTTCTGGGTGTTCCGGCGGCTTGGTTAGCCCGTACACCAGTCATCATTTGCAGTCGCCGCTATCTGGCAGACCTGGACTGGTATACACCTTGGAGAAACAAGATTATCCGCACCATCTACCGCCTCTCCACTCACGTCATCGTGAATTCCGCTTCCGTGCGGCAATTGCTTGTCGAACGAGACAGGCTGCCCGCAGAAAAGATTCACGTCATCTACAACGGTGTGGATGTCGATCGATTTGCGGGTGTACGGGGAGACCGAGAAGGATTGTTGGGAAGTTTCGGAAGCGGTTCCAAGCTTATCGCCGTTGTGGCTAACATGTACAGCCGAGTGAAGGGACATGCGTGCTTGATTGAAGCGGCAAGCATTGTTTGCCGGGCAGTTCCCAGCGCAAAGTTTGTCTTGATCGGTGACGGCGCGGAGCGGCCCAAATTGGAACAGCAAGTGAGACAAGCAGGGTTGGAGGAGAACTTTTTGTTTCTCGGATGTCGGCAGGACGTTCCGGAGTTGTTAGCCTGCTGCGATGTTTCGGTGCTGCCCTCAGAGGCCGAAGCAATGCCAAATTCCGTGCTGGAATCGATGGCGGCCGGGCTCCCGGTGGTGGCCACCGGCGTTGGCGGAACTCCTGAAATCATCGTAGACGGAGTGGATGGATTGCTTGTTCCGCCTCAGGATTCGCAGGCCCTCGCTCAGGCCATGCTGCACATATTACAGGACGCGGACTTCGCCAGAAGGCTCTCGCGGTCCGGGCAAGAGAAGATGCAAACGCACTTCGGCTTCGATCGTCTCATTGCTGAACTCGAACAACTTTACAGTAACTCCGTGCTCGGGATGAAAGATTTCAGCAGCGTATCGCATTCGGACGTAGTCCTTCTTGACCAACAAACTCAACCGCTGCGAGGGAAGAACTGATTATGAAAACGGTTAGCGTGTTCGGAATGGGCTACGTCGGTGCCGTGACTGCAGCCTGCCTGGCACATAAGGGTCATCGAGTGGTGGGAGTGGATGTGAATCCGGCGAAGGTGGAGATGGTGGAATCGGGCCGTGCGCCGGTGCTGGAGCCGGGATTGGATCAGCTCGTGAGGGAGGGCCACGAGGCCTGCCGATTGCAAGCGACGACGGATCCGATGGTGGCCGTGAGTCAATCAGAGATTTCGTTCATTTGCGTGGGCACCCCAAGCCTGCCCAATGGCCGCTTGGACGTGAGCGCCGTCCAGCGCTGCTGTGAAGAGGTGGGGAGAGCGTTACAATCGAAGACAGGATTTCATTGGATCGTGCTCCGCAGCACTGTGCTGCCGGGAACCGCAAAGTCTTTGGTCATTCCCAGTATTGAGGCGGCCAGCGGAAAGCGCCAAGGGGTCGATTTCGCCGTCTGCGCCAACCCGGAATTCACGCGCGAAGGGTGCGCGGTCGTCGATTTTTTGAATCCCAGAATGACCGTTCTAGGAGCCGATGATGCCGATCAGCTCATCCCACTGAGCGAGCTCTACCGAGGTATGCCGGGTCAAATCTTCGAGACCACCTTGGGAGTTGCAGAGATGGTTAAATATGTCTGCAACGTCTTCCATGCTTTGAAAGTGACCTTCGCGAACGAGATAGGATCGCTATGCAATGAACTGGGTGTAGATGCGGGCGCCGTGACGAAGATTTTTTTGGCCGATACAAGACTCAATATCTCCCCGGCATATCTGACGCCCGGATTCGTCTTTGGTGGATCCTGCTTACCGAAAGACGTCCGGGCACTCTCCTACTGTGCCAAGCAGCTTGACCTGGACCTGCCCTTATTGCGCGCTATCATGCCTAGCAACCAGGCTCAGCTTGAACGAGCTGTCGACGCAGTGCTGGCGACGAAGTGTAAGAAAATCGGGGTTGTCGGTTTGAGCTTTAAGTCCGGCACGGATGACCTGCGGGAAAGTCCCTCAGTCCAGCTGATCAAGCGACTGCTTGGCGAAGGTTGCCAGGTCCAAATCTGGGACCGAGATGTCTCACTGGGACGTCTGGTTGGCTCCAACCGCCACTTCATCGAAGAAGAGATCCCCCATGTAGGTGCGTTACTCTCGACCGATTTGGAAGAAGTAGTCGGGCGTGCGGAGGTTCTCATCATCGGAGCAAAGGCTTTAGACGAGGAAGCGATATTAACCACCCTCCGCCCGGATCAGCTCGTCATTGATCTACGTTCTCTCCTCCCCCGTTCTGCAGCCGTCGATGTAATGGCCAATAAGCAGATGGTATCAGCCTAGGAATCCTCCGGACCGGAGGGGTTGGTTCAAGGCGCAGCGTGATGCAGTGGAAGGCTGTTTCTCATGAATAGATCCGCCGAGAGCGATTCGGATCGCATTGCCGAAGGGTATCCGCGAGCAAGAATTCTGCAGATCGGCAACTATCCGCCACCGCTTTGCGGCTGGGCGATGCAAACTAAGTTGCTGGTCGAGGAAATTCGCCGGCGAGGAAACGTATGTCAAGTGCTCAATCTCAATGAGAGCCGGAGGAGGCGGAGCAGTGAGTACATCGACGTCCAGAACGGCTTCGACTACCTGCACAAACTCATCCAGTTTGCCTTGAGAGGTTATCGTTTCCAGGTGCACGTCAACGGCCAGTCTACGCCAGGCTACATATTGGCCTTCATGGCTGCCGTAGTAGGTCGGCTCGCCGGTCACCCTGTGGCCCTGAGTTGGCGCGGCGGTCTGCAGCAGAGGTATTTTCCTCGGCCTGAGGGTTTAAGGGTTCGTTGGGCCTTTCAGCTGCTCTTTCGGCTCGCAGGACAAATCTCATGCAACAACGTGGCAGTCAAACATGCGATTGAACAGTATGGAATTGAGGCAGCGCGCGTCGTGGTGATTCCGGGCTTTTCAAAACAGAATCTGGAGTTCCAGCGGGTGCCGCTTGCTAGAGAGATAGAAGCCTTTTTGGAATCACACCATCCCGTATTTTTCTGCTACGTTTCGTTTCGTCCGGAGTACGGACTTCCTGCACTGCGGGAAGCGATGCTGCAATTCCGGCAACAGCATCCCGAAGCGGGATTCATTTGGCTCGGTTTTCCCTCCAAGGAATTGCCTGCGGTCAACGAGTTCGTGGCCGACTGGCCAGGGCAAGAGCGCCAAAGCCTCCTCCTGCTGGGGAACCTCACCCACGACGAGTTCTTGACGTTGCTGACCCGATGCTTTGCTTATATCCGCACTCCAGCGTGCGACGGCGTCGCTGCTTCAGTGCTCGAATCTTTGGCCCTGGGCATACCCGTCGTAGCCAGCGAGAATGGCCATCGTCCGGCCGACGTAACAACCTATCGGGAAGGCGATGCCGCAGACTTGTCTGCAAAGCTCATAAGTGTGACAGAGGGGTACGACGAAGTTAAGAAACAGGCGCAGCTGGAAGTCACTGAAGACAACATCGCTCTAACTACGGACTGGTTACTTGGGGTCCCCGCCCGCGAGGCGGAAGAGCCGAGAAGAGACTGGGTCCATGTCGCCTAGCAATCATTGGTTGAAGCGCGGCAAAAAAATCATGGAAATGAACTGGGACGAATTGCGCTTGCGCACTTACCAAGAGTTCGCGAAACGCTGGGACCTTGCGCTTTGCCAAATTGGCGGTTCGTTCTTCAGGGAGGGTCGCCCTCCTCAATTACAAGGTTTCGGCCGCTTTTTCTTCACCGAGGAAGAAGCGCCAGAAATCCTAAAGTGCTTGCGTGAGCGGCTCCCCGAGGTGGTAGAGGGAATTGTGAAAAAGGCAGAGCAGATTTGCGAGCACCGGTTCGACCTGCTCGGATACGAGGGTGTGGATTACGGAGCGAAGATCGACTGGCATCTAGATGCGGTGCATGGCAAGCGCGCTCCGCGCCGCCCATGGTTCCGAGTCCGCTACCTCGATTTTAACCAGGTGGGAGACTCAAAGGTCACTTGGGAACTCAATCGCCACCAGCACTTGGTCACGCTTGCTAAGGCCTATCGCCTCACGGGAGAAGCTCGCTACGCGCGCGAGGTGTTCCGGCAGTGGTATGACTGGCAAGACCAGAATTCATATGGGATCGGAATTAACTGGGCAAGTAGCCTCGAGGTGGCGTTCCGAAGTCTTTCCTGGCTGTGGGTCTGGTATTTGCTGAATGGCTGCTCCACCGTCCCGCAACGGTTCCCTTCCGACCTCCAGCGGGCGCTGATGCTGAACGGGCGCCACATCGAGCGATTTCTTTCCACCTATTTCTCACCCAACACGCACCTCCTCGGCGAAGGAGTAGGCCTTTTTTTTATCGGTACTCTGTGCTCTGAGTCTACATTGGCTCAGCGATGGCAAAAGCTTGGATGGCAAATTGTGTTGCGCGAAGCGGAACGCCAGGTTCAGCCCGATGGCATGCACTTTGAACAATCGACCTACTACCACACCTACGCGCTCGACTTCCTCCTGCACTCCCGAATCCTGGCGTATCTAAACGGAATGGCAGTCCCCGCTATGTTGGACCGGACCATGGAAAAAATGCTTGACGTCCTCTGCACGCTGGGTCGGGCAGGGTCTGTTCCCCAATTCGGAGATGATGACGGTGGGCGAGTATTTGACCCGAGACGTAACCGTGTGTCGGAGTTGCTCGATCCCCTTGCAACCGGAGCGGTGCTGTTCAACCGGGCCGACTTTAAAGCAGTGGCTGGTTCCATTCGGGAAGAAACGGTTTGGTTGCTTGGAGCCGCGGGGGCAAGGCGGTTTGAGGAACTTTCTCTCCAACAACCAACGGCGACTTCTTTTGCTTTGGAGCACAGCGGAATCTACGTGATGTCCAGTTCGAATCCCATGATACGTCAACTCGTGATTAATGCCGGCCCTCACCGAGCGGGGCGGGCGGGCCACCGCCATGCCGATGCGCTAAGTGTGCAGTTGGCTGTCAACGGACAACCGTTGCTGATTGATCCAGGCACGTTTGCTTATGTCGACTCGGATGCCGAGCGCAACCGGTTCCGTGGAACGGCTGGTCACAACACGGCGCAGGTGGACGACTTGAGCCAGGCCGAGCCTAGTGGACCGTTTGGGTGGGAAGCCCTACCCAACGTGGGTGTGGATCGCTGGGTGACTGGCAAAACCTTTGACCTCTTCGTCGGGTCCCATCGTGGCTATTGCCGGCTGAGACATCCGGTTCAACATCGCCGTTATGTTTTCCACTCAAAGTCAAACTTCTGGTTGATTCGCGACGTTCTTGAAGGCGATGGAGTGCATCGGCTTGAAGTTTCCTGGCACTTCGCCCCTGGCTCACTTTCTCCAATTCCCGGAGGCGCCGTGTTCGTGAGTGGCGAACACGCAGCCCTTGCCATATTGATCGCATCGAGTCAAGACTGCTCACGCGAGATAACCCAGGGTTGGTATTCGCCTATATATGGAAGAAAAGAGCCCTCCCCGATTTTTCGGCTTGGCTCTCGGGCGGAGTTGCCGGTAGAGTTCGCAGCACTGCTGATTCCTATTGCGAAGGCCGACGCAGCTGTAGGCCTCCTCCAGCTGTTCGAGCCAAGACAT
>WNGR01014755.1_pt1 | contig 12419 bp, 7 predicted proteins | sample 5407581 | NCBI WGS metagenome assembly WNGR01 (sample SAMN13153383, study PRJNA577476) | soil metagenome | isolation source: 80 cm soil or saprolite under Garry oak tree replicate 2 | place: USA:California | collected 2016-06-15
ACTTCTTATATACCTACTCCTACCTCGTTGGTTGCATGAAGCGTCGTCAGTATAGCTTGATCAAGTGGGCGTTGTTTATTCCCATCTACTGGGTGATGATGAGCATAGCAGCATCCCTGGCGCTCTTTCAGCTCATCTTCAAACCGCATTACTGGGAGAAGACTAAGCACGGCTTGCACCTGCATGCATCTAGCTTATTCTCCGGTAGCACAACTGTGAAAGAGGAACCCGAGTCGGTGGTCCCCATGCAATTACCTGCCTTCACGAGCACAAAGCATGTGTCCCCGCTATTGCCTGCGTCTCGCATGTCCTCCGGAAGCACGACCGTGACAAAGGATCTCGAGCCGATGGTGACCGTGCCATCAGTTGCTTTCACGAGCGCAGGGCGTCTATCCGAGCGTCTTCCAAAGCGCCCGGCATGGCAACAGTGGCTCAAAGATCCCTGGCTAATAGCCACGTTTGTCGTAGCCTGCATTGCTAGCAGCGCCGCCTGCTGGTATTTTTTCCAACATCATCAGATCTTGCTCCAGGAAGATGCCATCTCACATCTAAGGATTGCACGAAGAGTCCTCGATAATACCCCTCCAGGTTTTGGTCAACTTGGAGGTGTCTGGCTCCCTTTGCCGCATGTTCTGATGCTGCCTTTCGTTTGGAATGATTACCTCTGGCGTACTGGTTTAGCAGGAAGTTTTGTGGGAATGTTTTGTTACATGGTCTCGGTAATCTATCTGTTTTTTTCTGCGCGTCGTTTGACGCAGGATAGCCGGGCTAGCTTTGTAGGTACCTTGCTTTTCATCCTGAACCCGGATGTTCTCTATGTGCAGGCTACGCCACTTTCTGAACCAGTATGTATTGCGACGATGGTGATCACCTGTTACTATTTCCTCGCATGGACGCAGGACGATCATCCAAAGCACCTGGTCGGGATGGCGGCAGGCTGCTTTCTGGCAACCCTGGCGCGCTATGACGGCTGGAGCTTATTCCTGGTATTGCTTGTCTCGATTGTAGTAGTCGGTTGGATCAAGCGCCAGCGTTGGGAGCAGATCGAGGGCAATCTACTCGTTTTCGGTACACTAGGCGCTCTAGGGATAGGATTGTGGATGCTTTGGTGCTGGGTCATCCTGGGTGATCCGCTCTACTTCCATCACTCTACTTTTGCTGCAACGAATGGATCCCACTTCGCAGACACTACGTTTTACACCTATCACAACATGCAGGAGTCTATTCTTGCTTACATGGTTCTCTCCATAAAGACTATCGGGCCGATCCTATTTGTTCTGGCGTTCATTGCCATCGTCGTTTTTGTCTTTCGATTTCGCAGAACGCCAAGCACCATAGTTGGGGCAGTAGCATTTCTCACGCCTTTCGCCTTTTACTTCGTTTCATTCTACACTGGGCAAGTTACCATCTATTTGCCAGGAGTTGGCCCTAACACAGATGTACACTACATCTGGAATCTCCGCTTTGGCACGGAGGCGGTTGCGCCTGCTGCACTCTTTCTATCGATACTGGCAATGCGTTGGTCTATTACAAGACTAGCCCGTCTTTGGGGCATAGTAGGATCAATTGTCCTTGTGATAAGTATCTGCATACAGACAATCTTGATTGCTCATGCAGGGATTCTTCCGCTGCAAGATGGCCAATATGGTCTTTCTTGTGTACCAACAGAGCCCATAACCGTTTATCTTGCGCAACACCATGATGGGGGAAAGGTTCTGGAAGATGCAAACACCTTCTATATTGCTGAATCAGAGGCTGGAATTGACCTCAAGAATACCATCTATGAAGGCTCCACCGGGTTGTGGAAGAAGGCACTGAAAGATCCAGCATCGATGGTAGAATGGATCATCGTGAGTCCGGACGCGCCAGATGATCCCATAGCAAAGCACATCGATCTGGAGAGCCCAGCATTTCTGTCACAATTTACCCTCGTAGTTCAGGAAGTGGATAGAATCGCGTACGGTCATTATCACCTCAGCCTGTATCACCGGAATGGGCGCTCTCCGCTGCCAGCGCGACCTATACCATCCAGTCTGCTCACTGAGCATAGCCTTTGCAGGTAACTGTATACGTTACAGGAAACAGATAGGATACAGGAGACACAATGAGCGGCGCAACCAGGAAGATTCGCCAGCGTCTGGAATACCGCCAACAGATGGTGGCTTAGTTTGCAGCGACCCAAAGCTTGTTTAAAGAGTGATTTTCGGAGTGCCAGAGGCATATTTTGCCAAAACACTTTCCGTCGGATCACCAGGTCCGATATCGCCCTGAACACTCTCGCTCCCTTTATTCCAGATAATATAACCTGCAAGTCCTGCCTTAAATCCAGCACTGAGCTTTGCATCAAAAAAGGTTGCACGCTGATTGAGGGTGGTGGTTGTGACGGTCCCAGAACAGTCGCCGTTGGCCACGCTATTAGCACAGATGCCTGATTCACCGACAAAGGCTGGTTTGTTGAGATTTCGGCAGATAGCGATACGCTGCTGTATCTGGGAGGGCAATGGCGTTAGCACTTGTCCATAATCATGCCAGACATCGCAGAGGTCAACCTGGCCGCTGACAATCGTGGTGTAGTCTGTTGTATTATCTCCTGCGCATCCTCCTGGAGCCCCCAGATCAACTATGTGATTGGAATCAACTGCTTTGATAGCAGCCGTCATATCATCAGTAAAACTTCGCAAAATTTGAGCGCCTGCAGAACCGCACGGGCCAGCATCCGGTTCATTCACGAGTTGCCAGAAAGCAATGGTTGGTTCACTGGCATAATGTCGAGCTAGCTTTATTGCATAATCGCGGAACGAGAGTGGATATCTATCATTCGTTTGTTTATATCCTTGTCCAGTGATTTACGAGCATTGGAACAATATACAAACCATATTCCTTTGCATACGCGATGTAGCGATCAAAATCGGTATACGCACCTTTATTGCTGCCGCTTTGATAAAATGCCGTTCTGACAACATTGCCATGCGAAGCAGTATTGATCTGAGAAAAAGTAGTAGCAATTTCTGTATTCGTTGGTGCCCCACAGCCGGTTCCCATCCAATGCCAGTTATATCCAACGAGACGGAGTGGTGAGCCATTCACCATCAAGTTTGAGTTTGGACCTGATTTAGTGACAAACGGACTTCCTGCTGTATGCGGCCGGAGGTCCTGTCGCTGCAAACTCGTTATGATCGTTATGGGAATAATAACAAGAAGCAAAAGAAATGTAGCAATACTTAGCACATAGAAGTGCTTTCTAGAAGATGGTGCCATTCTCTTTCCCGTGGATTTCCATTTTTGAGACGTAGCTATCTGTTCCTTGCCAGTTTACGTTCCCCTTAAGCTCCTGTCAATAGCCTCAAGAAACATCTTACTATAATGTCTTCAAGAAGACTATCCCCACACTGTTTGTTACCAGAAAGTGAGAGCAAGCAGCCTGAATAGAGAAGGTGAAGGGACGATACTATTGTACCCTTTGATCATACTTTCGCTCCTTGAGGATATCAGGTCAGTAAGCTAACCTTAGTGTGGGGGTCGTCACAAAATAAAGGTCTCAATTGTAAGTTATTGATAGCAGATTAACAGACTCATAGATATGGTTGAGATTGATACCATCACACGAAGATTCCAGTTGCTGGCAGGGATGTTGGATGAGCGGACACGGCGATGCGGACACGGCGATTGGTGGCTGCTGCTGAAGCTCTGTCCATCGGCAGGGGAGGCAGTGTTGCGGTCGCACGCGCAACCGGCATATCGCGTCGGGCTATCCAGCAAGGTATCAAAGAACTCCTGGAAGATGTTGGCCCAGGAGCAGGTCGTGTGCGTCGAGAAGGGGGCGGACGCAAGAAAACGGTCACCAAGGATCCAAGTCTACGCGACGATCTTGAACGTATGATGGCACCGACTGGTCGGGGTAACATCGAGTCACCCTTGCGCTGGACATACAAGAGCGTACGGCAGTTAACTGAGGAACTCAAACAGATGGGTCACAAAACCTCCCATCGGATGGTAGCGGAGTTGCTCCACGAGCTGGGGTATAACTTGAAAGTCAATCGTAAGACCAGAGAAGACTATGCGGATTTGGAAGCACAGTTAGAGTATATCAACCGCACGGCTCAAGCCCATTTTGCTATGTGCGATCCGGTGATCTCAGTGGAGGCCAGGAAGAAAGGATTTGTGGGTGAGTTCAGGAACGGAGGACGCGAACAGAGCCCTCAAGACAATATGGAGAAGATGTGGGAACACGACTTTCTCGTCTCTGAACTCGGCCAGGTGACTCCAAATGATGTGTACTACCTCGGCCATGATCACTGCAGCGTTGGCATCAATGTGGATCACGACATGGAGACCTTCGCGGTAGAAAGCATCCAGCACTGGTGGAATGCGACGGGCCGTATGGCCTATGCACAATCGAGACGGTTGCTGATCACCACTGATGGGAATGACAATAATATGTTTCGGACACACCTGTGGAAACTGGAGATCCAGAAGCTGGCGGACGAAACCGGGTTGGCAATCACAGTTTGTCACCTGCCGCCTGGCACAAGCAAGTGGAACAAAATCGAATATCAGTTCTGTGCAAACATTTTTCAGAACTGGCGAGGACAGCCCTTGATCAGCTATGCAGTCGACATCAAACTGATTGCGCCAACTATGATACCGACCGGATTTGAAGTGCAACGCCACATTGACACCAACATCTATCCATCAGGACATAACGGGTCGGATGCAGAGATGGCATCGATTCCACTTGTGTGGGATGCATCCCACGGTGAGTGGAACTACACCATTCTTCCGCAGAGCGTCTCCCTGTGAGACACTTATTTTGTGGCATTTTCTTAGGTCGTCTGGGGGTGACGACATACTCTTACCCCATACCTGTTCCTTGTAGATAATTGAAAGAGAGAGAGATGTCAGCTTCCTATATGCCGACTGAAGACCCACAAGAGCCTTCTCAAACTGTATGCCCTGGCCCTCCTGTCCAACCTCCAGGGGATATACCGTCTCCCCCGGACCCTGTGGATGTCGCAACTCTCCAGAGTGACCAGGATAACCTTCTCAATGGTCACTCAAATCTCTTTGTACCTGCTAACGCTGATCCTGATCAACAGGTCATAACACTGCATGCCAGTAACGGTACGTTCCAGAAAGAAGAGCACAATGGAAAGGGTAAATCGGATGTTGCTGACGAGTCCGCCAACAACACTCAGTCCTGGCAGGTTTTCTCTCACACAATAAGCGTGAAAACGGGGTTCCCAGACAGTGAATCATGGTCTCAGGAAAATGGACACAATGGAAAGGTGAGCTTTGACACCCTTGGACTTGAGGAAGAAATACTGTCTCAGGAAAATGGACACAATAGAAAGGTGAGCTTTGACACCCTTGAACTTGAGGATGAACTACTTAAATTCTCTGTGGAGGGTCTGGCATTATCGCAGCCCGACACATCTGATCTAAAAACACTGGCTCAGGAAAATGGACACAACACAGAGGTGAGCTTTGACACCCTTGAACTTGAAGAAGAAACACTTAAACTCCCTGTGGTGAAAGGCCGGTCATTTTCGCAGCCCGCTACATATGATCTAACTGTAGTGATCCCCACGCGAAATGAACGTGACAATATTATGCCACTGCTTCATGAACTGCAAGAAGCCCTTGATGGAATTAGAGTGGAGATTATCTTTGTCGATGATAGCGATGATGACACCCCGCTTATCATCAAGGATGCCTCGGTTGCAATGGGAACGTCCATGTTGCACGTCCATTTAGAGCACCGTCAGCCGGGTATTGCGCGTGAGGGGGGATTGGCAACAGCCGTTGTACATGGTATGAACAGAGCACAGGCTGAATACGTCGCGGTCATCGACGCTGACCTTCAGCATCCTCCGGAACAGTTGCGTGTGTTTTATGATGAAGCTGTTGCACAGAATGCGGACCTGGTAGTAGCCAGCCGCTATATTAAAGGTGGGAGCTATCAGGGGCTGGCTGGTGCAGGACGACGATTTGTTTCTGTTGGAATGAAATGGACAGCCAGGCTGCTCTTTCCTGGGCAATTGATGCGTATCTCTGATCCCCTGAGTGGTTTTTTTCTCCTGCGCCGTTCGCTCCTGGCCGATGTATCACTGCGCCCGATCGGCTACAAAATTCTGCTGGAGATTCTGATTCGCTGTCAATGGTGGCAAGTGCTCGAAGTTCCGTATCATTTTCAGGCGCGTGCTCATGGGCAGAGTAAGGCGAATATGCGACAGGGCATACTGGCCTTGCGACATATGCTGCGCTTGTGGCGCGAAGTACCCGCTGCCGGGCGTATCTGGAAGATCAGTATCTTGCTTCTTCTGAATGTGTTGATTACGTTGGCGTTGTTCATTATGAACAAGTCTTTCCCGTGGCTATGGGCCGATCTCCGTACAGTTGTCTTTGCTGTAATGGCGTGTGTAGACTTTGTCCTCTTGAATCGCTATATATTTCCCTCACCAATAGTGACAAGTAGTGTTGCGCCATCCGCAGCCTCTTTGATGTTCATTGAGGATAGAGAAAGGGTCGAGCTTCCATCGACCCAGAACGGTGCCACCAATGGGTATCACTCTCACTCCATCGATGATTTAGAAAAGGTTGAGCTTCCATCGACCCAGAATGGCGCCACCAATGGGTATCACTCTCACTCCATCGATGTTATAGAAGATGATATAGAAACGAGCGAGCTTCCATCGATGGGGCTAGCCGAAGCCTCCGCGGTCGACCTGAAACGGGAATCTCAATCGGCGCGGAAGAAAAAATTCTACGACAAGTTTCAGTCCATAGCGGCAGTAGCAGTGGTGATCCTGGCGGTTGGCTGGATCAGCTATGCGCAACCTGGTACATGGCTGGTCCTGGCAGTCCTGTTTATTGGCTTTGCGATTGTATTCACACAAAATGTCATCCGCGATCAGGCGATTACTATGGTCCTGGCTATCGCTGTCGGAGTCGCCACGATCGATTACCTTAGCTGGCGTATTACCGCGACGAACTGGCATGGCTGGTGGATTGCTGTGCCGCTCCTGTTCGCGGAGGTTTTTGGGGCACTCCATGTGCTAGGTTTTCAATTTACTGTCTGGCCCCGGTCACAGGTGGAGATTGAGCAGGGTGAAGACCCGACACAGCATCCGATTTTCATCTTCATCCCTACTGTTAACGAGGGTGCCGCTATTCTCAGACCAACGTTGGAAGGGATCATTGCCGCTCGCGCTAAGTACCTGGCGCTGTATCCTCATGGGCAGGTTACGATCGTTGTGTGTAATGACGGTCATGTGGCTAAGGCGGCGAACTGGGAAGAGACAGACATGCTGGCTCAGGAACTGGGTGTCTGTTGTATGACCCGGACCATAGGTGGTGGAGCGAAAGCTGGCAATATCGAAAATGCCCGTCAGGACTTGCAAGCGACAGGTGATGCGCTCCTGGTCATCTTTGATGCCGACCAGGTAGCAAAACCAGATTTTCTACTCAAAACCATTCCGCCTTTTCGTGATCCCAAGATGGGCTGGGTACAAACCGGGCAATATTATGCGAACCTGGACAATCCGGTATCTCGTTGGGCAGATGATCAGCAATCAATGTTTTATAACCTGCTGTGTCCGGGAAAGGAGGCTCTCAACGCCGCTTTTATTTGTGGGACGAATGTGGTTATTCGCGCCGCTGCGCTGGACGAGATCGGTGGCTTACCGCAAGATTCGGTGACTGAGGATTTTAAAGCCTCCATCACACTCCATCCGTCCTGGCGAAGTATCTATTTGACGGATATTCTCGCCACGGGCCTGGGGCCGCTAGATGTACCATCATACCTCAAGCAACAGGGCCGCTGGGCGCTCGGCACATTAGGTGTATTTCGCACCCATTGGCGTGAAATCGTTCTCCCGAGGAGGCATGGCTTACGGATTGGTCAACGGGTCCAATACTTCCTGGCCTGCACGCACTACCTGTGTGGTCTGCGCGATCTGATCTACATGATCAGCCCCATTCTCTTCATCTTAACAGGTATTCCGGCTGTGCGCAGCGCATACTTGAGCGAATACCTCTGGCATTTTATCCCATACAGTCTGCTCGGCGCAGTCGCGCTATGGTATTCTGCGCGTGGCCTTACCGGATTTCGCGGTATCATCATCGGCTTTGGCAGTTTTCCCGTGTTGATTGGAAGTCTGCTTTCTGTCGTCTTGCGGCGCAAAGTCGGTTTTGCTGTGACCTCTAAACAACATGGTAAGAAGCGTTCGCTCAGCTACTTGTGGGTGTATTTCTTTTTCTTGTTGCTCTGTATCGCCTGCCTGTTCTGGGCGACCCAGGTCAAAGGTCAGCAAGAGACCGCTCTTTTCATCAGTGTGCTGTGGGTGGTCTACTCAATGTTGATGCTGGGTAGCTTCCTCTGGCTGAACTTCAAAGATCTACGCTTTCAAACGGCCGTGCAGCAATCCGGGGCAACTGATGAGACCATTGCCAAGCAGTCATATCCTTCGAAGTTATTGCAGCGCCAACGCGGACTGAATCCGGTGTGGAACCTGGGGCTAGCCGCTTTGATAGCGATTCCTATCCTTGCTAGTAACTCCCAGGGCTTTCTGGCATTTCTCGCGAGCGGCCAGTCCGCACCGTTTGTGATCAGTCAGGAGAAGATAGCTGCACCATACTTTGGTGTGTCGCTTCCGATTCAGTTGCTTAAGAATCGACCGCAAGTGTTAGAGCATGATCTGGGCACGCAGTTTTCAATTATTGGGCGCACGCAAGATATCCATGATCTGTTTGATACATCCTGGGCAGACCAGTTAGCGGCACAGCATGCACGCCCCTGGATCACGCTCCAATTCGGTGTGTTCGGCCCAAATCAAAAGCCCCCACTGGATGCCAATTTGCCCGCGGTTATTAACGGGCTCCATGATCAGGAGATCAGGCGCTGGGCCGAGGATATTCGCGATTATGGCAAACCGGTCTATCTGACGGTCTTTCAGCATGCCGACAAGAACTGGTCACTGTCATCGGGCGTTGCTAATGGCGGTATTCCGCAGGATGTGCCGAAGGCCTGGATGCACATGCAGTCCATTTTTCGCGACGTTGGAGCAAACAATGTGGCCTGGGTCTGGGCTCCGGCTGATCCTCTCCATGACCAGCCATACGCGCCACCTGCATCAACTATCGATGCCGTCCTCCAAACTATTGTTAATTACCCCGGCACAAATTGGGGCGATCCTGAGATGGTGTTACGTAATCTGGCGGAGCGCTATCCAACGAAGCCGATCTTTATAGATGCTAGCGCCGATGGGCCGGCAGCGCAAAAGGCCGCGTGGCTGACCAAACTTGGGCAGGCAGTCATGGATATTCCTCAAGTTTATGCCTTGCTCTATCACGAAGGTGGCCCTGGATTGCATCCTACCAGCGAGCAAATTGAGAATTGGTCTCTTGCCTCTGATCCCGTTTCGCTTGCAGCCATGCGGGATATCGTGGCAAGCCTGCACAAAAAAGCTATTGCTCTCTCTTATTGACGTTTTGACTAATCTTGCAAAAAACGCGAAATGCAAGGATGAAATTATGATCGAGATCTCTTCACCTCAACAGCCGGTTGAGACGAAAATAATAACGCGCAAGCGCCTTTTGACTAACGTAACGATGTCACGCTGGGCATTGCCTACGATTCTGGTCTTCCAGGCTCTGCTTTGCTGGATACTGTTAAAGAATACCGCCTTTGAGGATGAGGCGCTTTATATCTATGCCGGAGAGCAGATCTGGCAACACTGGTTGCATGGGCTGCCGTTGCTGGAAAACTATAGTTACTTTATTTCGGGGAATCCTTATGTCTACCCGATTATCGCTGGCCCGCTCGACATGTTGGGAGGACTTGAGCTAGTGCGGTCCTTTAGCCTGGCCTGTATGTTGATTGTGACATCCTGTGGCTATTATGTGACGAAGCAGCTTTTTGACCAGAAGAGCGCCATCTTTGCCGCTATATTCTTTGTGTGTCAAGGGCCGGTGCTTTTTTTAAGTCGTCTGGCGACCTATGATTCCCTCTGCCTTTGCCTGGTGGCAATAGGGATGGCTCTGGCTGTGAATGCCAGCCTTGCACAGCGACCCTGGCGGGCTCTGGGTATTGGTCCATTCCTGGTGCTGGCGTTTTTCGCGAAATATGCGGCATTGCTGTTTATTCCACCTGTTCTTGCCACCCTGGCGCTGTGTACCTTGCTCAGGTGGGGATGGATAAGCATGCTGGTGCGTGGGACACTGGGAGTGCTGTCCCTGGCTGTGGTAGGAACGCTGGCGGCTATAGTCGTGATCCGTTTTGATCCAAGTATGCTTCATGCGCTCGTGGCATCAACGACCGACCGTATTGTCAATCAGGAGTACTCGCGTCTATCGTTAGCTGAACATGTTGTCCAGATGGTCGGTTTATCGTATGCAGCGGGGCTGGCTGGACTAGTCTTTGCGCGCAAAAAGCATCTGTTGATTGCGCTTGTATTGCTTGGTTCGGCGCTGCTCATACCCGCCTATCACATTTACAAAGCCGAGCTGATCTCTGTGGATAAGCACCTGGGGTACAGTATGTTCTTTGTGATGCCTGTGGCGGGTTATGCGTTGGCATCTCTCTCCGGCTTCCGACGCGCATTCTCGCCTGGACGCTACTGGTTATCCGGCGTGGCGATCTGCCTGATTCTGTTCCTGGTCGGGATAGGGGAAGCGCAGTCTATGTACTCGGACTGGCCACCCGCGACCCAACTCACGTATGTGTTTAAAACTCAGGTGCGCTCGGCCACCGGTCGCTACCTGACGGAACAATTTGAGATATTGCGCTATTACTTAGCGGATGATACGTATACCTGGCAATGGACCGGTCCCTACTTTTTTGAATACACTGATAAGCAGGGGCACTACTACATTGGCAATGAAGCCTATGTTAAGGCTATTAACGATGGCTACTTCGCCCTGATCGAGTTGGATTATGGAAATACCATCCAGACCGACATTCTAATTGCCCAGGCTATCGAGCACAGCAAGAAATACGATCTCATCCAACAAATCCCCAATCGGGACTCTTATGGGACTGGCTACTTCTTTATATGGCGTAAGCGTTGACGTGTCTCTTTCTGACTCCTTTTGCACCAGGAAGGAAAAAACCATGCTAGCAACACAACCTGATATCGATACTATCGCGATCACGCGCACCTTTGACGGCATTGAAGCTGCTGCGCACCGTGTGATCTCACAAATAGGCGGGATGGCCTCTGTCATCAAAGATGCTAACATCGCGGTGCTCAAGCCCAATTTTGTGGCTGGCAGGTCGGCCGAGACAGGGTCAACTACCAGTTTTGCTTTGCTCAAAGCTGTCTCCGAAGAGGTGCGGGCCTGCGGCGCAGAGCCAGTACTCTGTGAAATCCCAGGTACCGAGTTTGATCGCGAGGCCACCTATACCATTCTGGGCGTCGAAAAATTCTGTGTCGAGAATGGCATCCGCATTGTCCGTATTGATCCGGAGGGGGGCGAACGGGATTGGGTTGAACTGAGACCAGCAGGCGCAAGGAGCTTGCGCCGCTTCCACATCCCCCGTTTCATGCAAGAAGCTTGCTTCATTAACCTGGCCTCGTCCTGATCGACGGACCATGCATACCCTGGGGATAGCCCAGTGCATTGTGGATATGAATCGCGGCATCAAGCCCGATCTGACAATCGTAGATGGCAGCGTGGGTCAGGATGGGGAGGGGCCGCTCTATGGCGAGAAAGCAGACTTGCAGGTGCTGGTGGCGGGACGTGACAGCCTGAGCGTTGACCTGGCCTGCTGCCAACTGGTAGGCGTCAAGCCACGCGATATTCCTCACTTGAAGCTGGCTCTGGAGCAACTGGGCCAGCCCTCGTTGAAGCTGGTTGGTGAAGAGGTGGGCATGATCAAGCAGTTTCGCCTACCAAAGCAGAAGGCGCTGTACCGCTTCATCTTCTGGCTGATGTACCCCTTAGACTATCCCTATAGCTGGATTGCGGAGCGCCTGGATTGCGGAGCGCGGGCGACATTTCTGCACCATGCTGTACGGCACCGGGCTCGTGGGAACTCGCCCACAGATTAACGAGGCGGACTGTACGCGCTGTGGCATTTGTGTTGAAACCTGCCCCTTGCCAAACGTGATTGATCTGAAAACGCTGCAAGTGAACTACACTACCTGCCAGCGTTGCCTGCTCTGTTACGAGGCCTGCCCGGAGAACGCTATCAGTGTCAAGGGCTATTCAGGAGTGAGGGGGCTATCATGACCATAGTAGTAACAGGCGCAACCGGCTTTCTGGGCAGCGCCCTGGTGACCGAACTGGTCAAACGCCAGCAAATGGTGCGCATCCTGGCTCGTGACGAGAACAAAGCGCGCCAGCTATTCGGTGATGCAGTCACGATCTGCCCTGGAGAGATCACCGATGCAGCGCAGGTGGAGCGTGCAGTCGATGGT
>WNGR01006571.1_pt1 | contig 12417 bp, 12 predicted proteins | sample 5407581 | NCBI WGS metagenome assembly WNGR01 (sample SAMN13153383, study PRJNA577476) | soil metagenome | isolation source: 80 cm soil or saprolite under Garry oak tree replicate 2 | place: USA:California | collected 2016-06-15
GGCTACGCGCTCGAGGCGCGCGCCCGCGAGATCCTGGCCGGCCTCGGCTTTTCCGCCGCCATGATGGACGGCGACGTGAGCGCGCTCTCCGGCGGGTGGAAGATGCGCGTCGCGCTCGCCCGCATCCTGCTCATGCGGCCCGACGTGATGCTCCTCGACGAGCCGTCGAACCACCTCGACCTCGAGTCGATCATCTGGCTCGAGGAGTTCCTCCGCGGCTACGCGGGCTCCATCCTCATGACCTCGCACGACCGCGAGTTCATGAACCGCGTCGTCTCCAAGATCATCGAGATCGACGCCGGCGAGCTCACCACCTACTCCGGCGGCTACGACTTCTACGCCCGCGAGCGCGCCATCGCCGACCAGCACCAGCAGGCCGCCTTCGACCGGCAGCAGGCGATGCTGAAGAAGGAGTTCGCCTTCATCGAGCGCTTCAAGGCGCGCGCCTCGCACGCGGCGCAGGTGCAGTCGCGCGTGAAGAAGATCGACAAGATCGAGAAGGTCGAGCCGCCCAAGACCCGCAAGACGGTGGTCTTCGAGTTCCGGGCGCCGCCGCGCTCGGGCGAGGACGTGGCGAAGCTCGCCCAGGTGTCGAAGGGCTACGGCGAGCGCCGCATCTACGACGGGCTCGACCTGCTCGTCCGGCGCGGCGAGCGCTGGTGCGTCATGGGCGCGAACGGCGCCGGCAAGTCGACGCTGCTCAAGATGGTGGCGGGCGCGACGAAGCCGGACGCGGGCGCGGTGACGGTCGGGGCGAGCGTCAAGATGGGCTACTTCGCCCAGCACGCGATGGAGCTCCTCGTCCCCGAGGAGACGGTGTGGGACTGCCTCCAGAACGCCTTCCCGCGCGCCTCGGTGGGCGGTCTCCGGACGCTCGCCGGCTGCTTCGGCTTCTCCGGCGACGACATCGAGAAGCGCTGCCGCGTGCTCTCCGGCGGCGAGAAGGCGCGCCTCGTGCTCGCGAAGCTCCTCTACGATCCGCCCAACTTCCTCGTCCTGGACGAGCCGACGAACCACCTCGACGTCGGGACGAAGGAGATGCTCGTCGACGCCCTGGCCGGCTACGAGGGCACGATGCTCTTCGTCTCCCACGATCGGCGCTTCCTGGCTGCACTGTCGAACCGCGTCCTCGAGCTCTCGCCGGAGGGCGTGCGCCCCTACGGCGGCGGCTACACCGAGTACGTGGCGAGCACCGGCCGCGAGGCGCCGGGCCTGCGCGCGGTCGCCGGCCGCTGAATCACCGAGTCACCAGCGCATCGCCACGTCGGCCGTCGCCGAGCGCGACTCCAGCGTGAGCGCCTTCCGGTGGCAGCCCGCCCGGCAGGTGCCGCACCCCCAGCACGCCTCGCGGTCGAGCAGCACCCCGCCCTTCGCGTCGCGGCGGAGCGCGCCGAACGGGCAGAGCGGCAGGCACAGCCCGCAGTCCGTGCAGCGCTCGCGGTCCTGCTTCGCCACGTCCTCGCCGCGCCACATGACGCGGATGCCGCCCTCGAGCTGGGTCTTCATGGCGAGGCAGCCGCTCGGGAGGTCGCAGTTGCAGATCGCCGCGATGAAGGGCGTGCCGAACGTCCAGGCGGTGTGGGCGAGCCCGCGCTCCTCGGCGCGCCGCAGGTACGCCATGGCCTCGGGATGGGAGAGCTTCTGGAATCCTTCCGCCGCCGGGCCGCCGCGATAGCCGGCGAAGCACTCGGCCAGGACGCCGTCGTGCGGCTGGACGGTCGCGACGATGCAGCACGACTCGGCGTCCGAGCCCTCCCGCATGGCGCCCCGGCACACGCACGGGAGGCGGGTGATGTGGCTCGCCAGCCGCAGGATCCGGTCGCACTGCTCGAGCGGCACCGGCTGCCCGAAGTGCTGCTCCTGCTGGGTGCGCGAGACGCGCTCGGCGATGGGCTCGCGCAGCGGGCGCGGCACGTAGCGGAGCGCGGAGAGCCCCGCCAGCACAGCGCGCCGGGTGCGCTCGAAGTCCTTCACGAAGCCCACCATGTAGCCCCGCCGGCGCAGGTCGGACTGGAGATCCTGGGCGTAGTTCGCCGCGTTGGCGTACCAGCGCTTCCCGTCGCCGTGCTGGATGCAGAACTGGCACATGCGCTCGCTCCTCGCTCCTGCCCCGAGAAGAGCACGGCCGCGCTGGGCTGTCGACGCTGCGGCGAACTGGCGCCGGCGAGCGCCCGCTGGCATAGATGGCGCACCCGTTTCGACGTGCAACCCCACCGGGCCGCTCAGCGCCCGGCCACCCTCGTTCATGGAGCGACCATGGAGCTCTCTCGCAGGACCGTCATGCTCGCCGCGCTCGCGCTCGCCCTCGCCGCGCCACGCGCCGCCCAGGCCGGCAAGACCCTCGACGCGGTGAGGCAACGCGGCGAGCTGGTGTGCGGCGTCAACACCTCCGGCGCCGGGTTCTCGGCCGCCGACAGCCAGGGCAAGTGGAAGGGCCTCGACGTCGACCTCTGCCGCGCGGTCGCGGCGGCCGTGCTGAAGGACGCCGGCAAGGTGCGCTTCGTGGCGCTCAACTCGCAGCAGCGCTTCGCCGCCCTGCAGTCGGGTGAGATCGACGTCCTCTCCCGCAACACCACCTGGTCGCTCACCCGCGACGCTTCGCTCGGCATCGTCTTCACCGGAATCAACTACTTCGACGGCCAGGGGTTCATGGTGCCGAAGAAGCTCAAGGTCGACAGCGCGAAGAAGCTCGGGGGCGCGCAGATCTGCGTCCAGGCGGGCACCACCAGCGAGAAGAACGTCGCCGAGTACTTCGCCGCGAACGGGATCAAGTACAAGTCGGTCGTCTTCGACACCGCCGAGGCCATCCAGTCGGCCTTCTTCGCCGGCCGTTGCCAGGCGTACACGACGGACATGTCCGACCTCGCCGGCGCGCGCACCCACGCCTCGAACCCGAACGACTACCAGGTGCTGCCGGAGGTCATCTCCAAGGAGCCGCTCGGCCCGGCGGTGCGCCGCGGCGACGACGAGTTCTTCCAGATCGTCCGCTGGACGCTCTTCGCCATGATCGAGGCCGAGGAGCTCGGGGCCGGTCAGGCGAACGCCGACGAGCTGCGCGCCTCCTCGAAGGCGCCCGACGTCCAGCGCATGCTCGGCGTCGGGGAGGACACGGGCAAGCTCCTCGGCCTCGACAAGGACTGGAGCTTCCGGATCGTGAAGCAGGTGGGCAACTACGGCGAGAGCTTCGAGCGCAACCTCGGCCCGAACACGCCGGTGGGCCTGCCGCGCGGCGTGAACAAGCTCTGGACGCACGGCGGCCTCATGTACGCGCCGCCGGTGCGGTAAGGCGCGAGTCGTAGGCCAAGTGACCGTTCGCCCTTCGACTCCGCTTCGCTACGCTCAGGGCGAACGGAGGCGGCCACCGCTGCTCTCCTGGTCGACGCGCTCCGGCCGGGCGCGCCTCTATCAGCTCGCGCTCCTGGCCGGCCTCCTCCTGGTCGTGGCCGGGCTGTGGTGGACCACCCGCCACAACCTGGCCGCGCGCCAGATCCGCTCCGGCTTCGGCTTCCTGCGCGAGCCGGCCGGCTTCGACATCGGCGAGGGGCCGGTCGGCTTCACCCCCAGCGATAGCTACCTCTGGGCGTTCTGGGCCGCGATCGCCAACACGCTGCGCGTCTCTGCCGCCGGCATCGTGGCGGCGACGCTGCTCGGCACGCTGGTGGGCGTGGGGCGCCTGTCGCGGAACGTGCTCGTCTACGGCCTCTCCACGCTCTACGTGGAGGTCCTGCGCAACGTCCCACTCATCATTCAACTGTTCACCTGGTACGTCGTCACCACCGAGCTGCTCCCCGACCCCGCCACGCCGCTCCAGCTCCTGCCGCACGTCTTCCTGTCGAAGGGAGGGCTCCAGTATCCGGTCCCGACCTTCGGCCACGGCTGGGACCTGCCGGAGGTGACCGCCTTCAACGTCGCCGGCGGCGGCGGGGTCACCCCCGAGTTCCTCACCCTCTTCATCGGACTCACCACCTTCACGGCGGCGGCCATCGCGGAGATCGTCCGCTCGGGTGTCCAGGCGGTCTCGCACGGGCAGGCCGAGGCGGCCCTGGCCCTGGGGCTCACTCGACGCCAGGTGCTGCGGCTCGTGCTCCTGCCGCAGGCGCTCCGGGTCATCATCCCGCCGCTCACGAGCCAGTTCCTGAACCTCACCAAGAACTCGTCGCTGGCGGTGGCCATCGGTTACCCGGACCTCGTCTCGGTGGCGAACACGGCCATGAACCAGAACGGCCAGGCGCTGGAGTGCATCCTGCTCATCATGGCGGTCTACCTCGTCGTGAACCTCGTCACGGCGCTCGCCATGGGTTGGTACGACCGGCGGGTGATGCTGGTGGAGCACTGAAGTTGGCCACCGCCTCCACCGCTCCGGCCGTTCCCGGCGCCGCCCGGCCGCCGCCCGCGCGCGTGCGCGGCGCCGGCGCCTGGCTGAGAGCCCACCTGTTCGCAGGCCCGTGGAGCACCGCGGCGACGCTCCTCTTCGGCGCCGCCGTCGCGTGGGTTGGCCCGCGCCTCATCCACTGGGCGCTCACGGGCGCCGTCTTCCGGGCCGACTACGCGGCCTGCCGCGCGCTCGACCACCGCGCCGCTTGCTGGGGGTTCGTGGCCGAGAAGCACCGGCTCATCCTCTTCGGCCGCTACCCGTACGGCGAACAGTGGCGGCCGCTCGTCGCCACCGCGCTCGTCATCGCCATGCTCGTCGTGACCGCCTTCCCGCAGAGCTGGCGCCGCTGGCTCGGGCCGGCCTGGGCGGTCGTCATCGCCGTCTTCCTCCTGCTGATGGGCGGCGGCGCGCTCGGGCTCCCGCACGTCGATCCCGGCGAGTGGGGAGGGCTCCCCCTGACGGTGCTCCTGACCCTCGTCGGCATGTCGGCCTCCATCCCGCTCGGAATCGTGCTCGCCCTGGGCCGGCGCTCGACCCTGCCGCTGGCGCGGGCGATCTCGTCGCTCTACGTGGAGCTCGTCCGAGGGGTGCCGCTCATCACGGTCCTCTTCGTCGCCTCCTTCGTCTTCCCGCTGATCCTGCCGCAGGGCATGCGCATCAGCGTGCTCGGCCGCGTCTGCATCGCCATCACCCTCTTCCAGGCCGCGTACCTGGCCGAGGTGGTGCGCGGCGGCTTGCAGGCTTTGCCGCGCGGCCAGCACGAGGCGGCCGCCTCGCTCGGCCTCGACTTCTGGCAGACGCAGGCCAAGGTGATCCTCCCGCAGGCGCTGGTGCTCGTCATCCCGAGCTTCGTGAACAGCCTCCTCTCCACCTTCATGGACACCTCGCTCGTGACGGTGGTGAGCATGTACGACCTCACCGGCTCGCTGCGCCTCGCGCTCGGCGATCCGGAGTGGCGCAACTTCTTCCTGGAGGGCTACCTCTTCGTGGCCGCCGTCTACTTCGCCAGCTGCCTCGCCATGTCTCGCTACAGCAGCTGGCTGGAGCGCCGCCTCGGGCGCTGGGTGCGCCGCCCGCAGGGAGCGCGCGCGTGAGCGAGCCGATCATCCTTCTCCGGGGCGTGAACAAGTGGTTCGGACGCTTCCACGCGCTGCGCGACGTCGACCTCGAGGTCGGCCGCGGCGAGCGCATCGTCATCTGCGGGCCGTCCGGCTCCGGCAAGTCCACCCTCATCCGCTGCATCAACCGGCTGGAGGAGCACGAGGAAGGGGAGATCGTCGTCGACGGGGTGACGCTCACCGAGAACCTGCGCGCGGTGGAGCAGATCCGGCGCGAGGTGGGGATGGTCTTCCAGCAGTTCAACCTCTTCCCGCACCTGACCGTGCTCGAGAACGTGACGCTCGCGCCGCGGACGGTCCTGAAGCTGTCCCGTTCCGCGGCCGAGGAGCGGGCCCGCCAGCAGCTCACCCGGGTCCGCATCGGCGAGCAGGCGGGGAAGTTCCCCGGTCAGCTCTCCGGCGGCCAGCAGCAGCGCGTCGCCATCGCCCGCGCACTCTGCATGCAGCCGCGCATCATGCTCTTCGACGAGCCGACGAGCGCGCTCGACCCGGAGATGGTGAAGGAGGTGCTGGACGTGATGCTGGAGCTGGCCCGCGCCGGCATGACCATGGTGGTGGTCACCCACGAGATGGGCTTCGCGCGCCAGGTCGCCGATCGCGTGATGTTCATGGACGAGGGCCGCATCCTCGAGCAGGCCCCGCCCGCCGAGTTCTTCGCCAGTCCGAAGCACGAGCGGACGCGCGACTTCCTCGCGAAGGTGTTGCCGCGGTAGCCCCGTGGCGGGGGATGAACCCCCCCTAGTACGTCATGTAGGGCGGGGGCTTGTCCCCCGCCGTCAGGCCGCGCCGGCCTCGTACACCGGCAGCACGTAAGGGCCCTCCGGCACCACCGCCACGTGCCGATCGCGGCTCTGCCGCACGCTCGCGGCCACCGCCGCCTCGACCGACTCGACGAGGTGCACGCCGGTCAGGGCGCGGTCCTCGGGCTTCAGGCCCCGCGTGAAGAGGTGCACCTTCGCCACCTTCATGGGCTTCAGCTGCATCTGCGTCTGCCACTCGTCGACGTCGGCGAAGCGCTTCGGCGTGATGTCGGAGAGGAACCCGTCCTCGCCCAGCGCGACGAGCCGCCGCTGCGCGTCGACGTACTCCTTCGAGCCCATCCCTTCCGAGCACTCCGAGGCGATGACGAGATCCGCGCCGGGGGCGAGGATGCTCATCGGCGCCACCATGCCCTTCACCGTCTGGTAGTAGGTCTTGTCGAGCGGATAACCGGCCGCGCTCGTGACGAGCGTGTGGAACCGCCGCGGCACCTTCACGATGGCGTACCGCTCCACGAACTGGACCGCCGCTGCGTGGCTCGCCACCACCTCGCCGTAGTTGACGAAGGAGAGCCGCCGCGCCTCGTCGAGGACGGTGTTCACGGCCAGGACGCGCCCGAGCTTCCGCGCGATGGCGAGCTGCTCCTCGTGGAGCGGGTTCCCCGTGAGCACGCAGTTGTCGGCCCGCGGATGGGCCATGAAGCGGTGACTGTGGAAGGTGGTGATGGTCTCCCGGTGCGCCACGCCGGGTGCGATGACCTTCCGTCCGCCCGAGTAGCCGGCCATGAAGTGCGGCTCGACGAGCCCGGTCACGACCTTCACCTCGGCCAGCGCGAAGCGGCGGTCGAGCTTCACCGGCGTCCCGGCGTCGGTCGGCCCGAGGTCGACGTGGAGGGCGTCGTCACGCGCGTCATGGTTCTCCACCCGCACCGTCTCGAGCACCCACGGATCGCCCACCAGCTCGGCGAGCTCCGCGCCCAGGTTCGGGCGGTGGAGTCCGGTCGCGACGAGCACCGTGATGCGCTCCCTCGGCACGCCCGCCTCGAGCAGCTCGCGCACGATGGGACCGAGGAGGAGCCGGTTCGGTACCGGCCGCGTGATGTCGCAGATCAGGACGCAGGCGGAGCTCTTCCCGCGCGCCTCCTCGCGGAAGGGCCGGGCGTCGACCGGCTGCGCGAGCGCCGCCCGGACGGCCGCCTCAGGCGAGGCCTCGATTGGCATGGACGGCTTGCGGATGACGGTCAGCTCGAGATCGTCGGGCAGCTGCACCGTGAGCCCGTCGCGCCCGTAGAGCAGGTCGATGTCCATACGAGAATGATAACGCCCATCGAGCGTTGCCCCGGTGGGGGGGCGCGCCTCACAAGGGTCTCCTCGGGCCCCGACCGTCGGGCGCCCGGCCGGGCATTTCTCCTCCGGCCAGGCTGTTCCCCTGGCGATGACTACCCAGCTCCTCGGTGGCTTGATCCTTCCGCTCCTCTTCGCCGGAGGCCTCGGCTATCTCGTCTTCCGCTCCCGCGCCGGCAAGCTCCGCCGCGTCACCGCGGTCGCCCCCGGGCGCGTCGTGATCGCCGCGAACCTCGTCAACTCGCGCCGCCGCTGACTGTTCAGGCGCTCCGCCGCTGGCGCGCGCGGAAGTAGGCGTGCGCCCGATGGAACCAGCCGACGTCGGACAGCACCATGAACGGGCAGAGGTCCGTGACCGGCTCGACCCCGTCGGCGCGGCATCGCGCCAGGGCCTCCGGCGACACGGCGCCCGTGCCACCACCGCGGTGGAACCAAAGCTTGCGCACGCCCGCCCGGAGGCAATCCGCCACCGCGTCCGCCGTGCGGGAAGACGGCGTCATGAACAGCGCTGCCTCCGGCGCCGGGACGATCTCCCCCACGGTCGCGAAGGCAACCCGGTCAGCGATCTCGCCCCCGGCCGGGTTCACCGGCAGCACGTCGTAGCCCCGCGCGACGAGCGCGTTCATCACGCTCCGGCTGAAGTCCTTCGCGTCGCGCGAGGCGCCGACGAGCGCGATGCGGCGGCAGGCGAGGAAGGCGCGGGCACGGAGGAGGTTCGCGTTCGGCATGCCAGTCCTCGTGGGGACCGCCACGCGAATGCGTGGCTCGGTAGCTCGTCCCCGTGCAAGGAGACCGCGGGGCGGGTGGCCTGTCCATCCCCCGCTTGTCGCACGCATACCCGGCGCGCCCACATCGGCGCTTTGAGGCGCTCGCGACGGTGGTGATATGGCTCTCGGGATCGGCGGCTTCGCCGAGGAGCTAATGATCTGAGCCCTGCCGACCAGGAAGTGCCCCCGACGAGCCCTGCCGCGCCGGGCGAGCCGCCCGACGTGCCCGAACCCGCACCAGGCGGGAGGGAGCCTGCGGTCGCCCCCTGCGTGGCGACCACGGCGGCCGACGAGGACGAGGCTTGGGTACGCCCAACCACGTTCGAGGACGTCCAGCTCACGCCGAAGCTCCCCGACGAGCCCGCCGAGCCGAAGGTTCGGGCTCTCGCGATGGCGCCCGCGCCATCGCCCACGGCAGACGCTTGGCTGCCTCGCGTCGTCCGTGCCCTGCGTGAGGTGCTCGGTCCGGCGGCGAGTCGCCCCGCCTCGGCACGACCGCGGCGAGAGGAGCCGCCTGCGCAGCCCTCCCCCGCGGCGCCAGCCCCACCGCAGCCACCGACCGAGCCGCCACACCCGCCTCGCGCGCCGGCGCCCGCCTCCGCTTTTGCGCCGTTCGCGCGGCTGCTCGGTATCGAGGAGCCAGCCGAACCCGAGGCGCTCCCCCCCGAGGAGGAGGCCGGCGACGCCGCGCTTGCGTCCAAGGTCCTCGAGCTCTTCGCCACCGCGCCGCTCGACCAGGCCTCATTCCCGGCCATCGCGACCGAGATCCTGGCGCTCGTCTCCAGCCCGGACGCCGACGTCGGCCGCCTCGCGGCCACGCTCTCGCGCGACCCCGCGCTCGCCGCGGGCGTCATCTCGGTCGCGAACTCGCCGCTGTTCCGCGGCGCCTCGGAGGTGGAGACGGTGCGCGGGGCGGTGACGCGCCTCGGGCTCCAGGAGGTGGGCCGGGTCGCGGTCGCCGTGGCGACGCGCACGCTCTTCGACGCCGGTGCTCGCGCCACGCGCACCGCCTTCGGAGAGGGCTCGGGGGTGCTCTTCGCCCGTTCGGTGACGGTCGGGGCGGCCGCCGCGGCGCTCGGGATGCGGCTCCGCGGCGCGCGGACCGACCGCGCCTATCTCGGCGGGCTCCTGCACGACGTCGGCAAGGCGCTCGCGCTCGGCGCGCTCGCCCGCGGCGGCCCGGCGGCTTACGGCGCCGAGCCGGAGGCGGCGCGGCTCGCGCGCGTGCTCGACCGGGTCCACGTCGAGATCGGCACCGCGGCCCACCGGGCGTGGGCGCTGCCGCAGTACCTCACCTCGATCTGCGAGCACCACCACGACGCGCACGACGCGCCGGTCCTGCTCGGCGACGGGAGCATCGACCTGCACCTCGTGCGCGTCGCCTCGGCGCTGGTCGCCCTGCGCGACCCGCCGTTCGCGGCGCGGGCAGCGCGGGAGATCGTGCAGAGCGCCGCCGCGCTCCGGCTCGACCCTTACGGCGTCCGCGCCCTCGCCACCGAGCTGCGCCAGGCGGAGGAGCGCACCGCGGCGCTGCCTTTCTGAAGACGCCGCCGGGTCGCTCGCGCGCCGCTGGGTTGGGTAGACCTTCCCGCTGCCGGACCTCGTGACGAGGAGGGACGCTCGGTTGCAGGGAGCGGCGGGCGGCACGTCGCGTGCGATCCAAAGCGGCAGGAGGTTCACCTTGCCCGCTCTCTCGAGTCCCCGGCTCGCCGCGCTCGCCGCCCTCACGCTCGCCTGCGGTGGCTCGGCCACGGCGAAGCTGAAGCTCCGCAACGACACGCCAGCCGGGTTGGCCGCTGCGGTGCACGGCGCCGCGCTCCGGCTCGCCGCCGCGCCGGCGCTGGCGACCTCGTCACCGGTGGCGCCCTCGCTGGTCGGCATCAAGCTCATCGCCGTCTATCTCGCCGAGGACGTCGACCCGGCGACCCAGGACAACGTCGGCCGGACCTCGATGATCTGGCTCAATGCGCAGTGTGAGGACGACATCTCGGCCTGCAACGTCTCTGGCGCGGCCGGGAGCTACGCGCACCGCGTCACCGACTACTTCGACTTCGCGCGGGGCACGGAGGCGGTCAACGCCGCGCTGAACTCGCAGGGTCGCGCCGTCGATCCCGGCACCTACCGCTACGTCCGGATGGAGTTCTGCAAGCTCGACCCTGGGACCGCGCTCACCGAGCCCAACTTCTCGTGGCAGGCGCCGCCGATGGCGGAGCCGCGGAGCTTCAGCGTCGGCATGTGCGGGGTGACGAGCAAGCCGTTCGCGACTCCGCTCGTGCTGAAGGCCGGCGACGCGGCTTCGGTGACGGTGGCGTACGACCTCACCACGACGGTCGTGACCGGCGCTGCCGGCACCGGCTCCGGCGGCGCCTGTTTCGTCACCGGTGCGGACCAGGTCTGCTACATGGACTGCGTCGATGACGCGGTCGGCGGCACGCGCACCTGCTTCAACCCGCCCGAGTTCACCCCCAGCGCAGCCGCCGGGCTATAGGGCGGCGGCGCCGCGCCGAGGCTTCGAGCGCGAAGGCGAGGAGGGAGGGGTCCACGCCGGACCCGCTGCTGCAGCCGCCGCCCCGGGGACCAGCGCCCCCGGCAACGGGCGGCGGGTCCGTCGAAGGAGCCCCACCCGGGCGCTGAATTTCGGCCTGCGGTCAGGCGTCCATGGGACCGGCCGGCCATGGGCCGGCGGGAGGCGTCGATGACCGCGTCGCGCGCGCTGCAGCTCACCGTCTCGGTGGCGATCGCTCTCGCCGCGAGTACGGCTCGTTCCGCTGATTCGCTCCGCTGCGACGGGGGCCTCGTTTCCCCATCGGACACGGCGCTCGACCTGCTGGCGAAGTGCGGGCCGCCGGCGCTACGCGAGGATCGCCTCGTGGAGCGGGCCGCGGTCGTCGTCCTCGAGGCCCAGCGAAGGCTGGGGTACGAGCGGCGCGACACGGCGGTGGTCGAGCGTTGGACCTACAACTTCGGGCCGGGGCGCTTCATCCAGATCGTGACGCTCGAGGGGGGCAAGGTTCACCGCGTCGAGCGCGGCGGCTACGGCTACCCGCCCGAGCGGCTGCGGCCGCGTCCGCCCGCCGCCCCAGCGCAGTGCGAGCCGGACATGCACCTCGGTGACACCACGCTCGACGTGCTGGCCAAGTGCGGTGAGCCGGCCCTGCGCGACCGCCGCGACGAGCAGCGGTCGGTGATCGTGCCGGCCTCGGTGGGCGAGGGATATGTCGAGCGGCGGGTCACCGTGGGCGTGGAGACGTGGACCTATGACCTCGGGCCGGACCGGTTCCTGGTGATCGCCACGCTCGAGGACGGGAAGGTCGTCTCGGTCGAGCGTGGCGGATACGGGTACGCGAAGTAGCGGACGCGGCGCGCCTACGAAGGCATGCCGAGTCCCTCCTCATGCTCACGCGCGGGGAGCGCGTAGTTCTGCATCCCGCCGAAGTCGAGGACGACGCATGCGTCGCCGCCCACCGTCCAGGCGTCGTGGCCCGGCGGGATCACCACGTAGTCGCCAGGACCGATGTCGGTCTCCTCCCCGTCGTCCATGACGAGGTGCATCCGACCGGACAGCACGTAAGCCGAGTGCGCGACCTCGCAGCTCTTCGTGCCGGCGATGGGCTTGACGTCCGACGACCACTTCCAGCCGGGCTCGAAGACACCACGCCCGACCGTGCCGTCTCCGATCTTCAGGATATCGGCGTGCCCGTGCGCCATGAAGGGTCGCCTCTCGTCGGCGGACGAGAACTTCTTCACGATCAGCTTGGTCATGGGGTTGCTCCTCCTCACGCCCGACATAGCGCGCGAGGGAGCAACCACCAGGGCTTCCGCGGGGCGAGGCGCTTTCGGGCGGCCGCTCGGCGGCCACCAGAGGGCGGGGCTGCTAGGCCGGAGGACGGGCGCCCGCCGCCAGCGTCCCGGTCTTGGCGGCCTGCGAGATCGCGGACAGCAGCTGCTGCGCCGTCGCGGGCTTGACGAGGAGCGCGGAGATCATCTGCGTCCGGAGCAGCACCGCGTCGAAGTCGGACGCGGAGAACACGACCACGGGAATCGTGCGGAGATCC
>WNGR01018932.1_pt1 | contig 12415 bp, 9 predicted proteins | sample 5407581 | NCBI WGS metagenome assembly WNGR01 (sample SAMN13153383, study PRJNA577476) | soil metagenome | isolation source: 80 cm soil or saprolite under Garry oak tree replicate 2 | place: USA:California | collected 2016-06-15
CAGCCAGTTCGTCGACACGGCGGTGGCCGAATGCGCCCGGTAGCCGAGGGCGCCGATCGACGCCTGGTCGGGCAGGCGGTAGCGGTGGCCGTCGGTGATCAGGTAGACATCGCCGGACCGCAGCGCGACGAGCAGACCGGCGCCGGTGGCCAATTCCTGGCCGTTCGGGTCGGATCCGCCCAGGACGATCGTGGACACCGGCTCGGCAGCGGCCGGGAGGTCGACGGGGCTTCTTGTGCAGCTCGCGAACGTGGCCGGCAGCAGGTTACCGGTGGTGGGCAGCGAATCGGGCGCGCCGGGGATGCCCAGCATCGCGCCACGGGACGCCGACGCAAGGGACTTCCGTGGCACCGAGGACGTCTGGTTGCCGTCGCCGCCGGCCAGCAGCCGGGCCGACGCGTAGTTCAGCACCGGGTGCAACAGGCCGTCCTGGCCGTAGACCAACCGGGCGCCGGTCCGATGATCCCGAACACGGCGGTGATCAGCACGGCGGCGGCGACGCCGATGATCGTGCCCAGGATCAGGCGCTTGCTCGGTGGCGTCGGGTGATCGGCGTCCGCCTTGACCAACGCGGATACCAAGCGGCGTCGCAGGAACTGGTAGGCCTGGATCTGGTCGCGCTGTGTCCACACCTTCGCGCCCCCGTGCGCTTTTCGTGGTTGAGCCCTCGTGACCGATCGTGATGGCGGACGATTCTGCCGGCGCCGCCGCCGCGTTCACGATCAACCTTTCGTCGATATTGTGCAAACCTAGCTGTGCGCCGCCCCGTGAGCATACATATGCTCTCGGTGGTTCCCATGGGTTGTCCCGCAGGGTTTCACCGATGTCGGCGTTCGGTCCGCGAAAGGCGGTTCGTCCTCGATGAGTCAGCAGTCGACGGTGCAATTACCGCTCACCGGCTCGGTGCCGGCTAAATTGCCCGGAAAGGCCCGTTCGCGCGGTAGGGGCCGGATCGGCGTGCTGCGGCCGGTACGGATCGGACAGGTCGCGTTGTGGGAGATCGCGCTGGTCGCCGTCGCGGCGACGGTGTGGCCGTGGCGGATCGTGAGCATGGTGGTCGCCGCCGTCGCCGCCGTGACGATCATCGTGACGTCCGTGCGCTTGTCCGGACTGTGCTGCTACCAATGGGTTGGCGTGCTGTTCCGCTACCGCGCCCGACGCGCTGCCGCGCAGGCGAAACCGACGGATCCGCTGGCGGCCGTCGTGCCGGGTGTCACGCTGCGCCGCCAGATCGACCGCGCCGGGAACCGGGCCGGCCTTGCCGACCTCGGCGACTCGCTGTCCGCCGTGGTCCGGCTGACCCCGACGGCGAGCCCGAACCCGGCGCTGCCGCTCGCGGTGCTCGTCAACTCGTTCGACCGGACCGACATCCGGCTGGCCGGCGCGCAACTGGTGGTGTGGTCCATGCCGAGCCCGCCGAGGGCGCGCTACTACGGCGACCAACGGGATCTCGAACCGATGCAGGTCTACTGGCTGGCCCTGCGCTACCGGCCCGCGGACGCGCCCGTTGCGGCGCTGGCCCGCGGCGGCGGCGACACCGGCGCGGCGAAGGCCACGGCCACCGCGGCACTCGCGCTGGTCGCGCGCCTTGCCGAGGCGGGCTATGCCGGCGTGGTCGTCGACGAGCCGGAACTGCGCCAGGAACTGCTGGTAGCGCTGGGTTCGGACCACTCGACGCTGGGCGGCGCCGCGTTCACGGTCAAGGAGACGTGGCACGACTGGTCGGTCGGCACTTTGCGGCAGCTGTGCTTCGCGCCGCGGACCGAGCGCGACGCCGTGGCCATGCTGGGCAAGTGGACGCCGCAGGCGTCGTTCACGTGCACGTCGTACTCGCTGCGCCGCACGTCACGCGGCGAGGTGCACGGCGAGGGCCGGGTGCGGATCGGCGTGCACCCGACGGCCCGGGTGCCCACGGCGGCGGCGCTGGGTCGGGCGTTGGGCGTGGAACTGTTGTCCCGCAACGGACGGCATGGCAGCTCCGTGGCCGACACGCTCCCGTTGGCCCTGCCACAGGTCCCGTGAGCTGAGCCACACGCGCCCGATCAGGCACTATCTCCCGGTGACCCCGCCAACCGACCGCTCGCCAGCAGGTCTCTACGACGTCATGTTCCGGCGACGGGACACCAGGTCCGAGTTCACCGGTGCCCCGATCCCTGACGACGTGCTGGATCGGGTGCTCACCGCGGCGCATGCCGCGCCCAGCGTCGGGTTGTCCCAGCCATGGGACTTCGTGCTGGTCACCGACCTGGCCACGCGTCGACTGTTCCGTGAGCACGTGCATGCCGAACGGAGCGTGTTCGCAGCGGCGCTGGACGCCGACCGCGCGGCGACGTTCGGCCGGATCAAGGTCGAGGGCGTGCTGGAGTCCAGCCTGGGCATCGTGGTCAGCTACGACCCCGGCCGTGGCGCGCCCGCGGTGCTGGGTCGACACGCGATCGCGGACGCCGGGTTGTACTCGGTGTGCCTTGCCATCCAAAACCTGTGGCTGGCGGCCACGGCCGAAGGACTGGGTGTCGGCTGGGTCAGCTTCTACCGGGAGGACTATCTGCGCCGGCTCGTCGGCCTGCCGGACACGCTGCGGCCGGTGGCTTGGCTGTGCGTCGGACCGGTCACCGCGCTGCCCGCGACACCGGACCTGGAACGCCACGAATGGCGCCGGCGCAGCCCGCTGGCATCCGTCGTACACCACGGCCGGTACTCCGCGCAGTGACTACAGCACGCCCCGAATGGCGTCGTACAGGCCGCTGACCATGCCGACCAGTGGTACCACGGCCATCAGGCCGAGGAACTCGATGAAGTCCAGGAAACGGGACCAGTAGGGCGATTTCCGGCCCTGCACGACCCGACGGGCGTAACCGATGCACAGCACGCCAGCCACCGCCAGCACCGCAGCGGACGCCAGCACGGTGAGCATGTTTCCGTTGGCCGCCAACCAGATGCCGAGCGCCGCGAGCACGACGAGGCCGACGCCGATCAGCACCGCACGGGCCGCCGCGCCCGAGTAGGACCGCGACCGCAGCAGCGACACCACGCCCAGCGTGCCCGCGAGCCCGGCCTGCCACGACGAGTCGCCCTGGTGCAGCAGCACCACGACCGAGCCGGCCACGACCAGCCCCAACGCGCCGAGCATCCCGGTCAGCAACTGCTCGGCGATGGACGTCTGGTCCAGCACCGCCTGTCCCATGGTGGGCTTCTCGTCGGCGCGGAACGAGTCCATGTCGGCCGGCACCCGAGGTAACGGCAATCTGGCCAGGCGCAACGACATCATCGGCGCCACGGCGGCCAGCGCGGTGGCGAGGGCGGCGGCAAAGGCGGCGACCGCGATCGGGTGCACGTTGGCCAGCAGCACCACGGCGGCGGCCAGCGCGCCCAGCGCGGAGGACACCGCGAGGCACAGGAACCACGGCAGCCGCGCGGCAACGGCCAGAACCGCCAGCACGCCATACACCGCACCGACCCCGAGCCCGGCCGCCAACTGGCCGGCGCCGAGCGCGAACACGTGTGGCGACAACACCGTCGCCCCGGCCAGCAGCGCGGCGGGCACGCCGGCCCCGGCGCACGCCGCACCGGCATCGGCGTCGCCGTACGCGCGGGCCAGGGCGCCGCCGCCCAGCAGCACGACGACAGCGAGCGTGCCAAGGCCGATCGGCGCGAGACCACTGCCCCACAAGCTGTTCAGCAGCAACAATGTCGCGCCGACGATCAGGACCGCCATCGCGGTGAGGGCCGACCGGTACGCCGACTTGGGGCCCCAGGCGCCCGCGCGGCTCTCGGCGGCGCTGGCGATCGCGTCGATCACGTCGTCGAACAGCAGCGGCGCGGCCTGCCGTTCGCGCGGGTTGAGGTAGAGGACGTCGCCGTCGCGGATCGCGGCCGCCGTCACGGTCAGGCCGACCGGGAACGGCGCGCCGCCGAGGCGGGCCAGCACCCAGCCGGGGTTTTCCGCCGACGCCTGGCCTTCCGCGCCGGCCAGTCGGATGAGCTGCGGGATGAGCTCGGCGAGGGTCGCCTGCACCGGTAGGGCCACGTCGACCCGCGCGTACGGCGTGACGACCGTGACCCGGCAGGTCGGCGCGGCACCGGGTGTGACGGGTCCTGCGGTGGAAACGGTCATGAGCCGTCGAGGCGCGACGCGGCTTCGATCACGGGGGCGAACCGGGCACTGCTCGCCTCGGCCAGCTTGCGCAGTCCGTCGTTGACCGCTTCCAGCACGATGTCGCCCAGGTCGCGCGGGTCGTAGCGGCGAACAGCCTCCGGGTCGATGTCGATCGCGGTGAAGCGGCCGGTGCCGCGCACGGTCACGGTGACCTCGTTGTCGCGCGAGTTGCCCTTGACCTCCATGGCTTCCACGGCCTTCTGGATCCGCTGCACCTGGTCGGTCTGCTGCCGGACCTTCTCCAGCAGGCCCTCGACGTCGACGTCGGTCTCGGGGTTCATGGGCTTCCTCTCATCGACCGGTCGGGGCGGCGTCGCCGTCGCGGATGTGGAACGTGCCGACCAGTTGTTGGAACTGCGGTATGACGACGGCGGCCTGGGTGGGCAGGCAGGTACAGGAGATCTCCACGACCAGACGGTCGGCCGCGGTGTCGCCGAGTGGGATCGCCAGGTGCACCTGGGTCTGGACCAGCTTGCGCGCCGGCCCGCCGGGTCCGGCGGCCGTGCGCAGCCGCAACACCTGGGTCACGCCGGGTGCGCGCTGGTCACCGATGGGCTGGCGGTCCACGAGTTCGACCTCGACGAGCGCCTCGGCCAGTCGGTCGATGGACTCGTCGGCCGACGCGGAGATGTCGGCGCCGTCGGCCCGCCGGTCGACGCCGATCGTGATGCTCGGCGTGTAGTCCTCGCCGGGGCTGGGGTGGACCAGCAGGAACGCGGCGCGCACGCCGAGGGTGGCCGGGTCGACCGTGGTCCAGCCGTCGGGCACGTCGAAGCCGAGCGGGATGTCGATCCGCTCGGCGTCGGACTCAGCCATGTCGTTCAGGTCAGCCCTCACTCGCACCGGGGATCACCACACGCGAGCATAGTGGCCGGCATTGTTGAACATCGTGCCAATTGAACTCGCGGCCTGGCCGGCGGCGTTCTCCACGGACGTCCCGACATCGGCCACGGTGTTGTATGCCTGACCACCGTACTGCTCAACCGTGTTCACCAGCTTCGGCACGTCCACATCGATATTTCCGCCGACGGTCGCGCCGACGCCGAGGGTGGCGCCCGCCTTCCAGTTGACCTTGATGTGGCCGGCGTCCCAGGTGGCCTGGCCGTCGAGTTGGGCGCCGATGCCGGCCTGGAGCCCACCGGTCGCACCGACGCCGACGCCGCCCACGTCGGCACTGACCGTGCCCTGCACCTGGGCGCCCGCGAACGCGTTCACGTGCACGGCGCCGCCGTTCATCAGGCCGCCGGAGATGTGCCCGGACAGGTCCCCGCCGACCATCGCGTCGCCGCTGCCCTGCACGGCGAGCGGCCCGTTGGTGTAGGCGCCGCTGGCGTTCGCGTCCGCCAGGGTGGCCTTCAGGTCGCCGCTGGCCTGGAATTGTCCGTTGTGGATGGACAGGCTGGCCTGGTCGGTGACCTGGCCGACGGAGAACTCCGCCTTGCCGTTGAGGTTGCCGGCCGCGCCCATGTTCAGGTCGCCGGACGTCTTCGGGTCGTAGACGTCGAGCGGCGGGTGCCGTCGAGCACGTCGTCCTTGTTCTGCCAGGACAGCGCGCCCATCTTGAGATGGTTCGGGTCGGGGTTGGTGCCGAAGGTCTGCTTGTACCACTGCTGGAACCACGGCTGGCTGGCCAACGCCCGCTGGCCGGGCTTGCCGCCGAACTCCTTCTCCCGCTCGGCCGCCTCGGCGGCACCCTCCGCCGCCGCCGACTCGGCGGGCTGCCACAGTGCCACCAGGGCCTGCCCGACCTGGTCGGCCAGTGACTTCGCCGCGTTGACCGCCGACTCACCGAGTTGTTGCGCCGCCTGTACGAACTGGCTGGCCGCGCCGGCCGCGGCCTGGCGTGACTCGGCGATCAGCGTCTGCGAATACTGCTGGAACTGGTTGACGATGCCGTCCATCTGGCCCTTCGCGCCCCGTAGCAGGCCCGCCGCCGCGACGAGCCGCTGGCCCTCCTGCGCGGCCGTGGCGCGGCTGGTGTCCAGCTGGGTGGCCAATCCGGTCGCCGCGGTGCGGAACGCGGTCGCCGCGTCGCCTTCCCACGTGCTGGCCAGGGTGTTCGCCCGCTGGTTGAGGTCGGCGGACGCGGAGGCCAGTGTGGTCGCCTTGTCCTGCAGGGTCGTGCCGGCCGTGTTCAGCGCGCCGGGGTCGCCGGTGACCATCTGCTGGTACTGGGTGACCACGTTCTGATAGGACTGAAGCATCGCGCTGATCACGCCGGACATGTCCACGACGCCGGAGTCGGCCATCGTCGTCATGCGCCACTCTCCCTCAGGAAACCCGGACCGACCCGTCGGCGCCGATGTTGAAGTTCTCGGTGATGTGGCTGTTGTTCACGGTCGCGTCGATGTGCACGTTCGCGGCCTGGTGCGCCGCGGTCGGGTCGACGGCGATCCACGAGTTCGACGGGTCGATGCTCGGCGTGAGCCCGGCCGGGGTCGTCGGCGTGAGACCGGTGGGAGTGGTTGGCGTGAGGCCGGTTGGGGTGGTGGGTGTCAGGCCGGTGAGTCCGTTGGGGTTGGTCGGATTGGTGAACCCGGCCAACGCGGGTGGCGTGTAGTTGGTGATGCCGTTCGGGACGGTCGACTGGCCGGCCTGGACGGCCGCCTGGCCCGCCGCGCTGGCCACCGGGGGTGGCGTGACCGGCATGGTGAGCGGGGTCGCCGCGATGGTCGCGTTCGTCGGCACGGAGCCGGACGTGGCCGACGACGAGGTGCTCGAACCGCCCTGCGCGAGCTTCTCGATCTCGCTGATGATCTGCACCAGCGCCGCGATCTCCGCGCCCAACTGCGCCGCGCCCAGACCCGATAGCAGGCCCTGGATGGCCGTGATGAACGCCCGCAGCGACGCGCTGGTCGCGGTCGACAGCGCAACGGCCGCGCCGTAGGTCCACGGGTTGGACATCAGGGACGCGACCGTCGGGTTCACCGACGCGACGACCGACTTGTACGCGGTCTGCGCGGACTGGACCAGCGTGCCCGAGACGCCCAGCAGCTGCGCAGCCTTCTGGATCACCTGGATGATCTTCTGGAACGACTGCACCGAGCTGGTGATCTTCTGCACCGCCGACTGCGACGCCTGGCCCGACCACACCTTGCTCAGCTGCTCGCTCGCCTTGGTGAACTCCTCGGCCATCGAGATGAACTGGGTGGCCTTCTGCAGCAGCCCGGTCGAGTGCTGGGCGATCTGCTGTGGCTGACCGGTCACGATCTGGAACAGGAAGGTGCTCGGGCCACCGGAGGACGCCGTCGCGTCCATCGCACTGGAGTTGGGAAAGTCGAACATTCCGGCACCTCTCGTCAGACCGGGCGGTACACGCGAAGTGTCGCGACATCACCGAACTGGGGTTGGAGCAGTCCGTTGTTGTAGAGCTGGTTGGAGTTGCCGATGATGCCGATCATCGTGTCGGACGTCCCCGATCCGGGGGTGATCGCGACGAGATCGCCGTTGTGGATACCGCCGGGCACGTCCGTGAAGCCGCGCGCCGCTCCCGAGTACACCCCGATCACCCCGAGGGAGGCCTGGTTGGACGAGCTGGCGTCCAGCCACGATGTGAAGTCGTGCGGGGTGCTCGTCGGCACGCCCTGCGGCGAGGACGCCAGGCCGGCCTGCGTGAGGTAGTTCAGCACGGTGTCCGCCGAGTGCGGCTGGCCGGTCGCACCCGCGCTGTTGCTGATCGCCAGCCCGGCGAGCTGCGTCGCGACGGGCGATGACCACAGGCCGGTCGACGGCGCCGCCGTCGTCGGTTGGCTCGTGCCGCCGAAACCGGTGGCCACCGACCGGTCCGCCGAGTCGTAGGCGTCGGCGACCTTCTTCACGTCGTCGGCGACCTTCTGCAGGAGGTTCAGCAGCGAGCGCAGCGCCACGACCTGCTGGGCCTGCATGGAGGTGTTGGCCGACGCCACCGCGCTGCCGATCGTGGCGAACGACGTGGGTGCGACGATCATCTTCTCCAGGTCCAGCAGCGCTGTCATGGTCTGCATGATGATGCCGCCGACGTTGCCGACCGTCGACCGGACAGCCTCGGGCCCGAGCTGAAACTGCCCGCTGGCCGTCATGACCGCTCCCTTCGTCGCCGCGAAGGCCAGATTATGTTCGCGAACGGAGGCGGCGGACGGCAAAAGTACCCACCGGAATCACGGTCGAACTGCCCGGCGCACCGGTGCGAACGTCCGCAACACGGTAAAAGTACCCACGTGCGGTCTGGCCCTGATGACGAGAATCAGGTATCAGAGCCCACTGTGCTGTCCAACCCGGTTCAGGAGTTCCTTGGCGATGACCCCGCCCATCGTTCGCCGTGACCGGCGCGCCGCCCCGCCGGAACAGTCGGGCGGCGAGATCCTGCTGCAGTCGCCGCCGCTGCTGCCGAAGGGCTCGAACTCCGGGCCGATGCAGCTGATGTTCTTCCTGCCGATGATGCTGGGCATGGGCGCCATGTCGTTCGTCTACATCGGGCGCGGCGGCGGCGCGATGACGTGGGTGTTCGGCGCGCTGTTCGCGTCGTCGATGGTCGGCATGATCATCATGTCGCTGGCCCGTGGCGGTGCCGCGAAGAAGGCGCAGATCAACCAGGAACGGCGCGACTACCAGCGTTATCTCACCGGCCTGCGGCAGCGGGTGCGTGAGGTCGCCGACGCACAGCGCGCCACGCTCGCGCTGGACGCGCCCGCGCCCGCCGACCTGTGGGCGCTGGTGGACCGTGGCCGGCTGTGGGAGCGTCGGCGCTCGGATCCGGACTTCGGGCGGGTGCGCCTGGGCACCGGGCCACAGCGGCTGATGACACCGCTGCGCGCGCCGCAGACCGTGCCGCTGGAGGACCTGGATCCGGTGTCCTCCACAGCGTTGCGGCACTTCATCCGCGCGTACTCGACCGTGCAGGACCTGCCGGTCGCGATCTCGCTGCGCTCCTTCTCCTACATCGACGTCAGCGGCGACCGTCCCGGCGTGCTCAACGCGATCCGCGCGCTGCTGGCCCAGCTGGCCACCTTCCACTCCCCCGACGACCTACGGATCGCGCTGTGTCTAGCAGCCGATCGGCACGCGGACTGGGAATGGGCGAAGTGGCTGCCGCACGCCCACGCCACCCCCGCGAGCGCCGAGTCCAGCACCGACGCGACCGGACCGGCCCGGCTGGTCGCCGACAACCTGACCACGCTGGCCGAACTGCTCGGCGCGGATCTTGGCGAGCGGCCGGCGTTCAGCCGGTCGGGCGGGATGGGTTACGAGTACCGGCACATCGTCGTGGGCGTCGACGGCGGCCGGACCTACGGCGACCTCGCGATCGCGCCCACCGGCGGCCGCTACGCGGTCACGGTCCTGGACGTGAGCGGCTCGGCGCCGCTGAACAATCCGGGCCAGAACACGTTGTGCCTGCACGTGAACAGCGGCCGGGTCGGCATGGTGGTCGGCGCGGACGACGAGCAGCGCATCGCGCCACTTGGCCGCCCGGACACCTTCGAGCCGCTCGCGGCCGAGGCGCTGGCCCGGCTGCTCACCCCGCTCTACCGGGCCACGGCGACGGTGTCCGAGTCGCCGATGGCCAACGCGCTGAGCCTGCCCGGCCTGCTGGCCATCGGTGACCCGCGTGACCTGGACACCGGCATCACGTGGCAGCGCAGGGCACCCCGCAACCGGCTGCGCATCCCGATCGGCGTCGACCCGGAGGGCCGGCCGGTCGAACTGGACCTGAAGGAGTCCGCCGAAGGCGGCATGGGACCGCACGGTCTGGTGATCGGCGCGACCGGTTCCGGCAAGAGCGAACTGCTGCGGACACTGGTCACCGGGCTGGCCGCCACGCACTCGTCGGAGACGCTGAACCTGGCGCTGATCGACTTCAAGGGTGGCGCCACGTTCGCCGGCATGACCGATCTCCCGCACACGTGCGCGGTGATCACGAACCTGTCCGACGAGCTGCCGCTCGTGGACCGGATGGGTGACGCGATCAACGGCGAAGTGGTGCGCCGGCAGGAACTCCTGCGCGCCGCCGGCAACTACGCGTCCGTGCGCGACTACGAGAAGGCCCGTGACTCCGGCGCCGATCTCGTGCCGCTGCCGTCCCTGCTGGTGATCATCGACGAGTTCAGCGAACTGCTCTCCAGCAGGCCCGACTTCATCGACCTGTTCGTGATGATCGGCCGGCTCGGCCGCAGCCTCGGCATCCATTTGCTGTTGGCGTCGCAGCGTTTGGAGGAAGGCCGGCTGCGCGGCCTGGACTCGCACCTGTCCTACCGGATCGGCCTGCGCACGTTCTCGGCGTCGGAGAGCCGGTCGGTGCTCGGCGTCGCCGATGCCTACACGCTGCCGCCCGTGCCCGGCTCGGCCTACCTGAAGTACGACACGGAGTCGCTGGTCCGGCTGCGCGCGGCCTACGTGTCCGGCGACCTGCCCTCCCGAGGTGAGGCGACCGTCCGGACGCCGGGCCACACCGGGAGCACGGTGCTGCCCTACCGGCTCGCCCCGGTCGCGAAGCTGACCCCACCCGCATCGGAAGCCGCCGCAGCGCAACCGAAGGCGATCGAGTCCGCCAGCGGTGAGACGATCATGGGCGCGATGGTGTCGCGGCTGGTCGGCAAGGGCCCGGCCGCGCACCAGATCTGGCTGCCGCCGCTGGACGAGCCGGCCACGCTGGACCAGGTGCTCACGCCGCTGGGCGTGGACCCGGAGCGTGGCCTGTGTCCGGTCGGCTGGGGCGGCAACGGGCGGCTGATCGTGCCGGTGGCGATCGTGGACAAGCCGTTCGAGCAGCGCCGCGACCTGCTGTGGGCGGACCTGTCCGGCGCCGCCGGCCACGCGATCGTGGTGGGAGCGCCGCAGAGCGGCAAGAGCACGCTGCTGCGTGGCCTCGTCTCGGTGCTCGCGCTCACCCACACGCCGAAGGAAGCACAGTTCTTCCTGCTCGACATGGGCGGCGGCGCGCTCGGCCCGGTCACCGGATTCCCGCACGTGTCCGGCTACGCCACCCGCCGCGACGCGCAACGCTGCCGCCGGCTGGTGGCCGAGGTGGTCAGCCTGCTGACGGCGCGCGAACAGTTCTTCGCCGCCAACGGAATCGACTCGATCGCCGCGTTCCGCCAGCGCAGAGCCGAGTTCGCCGAGGGCGAGGGCAACGGCCGCGAGTTCGGTGACGTGTTCCTGGTGGTCGACGACTGGACCACGCTGCGCGCGGAGTACGAGCAGCTGGAGGAATCGATCACGGCCCTCGCCGCGCGCGGGCTCGGGTTCGGCATCCACGTCGTCGTGTCGGTGAACTGGTGGATGGGCGTGCGAGCGCAGTTGCGTGACGCCATGGGCACGCGATTCGAGTTGCGCCTCGGCGACCCGTCGGACTCGGTGATGGACCGCCGTGCCGCCCAGAACGTCCCCACCGACGCGCCCGGCCGCGGCATCACCAAGGAGAAACTGCACTTCCTGGCGGCACTCCCCCGGATCGACGCCGACCAGCGCGCCGGCACGGTCGCCACCGGCACCGCCGATCTCGTCGCCCGGGTCACGGCCGCGTGGACCGGCCCGCAGGCCCCGCCGATGCGGCTGCTGCCACGAGAGATCACGCTGGCCACCGTCCAGGAGGCCGCCACGCCGACCGGCCGGTCGTTCCCGCTGGGCATCGCGGAGTCCGACCTCAAGCCGGTGTACCTGGACTTCAGCGCCGACCCGCACTTCATGGCGTTCGGCGACGTGGAGTCGGGCAAGACGAACCTGTTGCGCGCCATCACGTGCGGCATCACCAGCCGCTACACCGCCAAAGAGGCCGCGGTGCTGGTCGTGGACTACCGGCGCGGCCTGCTCGACGTCGTCACCGGCGACCACCTGCTCGGCTATGCGGGCGCCGAACCCGTGCTCAACGGGCTGCTCACCGAGGTGGCCGAGGGAATGCGGCAGCGGCTGCCCGGCCCGGACGTCACGTCGGAGCAGTTGCGCACCCGCAGCTGGTGGACCGGGCCGGAGCTGTTCGTGGTCGTCGACGACTACGAACTCGTCGCGACCAGCGGCCGCAACCCGTTGGCCGTGTTGGCGGAGTTCCTGCCGCAGGCCAGAGACATCGGCCTGCACATGATCATCGCGCGGGCCAGCGGCGGGGCGTCCCGCGCGATGTTCGAACCGCTGCTGCAACGGATCAAGGAACTCGGCTCGCCCGGCGTCGTACTGTCCGGCGACAAGGACGAGGGCGTCCTGATCGCCGACGTGAAGGCCAGCCCGCAGCCGCCCGGCCGGGGCACGCTGGCCCGCCGCCGGCACGGATCGGCCCTGGTCCAGGTGGCG
>WNGR01010167.1_pt1 | contig 12413 bp, 11 predicted proteins | sample 5407581 | NCBI WGS metagenome assembly WNGR01 (sample SAMN13153383, study PRJNA577476) | soil metagenome | isolation source: 80 cm soil or saprolite under Garry oak tree replicate 2 | place: USA:California | collected 2016-06-15
ACCTGCGCGATCGGCTTGCCGGTCTCCCGGACCAGCCGCACCGCGCCCTCCTTGAAGTCCTGATCGAACTTCCTGCGTGTCTCTTCCATCGCCCCTCCTCACCTAAGGCGATGTGTCCACGTTACGAGGGGAAACCCAGACTCAGCGCAAGGCCCTATTTGGCTGTTTCTGGCCATGATCATGAAGCAGCCCGAGCCGAGCGGGCTCGGATCCGTGGGCGTCATCCAGTGGGTCGTCCCCAGCATCCCTGGCAACTAACCCACGACCGGAGGGCATCCAGATCTGGCGTAAAGCGGGATCATGGATGCCCTCCGTTCTTCCCGGCCAGCCGGGCCGACCCATCCGTTCGGGTCAGGAACTACTCTTCGGGGGGTTCGGCACGCCGAGGTAGGGGAAGTGGGCCAGCAGGTCGTCGTGCGGCTTGAGGCCGGACGGGGGGACCTTGCCGTTGGTCAGCCAGGCAAAGCGCAGGCTGTAGACGTCATCGGTGAGCACGCGCCCGTTGGGGTAGGTGGCGGGCTTGGTGCGGTCGTAGTGCAGGATGTCGGGCAGCACCTCCAGGGCGGCCGCCCTGGCCGCCTCGGGCGAGTAGCCGCCGGCGTTCTCCAGGATCGCCGACCACGGCCCCAGGTAGTTGGCCACGTCGTCGGCCGGCTGCCGGGAGTTGAACAGGTTCTTCTCCCCGTCGGGGTTGATGAACGGGTTGATGGTCGGGTTCCCGCCGCGGTCCAGCTGCTCGAGCACGCCGTTGCTGTGCCGGCTGATCGAGGCCCACACGCCGATCATCGGGCCGCCGAGCATGTCGCTGGGTACCTCCAGCACGATCGAGTCGACGTTGTTGCCGGCGAAGTCGTCGTGCCCGGTCCAGACGAATCCGTGCAAGGCGCCCTCCACGTCGGCGAAGAACGGGTCGCTGCGCAGCCCGGTGAACAGCCGGATGCGGCCGGCCTGGACGGGCCGGGCGGTGCCGTCGAAGCTGACCGGGATGCCCTCGGCGAGTACCTCTCCGCCGGGTTCGGCCTGGCGGGCCTGGGCGCCGGTGGCGTACCAGGCGTTCCCGGTCTGCTGGCCGTTTTCGTACTCGGAGAACACGAACGTGAATGCGACGTCGGCCTGGTTGTCGCCGTCGGTGTCGATGTTGATCCGGTAGACCGCGCCGGGGTAGAACTCCGGGCCGGTCACCGGGGCGGGAATCGGGGGCGGGGCGCTGGTCGGGTTCGAGTCCATGATCAGCACGGTCGTGTCCGGCTCATCGGGTGAGCTGAACATGAACACGTCGGTGAGGTCCAGGCGTCTGTCGTCGCCGGGGAACTTGAGGTTGTCGGCGCTGAAGTGGTTAGACATGGTGTCTCCTATGTGGGTGATTGCCTGAGTTGGCGGTGGGCCCGGCCGCCCGCGGGCTGTGCGCCCGGCGCCCGGGTGGCCAGGGTTAGCTGCGCAGGAAGTCCAGCAGGGCGGTGTTGACCTGGCTGGCGTGGGTCCAGGCGATGGCGTGCGGGCCGCCCTCGATGATGACGAGCTGGACATCCTTGATCAGGCCGGGCAGTCGCTTGCCGGTCTTGTCGACCGGCAGGACCTGGTCGGCGTCGCCCTGGATGACGAGGATCGGTACGTCGATCTTGGGCAGGTCGTCGCGGAAGTCGGTGGTCCAGGTGCCGATGCAGGCCACCGCGGCGGCGGAGGCGGTGACGGCCAGGTTCCAGCTGGCCTGGTAGGCCTGGTCGCTGACCAGGGTGCCGCGCAGGGTGCCGATGTTGTAGAAGGTGTCCAGGAACCCCTTCATCCAGGCCGGGGTATCGGCCCGGGCGGCCTCGGCGAACCCGTCGAACAGGCCTTGCGGCACCCCGTCAGGGTTGTCGCCGGCCTGCAGCAGGTACGGCGGGATCGGGGAGACCAGCACGCCCTTGGCGACCCGACCCGAGCCGTAGCGGCCTAGGTAGCGGGTGACCTCCCCAGTCCCCATGGAGTGCCCGGCCAGCACGGCGTCGCGCAGGTCCAGGTGCTCGAGCAGGCCGGCCAGGTCGGCGGCGAAGGTGTCGTAGTCGTAGCCGACGGTGGGCTGGCTGGACTTGCCGAACCCGCGCCGGTCGTAGGTGATGACCCGGTGCCCGGCCTCCAGCAGCACCGGGACCTGCTTGTCCCAGGCGCGGCCGCTGAGCGGGTAGCCGTGGATCAGCACGACGGGCTGGCCGGCGCCGTGATCCTCGTAGTAGATCTCGATGTCGGCGCTGTTCTCCTGGCCGACGGTGACTGTGGGCATGGGCTTCCTTCCGCTTCATCTGCGCGGGGTGGTACTTGCCTCAGCGTCGCGCTCCGGGGGCCGCGTCGCGCCCGTGGTAATCACTGGCCGGTGCTCTGGTCTGCGGTCCGGGCCGCGCCAGTACTCGCTCGGAACGCTCTGCTGAGCGGTCATCTGCCCGGGTTCGGTCCCCCGGGTAGGCTGGCGCCCGGGCGTTAGTGGTGTCTGGCTGGGGAGGCCGTGTGAGCGCTCATGGCTGGCCGGGCGAACGCGGCGCGGCGTTCCGGTGTCGCCCTTGCCGCAGTAGGCGGTGCCGCCGCCATGGTTGCTGCGTAGCGCCGGGCCGATGACGGCACATTCTGGTATCAGGGGGCCCGCGGCGGGGCTAACGGGCCGGCTCAGCGAACGTGGCGTACTTGACCGGTTCGTTGCTGGCGTGCGGGCCGGTGAGGGCCGGGCACTGGTGGTGCGCGGTGAGCCCGGCGTGGGCAAGACCGTGCTGCTTGACTACCTGGCCGGGCGGGCCTCGGGGTGCCGGGTAGCGCGGGCGGCGGGCGTGCAGTCGGAGATGGAGCTGGCGTTCGCGGGGCTGCATCAGCTGTGCGCGCCGATGCTGAGTGGCTGGACCGCGCCTCGGCGCAGGCGCTGGGGTTCGCGGCGCGCCGGCTGGCGGCCGACCCGGTGGGCCTGGTGTTCGCGGCGCGGGTCCCGGGCGAGGACGTGGCCGGGCTGCCAGAGCTCGTGGTGGAGGGCCTGGCCGAGGACGATGCGTGGGAGCTGCTTGAGTCGGTGCTGACCGGGCCGCTGGACGCGCGGGTCCGGGACCGGATCATCGCCGACACGCACGGGAACCCGCTGGCGTTGCTTGAGCTGCCGCGAGGGCTGACGCCGGCGCAGCTGACGGGCGGGTTCGGGCTCAGCAGCGCGGTGCCGCTGGACGGGCGGATCGAGGAGAGCTTCGGGCGGCAGCTCGAGGCGTTGCCAGCGCAGACCCGGCGGCTGGTGCAGCTGGCGGCGGCCGATCCGACGGGGGACCCGGTGCTGGTGTGGCGGGCGGCCGGGCGGCTCGCGATCGGCGCCGGGGCGGCGGGGCCGGCGGTGGAGGCGGGGCTGGCAGAGTTCGGCGCGCGGGTGCGGTTCCGGCATCCGCTGGTGCGCTCGGCGGCCTACCGGTCGGCATCGGTCCAGACGAGGCAGGAGCTGCACGGCGCGCTGGCCGAGGCCACCGACCCGGCCGTCGATCCTGATCGGTGGGCCTGGCACCGGGCCCAGGCCGCGCCGGGCCCAGATGAGGAAGTTGCTGCCGAACTTGAGCAGTCCGCAGGCCGGGCACAGCGCCGCGGTGGTCTCGTGGCGGTGGCCGCGTTCCTGGAGCGGTCCGCCGGACTGACGCTCGACCCGGCGCGCCGCGCACGGCGGGCGCTGGCCGCAGCGCAAGCCAAGCACCGGGCTGGCGCCCTCGACGCCGCGCTCGGCCTGCTGGCCATGGCACAGGCCGGGCCGCTGGATGAACTGCAGCGCGCCCGCGGCGACCTGTTGCGCGCGCAGATCGCGTTCGCGTCGAGTCATGGCCGTGACGCGCCCCCGCTCATGCTCGGCGCGGCCAAACAGCTCGAGACGCTGGACGTCGGGCTGGCCCGCGAGACCTACCTGGAGGCGTTCACCGCCGCGCTGTTCGTCGGCCGCCTGTCACCGGCGGTCGGGGAGGTGGCCAGAACCGCGCGTATGGCGCCCGCGCCACTGGCCCCGGCACGCGCCCCCGACCTGCTCCTGGACGGCCTGGCGCTGCTGGTCACGGAGGGCTACGCGACCGGGACGCCCGCCCTGAGACGGGCACTGCTCGCCTTCCGCGGCCAGGACATCTCGGCGGAGGAGGGGCTGAGCTGGCTGTGGCTCGCCGGACGGGCGGCCATGGCGGTGTGGGACGACGAGACATGGCACATCCTGGCCAGCCGTCACGTCAAGCTCGCGCGTGACGCGGGGGCACTCAGTGAGCTCCCCCTCGCGGTCCGGTCCCGCATCCTCCTGCACGCGCACGCGGGCGAGCTAGAGGAGGGCGCGGCACTCATCGCGGAGGCGGAGGCGGTCGCCGACGCGACCGGGAGCCAGCTCGGGCCCTACGGTGCCATGGGCATCGCCGCGTTCCGGGGCTGTGAGGCCGAGGCCACCGAGCTCATCCAGGCCACCATGGACGGCGTGACGAGCCGTGGCGAGGGGAGGGGAGTGACCAGCGGGTACGCCGCCGCCTTGCTGTACAACGGCCTCGGCCACTACGACAAGGCCCTCGCCGCCGCCGAGCTGGTGTGCGAGTACGACGACATAGGCGTCCTCGGATGGTCGCTCACCGAGCTGGTCGAGGCGGCCGTCCGCAGCGGCCAGCCCGCCCGTGCATCCGACGCTCTCCAGCGGCTTTCCGAGACGACCCGCGCCAGCGGCACCGACTGGGCGCTTGGCACCGAGGCGCGCTCGCGTGCCCTGCTCAGTGAGGGTGAGACCGCCGAGAACTGCTATCGCGAGGCGATCGAGCGGCTCGGCCGTACCCGCATGCGCCCGGCCGTGGCCCGCGCCCACCTCCTGTACGGCGAATGGCTGCGGCGCCAGAACCGGCGCCGGGACGCCCGCGCCGAGCTGCGGACCGCCCATGGCCTGTTCACCACGATGGGCATCGAGGCGTTCGCCGAGCGGGCCCGGCGTGAGCTGCTGGCCACCGGCGAAACGGTGCGCAAGCGGGCGGTCGAGACGGTCAGCGAGCTCACCGCCCAGGAGGCGCACATCGCCCGGCTCGCCGTCGGCGGCCGCACCAACGCTGAGATCGGGGCCCAGCTATTCCTCAGCACCCGGACCGTCGAATGGCATCTCAGCAAGGTGTACGCCAAGCTCGGCGTCGGCTCACGCCGAGAGCTGCGGCGGGCCCTGGCCAGCCTCGGGCAGGCAGACCCACAGGCCTAGCGCGGGTAGACGACACGATCCTTGGCGGCTGACCGGCTATCTCAGGCCCTGAACTTCGAGACCACTGCCGTAAATACGTCATCTGACGCAATCGATGCTCCTCCTCGCCGTTTTAGCGTTCCGGGCATCTACCCATCGAGCCCGGGACCGGTTCCCGGGCGAAGGAGGCAACGTCGTGAACGCAGGTCCCGAAGTGAAGAACATAGTGCTGGTCCACGGCGGGTTCGTCGATGGATCCGGCTGGCAGGGGGTCTACGACCATCTGACCGCGGACGGCTACCGGGTGGCCGTCGTGCAGAACCCGACCCTGTCGCTGGCCGGAGACGTCGCCGCGACCCATCAGGTCCTCGACGGCCTGGACGGTCCCGCCGTCCTGGTCGGCCACTCCTACGGCGGCGTCGTCATCACCGAAGCGGGCAACCACCAAAATGTCGCGGCACTCGCCTACATCGCCGCGTTCGCCCCCGACAAGGGCGAGTCCGTCAGCTCCCTGATCGCCGACCCGCCGCCCGGCGCGCCGGTCCCGCCGATCCTCCCTCCCAAGGACGGGTTCCTGTTCCTCGACCGCGGCAAGTTCGCCGCCGCCTTCGCCGCGGACCTGCCCGAAGCGCAGGCGGCGTTCATGGCCGACTCCCAGGTGCCCTGGGGCGTCGACGCGCTCGGCGGCGCGGTCTCCGAGCCGGCCTGGCGAACCAAGCCGTCCTGGTACCTGGTCGCCACCGACGACCACATGATCCCGCCGCCGGCCCAGCGCGCCATGTCCGAGCGCGCCGGGTCCACGGTCACCGAGACCCCGGGAAGCCACGCGGTCTACGTCTCCAACCCCGCCGCCGTGGCCGCCGTCATCGCCCAGGCCGCCGCGACCCTTAACGGCCAGTCATCAGGATTACGGCGTGGAGACCCCGGCCTTCAGGCCGGGGAGGAGCTGCGCCGCGAGGCCATGCCGTCCCGCCCGGACCGGCCGCCGGCCGGGCGGGACACCGTCTGCCCTGGACATGTTCCGGCCGACCGAGGAAGGTCGGGAGATGGACTGGATCAGCGCGCGCCACGAGCAGGCGGCCACCGGGCCAGCGGAACTGATCGGCCGCGGACCGGAGATCCAGCAGCTGCGCCTGTTCGTCAGCCGGATCACCCAGGGGGCAGGGGAAGCGCTCCTGCTGCTGGGCGACCCGGGCGTGGGAAAGACCTCCCTGCTGGACCAAGCCGCCGCCATCGCCGCCGGCTCCGGGATCAGGCTGCTGCGGGCAACCGGCTCGCAGTTCGAGGCCGACATCTCCTTCGCCGCCCTCCACCAGCTCCTCCACCCGTGCCTGGCCGAGGTGCCTCACCTGAGCCCGTTGCACGCCCGGGCCATGAACGTGGCCCTGGGCCTGGGCGAAGGACCGCCGCCCGCACAGCTCCTCGTCGCCAGCGCGGTCCTGGCCCTGCTGCAGCAAGCCTCCAAGGAGCAGCCGCTGCTGCTCATCGTCGACGACCTGCCGTGGCTGGATCGCGCCAGCGCAGTCGTGCTCGGCATGGTGGCGCGCCGCCTGGCCGGCCTTCCGGTGGCCCTCCTCGCCGCGTGCCGGACCGGCGAGCCCAGCTTCTTCGACCAGGGCAACCTGCCCGTCACGCGCGTGGAGCCGCTGTCGGAAGAAGCGGCGGCGCGATTGCTGGCCAGCCGCTATCCGGTGATGACAGCGCGGGTGCGGCGGCGGCTGCTAGACGCCGCCCTGGGCAACCCGCTCGCCCTGCTCGAGCTCCCGGTCTCCCTCGGCGACCTGGCCCGCAGCGTCGCCGGAACCCTGCCCGCGGAACTACCTCTCGGCCGCCGGCTGCAACAGCCTTCGCCTCCCGCGTCCAGGCGCTGCCTACGCCGGTCTACGAACTGCTGCTCCTGGCGGTCCTGGACGGCAAGGGCGACCTGCGCCTGCTCCGGGTCCTCGCCGCCGACCGCGGGGGAGAGGGCCTGGGACCCGCCGAACGCGCCGGCCTCGTGCACGCCGATGAGTCCACCGAACAGCTGACGTTTCGCCACCCCCTCATCCGGTCGGCGATCGTGGAACTATCGACCAGCGAGCAGCGCCGCCGAGCCCACGCGGAGCTCGCCGCCCGGCTCGCCGATCAGCCCGAACGACACGCCTGGCACCTGGCCGAAGCCACCGAGGAACCCGACGAACGGGTCGCCGCGCTCCTTCAGGAGGTCGCCCACGCCAACCTGCGCCGCGGCGATTCCGTCGGCGCCGTCACCGAGCTGCTGCGCGCCGCCGAGCTCAGCCCCTCAGGGAAGGGCCGGAGCGGACGGCTGGCCGAAGCCGCCTACCTGGGATCCATCGTCACCGGCGACCTGCGCGACGCCCCCCGCCTCCTGGAACAGGCCCGCCGCGCCCACCCCGGCCCCGGCGGTCCGCTCTCGGCCGCCGTCGCCGGCGCCTATCACCTGCTCCACGGCGACGGCGACGTCGACACCGCCCACCGGCTGCTGACCACCGCCATCTACGAACTGGACGACCCCCGCGACGCCCACAACAAGGTCCTGATCGAAGCGCTCTACACCCTGATCATGATCTGCTTCTTCGGCGGCCGCGCCGACCTGTGGCCACCCCTGCAGAACGCCGTCGACCGCCTCATACCACGCCCGCCCGAGCTCCTGGCGATCCTCTCCAAGACCTTCAGCGACCCGGCCCGCCTCACCCCGGCCATGCTGGCCCGCGCCGACGCCTCCGTCGCCGACCTCGGCCAGCAGGTCAGTCCCGCCCGCATCATCCGTACCGGCATCGCCGTCGCCTACCTCGACCGGCTCTCCCAGTGTCGCGAGCCTCTCCAGCGTGCCATCCAGCACGGCCGCGAAGGCGGCGCCGTCACCTCAGCCATCGAAGCACTGTTCCTCCACCCGGCACCCTCGCCCCCTACGCCCCGCACGCCCTGTGGGTGTTCCTCGACCTCATCGAAGCCGCCATCCACACCGGCCGCCGCAGTGAGGCCGCGGCCCACGCCGCCGCCGCCCGCGACTGCCGCCTCGACCGGCTCTCCCCACGGCTGCGCCTGGTCGTCCTCGCCGGCGAGGCCATCACCGAACCCAGGACCGACACCGCCGCCCTCGAACGGGCAATCACCGAACCGGGCAACGACCGCTGGCCCTTCGACCTGGCCCGCATCCAGCTCACCTACGGCTCCCACTTGCGCCGCATCAAGCGCACCACCGACGCCCGCGGCCAGCTGGTCGCCGCCGCGGAAACCTTCCGCCGGCTCGGCGCAACCCCCTGGGCGGCCCGCGCGGACCGTGAACTACGCGCCACCGGGATCACCGTCTCCACCGCCGACACCGGCCTGGCCTCCCTCACCCCCCAGCAACGCCAGATCGCCCTGCTCGCCGCGGCAGGCCACACCAACAAAGAGATCGCCGCCCGCCTCTTCCTCTCCCCGCGAACGGTCTCCACCCACCTCTACCAGGTCTTCCCCAAGCTCGGCATCACCTCGCGCGCCGCCCTCCGCGACGCACTCGCCGACACGCCTGGAGAATGAAACCGTGCACATAGCCGGATCTATCCCAAGGTAGAGCTGGACACTTCAGATGGACTGGCATCCGGACTTAGTGTGCGATTCCGGAATGCGTTGCTGAGCGGGACACAAACGATTAGCCAGATCGCCATCACGCCTACGTCGCCCTGATCCGCGGCACCGACACAACCACTCCTATGTCTTCACCGCCTCCCCGAAACGGGCCGACCCGGTGCCCGGCCCGCGGCCGGCGCCCGAGCTGGCCCGCTACGACCAGATACATACCGAACGAGCAGGCGACCCGCCCCGCTCACCCCGCCCGCCTCGCCAGGCCAGGCGCTGAGCGTGCTGTCAGCGGTCCTGGACCGCGACGGCCGACTGGGAGCACGCCACCAGCGCCACCTCGCCGTAGCTGCCGACGCCGAACTGTGCCGCCGCCACCCCGATCAGCGGTTCCCCTCGCGTGCTCCGCTCGGCCGAACCCCGGCCCGCCACCCAAGCGCAGCGCGACGAGCTCACCTTGACCGCGGAAGCCGCGAATTGACGGCGTCGATCGTTACGAGCGCCAGACCGACGTCGCTCAGGATGAGTGCGGACATCCCGGCCTGCCCGGCCATGAGCGCCTCTGTCACGGTCACCATCTCGGCACCCGTCCGGCGTGCCGCCGGCGGTGCCATCCCCGGGACGTTACGATGACACCGTGAGCGCCCAGCCTGTCGAGCGCGAGGACCCGCTCGACCCGCAGCGGATCTTGGACCAGTTGCCCGCGGACGAGCGCGGGTTCTTCCTGGACCAGTACCGGGAGGCGTTGGAAAATGCCCGTGACCCGGGCGGTTGGAAGCAACTGCGGCGCGTCCTGCGGCTGTGGAGATTTCATGCCGATGCCGCCGGCGACACCGGCTACCGGGAGGCGCTGGGCGCCGCTCGCGGCCCGGTCGGCGGCGGCATGACGCTGGAGGACGCCGTGAGCGACCAGTCGATATGGCGGGTGTATTCCTCGAGGGTCACCAGGACCTCGCTGGCCGGTCTTAGGGGTGTGGGCTAAGCCCGCGTAAGTTCGAGCACAGGAATGGTGCGGACTCCAGCGGTCTGGCGTGCATACTCGGCAAAGCCTGGGTAGCGCCGCGCTTGCTCGGCGTAGATGCGGTCGCGTTCAGCACCGGTCAATTCGCGGACGGTCACCTTGTAGGTCCCGGTTCCGCGTTCGACACTGCCGTTACCGGCGGCGATCAGGTTGTGGTACCAGTCGGGGTTGGCGGGTGCTCCCGCCTTGGTTGCGAAGACGTAGATGATGTCCGGCTCGGTGTCGTGCGGGAGGTACATCATCGGGTTGACGTACTCCCGCCCGCTATTGCGGCCGCGGTGATGCACCAGGACCATCGGAGCGCCCTTGAAGTTCCCGCCAACCCTGCCCTCGTTCGCCCGGAACTCCGCGATGGTCTTCGCGTTCCAGTCGAGCGTGTCGCTCATGTCGAACTCCTGTTGTTCACGGTCCCGGGGTATGCGCTGGGACGGGATGATGGACGGTGCGACGCGGGACGACCTCGCGGTCGTGGCAGAAGCCAGCCCGTCGAGGTTCCAGCTCCACGAGACCTCTCCTCATCTCGACACTGACCACCCGGGTCGGTGGCCCGGTGTCTAGTGGTGGGGTGGGCATGACAATCTCCCTAAATTGAGAGCGTAGTGAGCTATCGCCGTGACCAGTCAGCTACGACGGTCACCTGCCGTACGTTGTTCTAAAATCTCTTTTCTGCCGAACGGGCCGTAGTTCGTGTTCCCCGTGACGTTTCTTCCTTTCGCTATCCGGTGACGAGTTCTGCGCTGGCGAGATGCGCCGACAGGAACTGTCCGGCCCTGTCCAGGGCAGCGGCCGCTTCGTCGAGGATCGGGTAGTAGGCCTGGAAGACGTGGGGCACCCCGGGGGTGATGTCGAGGGTGACCTCGACGTCGGCGGTGGCGGCCTGGCGGGCGAGGCGGACGGCGTCGTCGAGGAGGACCTCGTGAGTTCCGGCCTGGATGATCAGGGGTGGGAGGCCGGACAGGTCGGCGAATATGGGGCTGATGAGGCCGAGAGCGGCGTCGTGTCCCGCCGTGTAGTCGGCGACCCTGGCCTGGAGGGCTTCGGGGCTGAGCAGCGGGTCGGCGTCGCGCTTGGTTTGCATCGTCGTCCCGGTCAGGGTGAGATCAGCATACGGTGACATGACGAAGGCCGCGGCCGGCAGGGGCAGCGCGTGATCTCGGGCGGTGACCAGGGTGGCGATGGCGAGTCCGCCGCCGGCGGACTCTCCCGCGAAGGCGATGTCCGACGGGGCCGTGCCGCCCTGCAGAAGGGCTTCGTAGGCGGCAAGAGCGTCGTCGACCGCGGCCGGATACGGGTGCTCGGGAGCGAGCCGGTAGTCGGCGGAGATGACCTTGGCGGCCGTCCGCCGGCCGACCTGCGAGGCCAGGCCGGCGGCGAGGGAGGCGTCCCCCATCACGTATACGCCGCCGTGGAAGTACAGGACAACGTGGCGGGGTTCGACTCCGTCGACGGTGATCTCGGCGGTCGGGATGCCACCCAGCGCGGCTGCGGTCACCGTCACGTCGGCGGGCAGCGGCTGCGCCGATAGCAGCTCCCGGAGCAGTCGCCGTTGCACGCTGACGTCGCTGCCGGCGGGGAAGGCTGACTGCCGCAAGATTGCGTCGAGGGTCTCTCGCTGCTCGGTGCTCACGGAGGATCTCCCTTCGGTTGGTTGGTTCGGCAGCGCTCCAGGCTCGCTCGCCCATGTCAGTCCGCTGCTGAAATTTCCCGCCGGGAGGCGGGCTGCTGCCAGCCTTGCCGCCAGGCAGGTTAGGAGACGTCACCGGATCATGGTGATTGGGTTCCCGGGCGCGATCTGCATCAAGGAGGACCAGCGGTGAGCACGACTGCCATCCCTGACCGGTTTCTGGCGTGAGGAGATGGTCGGCGAGCGGGTCACGCGGGGGCACTGGCCATGGGAGCGGCACCTTCTCGTAGCGAAACGGACGCGCCCGACGGTCGTGGCCGTCACGGTGAGCGGTGGTGACCTGTTTCTGGTGATTCGCGGTCCGGGGTGAGCTTTCGGAGCTCGAGCAGGTCCAGGCCGAGCGCCTCGATCTCGGCTAGGACGCCGTATAGTGCCGACTGGTCCAGGAGCCCGGTGAGCACGGTGTGCGCGCCGTGGTGCTGCGGGGCCAGTGCCGGGAACGCGGACAGCATGGTGGCGCCGAGGTGCCCGTTGATCCGGATCATGTAGCGGGCGGGTGCCGGGTCCATGCGGCCATGGTCGAGGGCGGGCAGGTGACCCCGCATCACCAGGATCCGGTTACCGCCGGGCTAGCGCGTCCGGCCGGCCGCCGCCAGCAACCGCAGCTCCCGGGCGCGCCGCACGGCCGAGGACCGGTCACGGACCTGGAGCTTGGCGTAGATGCTGCGGATGTGCGCGCTGACGGTGTTCGGCGAGACGGACAGCTCGCCGGCGATCTCGGGCCGGGACAGGTTGGTCGGCAGATATCGCAGCACCCTGAGCTCGCCCGGGCTGAGCTCCTCCGCCGGCGGCGATGAAGACCGGTCTCTGGCCGCCGGGGATGCGCCGTGCAGGATGTCGAGGCTGTCGGCAAGCAGCGCGGCGTGCGCTGTCTCATGCCGGGGCAGCGCCTCGAGCAGCTCTGCTGAGCCGGTCATCGCGAACGGCAGGACCAGCCGGTCAGACTCCGCCAGGGCCAGCGCGCGTTCAGCCGCCTG
>WNGR01007518.1_pt1 | contig 12411 bp, 8 predicted proteins | sample 5407581 | NCBI WGS metagenome assembly WNGR01 (sample SAMN13153383, study PRJNA577476) | soil metagenome | isolation source: 80 cm soil or saprolite under Garry oak tree replicate 2 | place: USA:California | collected 2016-06-15
TGGCAGCATGAACAGCCAGACCAGGCACAGCCGCGCCAACCTCACCCGGAGCCGATAGCAGCCGACCGAGCATCGGCCCAGATCACTCACGCCGACGCAAGGTTTTTCAGGTCGAAGTAGCTAAACGAGGGTCACGTCCTCGGGCACCGTCTGCGGAGCGACGCCCGCGGCGACCATCTGCTGCCACGCCTGCCCGGCGAAGTGCAGCGGCCGCTGGTCTCGCGCAGCGAGCTTGTGCGCCTCGACGTAGGAGCTGACGCTCTCGGCGAACGTGATCCGCGGAGACTCCTCGCTGATCTGGAACACGTGCCAGCGGCCCCCGGCCACCTCGCGCGCCATCACATGCAGATACGGCCGGGCGCCGTTGCTCTTGGTCTTGTCGTTGTCGTTCACCGCGACGCTCCCATCAACCGGCTGATTTCGCACCGTCAGTGGTTCACCAGTGGTCAACGATCCCGGCGTCCTCGGGCGACGCACACTGCTGAGCAACACGCCGACAACCGGGGCCGGCTCAGCACCGACAACGATCGGTATGCCGGACTCATCGGCTTCATGCCGGATCGCGCCTAAGGTCAGGGTCGTCACGTCGTTGATCAACACGGCGGCGCTGCCCCGGGACAGCCCCGGTCACCGAGTGTGGGAGGGGGTTCTTGGTGACCGGGGTATCCAGCGAACGCACACCTGATCGTTTCCGTTCACACGCGGACCAGCCAGCGTCGGGTTCGCCACGATGTCGAGGCCGTGGCGTCGAGCAGCAGCAGCTTGCGCAACGCGTCGACACGGAAGACGACCCCTGGATCCAGCGAGCTGCGGTTCGCTCACGAGCTCTGCACGGCCACGCCGACCAGACGAAGCGGGCCTCCGTTGATGCGGATGACCTCCATCGTCCACCGGGCCTCGTAGGCGCACAGGGCCACGACCTCGTCGATCTGCCGGTCGACGCCCTCGCGGGTACTGACGAACTCGTCGAGCACCTGGTGATGGCCGCCGTCATCGACCACCCACACCGCGACCGGGCATGGAGCCCGACCCTACGACGATGATCCACACCGCGCCTGCCGAGATCACCCAGGCATACAGGAAGACCACACCGGGCCCCGCCCACCGCCCAAGACGGGCAGGACAGCACCTGCGCACGGCATCGCTCGTTAGCCCCAGACAACGCCCCGCCACCCGTGGGAGGGAACGGCCGGGGCGTTGTTGCCTCGGGCTGTCAATCCCCGGCGCGCGAAGCGCGTGCCGAGCTCAGTTGGCTCCGCGTCGTCGACGAACGCGTGCACAAATCCCGAAACGCTCATCCGCAAACGTGCGGGTGTGCCAGCATCTCGACCGGGTGCCCGCAGACCGGAGGAGCGGTGACCGCGGCCACGGACCTCAGACCGGTGTCCGCGCGTGCGAGTCAGCCGTCGTCGTCACTTCTGGATCCGCTCTCGACGCGTGCGGCCGCAACGCCAAAGATCAGCGGAGAGAACGTTTCCACGCAAGAAGTTGCCAACCCTGCCTACGCCGTCTTCACAGCTGTTAACGTTCTGTCTGGTCGTCGGGGGCGGCAGGAGCCAACCCCGGCCGCCGCACGCGAGTAGGTGATTTCGGGGGACCCACTCGCCCCGGTGGCCGGGGTCAGCGCCCGGCAGGTCGCATGCCAGCTGGCGCGAGTGACGTGTCCTCTGCCCTGGAGGGGAATCGAAGGCCGAGCGCTGTCCACTGTGGACGGTCCGTCCATAAACCTGTCCGCGTGCGTCGCAGATAAAGAGGTCTACCGCCGCCGGGCGAATCATTTGTTCACCGGATCGGGCACGCCTCCGTGTCAAGACGCTGCAGGCGAGGTCGGTTCTGGGCTTGCTGGTGGCGGGTCCGGGAAGCGACTGATCCGAGTGTCGATGTCGGGTGTGCTGCCTAGTGGACGTGGACTCCGGCGATGATCGCGACGACCAGGATGGCGGCGACGAGCCAGTCGACGGCGGCGCAGAACGGGGGCCACCATCGTGTGTTGATGACGTACTGGCGGCGTTCCTGCCAGGCGTCCTTGAGTCCGTGGCCGGCGTAGCCGAGCACGAGCAGCCACGCCGTCCCGGTGACGGCCGTCGCGGCCAGCAGGACGAATAGTCCAGCGACGGCGCATTCGACGGCGATCACCCGCGGCCTTCCGTCGGCCACCGCGAACCCGGTGTAGACCGCCGCGATCAGGGCCAGCTCCAGGGCGTAGACCGTTGCCGGGTCCAGCCATCGGACGGCGAGCGGCGACCCGGCCTGCAGTACGCCGAACACAAGCCCCCACAGCACCGGGACCAGCATCGACTCTGCCCGCGACGGGCGGTGGGTGTGCACGCGGGTCATTGGATGTGCCGCGCGACCGCTGCCATCAAGCTCGCGCCGCCGGGGATCGCCGCGCCGCAGTGATGCGCATCCTGTGTCGTCGTGCACATCGGTACCGCCTCTTGAAAGAATTGGGTGTCACCGTTGATCAGCGTCGGCCGCCGAAATCGACCTATGGCGGGACCGTTGCGCGGACCTGGGGAACGCTCCGGGTCGAGCGTCACCCCGCGCACGACGCGGGCGAGGCGGCGTAATCCGACCCGATTCCGAGATGTCGAGGGGAGGTCTGACAGGGCCCTTCCTCGCCGCTAGCTCTGCGGGCCGCTCACGGCGCCGCGTCGTGCGGTGACGTGGTCTGCACCGCGCTGCTGCTCTGCGTTGCACCGGTGATGTGGTCCGCCAGGTAGGCGGCGTCGGCGCTGACCCAGCCGAGTAGCGCGGAGCCTCGGGTGTGCTGCCAGGTGAGGCCGAGGGTGTAGAGGCCGGGTGCGGGTGTTACGCCTCGGGTGTGCAGCAGGCGTCCGTGCGTGTCGGTGGCTTCGGGGATGTCGATCCACGAGTGGTTGGTGGTGTATCCGGTTGCCCACACCACGGCGTCGAAGTCGGCTGTGGCGCCGTCGGTAAAGCTGACTGTCCGCCCGGCGGCGGTGATGGCCCGGGGCCTGACCCGTACACCGTGGCGCCGTGTGAGGTGCCGCGGCCCGACCCCGATCCGTTGGTCCCGCCCGGCCAGCCGCTTGCCGAGTCGGGAGTCGACGGTGACCCGATCCAGCCGCAGTCCACTAGCCCACCACCACACGTCGCGGCCCAGGGGCCGCTGCGGGATCGTCGGGATCCGTGCTCCGCCGGAGAGCTCGACGTCGTGGGTCGCGGAGAGCTCCTGTGCGATTTGGCAGCCGGAGTTCGCGGCGCCGACAACCAGCACCCTGCCCGGTGGGAGCGGCGCGGGGTTTCGGTAGTCAGCGCTGTGAAGTTGGTGGACGTGGGGATCGAGCTGCTCCGCGATGGGCGGGATGAACGGGACCTGGAAGGGTCCGGTGGCGATGACGACCTGGGCGGCCTCCAGCGTCTCGGATCCCGCCTTGACGACGTACCTGTCGTCGTTTCTCGTCAGCGATGTCACCGCGGTGTTCAGCCGGACCGGCAGGTTGAAGGTGGCGGCGTAGTTCTGCAGGTAGTTCGCGACGTCGTCCTTGCCGGGGTAGGTGTCGGGTGCGGCGGGGAACGGCAGGCCGGCCAGGTTGTCGTATTGGGCCGGGGTGAACAGTCGCAGGGAGTCCCAGCGCGAGCGCCACGCCTGACCGACCTCCGCGCCGGCGTCCACGATCTGGAACCGCAGCTCGCGCTGGGCGAGCTGGTAGCCCATCACCAGGCCGGCCTGGCCGCCGCCGATCACCAGCACGTCCAGCGGCGGACCAGCCGTTGCTGGCCTCATCGGGCCGGCTCCGCAGCGCGGTTGACGGTGAAGCTGAACATCATGCCGCTTTCGGTGTGTTCGGCGATGTGGCAGTGCGCCATCCACAGCCCGGGGTTGGAGACGTCGAGCAGGATGTCCACGGTCTGGCCGGCGCGAACGAGCACGGTGTCCTTCCACACCAGGTTCGGCTCCGGGTCCCCGTCGCGGGACAGGATGAGGAAACGCCCGGCGCCGTGGATGTGGAACGGGTGGTGCATCGGGTGATCGGAGTCCATCTCGTTGACCAGCCGGATCTTCACCTGGTCGCCCACGGTGAACGCCCAGGAGATGGCCGCGTTCTCCGCGCCGGTTTCCCGGTCGATGAGCTGCCAGATCATGTTGCTCGGGTCTGACGCGCGGTTGATCTGTGGCATCAGGTCCTCCCACTCCAACCCGTCGGCGTGCTCGTGCCCTTCCTGTGCCGGTCTCCCGCCCGCGTCGGACGCGGCCGCCGGCGGCGCGGCGTCGGAGGGCACCAGCTTCATTCCGCACAGCGGGCAGGTGTCCGGGCCGGCGGCGGTCACCTCCGGATGCATCGGGCAGGCGTAGGAGGTGGCTGTCGCGTCGGCTGCGCCATAAAGCAGGGGCATGCGGGCGACGAAGGCGAGCACCTTGTCCGGCGCTCGGTCGAGGTCGCGCTGGATCGACTGGTGCTCGGCGCTGAGTTCGGGGTCGACACGCAGCTCCTCGAACGACCCGGCCGCGTCGCCGCTCGCGGCGCCGGCCACGGTGAAGGCACCGAGGTCGTCGACGCGGTCAGGGGTGCGATGCTCGAGTCGCGCCTGCCCGGGCGTGTCGAAGAGCACGTCGACGACGGCCCGCTCCGAGGGTGCGAGCAGCACGTCGTCGATGAACGTCTCGCGTTCGTAGCGGCCGCTGTCGCCGCCGACCAGTTTCATCCGGGCGCCGCGCACGGCGATATTGAAGATGCGGGTGTTCGCGGTGTTGACCAGATACAGGCGCACGACCTCGCCGACGGCCGCCTCGCCGGAGTATCGGGTCGCGCCGTTGATCAGCATGACGTTGCCGAAGCGGCCCATTGCGGTGAAGGTCGGACCGGATCGGCGGAACGGCGCGACGTGTCCGTCCTCGACGAGCAGGTCGTCCAGCGTGAGCGTCAGCTGCCGGTCCGCCATGGGCCAGTACCCGGGGTCGGTGGGCTCGACGATGATCGGCGCGTATAGCCCCATCTCCTGGGCGAAGTCTTCGCGCAGGTGCGGGTGGTACCAGTACAGGCCGGCGTCGGGGAACTGGACCTGGTAGGCGAACTTGCCGCCGATCGGGATCGGCTCCTGAGTTTCGTGCGGGACCCCGTCGTAACGGTTGTCCAGACGTAGCCCGTGCCAGTGCACGGTCGTCTCGATGTCGCCGTCGTTGCTGACCTGGACGGTGATCTCCGATCCTTGATCGACGTGCAGAGTCGGGCCGGGGATCGAGCCGTCGTAGGCGAGCAAGCGCACCTCGGCGCCGTCGACATGCTTGCGGACCGGGCCGATGCGAAGGTCGAAGCGCTCGCCGTCATGGAGCCGGATCACGCTGGGGCTCGACACCTCGGCCAGTCCCGCCGTGTCAGTGGTGAACAGTTCCTGGTCGCTCATGTGCGTTCCTTCCGCTGTTGGCCACCTTGCGTCGGCTTTCGAGTCGCCCGACGCGTGGTGTCGCGTGGTGTTAGGGAATCGGCGCTGGCTGCGGCTGAGGCGGAACTGGCGGTGCGGCAGCTGGTGCCTCGCGCAGGCCGAACCGTTCGTAGAGGCGGCGCAGCGGTGTCGGGGCCCACCAGTTGGCGTTGCCGAGCAGGGTCATGGTGGCCGGCACCAGCAGGCAGCGGACCACCGTGGCGTCGACGGCGACCGCGATCGCCAGCGCGAGGCCCATCTCCTTGATGCCGAGGCTGTGACCGGCGGCGAAGCCGAGGAACACGATCATGACTAGCGCGGCCGCGGAGGTGATGATCCGCCCGGACCGTTGCAGCCCGTGGGCGACGGCGGTGTCGGAGTCGCACCCTTCGTCGTGGCATTCCTTGATCCGTGACAGCAGGAAGACCTCGTAGTCCATGGACAGGCCGAACGCGAAGACGAACACGACCACCGGCACCCACACTTCGATCGCGCCGAACGCGGTGAAGCCGAGCAGCCCGGACAGGTGCCCGTCCTGGAAGATCCACACCAGCGCTCCGAAGGTCGCGCCGAGGGACAGCGTGTTCATGATCAGCGCCTTGATCGGCACGAGCACCGAGCCGGTCATCAGGAACAGCAGCATGAACGTCGTCAGGGCGATCAGCAGCAGCCCGTAGGGCAGCCGCTGGGTGATCTGGTGTTCGAAGTCGACCAGGAACGCAGCCGAGCCGGTGACGTAGCTGTGATACGGCGGTGGGTTCGCGCGAAGTTGCGCAACCAGGTGCCGGGCGGTGCTGTCCTGCGAGGTCCCGCTGGGGGTGATGTCGATCGCCGACACGTCACCGGACAGACCCTGCTCGATATCGACGCTGGCGACGCCGGGCAGCGCTCTGACCTGCGCGGCGTAGGCGGCGACCCGATGGTCGCTGGTGGCCACGCGCGCCACGACCTTGATCGGGTTGGCCTGGGTGCCGGGGAACTGGGCGGCGAGCAGGTCGTTGGCGGCGCGGCTCTCGAAGGAGGTGGGCAGGGTGCGCGGGTCGCCGTTGGAGTAGCTCGCGGCGAGGAACGGCACGCCGGCCGCCAGCAGGATGCCGGCCGCGGCGACGGCGATGATGATCGGATGGCGCTGCACGCGACGGGCCAGCCGGCCGAAGAACCCGTCGTCTGGTGCCTGACCGACCGCAGGCTTGATCTTGCGTCCCCAGGAGCCGAGCAGCGCGGGAACCAGGGTGAGACCGGCTGCGAGCGCGACCAGCACGGTGGCGATTCCGCCGAGCGCCAGGGAGGTGAACGTCGGGTCGTCGAACACGAACAGACCCGCCAGCGACGCGATGACGATCATCGCCGAGAAGCTGATCGTGCGCCCGGCGGTGCCGACGGTGCGCGCCACGGCCGTGGCGAGATCGCCGGCCGGGTCGGCGGCGCGTTCCTCCCGGAACCGGTTGACGATCAGCAGGCTGTAGTCCACCGCGAGCGCGATGCCGAACAACGCGACCACGTCGATGGCGTAGCTGGCAACGTCCATGACCTGGGTGACCCCCAGCAGGATCAGCAGCGCGCCGGCCACGGTGACCAGCGCACTGATGACCGGCATCAGCGCCGAACGCCAACCGCGGAACACGAAGAACAGGGCGAGCAGCAGGATCGGCAGCGCGATCAACTCGCCCTTGACCAGGTCGCTCTGCGTCGCGGCCATCTGATCCCGCGACACGGCGAGCTCACCGCCGACCTTAACCGCCGCACCGGGCACCGCATCGTGCAGCACACCGCGCACATGCTCGACGTCATCGTGCACGGTCATCGGATCATCGGTCTTGCGTGCCGTGACGACGATCAAGCTGGCGGTCCCGTCCTTGGCGCGCAGCAGCGGATCGGTGCTGTTGTAGGCGTTCGCAACACCAATGACCCCCGACAGTTCGGACACCGATCGGCTTGCGCGCTCGACGGCCGCGCGGGTCGCCGGGTCGTCGACCGGCTTGCCGTCGATGACGGCAACCATGCTCGGGCCCTTGTTACTGGCGTCGTCGAGAATCTTGAACCCTTGCACCGACGGTGACGAGCTACCCCCGTTGGAGTCCTTGAGGTTGCTGAATACGGCGCTGCCCACGACAATGCCGACCGCGAACAGCACCGCCCAGGCGAGCAGTACCAGGCGACGGCGTCGATGAACCCAGCCCCCGAGCGTATGAAACATGTCGATCACCTTCTGTTGAGTCACCCGCCGACGCTGCGCGCCGGTGCACGCACTGGTCGCCGCGTCCGAACGGGGCCACGGTCGTCGCAGGCGCTGTCGGAGTGCTGTCGCAGCGCTGTCCGTGCGGCGAGACCGCCGCCGGCGGCAGACAGCCGGCCGACAGGACGCCGCTGCACGCTCGGACCAGAGTTAATGACCAGCGGAAAGGGGTCGCCGTGATTGTCTTGCGTGTTCCGCGGATGACTTCCCGGCGGCATGTCCGGGCCGTCACGTCCGCGCTGCGTGACTTGCCTGGCGTGGAGACGCTTCAGGCCGATTCGTCCAGCGCGTCGCTCGTCGTCGAGGGAACGGTGTCGGAGCAGGATGTGCGGATCACGCTGGCCGACATTGGCTTTGCAGCGGACGGCCGAACGCAGGCCTCCTAGCCGGAACCGTCCAGTCCATAGGCGACACCGCGCTCCACGGCGGCTACGTAATCGGATGTATCGAGTGTTGATTGCGCCGCGGCGGCGATCCGCTCAACGTCGGCCTGCTCCTGCGGCGAACTCGGCCGGTCATAGGTCTTGCGCAACCAGCTGGCGCGTCCGAGCAGTTCGGCCACACGCGCGGGATCGTCGTCGGCCGCTGCGGCGCGGGCCAGGCCTTCCAGACCGGTTGCGATCAGGCCGACCTCGCCGGCGGATTGGCCGAGCTCGACCAGCGCGGCGTAGCCGCCACGAGCGGAGGACAGATCACCCTTGTGCTCATCGCAGCCGGCCAGGCCGGCCAGAGCCAATCCGGTGGCCAGCCGAACGCCGAGCCGCTGGAACGCGCCGTAGGCGCGCTCGAACAATGGCCGCGCCGCAGTGTAATCGCCTCGACGCTGAGCGAGGACGGCTTCGCCGTAGGCAGCCAGGACCTTCCCTGCGTCGTCTCCGACCTGGTCGGACACACTGCCGACCTGCGCGAAGCAGGCCGATGCCGCCTCGACGCGGCCCAGCGACAGCAGCGCCAGGCCGAGGTCGGCGGTCGCCCACTGCACCGTGTTGTAGACACCGGCCCGGCCAGCCACGTCGATCGCTTCCTCGAGAACCGGCACCGCCTCAGCGTCATGCCCGAATCGACTCAATGCCCAGCCACAGTGATAGAGCACCGCGGACAGGCCCCATCCGTCGCCCAGGGAACGGAACCGCGACGTTGCCTCAGCGGCCGCGACGCGGAAGCCGCCCTCGTCGCCTCGCTTGGCTAGGGTCTCCATCCGGACGAACCCGGCGACGGCCTGGCCCCACTCGTCGTGCAGCGCGGCGAATTCCCGATCGGCGTCCTCGAGGAGCTCATGCGCGTCGGTGCGTGAGGTGTCAGCGACGCCCTCCACGCTCAGCAGCAGCCGGGAGAACGCGGCGCGGCGCCGGTCGCCCGTCGTCTCGAAGATCTCCAGGCTGTCGTGTGCGGCCGCAGCGCACTGCGCGCTGGGATGCACCAGACACGCTCGCGGGCGCTCGACCAGCGACACCGCCTGCAGGGCTCGCGCCCGCGCTCGCGGCGATCCACCAGGCAACGCCATCACCCGACGCAGAATCTCGCGTCCCTCGAGATGGCGGCCCATATGCCAATACAGTCCCAGCGACCCGGCCAGGATCAACGCCTCATCGACCTTGTCGCCCGCTTGGATCAGCCAGCCAAGGGCGGCGCGGACGTTGGCGGTCTCCTCACGCATCACGTCCAACCAGTGCTGCTGTGCCGGCCCACGCAGCCCGATCTCGACCCGCTCGCCGAGGCGCAGAAAGTGTGCCGCATGCGCGGCGGCCAGGGCCTCGCCCTCCTCGGCGTCGCCGAGCCGCTCGGCGGCGTATTGCCGAAGCGTCTCCAGCATCCGATACCGGGTGTGCCCGGCGACGGCGTGCGTTATGACCAGAGACTGCATCACCAGGCGCTCGAGCAGATCGAGCACCGCAGCAGCCGGCAACTCCTCGTCGGCCGCGACGGCTTCCGCGGCATCCAGCGTCCAGCCACCGCGAAAGACGGCGAGGCGGCGGAACAGCCGTTGCTCGGACGAGGCGAGCAGATCGTGGCTCCAGTCGACCGTGTTCCGCAGCGTCTGTTGGCGCGCCTCAGCGGTGCGGCTGCCCGACGTCAGCACGCCAAAGCGGTCCAGCACCCGTTCCGCCAACTCGCTTGTGCTCAGGCTGGCCACCCGGGCGGCAGCCAATTCCAAGGCCAGCGGAATGCCGTCCAGGCGCTGGCAGATCAGCCCCACCGCCGCCAGAGCATCGGCGTCATCGCCGACGTCCGGGCGTACCGCCCGGGCCCGATCCAGGAACAACTGCGCCGCCGCGAAGTCCGGAACCCGCGGCGCCGGTGTGTCTGGCGGTGGCACGGGCAGCGGCGCGACGGGCAGCTGCACTTCACCCTGAACCGCGAGCGCTTCACGACTCGTGGCGAGAACGCGCACACCAGCGCAACGGCCCAGGATCGTCTCGATCAACGAGGCAACCGGCTCAAGCAGATGCTCGCAGTTGTCCATCACGAGCAACATCCTGCGGCGCGCCAGGTGACCGATGAGCACATCGGTGGGACGGTGCGTCACCGTTCCACCCTCGATGCTCAGCCCAAGCGCATCCGCGACGGCCTGCGCCAACGTATCGGCGTCACTAATCGCCGCCAGCCGCACCAACCACGACCCGTCCGGGAAGCGCCAGCTCACCGCACGTGCAGCCTCCACCGCAAGAGAGGTCTTCCCCGCGCCGCCAGGCCCGGCAAGCGTGATCAGCCGCGCGTCATCAAGGCGCGACAGGACCCGGCTGAGCTCGCCGGCGCGTCCAACGAAGGACGTCCAGCGCAACGGCAAGTTGCCTGCCGCGGCGGCGCTGTCCGGTGAAAGCCCAGCAGCCTGCCGTGCGCTCTCCGCCGGACTGACCGCCGAGTCTTGGCGCAGGATTTGCTCCATCACGCTGCGCAATTCGCGCGACGGGTCCAGCCCGAGCTCGTCGGCGAGCCTCTCGCGCGTGCGCGCATATGCCTGCAGCGCCTCGGACTGCCGCCCCGCATTGAACAGCGCGGTCATCAGCTGGCCCACCAACCGCTCCCGGATCGGGTCGGCGGTCACGATCGGTTCCAGGTCCGCGACGAGCTCGGTGTATCGGCCCAGCGTGAGCATTCGCTCGGCCCGTTCTGCGATCGTCGCCAACCGAAGCTCAGTCAGCCGGGCGACATCGACCAGCGTCCATTCCTCCCCGGCGAAGTCCACAAGCGGTTCACCCTGCCACAGGGCAAGCGCCTGGTCATACAAGCCGACAGCCTGGTCCGGATCGCCGGTGCGCCTAGCCGCCTGGATCAGCGACTGGAAAAGGTGCGCGTCAACAGCCGCAGCATCGATATCGAGCCGGTATCCCGCTCCCTCCCGAACAAGATGGTCCCGGCTACCCATGGCCGCCAGAGCACGCCGTAGTTTCGACACGCGGATCTGCAGCGCGTTGAGCGGATCGTCCGGCAGATCGTCCGGCGGCCACAGCTGCCCGACCAACGACGTAGCGGCGACCACCCGCCCGGCGGACAAAGCCAACACCGCCAGCAGTGCACGCTCCCCCCGGCCCGGCAGACGCTGAGAGACGTCATCGATGACAACCTCGAACGGTCCGAGCAGCCGTACTTGCATCCTTGCCCCCACGGGTCCGCAAAACGGACCGCACGCAATCCTCCCAGTCAGCTGTCATGAGGACAACGAACGGCAGCTGCTCCCACCGCTATGACTGGGGTGCGCGAGTCGTAGTCGGCATCTGATCGACTGTCCACTGTCGACGATCTGTCCATGAGTCTGCCCATGAGCGCCTACTGACCCCCGACAGGTCAGACAGCAATGACAGGCACAAGGTCAGCATTTCCGGCCCCAGACAGCCCAGACACGCGAATCACTTGACTACGGATCGAGAGGCTCCAGGTTCGAATCCGGGCGCGACAGGTTGGCCGCCGGTCGCCCGAACACCAGCCTGACCGAGCCCGCGACGGCGAGGCCGAGTCCGGCGCCGCCGAGGACGTCCAGCGGAAAGTGCGCTCCGACGTACATGCGCGCGAGGGCGACGAGCACGGCGGCGGCCACCGCCACCGCGCGCCACCGCGGACCGAGATAGGGCCAGGCGATCACCGCGAGTGCCGTGACCACCGCTACGTGTCCGGAGACGAACCCGAGCCCGTGGGCAGGGGCGTGACGCAGGTGCACATCGTCGAGCAGCGTGGCTGGCCTGCCGCGGACGACGAGCCGCCGCACGACGTCAGCCGCGATCAGGTAGGCCGCGATACCACCCACGAGCAGACTGACCGCGAGGCGCAATCGACGGGTGGCCAGAGCGGCCAGTGCTGCGAGCGGTATGACCAGGAAGTTTCCCAGCTGCATGACCGGCCAGACGACGAAGAAGGGCACGACCGTGTGGTCGTTGATCGCCCGGAACACATCGGTTTCCGCGCCCGCGACGCGATGCCGGTGGACCAGCGAGGCAGCAATAGCGAACACGACGATTCCGGTGATCAGCAGGGCCAGGTCGGGCCAGCCGCGCACGATCGGCCATCGGCGGGAGCGCAAGCGATGCGCGATCGCAGTCATGTCGACTCCGGGACCAGACTTGTGCGGGGTGCGCCGTTGGGTGGCCGACGCCAGGAGCGGTTTCGCCGCCAGAACACGTACGTGGCGAGTCCTACCGGGATGGGCAGCACATAGGTGAGCGCCCGGAAGATGAGCACTCCGGCCGCGACCTGAGCGCGCGCCCCGCCCGCCGCGGAGAGCCCGGTGATCAGCGCGACCTCGACGACGCCGAGTCCTCCTGGTGTCAAGGGGACCGCGGACAGGAGCCGGG
>WNGR01007443.1_pt1 | contig 12409 bp, 12 predicted proteins | sample 5407581 | NCBI WGS metagenome assembly WNGR01 (sample SAMN13153383, study PRJNA577476) | soil metagenome | isolation source: 80 cm soil or saprolite under Garry oak tree replicate 2 | place: USA:California | collected 2016-06-15
GGCGCCGGCTTCCGTCGTGCAGGCGATCCGCCAAGCCCTCGGCGGCGGGTGGGAGGTGGTGGAGGTCCGCGCCCCCGCCGCTTCGGACGGCGACGGAGGATCGGGCAGCGCCGAGGCGGTCGATGCCGTCCGGGGTGCCGAAATCTATTTCGGCTACGGCGTGCCGGCGGGAGTCGTGGAGGCGGCGCGCGCAACCCTCCGCTGGGCCCACAGCGGTTCGGCGGGCGTCGCCGCCAGCCTGCCGCACCTCAAGGGCACGAGCGTGGTCCTCACCAACTCAGCGGTCCTGCATGCGGAGCCGATCGCCGACTGGGTGATCGCGGCGATCGCCTACTTCGTCAGGGGCCTCGACCGGATGCGCGAGGCGCAGCTCCTGGAGCGGTGGGCGAAGGAGGAGTTCGCCGACCTCGGGGTTCCGGTGCGCGAGTTCGGCGAGTTGCGCGTCGGAGTACTCGGGCTGGGCGGCATCGGCAGCGCCGTGGCGCGCCGGGCGCTCGCTCTCGGGATGAGCGTGGCGGGCGTGCGGCGCCGGCCGGAGCGGGGCGGGCCCGCCGGGACGCGCTGGGTGGCCGGGCCGGCCGAGCTCCCGCGCCTCGCCGCGGAGAGCGATTGCCTGGTCATCGCCGCGCCGCACACGCTGCAGACTCGCGGAGCCGTGAATCGGGCGATACTGGATCGCCTTCCCGGGGACGCGATCGTGGTCAACGCGTCCCGCGGCACCTTGCTGGATGAGGCCGCGCTGCTCGACCTGCTCGACCGGGGGCGGCTGCGCGGCGCGGCGCTCGATGTGTTCTCGGTCGAGCCGCTCCCTTCGGGGCACCGCCGTCACTCGACAGTTCTGGGAACGTGAACTGGGTCTCATCGTGGAGAACATCAGGCGCTATCTTGCAGGGACGCCCCTCCTCAACCTGGTGGATCAGGAAGCCGGGTACTGACACGTGGCGCAGGAAACGGGGATGGAAAAGGTCATCAAGGCGGCGATCGATCGCGGCGCGTCGGACCTCCACATCAAGGCGGGGGACGTGTTCCGCGCCCGGATCAACGGCACGCTCGTGCCGCTCACGAAGCAGCGCCTCACCCCGGAGCAGACCAAAGCCATCGCGCTGCGCCTGATCCCGAACGACGAGGACCGGGCGCGCATCGACCGGGTGCGCGATTACGACTGCTCGTGGGGCATGCCCGGAGTCGGGCGCTTCCGCGTGAATATCCTGCGCCAGCGCTCGTCGTTCATGATCGTCATGCGGGTCATCCCCTTCGATGTCCCGACGTTCGGCTCACTGAAGCTGCCGCCGGTGCTCGGCACGCTGGCCGCGGCCGACCTGGGGATGATCCTGGTCGTGGGCGCGTCGGGCTCGGGGAAGACCTCGACGATGGCGGCGCTCGTGAACCACATCAACCAGACCCAACGCAAGCACGTCGTGACGCTCGAGAACCCAATCGAATTCCTGCACCGCGACATCAACTCCTCGGTGACCCAGCGGGAGATCGGTGTGGACACGGACGACGTCAACCGGGGGCTGCGGGCCGCGCTGCGCCAGGACCCCGACGTGGTCGTGATCGGCGAGGTGCGTGACGCCCTGACCATCGACACCGCGATGAAGGCGGTTGAGACGGGCCACCTCGTGATCTCGACGCTCCCCACGCCGGACGTAGTGACGACCGTGAGCCGGGCCGTGGGGTTGTTCCCGCCGGAAGAGCAGGAGATCGCGCGCCAGCGTCTCGCCGAGGCGCTCCATTCGGTCATCGCCCAGCGTCTCCTCCCCCGGGCCGACGGGCAGGGCCGGATCGCCGCCGTCGAGATCCTGATCTGCACCGAGGCCGTCCGGGACCTGATCAAGGACGCGAACCGGACCTCCGACATCCCCGACCACATGCGGGAGGCCCGCGAGGAGCATGGGATGCAGACCTTCGACCAGCACCTCCTGGATCTCGTCGCCGAGGGTGCCGTGAGCTACGAGACGGCGCTCGCGGCCGCGTCGTATCCGGCGGAGTTCGAGCGGGAGGGGCGGAAGCTGCGCCGGGTCGCCCGGCTCGCGACGCCGGCCCAGGTCGCAAAGCCCGGGGTTGCCGACCCGGCGGCCGGACTCACGGACGACCTGTCGGGCCTGCTCCCGGACCAGTGACCGAGCGGCAGCTCGCGGGGGTGCTCGCCCCGATCACCACGCCGTTCGACCGCGTCACGGGCGACGTTGCGCCGGTGCATCTCCGGCAAAACGTGGTCCGGCTGATCGAGGCGGGGCTGGACGGCGTCGTCGTGGCAGGCTCGACGGGTGAAGGGCCCCTGCTCGATTCCGACGAGCAGCGGCGCATCGTGGGTTGGGTGCGCGACGTGCTTCCCGACGGCCGCTGGCTCCTGGCCGGGACCGGCGCCGAATCCACGCGCCAGGCGGTGGCGCTCACCCTGGCTGCGGCGGCCGAGGGAGCGGACGCGGTGCTGGTGCGCCCGCCGGCGTTCTTCGCGCCGAGCACCTCGCCCGCGAGCCTCGTCGATCACTTCCGCGCCGTGGCGGACGCGAGCCCCGTGCCGCTGTTGGTCTACAACATCCCCAAGTACACGCATCTCCCGGTCGCGGCCGGGCTGCTGCAGCAGCTCGCCGCCCACGGCAACATCGTCGGCGTCAAGGATTCTTCCGGCGACCCCAAGAACCTGGCGGCCCACCGGGACGCCGTTCGCGAATGGTCGGTGTTCGTCGGCTCCGGCTCGCTGCTCTACGCGGCGCTCGAGCTGGGGTGCGACGGCGGCATCCTCGCCGTCGCCTGCTTCGCGGCGGGGTTGTGCGCCGAGATCCGCGCCGCGTTCCGGGCGGGCGAGCGCACCCGTGCGGGCGCCCTCCAGGAGCGGCTCGTCCCGCTCGACAAGGAGATCGTCGCGAAGCTCGGGCCGGTGGGCGTGAAGGCGGCGATGGATGCCGCAGGGCTGTATGGCGGGCCGGTACGGGCGCCGCTCGCCGGGCTGCCGCCGGCCGACCGGGAGCGCGTGGCGAAGCTCGTCTGCGGGTGAGAGACTACCACGGACTGCTTGCCGAGATCGCCAGACCCCGTCTCGTCGGCACTCCGGAGCACGCGCGCGTCCGTGAGGTCCTGAAGGCGGAGCTCGCCGAGCGGGGCTTCGTCGTCATGGAGCACCGCTTCACAGCCTGGTCGCTGCTCCACCGCCTGGGGCGAGCGCCGCTCGAGGGCGTCAACCTGATCGCGGTGCGCCCGCGGACACGCGTCGCGGTGTGGCTCGCGGCGCACTACGACTCCAAGGGGCAGCCGATCTCGATGGCGACGCGCCTCCTCGCCGTGGGGCTCCTGATGCTGGGAGCTCTGGAGCTGGGGCAGCTCGCCGTCCGCAAGGTGCTCGGATCCTGGCACGCCAGCGTGGTGGACGCGGCGCTGGGCGCGGCGGGCGTCCTCGGCGCCGTGATGCTCTCGGGCAACCGCGTCACGAACGAGTCCCCCGGCGCGCTCGACAACGCGTCCGGCATCGTCACCATGCTCGCGGTGGTGGACGCCCTCCCTCCCGCTTCCGGGGTTGGCGTGATCTTGCCCGACGCCGAGGAGTACGGCTTGCTGGGCGCGAGAGCGCTCGCGCGAGAGCGGAGCGCGCTTCTCCAGGACACCGCCGTCCTCAACTTCGACGGGATCGACGACCGCGGCGAGACGATCGCGTTGGTGCATCGCGCCGGGCCCCTGGTCGGGCGGATCGCCCGGGCTCTTGGGGGCCGGCGTGCCCGGTGGCTTCCGGTGGTCGTGGACGGGCTCGCGCTCGCGAAGGGCGCGCGGGAGTGCGTCACGATCATGCGGGGCGACTGGAGGACGGCGCGCCTGGTGCACACGCCCCGCGATGGAGCGGAGCGGTTGACGCTGCAGGGGAGCAGGGAGGTCGCTCGAGCGGTGGCGGCGGCGCTGCGTTGACGGCCCCCAACGTCCGGCCTAGCTTTCGCCGGAGGATACTTCAAGCGCCCCGTGCCAGGGGCGTTTTTGTTGGAGCGCCATGTTCGGGCCGAAAACACACTGTGTTGTCGTCGTCGGCGCCCAGTGGGGCGACGAGGGCAAGGGGAAGATCGTCGACGTGCTCGCCGAGCGCGCCGATCTCGTGGTGCGCTACCAGGGGGGCGCCAACGCCGGCCACACCGTGGACACCGGGGCGGGCGAGTTCGTGCTGCACCAGATCCCGTCGGGCATCATCCAGGGCGCCGTCTGCATCGTGGGCAACGGCGTGGTCCTCGACCCGGAGACGTTCTTCCAGGAGCTCGACGCCTTGACCGAGCGCGGGGTCAGGAGCGACCACAAGCTCTACGTGTCGGACCGCGCGCACCTCACCCTGCCGTACCATAAGCTGCTCGACCGGGCCCGGGAGCAGCGCGAGAAGATCGGCACCACCGGCCGGGGGATCGGCCCGACCTACGAGGACAAGTACGGCCGGCGCGGCGTCCGCGTCGGTGATCTCCGCAACGTGCAGCGCGCCACGGAGCTGGTGTGCGCCCGCCTGGCCGCGGCAAACGAGTTCCTGGCACTGCTCGGCTCGTCGGAGCGGGCCGACGTGCAGGAGCACGTACGGCTGCTCGAGCGCCTCGCGCCCAGGTTGCTCCCGCTCGCCGTCGACGCGGGGCGGGTGGTGTACGAGGCGCTGAAGCGCGGCGAGTCCGTGCTGCTCGAGGGGGCCCAGGGAGCGCTACTTGACGTCGACCACGGAACGTATCCATACGTCACGTCCTCCAACACGACGGCGGGCGGGGCGGCGGTCGGTGCGGGCATCGGACCTACGGCGATCGACGCGGTCCTCGGTGTGGTGAAGGCCTACACGACGCGCGTCGGGAACGGCCCGCTCCCGACCGAGGCGGAGCCGGCGGTCGCCGAGCGGATCCGTGAGCTGGGCGCGGAGTTCGGCGCCACTACGGGACGGCCGCGGCGGTGCGGGTGGTTCGACGCGGTGGTGGTACGCTACGCGGTGCGGGTAAACGGCCTCACCGGCCTCGCCGTCACCAAGCTCGATGTCCTGGACTCGTTCTCCGAGATCCCCGTGGGCGTCGGGTACCGGCTGGACGGCGAGCCGCTCGACACGATGCCGGCCGAGGTCGAGCGCCTCGCCCGGGTGGAGCCGGTGTACGAGGCATTGCCCGGCTGGCAGCACTCCCTCAGCGAGGTGCGGCGGCTGGCCGACCTGCCGCCCGCGGCCCGCGCCTACCTCGACCGGCTCCAGGACTTGGCCCACGCGCCTATCCGCTACGTCAGCCTGGGCACCCGCCGGGACCAGATCATCGAAGTGACCTGAAAGCATGCTCGATCTCGCGGTGATCGGCGCCGGGCCCTGCGGGCTCGCGGTCGGTGTCGCGGCGAAGCAGGCGGGACTCAGCTGCTCGCTCTTCGACCGGGGGCCGATCGTCTCCAGCCTGCTCCGCTACCCCCTGTTCATGAGGTTCTTCTCGACGCCGGAGAAGCTCGAGATCGGGGGTGTGCCGTTTGTCGCGAGCGAGGACAAGCCGACTCGGCGCGAGGCGCTCACGTACTACCGCAAGGTGGCGGAGTACTTCGAGCTCGACGTGCGCCAGTACCACACGGTGGAGCGGGTCACGCCCGAGACGGGCGGGTTCGAGCTGGTCGCCCGGCACCCGGGTGCGGCCGAACCTGAGATCGTGGGCGCACGCAACATCGTCTGCGCGACCGGCTTTTTCGATTCACCCAACCTGCTGGGCGTCCCCGGCGAAGATCTGCCGCACGTATCGCACTTTTTCACGGAGCCGCATCCCTACTGGCAGCAGGGCGTCGTCGTCGTCGGGGGCGGGAACAGCGCGGTCGAAGCGGCGCTCGAGCTTCATCGGGTCGGCGCGCGGGTCACCATGGTGCATTTCCTGGGGGAGTTCGATCGCGGCGTCAAGCCGTGGATTCTGCCCGACATCACAAATCGCCTGAAGGAGGGCAGCGTCGCGGTCAGGTGGCGCAGTCGCGTCGCGGAGATCGGGCCGCGGCACGTGCTGATCCGCTGCGAGACGGACGGGTCGACCGAGACCGTACCGGCGGACTTCGTGCTCGCCCTTACCGGCTACCGGGCGGACCTGACGCTGCTGCGGGCGATCGGAGTGGCCGTCCACGAGGAGACCGGCGTCCCCCGGCACACCCCAGACACGATGGAAACCAACGTTCGAGGCGTCTACATCGCCGGCGTCGTCGCAGCGGGGCTGGACGCGAACAAGATCTTCATCGAGAACGGGCGGCTGCATGGCGGGCTGATCTGCGCCCATATAAAGAGCAAACCCTCCAGGGTTGCCCCTGGAGGGTCATCGCCTGCCCGACATCGTGCGCCCTAGAACCCGATGTGCGAGCGAGACGACTACTGGTGCTCGGGGGCCAAACAAAGAGCCCCGCGCTCTCTTGTCAGGGCGTGGGGCCGGGTGCTACCTCCGGCAGCCGGGCTGTCTCGGAACGATCCGAGATCCCTTGGCTTTGCGCCCCGCCGTCGCCGGCGGTTAGCCCTGGACAGAGATATGCTGACCTAACGGTATGGCAATAACGGTGCCTGAGCGTAAGATGTGGTGCGTCAACGGATACGCATCGCCAGCACGGCCAATCGTGTACCGCAATATGCACTATTTCATGCACAATGCATCGTGGCACCAACAATTCTAGTGGCGCCGTGCGCCTTCAAAGGGACCCTCGGACCCCGCGAGGTAACGGAAGCGCTGTCCGCCGGGATTCGGCGGGCACTCCCGGAGGCGGCGTTGCTCCAGTGCCCCGTCTCGGACGGCGGCGACGGGTTGCTCGAGGCCGTTTTACCGCCCGAAGCGCTGCGCGAGCGGGTGCAGGTGACGGGGCCGTTGGGGATGCCTGTGGCGGGCGATCTGGGCTGGCTCGACCACGAGACCGCGATCTTCGAGAGCGCCACTGCGTGCGGCATCGCGCTGCTCAGGCCCAATGAGCTCGATCCCCTGCGGACTACGACGCGCGGTGTGGGCGAGCTTATTTGGGAGGCCGTGGAGCGTGGTGCCACAACCGTGGTGGTGGGGCTGGGCGGCTCGGCTACGGTGGACGGTGGCGCCGGCGCCGGCCGCGGGCTGGGGTGGACGCTGCTCGACGGTCACGGTGAGCCGCTCGAGGAGGGCGGCGGCCCGCTGGCGCAGTTGGCGGACGTCAACAGGGGCTGGGCGGTCGACGCTCAGGTCATCGCGCTGCACGACGTGTCCACGCCGCTCATCGGGTCGGACGGGGCGGCTCCGGTCTTCGGGCCCCAGAAGGGCGCCGGGCCGGCGGCGCTGAGGCTGCTGGAGCGCGGCCTCGAGCGTCTGGCCGAGGTGATGGCGCGGCACGGGCGCCCCGAGCTGGCGACGCTCCCGGGGAGCGGCGCGGCGGGAGGGCTCGGGGCCGGGCTTGCATTCTTCGCCAAGGCCCAGCTCACTCCCGGGGCGGAGTGGCTCTTGTCTCGCGTCGGTTTCGATGCCGCGCTCGCCAGGGCGGATTTCGTCGTCACGGGCGAGGGCTCGTTCGACCGTACCTCTCTGGTCGGCAAGGCGTCCGGAGAGGTGATGCGCCGCGCACAGGCGGCGAGGAAGAAGGTGGCGGTCGTGGCCGGAACGGTCGCCGGCCTGATCGGCGTTCACGCCGTGGACGGCGAAGGGAAGGTGCTCGACGCTGCGGGGATCGCCGCGCTTGGTGAGCGAGTGACGCGCGAGGCGTTCGGGTTGCCTCCCGCTTAGGGGGGGTCTATCTTGCGGTCCTCATGCCCGAAGTCGCCAACGTGATGGACAGGCTCGTGTCGCTGGCCAAGCGACGCGGGTTCGTGTTTCAGTCTTCGGAGATCTACGGCGGCCTCGGCTCGGTGTGGGACTACGGGCCGCTCGGCGTAGAGCTCAAGAAGAACATCAAGGAGCGCTGGTGGCGCTCCATGGTCCACGAGCGCGACGACATCGAGGGGCTCGACGCCGCCATTCTCATGCATCCCAAGGTCTGGGAGGCGTCGGGCCACTTGGCCGGCTTCACGGACCCTCTGGTGGATTGCCGCCAGTGCAAGAACCGCTTCCGGGCGGACGATCCTCGGATCAAGGGATCGCCGGGCCAGCCCGACGCACAGTGTCCCGTGTGCGGCAGCAAGGGGACTCTGACCGCGCCCCGGATGTTCAATCTCATGTTCAAGACCTTCATGGGGCCGGTCGAAGAGGCGGCAGCGGTGGTGTATCTCCGTCCGGAGACGGCGCAGGGCATCTACGTCGATTACATGAACGTGCTCCAGTCGTCGCGCCAGAAGATCCCGTTCGGGATCGCCCAGGTCGGCAAGGCATTTCGAAACGAGATCACGCCGGGCAACTTCATATTCCGGACCCGCGAATTCGAGCAGATGGAGATGCAGTTCTTCGTGAAGCCGGGCACGGACCAGGAATGGTTCGAGTTCTGGCGCGAGGAGCGGATGAAATGGGTCGTCGGGCTCGGGATCCGGACCGAGCGCCTGCGGTTTCACCGGCACACCGCGGAGGAGCTCGCCCACTACGCGAAGGATGCGTACGACATCCAGTATGAGTTCCCGTTCGGGTGGCAGGAGTTCGAGGGGATCCATAACCGCACCAACTTCGATCTGTCACGCCACCAGGAGGCCTCGGGCAAGAAGCTGGAATATTTGGACCCGGCCACGACCGAGCGGTTCATCCCGTACGTGGTCGAGACGTCCGCGGGCGCCGACCGCACCGCGCTCGTGGTGATGGTGGACGCCTACCACGAGGAGGAGGTGGCGGGGGAGAAGCGCGTGGTGCTGCGATTTCATCCGGCGATCGCGCCGCTCAAGGCGGCCGTGTTCCCGCTCGTCAACAAGGACGGCATGCCGGAGCTGTCGCGCCGCATCTTCGACGACTTGCGCACGCGTCACAACGTGTTCTACGATGACGGCGGCTCCATCGGGCGTCGCTACCGTCGGCAGGACGAGGCGGGCACGCCGTTCGGCATCACGATCGACGGTCAGTCCACCCAGGACGGCACGGTCACCGTGCGGGAGCGCGACACGCTGCGGCAGGTGCGCGTGGCGGCGGACGGGTTGGTGGGATACCTGGCGGAGCGTCTGCGGAGCTGACTCAAATCAAGTGCGGAGTGCGGAATGCGGAGTGCGGAATTGATGAGCCGGGGTCGGGGCGCGAGATGCCGCTCGACGCTTACACGGACATTCCGCATTCCGCACTCCGCACTCCGCACCGGGGTGGTGCGGCTGTGCGGTTGGATGACTTCCGCGCGCTCGTCGACCATCTCTTGAAGGATGTCCCTCCCGCATACCTCGACGGGGTGATGGCGGTCGAGGTAAGCCCCAAGAGCCTTCCGCACCCCGTGCGCGGCGACGTCTATACACTGGGCGAGTGCATCCCGCTCGAGTGGAGCGGCACCGGGGCCGACCTGCAATCGCGCATCGTGCTGTACCACGGCTCGTTTGCCTCCCTCGCTCGCCTCGGCGAGTTCGACTGGCGCAACGAGGCGTGGGAGACGCTCACCCACGAGCTGCGGCACCACCTGGAGTGGCGCGCCAACGCGGCCGCGCTCGAGGCCTATGACTGGGCTGCGGAGGAGAACTTCAAACGCCACGAGGGGGAGCCGTTCGATCCCGCGTTCTACCGGTCGGGCGAGCGGATTGACGCGCAGGTCTGGAAAGTCGATGACGACGTGTTCGTCGAGGGGGCCGCGGGGCGTCCACGGCTGGGCGTGGTCGAAATCGGGTGGCATGGGCGGCGCTATCGAGTACGCATTGCCCGGTCGCCGAGGCGAGCGGCGCTGTTTGTTTCGCTGCAGGGGCTCGCGGAGGCCCCACCGGGAGAGGCGGTGCTGGTGCTTCGGCCCCGGCCCTCGCTCCTCGATCTGTTCCGCAACAGCCCGCCGCCCGTCCCGCAGACCGTCGCAGCCGAGCCGCTCGATGGCTAAGCGCGTCCTCGTCGAGACCCCGGATCTGCTGTTCCGCTCCAAGCTCGCCGCGGCGGTGACCGCCGCCGGGGGCGAGGTCACCCGCGACCCGGCCGCGTGCGATCTGGTGGTGGTGGACCTGGGGCCGCCGGACGCGATGGAGCGGATCCGCAACTTCGTTGCGCGCGGCGTTCCGGTTGTCGCCCATGGCTCGCATGTGCGGACCGACGCGCTGCGCGCGGCACGGCAAGCCGGCGCGACCGCCGTGCCAAACTCGCAGGTCGAGGAAAAACTGCGGGAGGTCCTCCGGGGAAGCGGGCCGCAGGTGTAGGGGCGCAACCATGCTGCACCCCTACGGCCGCTGCTTACTTCGACGCGACCTTTACCTCGATCTGCCGCGGCTTCGCCTTCTCGACCTTGGGCAGCGTGAGCGTGAGCACGCCGTGCTCGTAGCTGGCCTTGATGTTGTTCGCGTCCACAGTCGCGGGCAGCGTGAAGCTGCGCTCGAACGCGCCGTAGGTCCGCTCGTAGCGGTGCACCCGCTCACTCCGCTCCTGCGCGACCTGCTCCTTCGTCCCGTGGATGCTGAGGACGTTGTTCTCGAGCGAGATCTTCAGGTTGTCCGGGCTTACCCCGGGGACCTCCGCCGTGATGCGGAGGGCGTCCGGCTCCTCAAAGATGTCCACAGGTGGGACCCAGGCCGCGCCGGCGTTGTCCCGGTATTGCCAGTCGAAGTTGCTCAGCGCGTCGCCGAAGAGACGGTTGATCCGGCGCTCGAGATTGGACACCTCCACGGCCGGATCTCTCAAGGTACGTGTGGGGAGAAACATAGGCACACCTCCGTCGAAACGAGAACGTGATCGATCCTCTTCTACCCTGCGCCGGCCCCCTGGGCAAGCAGCGTGCCGCTTTCCAGATGGCCTCGCGTGCCGTGATGACACGCGATCCGCGGACTTTGGCGGACGCCCTGCCGCTCTGGCAAGTGCCGCGATCCGGCGGGGGTTTGTGGCCCGGTCGGGCAGGTCTATCTTTCCGGCTCGCTCGATCGGTAGGCTGAGGAACGGTCCGTGAAGACCCGAATGGCGTTGCTTTGGGCGGCGGCATGGGTCGGCGTTGCCGGCGGCGGGGAAGCCCAGCAGGCCGTGCATTACCGCATCTACGTGTCAAGCGAGTCTGGAGACATCGTTTCCCAGCTCTCCTGGGACGGCACCGCGCTCAAGACGCTCAAGACAGTGCCCGTCGGCATCATGCCGACGGACATCGACGGGCCGCACAACGTGACGGTATCTCCCGACGGGAAGTTCTATTATGTGACGATCGCCCACGGCACGCCGTACGGCTCGCTGTGGAAGATGGCCGTGGACGGAGACACCCTGGTGGGACGCGCGCCGGTCGAGATGTTCCCGACCACCATCTCCCTCACGCCGGACGGCGACCTCGCCTTCGTGGCGAACTCGGATTTCCACGGGGACCATCCCCGGATGAACGTCGTGTCGGTCGTCTACACGCCGCAGATGATTCCCGTCACCAGCCTGCCGGCGTGCGACATGCCGCACGGCGTCAAGGTCAACCACGCCGGGACTCGCGTCTACGTGAGCTGCATGAACTCGGACGAGGTGCTGGAGATCGACCGGGCGTCGCTCGCCATCACGCGGCGCCGGCGCACGGGCGTCGGCATGCTCCCGCAGGCGATGCCGATGGGCCACGGTGGCGCGAAGGGGCGCGGCGTGACGGTGCACGACGCCTGCTCGCCGACCTTCGTTTCCGTCGCGCCGGACGACCGCCGGCTGTACGTGGCCTGCAACCACAGCGACGAGCTGCTGGTGCTCGATCCCGCGACGCTCGAGGTCGTGCAACAGGTCGCGACCGGTCACGGCGCATACAATGTCGAGCCATCCCCCGACGGGAAATGGGTCATCGTGACGAACAAGAAGGACCAGAGCGTCTCGCTGATCGACGCCGCCACGCTGACGGAAGCGGCCCGGATCCCGACCACGAAGCCGTTTCCGCACGGGGTCACCTACTCGCCGGACAGCCGCTACGCGTTCGTATCGCAGGAAAGCAAAGGGGTGGACCCCGGGGCGGTGAGCGTGATCGACCTCGTGACCAAAACCAGCGTCGCGAGCATCCCCGTGCCGCTCCAGCCGACCGGCATCACGACCCTGCGTCTGCCATGACGCACACGACCACGGTGCTCCTGCCGCCCGGGGAGGTGCTCGAGCGGGCGAAGGCGTTTTTCGCCGAGCGGGTGCCGCACGCGGCGGCGTTCGTGGAGAAGGAGGGACCCCAGTTCGTCGCGCTGCGGGGTCAGGGAGGCGAAGAGGTCGTGTTCAGCGCCTGGACGGACGGCACCGGCAAGACGCGGGTGCGGGCCTCCACGCTATTCTTCGACCAGGCGGTGGATCGCTTCTTCTCGACCCTGCCGCTGGAAGCCGGCGTGGAGGTGGCATGACCGCCGTGGCGGTGGGGGGGGGACGGGAGCGGTACGCGGTGCGCGTGATGGTGACCGACGTCTGGGACCAGGTGACGCTCGCGGTGGAGCCCACGACCACGGTCGCAG
>WNGR01007013.1_pt1 | contig 12408 bp, 9 predicted proteins | sample 5407581 | NCBI WGS metagenome assembly WNGR01 (sample SAMN13153383, study PRJNA577476) | soil metagenome | isolation source: 80 cm soil or saprolite under Garry oak tree replicate 2 | place: USA:California | collected 2016-06-15
TAGGCCTGGTTGTTGTCGGGGTCGAGCCACTCGGGGTGCACCACGAGCCCAGCCTGGACCGCGCCCTGCGCCCACTTGATGGCCTCGCGGGTCTCCTTGGAGTTGATGGCGACCGTCTTGCCGTCGGCGTTCACCTCTTTGCCGCCGAAGCCCCAAAGCACGGGGTTCCACATGGTGAGCGAGTCGCCGTAGGCGTGGCCGTCGGTCTGTGAGATCGGCTTGCCGGTCGACTTCAGCTTGGCGGCAGCGGCGGTGAGCTCGTCCCAGGTCGTCGGGAAGTTGCTCACGCCCGCCTGCTGGAAGTAGTCGGTGCGGTAGGTCCAGGCGTTGGGTACGACCGTATAGGGGATCGCCCGCCAGGTGCCATTGACCTTGCAGAAGGCCTCGTTGACGGGATCCGGCTTGCCCAGCTTGCTGATCAAGATGTTGACGTCGTTGGACACGTCCAGGCAGGCGTCGGTGTAGAGCTGCGGCCAGCCGTATTGCATCTGGATGATGTCTGGTCCGGCGCCGGCCTCCACCGCGGCAGCGGTCTTGGGCTGCAGCTGGTCACCGGTGACCGTCTCGATCGCCACTGTCACCCCATTGGCGGCACCCCATTCGGCAGCTTGGCGTTTGAACTCGGCGTCGGCCGGCTTGACGAAGCTGGTCCACTGGAGAGGCGAGTGTGGCTGCGGCCACCCCCGCTGTCTTCAGGAAGTCTCGACGCGACCAGCCTGCCATGGTCCTCTTGCCTTGCGTCATCGCAGGAACCCCCCCTGACTGATTCAATTCGGGACCCCCCCCGGAAATCCAATCTTAACGCCCATTCCGGTTTCTGGCCGGCTGCCCCCGTGAGCGGGTAGCCTCTTACTTATGTACCTGGCTGAGCTACGCGGTCGCGCCGAGCCGATTCGAGTCGTCATGCCGACGCACGCCTCTTTGCCGCTGGAACTGGATGCGCTAGTGGAGACGACCGGGCTGCCGGAGGTTGGGGCGCGGGTGGCAATGGACGGAATCGAGAACCACCTACACGGGGTGATGCTCAACGTCGAGGCGGATGTGGTCGTGGGCCCAATCCTTGCGTTCGCGTCGAGCGCAGGCCGAGCGTTAGCCGCCGGCACGCCAAATTGCGGCGGCGACAGTGGCAGGCGAGAGTGGCAGCTCGTTGAGCTGAATCTTGAGCGGAGATAGCGCGTCGATTACGGCGTTGGCGATCGCTGCAGGCGGGGAGATCGGCCCCGACTCGCCGACGCCCTTGACACCGAGCGGGTTGCGGTCCGACGGCGTTCCCACGAGGTGCTCCTGGATAATCTCCGGCACCTCGGCGGATGTCGGCAAGAGGTAGTCGAGGAAGGTCGTCGCCCGGGGCTGGCCGGATTCGTCGTAAATGACGTGCTCGTAGAGGGTGGCGCCGATGCCCTGGACCAGGCCACCCTCGATCTGGCCCTCAACGATCAACGGATTGATGACCCGGCCGCAGTCGTGAAGCATGACCACCTTCCTCACGTCGACGACGCCCGTCTCTGGGTCGACATCGACAACCGCACCGACCACGCCGAAGCCCCACGTGACGGTGGGCGGGACCCAGTAGAAACGTTCCGCCGTGCCGGGGTCCATGCCCTCCGGCAGCCGGGCGCCGGGCCCTGGGCTCGCAGCGCGATATACCTCTTTGAAGCTCACGCCGCGGCTCGGCACGCCACGGACGCGCACCCGTCCGGCGCCGACCTCGAGGTCTTCCGGCGCCATCTCCAACATCTCGCCGGCGATCGCCTTGATCCGCTTCAAGAGCCGGTTCGAGCTCTCGATGATGGCCGCGCCGGCGGTAACCACCGAGCGAGAGGCGAACGTCCCCACCCCGTACGGCAGGAGCGCAGTGTCGCCGGCCCTGAACACAACTTCTTCCGGGGTGATGCCGAAGGCATCGGCGACGACCTGCGACATCGTGGTGTCCAGGCCCTGCCCGTGGGGCGCGCACCCAGAGTAGACGACCACGTGGCCCTGGGCGTCGACGTGAACCTGTCCGCTTTCGAATGGGCCCACCCCCGTTCCTTCGACGTAGGTGCCCAGGCCGATCCCGCGGTGGATACCCTGGGCACGCAACTGCGTCTGGGTGCGCCGGTGCTCCGCGTACCCGATCAGCTCCAGTAGGCGCTCGAAGGCGGCTGGAAAGCCGCTTGCGTCATAGACGACCTCGTGGCCGTCCCGATACGGCATGCCCATGCGGTACGGCTGCTCTTCGTCCGCGATCAGGTTGCGCATGATGACCTCGGCTGGATCGAGGCTCAGCTCCTGGGCCACCGCGTTGATGACCCGGTCCATGACAAACGCCGCCTCCGGGCGTCCCGCACCGCGGTAGGGCAGGTTGAACATCTTGTGCGTCAGAACGCATTCGGCGTCGATCGAGAAGTTCGCGATCCGGTACATGCTCCGGAAGTGCGAGGCCACGTTGTAGGCACTGCTCAGTGGGTAGGGACAGGCCACGCCAGAGTCGAGCACGAAGCGGTCACGGATGGCGGTGATGTGTCCTTCACCGTCGAAGGCCGCCTCGACGTTGTGAAGCTGGTCGCGGGCGTGGCCACTGGCGATCATGTTCTCAACCCGGTCCTCAACCCACCGCACCGGACGATGGAGCGCACGGCTGATGTAGGTGACCAGCACCTCCTCCGGGTAGACGTTGACCTTCTGCCCGAAGCCGCCCCCCATGTGCGGGATCTTTACCCGAATCTGCCGCTGGGGCACGCCGATGGCGCCCGCTATCGAGTTGCGCACCGCCCACGGGATCTGGGTCGAGCTCCAGACCGTGGTCTCCTCGCCCACTGTGCTCGCAAGCACTCCGCGGGTCTCCATCGGCGCCGCCATGACGCGCTGGCTGCGGATCTTCATCGCCAGCCTGTGCTCAGCGCCGTCCAGCGCGGCGTCGGCGTCTCCGACCCGGATCCGGTAGCGGGCCTGAACGTTGTTGGGCACGTTGTCGAACACGATCGGCGCGCCCGGCAGCCGCGCCTGCTCGGGGTCGAGCGCTGCCCGCAGCTCGTCGTAGTCGATGCGCACCAACTCGGCCGCATCCTCAGCGTGGTAGCGGCTGTCGGCGACCACCGCTGCCACCGCCTGTCCGACGTGGCGGACCTCCGCGTCAGCGAGGATCTCGATCGTGGCTGGGTAAATCTCCGGCGCGGCGGTCTCCAGCCCGGGCGGCGCCGCCTCCTGGTCGAGCACAAGGGCGTGCACCTGGTCGCGGATGTCCGGGCCTGTGTAGATCGCGACCACACCCTCGGCGGACAGGGCCTCCGCGGTATCGATGCTGAGGATGCGGGCGTGCGCGAGAGGGCTTCGCACGAAGGCCACTTCGAGTGTGCCGGGCAGGTTGAAGTCGGGCACATAAGTGCCGGTGCCGGTGACCAGCGGCAGATCTTCTTTGCGCGCTACGCGCTGGCCGACCCAGGTCATGAGCGCGCCGCTTCCGGCTCTGCCATCAGCTCCGCCGCGCGTTCGACGGCCGCGAAGATCTTCACGTAGCCGGTGCAGCGGCAGATGTTGCCGCTGAGGTCTTTGCGCATCGCCTGCCGGTCCGGACGCGGGTTCTCGCGCAGGTACTCGTGCGCGGAGAGGATGAACCCGGGGGTGCAGAAACCACACTGCAGGCCGTGCATCTCGCTAAACGCGCGCATGAGCGGGTGCGGGTTTTCGGGCGTGCCCAGGCCCTCGATCGTCGTGACCTCGTGGCCCTGCCCCTGCACCGCCAACATCAGGCAGGAACGGGCGGTGGCGCCGTCGAGCAGCACCGTACAGGCGCCGCAGACGCCATGCTCGCAGCCGAGGTGGGTGCCGGTCAGGCCGAGATGACCGCGCAGGAAGTCCGCCAGCGTGGTGCGCGGTTCGCACCGCGCCGTGCGCTCGCGGCCGTTGACGGTTAGCCTGACGTCGACCTCTTTCACCGGCCTGCCTTGCGAGCGCGCTGCTCCGCGAGGTGCAGCGCCCGCCGGGCCAGCGTCTCAGCGAGCTTGCGGCGGTAGCCGGCCGGCGCGTGGACATCGTCGACCGGGTGCACGTCGGCGGCGGCTGCAGCCGGGTCGGGTGTGGCTCGGACCGGCACGCTGTCGAAGCCGCCCAGTGCCAGCCGAGCTGCGGCCACGCTGCCGTCGGCAGCCAGTTCCACGACGGCCGCCGCCGCGCCCAGCGCAAAGTCGCCATGCCGTCGCGCCACTTCGATGAAGGCGCTGCCGGCACCGGCCGGCGGCAGCGGGAAGCGGGCCTCGACCACCAGCTCGCCTGGCCGCAGGTCGGTTGCAAAGAGCCCCTTGAAGAAATCCTGAGCCGCGATCGAACGCCGGCCGGCGACGCCTTCCACCTCTAATGTGGCGTCGAGCAGGACCGCGAGCACCGGCCACTCCGCCGAGGGGTCCGCATGGGCCAGGCTCCCAACCACGGTCCCTCGGTTGCGAATCCCGATGTGGCCGATCAGCGGTATAGCGTCGGCGATCGCCGCGCAGCGGGCGAGCACTTCCTTGTCGCGCTCGATCTCGCGCTGACGGCAGAGCGCGCCAATCACCAGCGTTTCATCATCCAGCCGGTGATAGGCGAGCGCCGTTATGCGGTTGAGGTCGACGATCGCCTCGGGGCGCGCCAGCCGGAGGTTGAGCATGGGCATCAGGCTCTGGCCGCCGGCCAGGAGCCGCCCGTGCTCGCCCAGCGCCGCGAGCAGCCGGACCGCCTCGCCGAGATCGGTCGGAGCGTGGTATTCGAATGGCGCAGGCTTCATCACATCGCCTTCTTCGCACGCACGGGGTCAGTGATCGGCGGCGTGCGGTCAGCGCGGCGCATTCGGGCACTCAGCTGAGGAGAGGCACCGAATGCCCAGATGATGCGCGCCCGCACCCCGCTCATAGAGTTGGGCCAGTACTTGGTCAGCCGGTCGTAGTGGCGCGCCCACGCCTGGGTCGCCTCGGTCGTCGGCCGCACGGCGCGCTCCCAGGCGACGAGCGCCGCCGGCACGTCCTTGATCCTCTCGATGAAGGTCACGAGCGAGCGGGCGTTGGACATGGCCAGATTGCTGCCCTGCCCCAGGGTCGGCGGCAGGGCATGCGCAGCGTCGCCCAGCAGCGCAACGTTGCCTCTCGACCACGCGTGCGCCTGCACCCAGCTGTAGTAAGCCTTGTAGGCCTCCGATCGGTGGAGCAGCTCGAAGACTTCTCGCAGTTTGGGGAAGTGGTCGCTCCACGATTCAACGTTGATCGGGGCTTCGGAGCCAGGGCTGTCGCTCTCCGGGCAGGCCATGTAGCAGTACGTGTAATCGGGCCCGCAGGCGGCCAGCGCGATCCGGCGGCGCCGCGACCAGTATTCGGTCGACATCGGCTCCGGCGTCAGCCTGCGCCCGGGCAACAGGAAGCGGATCGAGGTCGTAGGCAGGCGCCGCTCCAGGCGAGTCAGGGCCAGCGCGTTGCGGACGGCGGAGCGATGGCCATCCGCGCCAATCACAAGGTCTGCTCGGTGGTCGCGCCCGTCCTCGCCGACCAACACGCCGTCTGGGTGCGCGGACTTGATGGCCGAACCGGTGACGATCTTGACCCCAGCCCGACTGGCGGCGCCATGCAGGACCTCGATCGGCTCCTGGCGCGGGAAGCTCCATCGTCGAGTGTTGGGCCCGGAGAGGTCGCGCTCCTGCATGACGCGACCACGATGGTCGACCATGCGGTCGCGAAGCAGACGTTCGCCCTTGGGCGCCAGCTCCTCCATCAATCCAGCTTCCTCCAGCACCAAAAGGCCGTTGTTGTGCAGAAAGATCCCGGCGCCGATCTCGCGCACGACCTCCGAACGCTCGTGCACGGTCACAGTCCAGCCGCGCTGGGCCAGCAACATGGCCATCGTCAGCCCGGCGTAGCCGCCCCCAGCGATCTCCGCGTGTTTGCTGCCTGTCACAACGCTACGCGCTAGTTCTCGTCCGGTCGTTCCGCCGAGGCCAATGCTGCCACGGCGCTCTGCTCGAAGGGGCGCATCAAAGCGGCGGCCGCCTCCTCACTTAGGGCGGTCCCGATCCTGTGGATGCTTCGCGGTGGTCCACTACTCGTTTGGCCTTCCCTTCGCTGCGGGGAAGGACACCCGGTCGCAGCACCTTTGCGGTGACGGTGAGTCCGATGGAGTCGCGGATTCGATCGCGAATCTCCTGCTCCAGCCTTTGTTCGTCCGCTGTGTCAGCTTCCAGACGGACTTCCAGCGTGTCGAGTGATTGGGCCTGGCGGTCGACGACCAGGATGTACTGGCCATTGAAGCCTGCAAAGCCGGCCAAGAGCTCCTCGAACTGGCTTGGAAAGACGTTTTCGCCGCGTACGACGAGCATGTCATCGGTGCGACCCTGGACCCGCAGGAAGCGTCGGTAAGGGCTGCCACAGGCGCAAGGCTCGGAGGTGAGCACGGTCCGATCTCTTGTGCGGTAGCGCAGCACCGGTGACGCCTCACGACGGAGGCTTGTCAGCACCAACTCACCTGGCCGCCCTTCCTGAAGTGGCGTCCCGGTATCTGGGTCCACGACCTCCGCATAGAAGTGGTCTTCGAAAATGTGCAAGCCATGATGCCGGCTGCACTCGGCAGCCACACCGGGGCCTCCCAACTCCGTCAGCCCATAGATGTCGAAGGCTTCCAGGCCGAGGTGCGTTTGAATCTGGCCCCGCAAGCCATCGCTCCAGGGCTCCGCGCCGAAGATCCCGACGCGAAGCCGGACGCCCTCACGACCTTCCAACCCACGAAGAGCTTCGGCCAGAACCAGCGCGTATGAAGGCGTGCAGCACAGCACCGTGGTGCCGAGGTCACGCATCAGCATGACCTGGCGCTGGGTCACGCCCGAGCTGGTCGGGACGACAGTTGCTCCAACCGCCTCGGCGCCGAGGTGCAATCCCATCCCGCCGGTGAAGAGGCCGTAGCCGTAAGCGTTCTGAACCACGTCACGTGACGTGACGCCGGCGTACTCCATGACGCGGCCCATGCATTCCGCCCAGAGCTCGAGGTCGTGACGCGTGTAGCCAGTCACGACAGGCCTGCCGGTCGTCCCACTCGACATGTGCAGGCGCACGACTTCTTCCCGCGGCACGGCGAAAAGCCCGAACGGGTAGTTCGCCCGAAAATCCTCCTTCGTGGTGAACGGAAGACTGCCGACTTCGTCCAAAGAGCGAAGCCCGCCCTCGGGTAGGCGCTCACGGTAGAAGCTCACGTTTTCTCGCAATCGAGCCAGCTGAACGTTGATCGCTTGCAGAGATTCAGGTGCCAATGCCGCGCTCAAGGCAACTGCGGGCTTCTGGCGACCCAGTTGCGTTCGAGGTTATCGATCAGCGCTGGACTGTAGAGGCACCGCGCCTGCTCTACCGCGTAACTGGCCATGTAACGCCGGAAGAGATCAAGGGGCTCCGACGCGATGCGCAGCGCTCGGCGATTTGCAATCAGGCTGGTCCTCCCTGGAGCGGTCAGCTCTTCGGCCAATCTCCGCACCGTCGACTCGATCTCGTCACTGTCCAATACTTGATCGGCCAGCATTCTCCCCTCGGCGGAGTCGGCACGAAAGACGCGGCTCAGGAACAGTGCCTGGCGGGCGGCCCTCTCGCCGATGAAGCGGGGCAAGCGTAGAGGGGCACAGCCGGGGATGATTCCCTCGTTGCGAGCGGGCAGACTGAAGTAAGAGTTTGTCTCTGCCACCACCAGGTCCATCACCAGCAGCCACTGGCACGCACCTCCGATCGCCCACGCTTCGACCGCGGCCAGAAATGGTTTCTCCATGCGGCCTTCCTCGAGGTCACCCATCGATGGGTCCTCCGGTGAGAGGCCCCGATACATCTTGCTGACGCAGCCCAACTCTCGCTCGAGCATGAATTCGATGAACGAGATCTTGCCGTGATAGAGGTCGGTCAAGTTGATGCCGGATCCGAAGATGCGACGGCCGAGGTGCCTGGGGTGCGTCATGGGAGCGCCTCGCAGGACCCCCGCCTCAATCTGCGGATCGAGAAGCACGAGGTCGACGGCAATTTCCAGATTCCTTGTCGACGCGTCGTCTTCGGCGTTCAGACTGTTCAGATTTTTGAGAGTGATCCAGCCGATCCGCCCACGCCTCTCCAACTCGGCAGTACCCAGGTCGGTGTAGCCGTTTTGCTGGAAGTCTCGAAGCCGGTCTATTGACTTCTGGAGGGGCCGGCCCATGGCTCCCATGAGTTGGTGCCCGCGCGTCGAATCAGCCAGGACATGTGCGAAGAACTCGCCTTGCCGGATCTCGAGGCCTCGCTTGTCTTTCTGCCGGTGGGTACGTTCCTCGTCGATTTCGGCGCGCGTGGGCAGCAGGCCCGGGAACTGCGCCGCGGCCTCATAAGCCAGCTCAGCGCAACGCAGCTCTCGTGCACCACCCTCTGTGACCTGGTCGAATGCAGACAAAGCGTTGACAGTCGTTGTCATCTTTGTCAGTGACCCTTGAAGGCCTCCTCGAGCCATTCGGCGACCACGGTTGGGATGATTTTGGCGTCTATCAGGAGCGCCTTGCGGCGGTCGCCGGCAAGCCACTCCCCAGCCGGCGCGAGGTCCTCGGGTTTTCGGACCGTGAGTCCCTCGAGCCCACACGCGCGGGCAATGGCGGCGAAGTCCGTCTCCGGGAAGCGGACGATGTCCGTCGGCTTGCCGAGAGGCCCGAAATGGTGGACCTCGGCCCCGTAAGCGGCGTCGTTGTAGACGACGACCAGGAGGTTGAGGCCGAGCCTGGCCACCGTCTCGAGCTCCGGCAGCGACATCAGGAGCCCGCCATCGCCGAGGGCGGCGACAGTCAATCGTTCGGGCCGCGCCACGGCGGCGCCGATCGCCGTCGCAAGGCCCAGCCCGATCGACTGATAAGACTGGGTGAAGATGAAGCCTCGGTTGGGGGCAATCGCCATGTACATCGGCGGCCAGCCCATGAAGTGGCCGGAGTCGACGACCAGCGTCCGAGAGGCCGGCAGCAGCTCGTCGAGCGCGATCGATAGGGTCCGAGGATCGATGCCGTCCCGGGCGGTGGCCTCCTCGAAAGGCTGCTGCCACCACCCGCCGCGGGCAATCCGCTCGGCGAGGTCTTTTGACCGCCAGCCGTCCCGGCGCTGGTGCCGGCGATCGAGCTCGCGGGTCAGGGCGCGGGCGGTGGCGGCGGAGTCGCCGACGATCCCCGCGTCGGCGTGCAGGTGGCTACCGATGGCCTCAGGATCGAAGTCGACCTGGACGACCACTGCATCGGGCCCCACCAGCCGGCCATGGCGGGTCGACCACATGTTCAGGGTGGCGCCGAACGACAGCAGGAGGTCGGCGCTGGACACCAGCTCCGCCGCCAGCGGGGTCGCGAAGCCGCCGGTGATGCCGATCGACCACGGGTTGCCGGCAAAGAGCCCGCCGGCCACCGCCGATGTAGCAAGGAGCGCGCCGGTTGTGTCGGCAAGCTCCTCGATCGCCTCTCGTGCCCCAGCTCCTAACGCACCGCGGCCCCCGATGACGATAGGGCGCTGTGACGCGGCCAGCAAATCGGCGACCTTGCGAACGCCGGCCGCCGGCGGCTGGCGCGGCTGGGCAGCGGGTTGGACCGGCGGTAAAGTCCCCCACGAACACTCCGCCCCCTGGACATCGAGCGGCAGCATCAGCACTATCGGACGGCGCTCGTCCCTGGCCCGCTGCAGTGCAAGCGCGGCGTCGTCGAGCGCGGTCGCCGGCTCGCGCAGGCGCGCGACCCCGGCGCCGATCGAGGTGACCAGCGCCCCCTGGTCGATGCGGAAATTGGAGCGGGTCGCGCCGGCTGCCGTTTCGGCGGCAAGGAGAAGGAGCGGCGTGTGGCTCTTCACCGCCTCGGTCAGGCCGGTCATCGTGTTCGTTAGGCCCGGTCCCTGGTGAACAGAGCAGGCGGCCACCTCACCGCTGGCGCGACCGAAAGCGTCGGTCATGGTGATTGCTCCACCCTCGTGGCGCGAGGAGGCGAAGGATGCGCCCGCCTCGACCATCGCCAGGGTGATATCGAAGTTCCCGCTCCCGATAAGGCCGAAGACCTGGCGGACTCCCCGCTCCACCAGCAGCCGACCAACCGCTTCGGAAACCTTCACTCGGACATCAGCCTTGGCCCGATGTTAGTGATCTGCGTTATCTTCGCGAACTGAACATATGACCAGGGTGTTCATCGTCCACGGTTGGGGAGACAAACCCGGCGACCACTGGATGCCCTGGCTGAAGGGACAGCTCGAGCTCAACGGCTTCACGGTTGCGGCTCCAGCGATGCCGTACACGGAGGCCCCGGTGATTGGTGCGTGGACATCGCACTTGAACCGGGAGGTCGGCAAGACCGGCGAAGCCGCCTACTACGTCGGCCACAGCATCGGCTGCCAGACGATCATTCGACACCTCGAGCAGCTGCCCGCCGCCGGCTCCGTGCGGGGCGCGACGTTTGTGGCGCCCTGGTTCACTCTCACCAACCTCACCGCCGAGGAGGAGACCATCGCGCAGCCATGGATCGACACTTCGATCGACTTCGCCCGGGTTCGCGGCCGCTTGGCAGAGCTCACCGCCATCTTCTCCGACGATGATCCGTACGTCTCGCTCGACAACCAGTCGCTCTTCGAGCAAAGGCTTGGCGCCCACCCGCACCTCTTGAAAGGACTGAAACACATGGGAGTCGAGTCGGGAATGACGACCTTCCCCGAGCTGCTCGCAACGACCCTCAAAGCTCTGGGCTAGGAGCGAGAAAAGAGAAGAGGCGACGGGCATCGGCGCCCGCCGCCTCTTGGCGTACGGGACTACCGACGCGCTCCCACCATCTCCTCGTTGGTCTCATGGGTGGCACCGATTTGCGCCATCACGTGGGGAGACCGCGACCTGACGATGAAGTACCAGGCGAATCCGATGATCATCCACGACACGAAGATGATCGGCCAGAGCGGTCCAGGCATGGGCTGGATTGGCCAGACGCTTGCGTAATAGACGTAAAGCATGACCAGCGAGCCGATGATCCCCACCACCAGCGGGGCGATGTACGGCTCTCCGCGCCGGTAGAGGTAGAGCGGCGCCGCGATCGCCACCAAGAGGTAGGCGAGCATGAATCCAAAAGTCGCTGTCGTGCCCATCCAGTTGATGACGTCGATGGGAGTATGCCCGCTGAGGATGATCACGAAAGGGCCGAGCAGCATAAGCGGTACCACCAGATAGATGCCGATGTGGGGTGTTTGGTTGGTCGCGTGCGAACGCCCGGCCGCGCTCAGGATCATCCCGTCCTGACCCATCTGGTAGACGATGCGCGAGCCGGCGTTGATGCTGGCCAGCGTGCAGGCGAAGTTGCTGGCCGTGATGCCGAGATTCATCGCGTAGCCGATCCACGACACACCCATGAGCCCGGCGAGGTCAAACAGCGGCGCGGGGGCACTATCCAAGCCGACCTTGGCGCCCTCGAACCCGGTGCTCTGGGCGAGGGTGCCGATGATGTAGAACACCCCGACGAGGACGGCGCTGATGATCACCGACCTTGCCACCGTGCTGTAAGGATTCTTCGCCTCGAGTCCGAGTGATGCGGCGCTCTCGAAGCCGACGAAGGCGAAGATGGCGATAACGATCCCGGGCCCGATGCCGGCGCTCGGCATGCCCTTGAGGGACAGAACGTCCGTCGAGATCCCCTTTCGCACGAAGACGATCACGAACAGCACGAGGATGATCGTCATCGAAATGGCTTCGAGGACGAGGGATACCCGCGCCGATAGCCCGATGCTTCGATACGCGAACCAGCTCGCGACTGCTACGTCGATCGCGATCATCAGCAGGATCGCGCCGGTGGTTCCACCGGGCAGCCCGATCTGGGTCAAGAAGGCGCCGAGGTAGATCGCCACGCCACAGGTCGTGGCCATGGCCGTAAAGACGTAGCCCAACGTCAGCGCCCAACCCGAGGCAAAGCCGCCTGCCGGACCGAGGGCCTTCGTGTTGTAGACGTAGAACGAGCCCGCTGACGCAAACCGGCGGGCGAAGATGCTCACCGAATAACCGATCAGGACCAGTGAAATGGTCGCGATCACAAACGTCAGCCAGGCGCCGTTCCCCGCATAGATGAATGCGATCGCCGGCAGAACCGAGACGGCGGCGCTTGGCGCGGCGTTGGCCACCGACTGGGTGAGCACCTCAGGCATCGAGAGGATGTTTCTTCGCAGCCCCGACGCGCCGCCGGGTGAGGATGTCGGACTGACAGACCCCGTGGGCTTGACGACGTCGGCCATTTCCCCTTCCCCCTCTAGTGCCCGTTGTGGTGAACGTGGTGCGCCGGGTGTGACGGCGCCACGTCCAATGCCGGGTTCCCGTCGAAGAAGCCGTGCGGCAGGAGGTGAAACCCGATGTACTTCACGGGCATCACCGGCCACTCCTCTGGGCGCACTGCGTGATGCGCACCCATGGTGTACCAGAGGACCACGTCCTCGT
>WNGR01017601.1_pt1 | contig 12406 bp, 14 predicted proteins | sample 5407581 | NCBI WGS metagenome assembly WNGR01 (sample SAMN13153383, study PRJNA577476) | soil metagenome | isolation source: 80 cm soil or saprolite under Garry oak tree replicate 2 | place: USA:California | collected 2016-06-15
CATCCAGCAGGCCGTGCTCATCCAGCTTGTCTTCCACATAGGCCAGAGTGAATTCCGTGCCCCAGACGGGGACGTTCAGCTCAGAAAGAATCCAGGGCAGAGCGCCGATGTGGTCCTCGTGCCCGTGTGTGAGCACGATCGCTCGCACCTTCTGCCGGTTTTCCATCAGATACGAAATGTCGGGAACGACAATGTCCACCCCCAGCAGTTCGGCCTCGGGGAACATCATGCCGGCGTCAATCACAATGATGTCGTCGCCCCAGCGTACGGCCATGCAGTTCATACCGAATTCGCCGAGGCCGCCGAGCGGCACTAGATGGAGTTTTCCGGAGGGCATGAAGGGGACTAATGATCGTAGCACAGGCCTTGCGGCAGAGCCGCTGATCCGTAAGCTTGCACTGGCGCTAAAATTTGACAATTCAGGCCCTTCATTCGTGCATCTTCATAGGTCTAGAATTGGTTCCAGGGACTCGAGTCTCAGGAGGGACACAATGAGACGAGTTGTCCGATGTCTCGCGATTTTCCTTATCACGGCTACTGCCGGCACAGCGTTCGCCGACGACGAGCAAAAAGCAGAGAAGCAGTTGCGAATGATGACGGCCATGTCGCGCGATGATACTGCGCGTTCAATCATCAGCCGCACTTTCGCTGACGTATTCAAGATGGCGCGACCCGAGTTGGTTGCCGAGCGAACGACTGTGGGGCTGAATTATGGGAGTCTTTTCCGTGCGCATGAACTGATCTCGTCCGGCTCCAGCATGCAGCAAATCGCGGCCGAGCTCCGCACACGAAAAACTGTGCTCGAGGTCGCAAAATCCTCCGGCGTCGACTGGAAGCGGATTGCCGCGGACGCGAAGAAGATGAACAGTCGCATCAGCGACAACATTTACAGACATTTTCTTCACGCTGGCCCAGATAAACAGCGTGACCTGCTTGACCGCTACAACCCTGCCGTTGACCGGGTCCGGGCAGATGCCGATGCAACTCCCGAGGAGCTTGTAAAAGCGCAAACGGAATACGTCTTCTGGCGAAACTTGGCGGCTCCAAAGGCCGATGAGGCGGCAGATCCTTCTTCGTTTGTGGGCAAGGCCTATCAGCAGGGTCGTGACGACATCGCGATTACCCACGGCACCACAACGCCTGCCAGCCCAAGCAGATAAATCCGTAGTACTTCTTCGCGCATCCAAGCACTCAGAATGCTTACCAACAAATCCTGGCTCCGTCGTCGCATTGAGAGCACTCTTTCGAGAGCGCTAATGCGGGCCTACAAGACTGTTCGGGTCGACCCCGAGCGGTTCTTGATGGAAATACGTGCGGGCTATGGAATTCCGGTGACCAGCTTTCGAGGAATGTTCTCGGTCGAGCCACCGGTGCTCGACACGCTTGCCGAAAAAATCATTCACAGCGGAATGAAAATGGCCGCCGCGGAAGGCGCAGGTTTTGGCTTGGGCGGGATATTTACGATCGTGCCCGATTTCAGCATTCTGGCGGGCATAACTCTGCGGACGATCCAAAAGCTGAGCTTGGTATATGGCTTCGAATACAACACAGACGAAGAAATGGCGGAGCTTTGGATCGCTGCCGCAAGCGCTGCTGGAGTGGATCTGGGACGCGAGCTACTGGAGAAGAATGTGGTCAATCGCCTGGTGCCACGAATCATTCAGCGCATCGCGGCCAAGGCCAGCGCCGAATTCGTGGAAAAGTGGGCGGGACGGCTGATTCCAATCGCCAGTTCGCTCATTGGTGCGACTCTGAATTACTATTTCGTTCGTGGTTGGGGGGAACGCGCGCACGCCCATTTCCGGCAGAAGCATCTTGAAATGCGCCTGAAACTACAGCCGCAGGGAAGACCCGCAACTCTGCGCTCCGAAGCATAATCTCGACCGAAATCCCCGAATTATATGCGAGTGATTTCCGCTATCGTTCTCTGGGCAGTGCTGCTTTCGTCGGCTCGCGCTCAGGAGATAACCATTGCGGCAGCTGCGGACTTGCGTCCCGTCTTGGAAGAGATTGCTGCCCATTTCCAAACGCTCTCAGCCGCTCACATCAAGACTATTTATGGGTCGTCCGGAAACTTCTATCAGCAGATCCAGAACGGCGCTCCATACGACCTGTTTTTCTCGGCGAACCTCGATTATCCGAAAAAGCTCGAATCCGCCGGGCTGATTGTCCCAGGAAGCTACTATGAGTACGCTCGCGGCAAAATTGTGCTGCTGGTTTCAGCGAATTCAAAGCTGGACTTAACACGTGGGCTGAAAGTGCTGCTTGATCCGACTGTGAAGAGGATTGCGATCGCCGATCCGAGCCACGCTCCTTACGGTCAAGCTGCTGTGGCTGCGCTGAAAGCAGGAAATATCTACGATCAAGTCTCCGCAAAACTCGTGACCGGAGAGAATATTTCGCAAACCGCGTCTTTCGTTTTGTCAGGGGCGGCAGATGCCGGAATCGTTGCGCTTTCCCTTGCGCTTTCCCCCTCGACCAGTTCTCAGGTGCGGTTCGCAGAAATCCCGGCGCACGACTACTCCCCGATTCAGCAGGCCTGCGTTGTCCTGCGCTCTTCGAAAAACCAGAGTTACGCCGCGCAATTCCAGTCCTACATTCGAAGCCTAGACGCTGCCAAGATATTCGAACGATACGGCTTCGAAGTTCCTGCCGATAGAGCAAAACCCGTACAGTAGTTTCCGGAATCCGCTACAGAAAATCCTCGAAGAAGTTTTTCCCCGATTCACGGCCTGATTTTCCTACCCATGGTTGCGTATCTCCTTGATTCCTCGTTCTGGCAAGCCGAATGCACTCGCTTAACTGTGACAAATCGAAAGGTGAATGGAGAAGCACAATGACCACCATCAGAATGATCACCGGCAAACGGGATGATGACTGGAGAGAGTTGTGCGAAGCGATTATGCGAGAGCCGGACTCAAAGCGATTATTGGATCTTGTCCGGCAATTAAATGAACTCCTGGAGGAACGGGAAAATTCGGAGGATGAAGAACGCAAAAAACAAACGATCATTTCACGTGGAGGCGCGGAACAATTCGGCGTTCTGAAACGGCCTACAGCCAGCCCTTAGTTCTGGCGATGCGCGCCGCTTCCACCCGGTTCGCCGCACCTAATTTGCTGATCGCCTCGGAAAGGTAGTTCCTCACCGTGCCTTCGGAGAGACTCAGCTTTGCCGCGATATCAAGGCTGGCCATGCCGTCACCGGCGAACCTAAGCACCTGGCGCTCACGGTCGGTGAGAGGATCGGCTTCCACCCAGGCCTCGGCTGCAAGCTCGGGGTCAATTACGCGCAGACCGCTCTGTACCCGCCGAACGGCCTCCGCCAGCTTCTCAGCCGCCATGTCTTTCAACAGGTAACCCGAAGCCCCAGCGTCCAGGGCACGTCGCAGATATCCTGCCCGCGCAAATGTCGTCAGAATCATTATCCGCGTCGACGAACGCCTGCGTTTCAGCTCAGCGGCGACATCCAGACCGCTCATTTCGGGCATTTCTATGTCCGTCAGGAAAATATCAGGCTTGTGTGCGACTACCGCATTGAGAGCGTCTGTGCCGTTCTTAGCCCGGGCCACGACCGCAATATCGCCTTCGATCTCGAGGAGAGTAGCCAGGGCACCAAGGATCATCCCCTGATCTTCCGCAATCACTACGCGAATAGTCTTGCGTCCAGTTTTGGCAGCGCGGTTCAATGTTTTTCGTCCGCTGCCAGCGGGAATTCAAAAATGAGCTTGGTTCCCGCCGAGGTATCGCGCACTACCGTTCCGCCCAGCGCTTCGATCCGCTCGCGCATGCCACGTAATCCGTTTCCTTCGCTTTGAAAGCCGCCACGGCCGTCGTCGGCGATCTCCAGTACGCAGCTCCCATCGTTCGGGGCGATCCGCAACCGGCAGGTGTGCGCTTCGGCGTGCCGCACAACGTTGGTCACCGCTTCGCGCATAATAAGCGCCACCACGCTCTCCTGTGCGGGGGTCATGCTGATCTCGGCCGCATCCGACTCCATGGTTACTCCTGCGCTATGCAGTGCTGATTTTGCCCGTTCAATCTCGTCGCTCAGCTTGTAGGTGCTGTAACCGCGCAGTGTGTTGCGGATTTCCGCCATCGCTTCCCGCGAAACTTTTTCGATATCAGCAATTTCGCTTCTGGCCTTTTGGGGATACTTCTCCAGCAGCTTTCCTGCCAGCGTGGACTTCACGATGATCAACGACAGCGTGTGTCCGAGCACATCGTGCAGGTCGCGCGCAATGCGTTCCCGTTCAGCCACTTTTGCGAGGTGCTCGATTTCTTCGTGCGCCATGCGCAGCTTCGCATTTGCGCGGGCCTTCTCCGCGAAGAAAACGTTTGACGTGCCAACTCCCAGGGAGACAACCATGGAAGTCGCCCAGAAACCGACTGGCGCATGAAAGAACACTGCGTCAATCCCCAGGATAGCGACAAGGCTCCCGATTGCTGTCAGCGCCCATTTAGGATTCGGGAATGCCCAGGCGAGGAACGAAGCCGTGAAGATCATGAAGACCGACGACCCTTCGTTGATTCGTGCCAGCCCCAGTCCCATCACGGCCATGCATGCGATCAGAAGATAATTCCAGGGCCGGCCCACCCAGAAAACGCTGAAATAAATGACCAGGAAGACTACCGTCGCAGAGAGTGTAACCAACCAATCTCTTCCAGTCGTATGGGGATCGAGCACTGGCTTGAAGAAAAAGAACGAAAGGAAGACCAGCCATACGTAAGGTGCCCATCCATGCTCGCGATTCTGGGGAAGAAGGCTCATTTCCTGATCTATATTCTACGCTGGCTAGAATCGGCGCTGGATCCGCCTCGCACTGCGATATAGCTGACCAGGATTGCAACCGGCGCCACGATTACGATCACGTCTAACCGCCGCAGAAATATCAGCAGAAGCACCGAGACTGCCATTAGTGCCCAACCCATCGAATTGCTCAGATTCCACTTCATACGGACATCCTTGACTACCCATTTGCCTTTTGGTCTCGTTGATGTCCCCAGCGAGCCACGCCGAGGCAGAGCATCGTGAATCCGATCAGCGCTTCCCAGTGCCCAAGACTCGGCTCGCCGCGTCCCGCTCCAATTAAACTCAGCGCCAGCTGTGACAAGTGATACGGCGGCAAAAACACCGCAAAGTGCTGGATAAATTTCGGCAGGAACATGAACGGCATCCAACAGTCCCATCGCACCGAAGGGAAGCGATCCCGCCACGAGCGTGAGCACCAGCTTGGCGGCTGTGAGCGCCGGCATGTGCACGCCGCCGAAAGTCACGCCCAGCAGCAACAGAAGCAGAACAACCGTTGTGCTGAATATCATACTCATGACTATTTTTGCCAGAAAGGAGGCGAATGGAGGCATGGGGCTCGCTCGCTTCACTTGGAGCCACCCGAGTCCTCGCTCGGAGGCCAAACTCGCAGCCGTCCCAAACAATGACGCTCCCATTACCCCGAAGGTTCCGTAAGCTGGAATTAAATAGACCGTGGTACTGACTCCGCCGATCATCTGCCTGCCCATCACCAAGCCAAACAGCACATAAAACATGAGCGGAAAGAGAACGGTCGAAACCGAGTACATCGGGTTGCGAAGGTTTTTCAGAAATTCGTACTTCGCCTCTTTGAAGCAAATCCTGATGGGGTTGGGCCGCTGCAAATTTACAACTGAGCTGATTGCGGTTGATGCGGTTGCCATCGTGATCTCCCTTAGACTGAGTTGTCGCGCGTTAGCGCCAGGAAGGCTTCTTCCAGTCCGGCGCTGGTCACTTCAATACCTGAAACTTCAAGATCGAGTTTGAGCAGCCCTCGCAAAACATCCTCGGCCTGGCATGCATGAATCACCATCGCATCCCGGTCCTGGCGGACTTCCAAAACACCTGACAGAGTCTTGACTACCGCAGGCGCCAGATTGGTAATACAGCGAATCTTCTTTCCCCCGGTGCGGGCCTTGATCTCTGCTGGACTTCCCTCGGCGATAATGGATCCTTTGTTAATTACAGCAATGCGGTCCGCCAGGGCATCGGCTTCTTCTAAATAGTGCGTGGTCAGTACAACTGTCTTTCCTCGTCCCAGCAGCTTTCGAATCTCTTCCCACAACAGGTGGCGGGCTTCAACGTCCAGTCCGACGGTGGGTTCGTCCAGGAACAGAAGGTCGGGATTGCCGCAAATTGCCAGCGCGAACAGCACCCGCTGCTTCTGGCCGCCTGAAAGATCGCCGAACTTGCGATCAGCCAGATCTTCGAGCCCGGCGATGGCAAGTGTCTCCGGTATTGGCAGCGGGTTCGGATAATAGGAAGAGAACAGGTCAATGTGTTCGCGGACGCGCAGCGTCTCTGGCACCCGGCCTACCTGAAGCATCGCCCCTACGCGAGTATGGGTGGCCACATTCGCCGGATCTCCGCCGAAGACGGACACTCTGCCGGAAGTTGGTGTTGCCAATCCCAGCAGCAGCTTGATTGCGGTCGTCTTGCCCGCGCCGTTCGGTCCCAGCAGGGCTACCAGTTCTCCGCAATTTACGTTGAAGTTGAAGTTGACCAACGCTCGAACCTGTCCGTAGTTCTTGCCTACGCCCTCAAGCCGTGCTACTTGTGGCCGACCCCTCGCCTGCTGGTCTCGCATTTGCAAAAGTTGTGCGGTTGCCCTCATTCTTCCCCGAACTGGCCCGATCCGTCTGCCAGCACCCTCATCATCAGCGAGTTCCAGTTTCCTGAACAGTGTGGATCATCACTAGGCTTTCGTGACAAATGTCAGAGGCGTACTCGGTAGTCGGGTATAATTCGAGCTTTTCGGAGCGAGCGCGCGCAATGAAGATACGTCCTGGGGTTGCGATTGCCGGCCTCACCGATGTCGGCTGCCAACGCCAGAATAATGAAGACCGTTACGGCTATTGGGAGCCCGAGGATGATGCTCTGTTCCTACGCATTGGCCGCGTGGCGGTAGTCGCTGATGGAATGGGTGGGCACGAAGGCGGACAAATCGCCAGCCGCATTGCTGTGGACGCCGTGCTCGAGATCTACTCCGGCGCCGGCGAAAGCAATCCGCGAGAGCGTTTGTTGGAAGCCTTTCATCAAGCCCATCGCCGCATCCAGCAGCAGGCGCGCGAACATCCGGACCTTCGTGGAATGGGTACAACCTGTACTGCGTTCGCTCTGGTGGGGACGACTGTCTATTTCGCTCACGTCGGCGATAGCCGCCTTTACCTGCTAAGAGCAGGGAATCTGCGCTTGTTGACTCGCGACCATTCGCTGGTCGCCCGCCTGGTGGAGACCGGAATGATTCGTACCGAAGAGGCCGAGAATCATCCGCAAAAACATGTCTTGACGGCCGCCCTGGGAGTAGCCGATGAAATCGAGCCAGATTTTCCCGCCGAGCCGCTGCGGCTCGAAAAATCTGACATCTTGCTGGTTTGTACCGATGGACTGTGGGGACAGGTGACCGAACTTGAGTTGAAGGAAGTCACGGCCTCACAGCCTCCAGCAGATGCCTGTCGCGCCCTTGTGCAACTGGCCAGAGACCGCGGCGGTCCCGACAATATCACTCTGCAGATAGCCCGCGTTAGCTGAAAATAACCCGAACCAAAATCCTTCCCTGAGCTGTGCAAAAGGTTGCGTAGAGACGAAAACACAGCCCTCTTGGCTTGTCGCCAATTTACCTGAAATTAAATGGCTTAGGCTGTTTTGTACGTTTGGTATCCGGGCTGCATCTCTCGTATGTCTATTAAATAAATAGACATTGTGGTAAGTTAACTCCCATGAAGATATCGCAAAAAGGGCTGTACGCTCTCCAGGCCATGATGATGTTGGCTCGCCATTACAACCAGGGTGCAATCCGCATCCGGGACATCGCTTACGAGGAAGAGCTACCTGAAAAATTCCTCGAATTGATCCTGCTGGAGCTGAAAAATGCGCGCATGGTCGATAGTGCCCGCGGCGCCAAGGGCGGGTACCAGTTGCGGCGTGCCCCTTCTGAGATCCACCTCAGCGAAATCATCCGGCTGATTGATGGCCCTCTGGCGCCATTCGGCGATGCGGAACAGTTGCGCGTCCTGATCGACCGCGACGCCGAGCACCGCGCACTTTATCAGGTGTTTCTTGATGTTCGCAATGCCGCGGCGAAAATCCTGGAAAGCACGTCTCTCGCAGACATCGTAAATTCCTCGCCCACCGGCCGGCACAAGGGCCGCAAGAAAAAGCCTGACGTTGGTGTCCTGCCGATGGTGGTCCACGGCAGCGTTAACAAAGGTGAGAAATGAAGAGAGTACTGCTCGTGGGGGGTCTAATTCTTGCCTTGTCTGCGGTGACCTTCGCGCAGGACGCTCCGGTCACGTTGCTGAACGTTTCTTATGATCCGACGCGCGAACTCTACCAGGATTACAACGCCGCTTTTGCCAAATACTGGAAGGCGAAAACCGGGCAGACAGTCACTGTTCAGCAATCACACGGAGGGTCGAGCAAACAGGCGCGGGCAGTAATCGATGGCCTGGAGGCAGACGTAGTCACGCTGGCGTTGGCCTACGATATCGACGCCATCTCCGAAAAAGCCAAGCTGTTGCCGGCGAACTGGCAGTCTCGCTTGCCAAATAACAGCTCGCCGTACACTTCGACTGTCATTTTCCTGGTGCGGAAAGGCAATCCGAAGAACATTAAGGATTGGGACGATCTCGTCAAACCAGGAATTTCCGTGATCACGCCGAACCCGAAGACTTCCGGCGGCGGGCGCTGGGACTACGTCGCTGCATGGGGTTACGCATTTCTAAAATCAGGGCGCGATGAAGCCAAAGCCAAGGCTTACATCGCCCAGTTATACAAAAATGTGCCAGTGCTCGATTCCGGGGCGAGAGGCTCAACCACGACGTTCGTCGAGCGGGGAATCGGCGACGTGCTCATCGCTTGGGAGAACGAAGTCCTGCTGGGCGCCAAGGACCTGGGCCAGGACAAGTTCGAGATCGTTGTGCCCTCCGTGAGCGTTCTCTGCGAACCCACTGTGAGCATCGTCGACAAAGTCGTGGACAAGAAGGGTACACGCGCGGTTGCTCAGGCTTACCTCGAATATCTGTACAGCCCGGAGGGTCAGGAAATCGCTGCCAAACGCTACTACCGTCCTCGTTCGGAGGCGGTGGCCAAGAAGTACGCCAGCCAATTTCCCAAGGTCAAGCTATTTGCGCTGGCTGAAATTATTGGCAATTGGCAGAAGACCAACAAGATTCATTTTGCTGATGGTGGAGTATTCGATCAGGTGTACCAGCCGAACCAATAGAGGGGACGAATAAAAGAAGCGATGGCATTCAATTTCAAACAGCGGAGCATTTTGCCAGGATTCGGACTGTCACTGGGGTTCACGGTGTTGTATCTCAGTCTGATTGTGCTGATTCCGCTGTCGGCGACGTTCCTCAAAGCGTCATCGCTGACTTGGCCTCAGTTCTGGCATGTGGTTACTGCTCCGCGGGCGCTAGCTTCTTACCGGCTCAGCTTCGGCGCATCCGGCATCGCCGCAACCATCAATCTGTTCTTTGGTCTGATCGTTGCGTGGGTGTTGGTGCGCTACAGTTTTCCCGGCAAGCGGCTGTTTGATTCGCTGGTGGATTTGCCCTTCGCACTGCCAACCGCGGTTGCCGGCATCGCGCTTACCGCGATTTATTCTGGCAATGGGTGGATCGGGCAATACTTGCAGCCGCTCGGCATCAAAGCCGCTTATTCGCAGCTCGGGGTTGTTATCGCCCTCACCTTCACGGGTCTTCCTTTCGTGCTGCGCACCGTTCAACCTGTGCTGGAGGATCTCGACAAAGAAATGGAAGAAGCTGCAGCAAGTCTGGGGGCAGACCGCTGGCAAACCATCACTCGCGTGCTACTGCCCTCAATTATGCCGGCAGCGCTGACGGGCTTCACCATGGCTTTCGCGCGCGCCGTGGGTGAGTACGGTTCGGTGGTGTTCATCTCGGGCAACATGCCTATGCGGACGGAAATCACGCCGCTGCTGATCATCACCAAACTCGAGCAGTACGACTACGTGGGCGCAACTGCGATTGCGGTGGTCATGCTGGTTGCATCGTTTGGCTTATTACTGGCGATCAACCTTTTGCAAGCTTGGAGCGGGGGCCGCATGAAGACCAAGTCGAGTTCTGACAGTGAGGCTCTAGCTCTTAGTGAAGCGTAAGTTCGATTAGGAACATATGGCTACAACTATTGCCTTGAGGAATCTAGGCACACCAACCGCCTACAGAGCGGCGGAAGCCACAACCGAAGGAGCGCTGGTCCGCTGGTTGCTCATCGGAATAGCAGTTCTGTTCCTCGGCGTATTCCTCTTTATGCCATTGGTCGTGGTGTTTACGTCCGCGCTGGCAAAGGGCTTTTCTGTTTACTTTGCAAGCCTGCGGGAACCTGACGCTGTGGCAGCGATTCGCCTGACGCTGCTGGCTGCCGGCATTGCTGTGCCCATGAATTTGATTTTTGGCGTGGCCGCGGCCTGGGCCATCGGCAAATTCGATTTCTTTGGAAAAAGCTTTCTGGTTACGTTGATCGACTTACCGTTTTCGGTCTCGCCGGTGGTTTCAGGCCTGATTTACGTATTGATCTTCGGTTTGCAGGGTTTGATGGGACCTTGGCTGGCCGCGCACGACATCAAGATTATCTTCGCGGTGCCGGGAATTGTGTTGGCGACCATTTTCGTGACTTTTCCGTTTGTTGCCCGCGAGCTGATTCCCCTGATTCAAGCCCAAGGCAATGAAGAGGAAGAAGCGGCGTTGACGCTGGGAGCAAGCGGTTGGCAAACGTTTTTCCGTGTCACCTTACCGAATATTAAATGGGGAATGCTGTATGGCGTGATTCTCTGCAACGCTCGCGCCATGGGCGAATTCGGCGCGGTTTCGGTGGTTTCGGGACACATCCGCGGGCGCACCAATACCATGCCGTTGCACATCGAGATTTTGTACAACGAATATCAGTTCGCCCCCGCTTTCGCCGTCGCGTCGTTACTTGCAATGCTCGCGCTTCTAACGTTGTTCATTAAGAGCATCGTCGAATGGAAATCGAGACAACAAGTCTCAGAGCTTGAGGCCACCAAGAGTGGAGAACCACTGAGCGCTGGAGTAAAGCCGCATGAGCATTGAAGCGATCAACATCACGAAGAAATTCGGGCAATTCACCGCGTTGAACAACGTCGATCTGGAGATCCCCAGCGGCGAACTGGTGGCTTTGCTGGGACCATCCGGTTCCGGGAAGACGACGCTTTTGCGAATTATCGCCGGGCTGGAATTTGCGGATACGGGCAACGTGCGTTTTGATGGCAAGGACATCAGCGATCGCACTGCCCGCGAACGGCGAGTTGGATTCGTGTTTCAACACTACGCTCTGTTCCGGCACATGACCGTATTTGAGAACATCGCGTTCGGTTTGAAAGTGAGGCCGAGGCAGAGCCGGCCTTCGCGTGCGCAAATCCGCACCAAAGTGCAGGAACTGCTCAAGCTCATCCAACTCGAGACTTTGGCGCAACGTTATCCATCACAGCTTTCTGGAGGCCAGCGTCAGCGAGTTGCACTGGCGCGCGCCTTAGCTGTAGAACCCAGCGTGTTGCTGCTCGATGAGCCGTTCGGCGCGCTCGACGCTAAGGTCCGTCTGGAACTGCGCCGCTGGTTACGACAATTGCACGACGAAATTCACGTGACCAGCGTCTTCGTCACTCACGATCAGGAAGAGGCGCTTGAAGTCGCCGACCGCGTCGTAGTGATGAACAATGGAAAGATCGAGCAGGTCGGGTCTCCCGAGGAAGTTTACAACCATCCCGCCTCGCCGTTCGTTTACAACTTTTTGGGGAATGTGAATCTGTTTCACGGCCGAATCGACGAAGGGAAGACATACATTCACGAAAAAGCAACCGGACACGTTGTCTATGTGCGTCCGCACTCCCTGGAGATTGCCCGTTTGCCGAATGGCGGTAGCCACTTCCGCGCCCGCATCAAGCACATCAACTCCGCCGGTCCCTTGGTTAAAGTCGAAGCCACCGCGGAGTGGGGTGACCCCGTCCACGTGGAGATGCCGCGAGAGCGGTTCCAAAGTCTTCAGCTCACAAAAAATGAAGAAGTGTTCATCATTCCGAAGGACGGCAGGGTGTTTCAAACCTATGAAGCCTCAGGACGAAAATAATGTCACGAAAATAGCGTCTCGGAGGTTTTGTGGGTTCTAGTGGGTGAACCTTGCGTTCGAGCGCCCAAAGCGCGGAGTTCAGGCGGGGTCCCGCCGGCAGTTAGAAATTCCGGATTCAAAGGGCCGACAGATCACAATTGTGTAAAGACTACTTAGTTGATTTAAGTACTTACTTACGGGAGATCCCGTTTTAAAAAGGAGAGTAGACGAAATGAAGCTCGGGTTTCGGTGGTTTTCCATTTTCACAGCAACCATTGCGCTAAGCGCAGGGTT
>WNGR01006580.1_pt1 | contig 12405 bp, 9 predicted proteins | sample 5407581 | NCBI WGS metagenome assembly WNGR01 (sample SAMN13153383, study PRJNA577476) | soil metagenome | isolation source: 80 cm soil or saprolite under Garry oak tree replicate 2 | place: USA:California | collected 2016-06-15
GAATAGAAGTCCACGTTGGCGTTCAGCTTCTTCTCCTGTTTCACAAACAGCTCGATCTTCCGCGACATATCGAACCATTTGCTGTTGCCGGCCGCCTTGCCCAGGTCCTCGGACATCTTGCGCAAATGGGTCGCTCGCGGGTCTTCCGTCGTGTACACGCGGTGGCCGAAGCCCGAAATCTTCTTCTTCTCCACGAACATCTGGCGCACGTAATCTGTCGGGTCTACGCCTGCCTCATCGATCGCGTACAGCAGCTTCATCGTCTCGGCGTTGGCGCCGCCGTGCAGCGGCCCTTTCAGCGCGCCGATCGCGCCCACGATCGCCGAATGCATGTCCGAGAGTGTCGACGCAATCACCCGCGCCGCAAACGTGCTCGCGTTCAGCTCGTGATCAGCCTGCAGGATCAGCGCTACATCGAGCGCCCGGGTCGCTGTCTCCGACGGGTTCACCCCGTTCAGCATGCGCAGAAAGTTGGCTGAGTGCGACAGCGTGCGATCCGGGTCGATGATCGACTTGCCCTTGCGAATGCGGTCGAAGATGGCCACGATCATCGCGATCTGCGAGGTCAGCCGGTAGCTCTTGCGCACATTGCTGTCATGCGTCGAATCCTTCTCGTCCGGGTCATAGAGCGACAGCAGGCTCACCGCAGTGCGCAGCACCTCCATCGGCGTGGACTCGTGGGGAACGCTGCGCAGGAAATCATAGATACGCCAGTTCAGTGTGCGTGTCGCCGCCAGTTCCTTGCGGAATTCAGCCAGCTCCCCCGCGGTCGGGAGCTTGCCAAACCAAAGGAGATAGGTAGTTTCCTCGAAGTTGGAGTGCTCCGCCAGATCATGGATGTCGATACCACGATAGGAGAGCACGCCGGCTTCTCCATCGATCCAGCAGATAGACGACTTCGTGGCGATGATGCCTTCAAGACCCTTGACTGGCAGAACTGCGGACATGGACAGACCTTCTTCGCGAAATGTGTACATTACGGTTATAACGCAGCGGCGAAACCCCTGTCACGATGGATTCAGGCCATTTCCCCGCGGCCGCAGCGCCCGGTGAGCTATATTCGTTTCTAGAGTTTCCCGTAATTGAGAACCTGCCGCGCGTGAGCAGCCAGACCGCACCGCGGATTCGAGAGGATGAACGACATGAGCGATACGGAACCTGTGATAGCCGAGCGATCCGCCTCGGGAGCCTTCATCGGAGTGGTCATTGCCGCGGCTGTGTTCGGACTTGCTGCGCTGATATGGTGCTACGGCCTGCAGAATCACATCGCCGCGACCGAACAGAAGCTCGCCGCCGCGGATAAGAAGAACGCCGACCTCGCCGAACGCATCGAGGCCACCAATGCCCGCATGGCTGCCACCACCGAGACTCTCAGCCAGAATGTCGGCGCCACCCAGAAGCAGATTGACGCGCGCGCCGCCAGCATCATGCTGGCACAGAGGGCGCAGACTGCCGAGACCGCCCTGCTTGCCCAGAAACAGCAGGCCGCCGAGAAGCAGATCGGCGCCGTCTCGACCGACGTCGCCAGCGTAAAGACGGACGTCGGCGGCGTAAAGACTGACGTGGCCACGACCAGGAGCGACCTCGAGGCCACCAAGTCGCAGCTCCAGCGCGTCGTCGGAGACGCCGGAGTTATGAGCGGCCTGATCGCCACCAACCACGATCAACTCGAAGAGCTGAAGCACAAGGGCGACCGTAACTACTTTGAGTTCTCCCTGCAGAAGGGTGCGCAGCCCACGCTGCTCTCCACCATCAAGGTGCAACTCAAGAAGGTTGACCAGAAGCACTCGCGCTATACGCTCAGCGTCAGCGCGGACGATCGCAACATCGAGAAGAAGGACAAGAACCTCGATGAGCCCGTCCAGTTCTACACCGGCAAGGATCCGGTCCTCTTCGAACTTGTCGTGAACAACATCGATAAGAACAAGGTGTCCGGCTATCTTTCAACGCCAAAGAACGCGCCGCAGGGCATGGCCAAGCCATAACCGCGCACAGCAGTGCTGCGTAGACGCAGAACGGGGGACGCATTTAGCGTCCCCCGTTCTGCTTTGCCTTGGGTTGGATTACTTCTTCTTGGCGGCTTTCTTCGCTGCCTTCTTGACTACCTTTTTCGCTGCTTTCTTGGTTGCCATTTGCCTATTCTCCCTATCGATTAGACATCGCTGCTGCAACAGTGAAAATTGCAGCTAACGAAGGTATAGTTTTGATGAAATTCAGTGTCAAGAAAAATCGATGGTTTTGTGAACTTTTTTTGCAACAGGAAAACGGCGAGATGCATGTTCGCGAGCACAAAACAGCTGCGATGAGCATTCTTCTCATCATAAAATCTCGCAACGCATCGATCCGTAAGCCACATGCCGCACGCAAAACGTATACTACGGCCTCGATGGAGGAACGTTGTCATGCGCGATGAATCGCAAGAGATCGTCATCGTTTCCGCAGTGCGCACGCCGGTCGGAAAATTCCAGGGATCGCTCTCCAGCTTCTCCGCAACCGAGCTTGGCGCTCTCGTCGTGCGCGAAGCAGTCAAGCGCGCCGCAATCGATTCAGCCAGTGTTGACGAGTGCCTGATGGGATGCGTCCTTCCCGCGGGTCTCGGCCAAAACCCCGCTCGCCAAGCGGCTTTGCGCGGTGGCCTCAACGATTCCGTCTCTGCGATGACGCTGAATATGGTGTGCGGTTCCGGCCTCAAAGCGGTCGCGCTCGCAGCGCAATCCGTCGCCACCGGCAACTCCGGGATCGTCGTCGCCGGAGGCATGGAGTCGATGTCCAACGCGCCGTATCTTCTCCCTCACGCGCGCAAAGGCTTCCGCATGGGCGACTCCATCGCCGTCGATTCCATGATCCGCGACGGCCTGTGGTGTGCCTGCGAAGACTTTCACATGGGCATGACCGCCGAGCTGGTTGCCGAAAAGTATTCCATCACCCGCGCGCAGCAGGACGCGTACGCACTCGAATCGCATCGCCGGGCTTCCGCCGCCACGCGCGAAGGCCGCTTCGCTGTGGAAATCACGTCCGTAACTCTGCCTGCAAATTCATCGAGTCGCAAACGCGACGCTGAACCCACCGTCTTTTCGCGCGACGAAAGCGTCCGCGACGACGCAACACTCGATGCGCTCGCCGCTCTGCGCCCGGCATTCAAGCCCGATGGCACCGTAACCGCGGGCAACGCTCCCGGCGTCAACGATGCCGCCGCCGCTGTCGTCGTCATGTCCGCCGCGAAAGCTGCATCGCTTGGATTGAAGCCGCTGGCCACCATCCGCGCGCAAGCCACCAGTGGCGTCGCGCCGAAATGGGTGATGCTCGCGCCGATCACCGGAGTTCAGAAGGTCCTCACCCGCGCAGGCTGGAGTATCGACTCAGTCGATCTCTTCGAACTCAACGAAGCCTTCAGCGTGCAGGCCATCGCTGTCATGGGCGAACTCGGCGCACCGCCCGACCGCGTCAACGTCAACGGAGGCGCCGTCGCCATCGGCCATCCCATCGGAGCCTCCGGCGCCCGCATCCTCGTCACCCTGATCCACGAGATGATCCGCCGCGACGTGCATCGCGGGATCGCAGCGCTCTGCCTCGGCGGGGGCAATTCCGTCGCCCTCGCCATCGAACGCTAGTGTCCCAAGAATTCGCGACACAATTGTTCTACGTTTGTCATTCTGTTCTACGTTTGTCATTCTGAGCGCAGCGAAGAATCCCCGTATTTCGCCCTTGGTGTTGCCAGTCCTCTCGTTCCATTCACGATGAGAACTTCTGGGACACCACGCTGGCTTTTGTTGATATACCGGAGTGCTACGCAAGAATCGTCATACCGAGTGCAAACGCGCGATTCGCTTGCACCAGTTTCAAGCCGCTCTTCGCGGTGTCTCCCCGACCGTTGGCCGAGTCGTAGTCGCCTTCTGCCTCTGCTTGTCCTTGCTGAAAAGATATCCGGTATAGAACCTCTTCTCGCACGTAAAACACCGCATTGGCCTGAGGTTCATCAGCGACATAAGCCAGTCCAGGGCCCCTCTGCGGCGTGACCTGTGAACGGCTCCGCACTTGCAACGAGGGCACGATAAACCAGAAGGCATCTTGTCTCCTTTACCGCGGGCGGCGATCTCCCTCGCAGCAAACAGAATTCTCTCTTTGATTTCTGTTCGAAGTTCGACCAAGGCGGGTGTCCAGCACTTCGGCAACGAAGGCATAGCAGACCACTTCAAAAGGACGCGCGTACGTCCGCAGTTGAGACTCCTAGTACGATGCGCCTTGCCCTGTGTCGAGTTATCCCGTTCCAGGGCGGAGTCCGCCCGATTCACCCAATCCGGCGCAGACCAATCCCGCATAGTCGGCGGGTATTTTCAAAAGATGATTATCAAGTTAGCTCAGGCGATCACGCAAAAGCGCTGAAAGCGCGCCATATACCAGCCAGGGCCGAAGGCCTGGGTTGGGTGCAGGGAATAGCTGACTAGGACTGAAAGCCCGATATATAAAGCCTTACCAGCCAGGGCCTTCGTGCCCTGAGCGAGCCTTCTGGAAAAGTGCCTGAGCAAGTTTCAATAATTTCGCACACGGCCACAAGGCCACACACGAAAGGCATCCGCATCCGGCCCCGTGCCTTCAGAACACCGGGGCTTTCTGCTCCTTGGCCTTATCGAGGTCCTGCTTCTGCTTCGCCGCGGCGGCATTCGCAAGATAGACGTTATATGCCTCCGCGTTACTCCGCACCAACGCATGATCGACCACAATCAACGTAATGCGGGTTACGTATCGGTCAGCATTGTTCGGACCCTCCATCAGCCCTGTGACACTCACCAGCGGATCGCAGGGCGATTTGGGTGGCACTGGTACATAAAGCGGCGGTCTCGCCATGGAGAAGGTCGGCGCATTCGGATCGGTCACATTGAGGTTGAAGGTCACGCAACTGGCGGCATTAATCTCAGGCCGCCTGCTACCCTGCCGATCGAACGTCCAGTAGAGCGTTGGACCGCCGTTCGCGGTCTGCTCAGCGCCGAACTTCTTGCGCAGCGCGCCCAGCACCGACTCTGTCAGCATCTGGTTCGCATCCGGGTACTTCATCGTCTCCCCGACCGCCCACACTACCTGCGTACTCGGCGGCGTCGTCAGCCAGACCGTGACGATCTCCGCCGGAAGCGTATCCGGGATCATCACCGCCATCCCAACGGGAATCGGGGTTTCGGACACGCCGTTTATGCTGAGCCGTTCGGTGACAATCTTTGCCCCGTGTGCATGTGCCTTCAGCGCGTCATACGCCTGCTGGGCCGTCATGCCCGGCCGGATGCCGGCGATCTCCGTCGGTCCCGGCTGCGCGGGTGCCGATGCAGTCTGACCTCGTAGCTGCGGCGAAAGCAGAATCGCTGCCGCGACCGCCAGTCTGGCGCAAATCACACTAGACTTCCGCACGAAAGAGTTGCGCATCCCAGCCTCCGGTCAAAGTACAGGCGTCACCGTCTTGGACTTCTCGACTGCTTTCTTCCGCTCTTCCTCGGCAACGTTGGCCTGGAAGACCTTGGCCGCGCGAGCGGTCCGAAGGGCGAGCGGGGCATCGATCATCTCCGTGAAGGTGTTCTGAACAATCTCCAGGGCCGTGGTAGTGACATGCAGCCCCACCATCGAACCGCACCAGGCCTGATACTTTGTCTTCTCCATGTCCTCAGCGTCGACCGGCATCACTGGTTGGGGATTGCCTTCCGTCCAGCATTCCATAACGCCTCGTCCATTCGCAAAGGCGGTCGACGGCGGCAGCGGCACACGTTCGCCACGCTCGTTGAAGAGCCAGTACATCTCTGCGATCTGCTTGTCGTCCGTTGCGGCCTGGTAGCTGTTGTTGGGAAGCGCCAGGGTCTCCTTCCCATACTTCGCCCGTAAGGCCGCCAGCAAGGTGGAGTGGTTGATGTTCATATGGTTCGTGAATCGGGTGATCCGCCAAACATACTGCGGACCCGGAGGCGCGGTAAACGAAAGGTGCACATCAGCCGCATTGCCCGGCGCGGAGGTTAGCACCGTGTACCCGTAGTCCGGCTTCTGAGTCTCGGGCCACCAGGTCGCCGTCAGCTTCTGATAGATATCCGTTGGGTACTGTTTCTTCGTCGCAGCCAGTCCCTCCATGGCCGTCATGCCCAGGCGGACGCCCACCACATCCGGCATCTTCGACGGGTCGAGCTTCACCGGCGCGGTAGGGGCATCCGCCGGCGGCGTCCACGGCGTGGCCGCATTCTGTGCTTCCGCAGCGGGCTGCTCCGGTGCGGTCGGCGTTGGCGTCGCCGCTGAAGGGTTCGCCGGCGTCGCGGGCGTCTCTGCTGGCTTCGCCGGCGGCTTCGCTTGTTGCTTGGCCTTGTTAAAGGCGTCCTTGATAGCTTGAATTGGATTCTGAGCCTGTGCCGAGTCAGGCATCGTCAGAAGGCTTGCGGCCAATACCGCGCACATAGCGAGTCGCATAAAGCTGATCATGAGAATGGTCTCCTTTTCGTACGGGGGCCCATAGAGCAAACGCAGACTTCGAATGCGAATGAAAGAGGGGGAGTGATTGGACTCGAATTGTAACTTAACCACCTTCTGCAACCCCAGAAAAGTGGTGGCCTTCCCACGCCGAAAACCCTCCGGCGAATCAAGGCCCGATCCGCTAAGCGATAGACGACCCCACCACAGGTTCAGTTTCAAATCCCGTCCCCGGCGATCTGACCGGAACGACCGCCGCACTCTCAGCACTCAATGACATTCAGCGCCAGCCCCGCCAGACTCGTCTCCTTGTACCGCGACTGCATATCCATCCCGGTCTCATACATCGTCTTGATGATCTGGTCGAGCGACAGTTTGTGCCCCTCGGTCTCATGCATCGCGATGCGGCTCGCGTTGATCGCTTTCACCGCACCCATCCCGTTGCGCTCGATGCACGGAATCTGCACCAGCCCGCCGATCGGGTCGCACGTCATCCCCAGGTTGTGTTCCATCGCAATCTCCGCTGCGTGCTCCACCTGCGCATTCGCGCCATTCTGCGCGGCCACCAGTCCGCCCGCCGCCATCGAGCACGCCACGCCCACCTCGCCCTGGCACCCCACCTCCGCGCCGGAGATGCTCGCGTTCTCCTTATAAAGAATCCCAATCGCCGCCGCCGTCAGAAAATACCGCAGCAGCCCGGCCTCTTTCTCCGCTTCGCTGCAGCCCTCGCATAAGAACCGCAAATAGTAGTGCGCGATCGCGGGAATCACGCCCGCCGCGCCGTTCGTCGGAGCAGTGACCACACGACCTCCGGCGGCGTTCTCCTCATTCACCGCCATCGCCCACATGGTCACCCAATCCAGCGCGCTCAGCGGGTCCTGCTTCGAACCCGGCTCGTCTCCACTCAACCGCCTCGCCAGCCGAGGCGCCCGCCGCCGTACATTCAACCCGCCCGGCAGCACGCCCTCGATCTCCATACCGCGCTCGGTACAAGCCTCCATCGCGCGCCACAGCGCCATCACCGAGCCCCGCACGCGCTCCTCTGCATCGCTCACACGGTCCTCAAGTGCCTCGCTCACACGGTTCTCAAGCTTCCGCGTCGTGGCCTTTGCTTCTGAGATAAGTCCGGACTGGTAGCCCAAGGCTTCAGCCTTGGGTCTCAAGGACATTTGCGCGTCCATGTGGACTCCGGGCTTTAGCCCCGGGCTTTCTCCATTCACCTCCGGCCGCACAATCTTCACCGCCGGATCGCCCAACAACGCACACTCATTCGCCAACACCAGCTCGGCAATGGTCAGCCCATGCTCCCCCGCAATGCGCAACAACTCCTCCGCGCTGCGAAACGGATACGGCACCACCCGCGGCGACTTCGCACTGCCATCCGCCGCCGCAACACGCTCCGCCTCCGACACAATAAACCCGCCGCCAATCGAATAGAAAACCTCCTCCGCCACCTTCCCGCCATTCGCTTCAAGCGCCGCAAACCGCATTCCGTTCGGATGGGAGACAACTCCGGCCTCTGGATACATCTGCTCCCGCCGAAACCGCAAGTCGTCACCTTCGCGAAATCCAATCTCGATCCGCCCGCCTAGCCGCAGCCGTGACGTCTCCCGCACTTCGGCAATCTTCTCCTCCACACTCGCCGGATCCACCCTATCCGGAGCCTCGCCCATCAACCCCAGCAGCACCGCGCGATCAGTCCCATGCCCCATCCCCGTCAACGCCAGCGAGCCATACAGGTCCACCCCTACCTGTGTCGTCGATTCGAGCAGCCCCGCCGCCTCAAGCTCCCGCACAAACCGCAGCGCCGCCCGCATCGGCCCCACCGTATGCGAGCTCGAAGGTCCAATCCCGATCTTGAACAACTCAAACAGGCTCGTATTCACGCTGCTATTGTAGGCCGCGCGTCGATCGAACAGTTAGCGGCTTCCCTTCGCTGTGCGCGCGCTCGCCGCAATCGCAGCAAGCGGCGGCCCCGGCACCCCTGTCGTCCGCAGATACGCCGCCGCCGACGTCAGCCGCACCGCGTACTTCGGGTCCGCGAACAACGCATACAGCGCCATCGACGTCGTCTTGTCGCGATACTCCACCAAAGCCTTCGCCGCCGCCGCCCGCACCACCGGGTCCTTTTCTCCCAGCGCCGCCACCAACTCCTTGTGGATCGGCTCCGTATGCTCCTGCGCGATCTGCTCAATCGCCGACGCGCGCGCGAAGTCCCCTCCGCCCTGGTGCATGAATTGAAACGCCGTAATGCCATACCCAAACGGTCCCAGCAGCAGAAACGCTCCCTGCGTCGCTCCCAGTTTCGCAAGCTTGGCCGGGTCATGCAGGTCCTTGCTGATCTTGTGTTCAGTCCCATGCATCATCGTCGGATTCGTGCTCCTGCCGCCATCCACGATCGACATCAGGATGTCTTCGCCGGACTTGTCATTCATCTTCCACAGCGTCATCGCCGCCGCAAACGCCACCTGCGGCTCCTTGTCGTCCAGCAGATTGCGCAGGCTGGTCGTCATATTGCGGTCTTTCGTCTCTCCCGCGGCCAGAACCGCGGCGGTCCGCACATCCACATCCGCATCGGCCATCGCATCGGTGATCGTCTTCTCGGAGCGCGGGCTGCGCAGCATCCCCAGCGCCGCAAGCGCCTGAATCCGCGTCGCCGCATGCTTCGTATCGCCGGCCGCTCCTTCCAAAATCATCCATGCCTCGCGGATACGCTCTTCCGGAGTCGCCGTTGTCGACAGTGTTGCCGCCGGAGCCTCGACCTCCTCATTCTGTGCGTTGTCCGGTTTGGCGCTCTGGGGCCTCCCTGCGGCATCCTGAGTCTTGGCGGAACCATCCTGCGACTTCGCCGGCGTGTCCGGACCTTTGGAGGAAGCGTCCTGCGCAGACGCCGCCGTCAGCAGCCAGGCAAAAGCAGCCAGAAGAATGCCGCTGCGCATCCCGCTGAAGAGTTTCCAGTGCCCGCATACGGTTGCGACGTTCATTGGATGTCTCCGCGCCTCTTCGCTATCTATATACCCATCCATCTATGGGATGCCAAATACATAGGTTCCACCATCGAATCCCCGGAAAATTGGTCCTCATAACCCCCGGCATCCGGCCCCCCCGCGGCGGTTGCCCCCCGCGGCGTCATTCTGACTCGCAGAGTCAGAATCTCAGTAGTTGCTTTTACTTTGGAACCCTCCGCGTAGTTTGCCCCCCGCGGCGTCATTCTGACTCGTAGAGTCAGAATCTCCGTAGTTGCTTTTACAACTGACCCACTACCGATCGTCTTAAGCGGTGACGTTCCGGTTATGCGAGCGTATCGTATCTGTGTGCCCATTCCGGGCCCGTGGGAGACGCGAATGCGAACCTCTTCGATGTTCCTCGTCCTGCTTCTCTCTTCCGCCACCGCCGGCGCGCAGACCTCCACCAGCAGCAACCCCACCGTGCTGGTCCTGCCTCCGATCGCTTCATCCTGCCCCGTGCGACTCTCCGTCGACCGCAGGCCAGATGGTCGAGTCGTCCAGACAAAGAGTGCACCGGCACACCACGGCCAAGGACTCAACCTTGGGTTCTGGAAGTCCACCGAACTCGCCAAGTCGGAGGCTCAGATCGCCTCAGCCGATATCACCGTGCATTTTTACCCGGCCGCCGCACATGCCATCCCCGCCGCGCCAGCCACGCACAACACTGCGCCCCCAACCGAGACATTCCACCTCACCGGCCACTCGGGAGAGCCTCTGCTTAGCTCCTCCATCTGGACCCGGGAGATGGCCATCGTAAGCTGGGTCGAGCTGACGCGCCTGAACTACGCCGACGGCACATCCTGGCAGTCTTCCGCTCCACGCCAATGCGGCGCCGCCCCCAACCTCTACGTCCTCATCGAGGCCGCCCGATAGGGCAGCGCAACACTCGTCGCGGGGACGCGGGGCACCCTCCATGCGCGGAAATCAGTTGCTTTGAGCTGTCAGCTTACAGCTTTCAAGCTTACGGCTCAGGAATCAAAGCCTCTCTGCCCGTAAGGATTCTTCAAATGCGAACCGCCGCGCACTTGTGACTCGCAGCACAATCGCTCTCCGCCATGCCCCTGTACACTCAGGCGTCCGCGCAGTCCGCAGAGTTCCGGTCGCCTATGCTCTTCAAATCCCGCAGTGCCGCTGTCTACGGCATCGACGCCCACATCATCGACGTCGAAGTCGACTTCTCCGGCGTCGTCCTTGAGAAGAGCGAGTTTTCTACCGTCGGCCTCCCCGACGCCGCCGTCCGCGAGTCCCGCGACCGCGTCCGCTCCGCCATCCGCAACTCCGGCTTCGACATTCCGCCTACCCGCATCACCATCAACCTCGCTCCCGCCGACCTCAAGAAGGAAGGCTCCGGCTTCGATCTGCCCATCGCCATCGGCATCCTCGGAGCCTACGGCGGCCTGCACATCAAGGACATCTCCAACTTCCTGCTCGTCGGCGAACTCGGTCTCGACGGCAGTCTGCGCGCCGTCCAGGGCATGCTGCCGATCGCCATCGCAGCGCGCACCGCCGGCATCCGCAACCTCATCATCCCCGCCTCCAACGCGCGCGAGGCCGCCGTCGTCGAAGGCGTCGACGTCTACCCCGTCCAAACCCTGCTCGAAGTCCGCGAACTGCTCAACTCCGCCTCGTTCGGCACAATCAACGCCAAGCCTCTGAAGATCGATGCCACCATCCTGCTCGACGAGCTCCAGCACTTCCCCTTCGACTTCAAAGACGTCCGCGGTCAGCACGTCGCCAAGCGCGCGCTCGAAGTCGCCGCCGCCGGCGGCCACAACATCCTCATGATCGGCCCGCCCGGCTCCGGCAAAACCATGCTCGCCAAGCGCCTTCCCTCCATCCTCGCGCCGCTGCGCTTCGAAGAAGCGCTGGAGACGACCAAGATCCACTCCGTCGCCGGTGTGCTCGATGCCGAACAGGGCCTCGTCACGCACCGGCCCTTCCGCTCGCCGCACCACACCATCTCAGACGCCGGCCTCATCGGCGGAGGCATGATCCCGCGTCCCGGCGAAGTCTCGCTCGCTCACAACGGCCTGCTCTTTCTCGACGAACTGCCCGAGTTCCCCCGCAACGTCCTCGAAGTGCTCCGCCAGCCGCTCGAAGACGGCACTGTCACCATTGCTCGCGCCGCGATGTCGCTCAGCTTCCCCGCGCGCTTCATGCTCGCCGCCGCCATGAACCCATGCCCGTGCGGCTACTTCAACGATAAGTCGCGCGAGTGCATGTGTACCCCGCCCATGATTCAGCGCTACGTCAGCAAAGTCTCTGGCCCGCTGCTCGACCGCATCGACATTCACATCGAAGTTCCGGCTGTCCAATATAAGGAGCTGCGCGGAGGAGCTTCCGCCGAAGGTTCCGCCGAGATCCGCACCCGCGTCCTCGCAGCCCGCGAGCGCCAGCATGTCCGCTTCGGTTCCACGAAATCGGGTGCCCCAGAGCCTGCCCTGAGCTCGTCGAAGGGTCTGGACTCTCAGACCTGGGATCGCAAGCCGGCGAGATCTTCCAAATCGATCTTCTCCAACTCGCAGATGAACACTCAGCAGATACGTACTCACTGCGAACTCTCGCCCGACGCCGAACGTCTCCTCGAACGCGCGATGCAGCAGCAGGGCCTCACCGCCCGCGCTCACGACCGTATCCTTAAAGTAGCCCGCACCATCGCCGACCTCTCCGGCGAACCGAACATCGCCGTCAAGCACATCGCCGAGGCCATCCAATACCGCACCCTCGACCGCAGCTACTGGGCCTAGTCTTCAGGGCCGAAGGCCCGCCATATACCAGCCTGGGCCGAAGGCCCAGGTACGGTGCCCCCACCAACCCAAGGGCTGAAGAGTCTGTGTGACTACGGTCTTTTCCGGTTTTGGATGTAGAAGTGTTGCTGGTTTTGCGTAGTTTTATCGCATGTTGTGGAGCCTGGTGAGGTTGTATGCGATGGTGGCCAGGGTGAATTCGATGGCGACTTTGTCGA
>WNGR01012708.1_pt1 | contig 12405 bp, 17 predicted proteins | sample 5407581 | NCBI WGS metagenome assembly WNGR01 (sample SAMN13153383, study PRJNA577476) | soil metagenome | isolation source: 80 cm soil or saprolite under Garry oak tree replicate 2 | place: USA:California | collected 2016-06-15
TTCAGTTTGCTGTCGTGTGTGCCGAGTGTGGCGGAACTGGATGGACCGCCGTTGCGTGTCAGGAATGCGCGGGTGAAGGTCGGCTTCCGGGAACCGAAATCCTCGAAGTCGAATTGCCTCCCGGTATGGCCACGGGCTCGCGCGTCCGAATTCCGGGCAAAGGTGACGCGGGACGTTTCGGGGGACCGGCCGGCGATCTTCAGGTGGTGACCAACGCGGCCGCGCATCCTTTCTTCAATCGAGTGGGGGACAACATTCACTGCAGCATCCCGCTAACGGTCAGCGAAGCGGCGTTGGGAACAAAGGTGGAAGTGCCGACGATCGACGGGCCGGCCACCTTACGGATTCCTCCAGGAACGCAGACTGGGCAAGCCTTTCGACTGCGCGGTAAGGGGGCCCCGTCACTGCTCAATCCCGGTATGCGTGGGGACCAGTATGTCGAAGTGAAAATACGTGTACCCCGAATTGCAGACGAACGATCCAAAGAGATTTTGAGAGAACTTTCGCGACTGAATCCCGAAAATCCACGCAAAGACCTTTGGAGGTAGCTGCGGGCTTTTGCCCAGGAATCACCATGGAGCGCAAGAAAAAGGGCAAGGCAGCCTATATGATCAGTGCGGTCGCCGAGACCTACGATATCCATCCGCAGACGCTACGCCTCTACGAACGAGAAGGATTGCTGAAGCCCTCACGATCCGACGGAAATACGCGTCTATATACTCAGGAAGACCTCGAGCGGCTGGAACTTATTTTGAATCTCACACGAGATCTCGGTGTAAATCTGGCGGGCGTCGAGGTTATTCTCAACATGCGGCAACGATTGGAAGAAATGCAGAGCGAGATGCAGGAATTCCTAGAATACGTCGAACGGGTGTTTGTAAACCGTTCTCCAGAGTTGAACCAGAGGATTCAGCACGCTCTGGTCAAAGTGACCCCGCCACACGTGACTCTCGCGAAACCCCACAGATAGGGGGACGCCGCTAAGCCGGCGAAAGGAGTTATGAAATATTTTCCGTACGAGCGAGTCGTCGAAGGACCGGACACGCTTCGTCTATATTTGAAGGACATCTCACGCTTTCCTCAGCTGAGCGCCGAAGAAGAGAAGGAACTCGGTGCGCGCGTTCAAAAAGGAGACCAGGAAGCCTTTCGAAAATTGATCGAGTCCAATCTTCGCTTCGTCGTCGCTATGGCGAAGAAGTACTCGCGCTCGGGATATCCGCTCCACGAACTCATCAACGAGGGCAATATGGGCTTGATCGAAGCCGCATCGCGCTTTGATCCAACACGTGGAGTGCGGTTTATCACGTATGCGAGCTGGTGGGTGCGCCAGGCGATACTTGCCGCCATCGCTCATTACGGGCAAGTTTTCCGGATTCCTCCGAAAGTGAAACATGAACTGTACCGCTTCGAAAGCAAGGTCGCCCGGCTAACACAGGAGCTTGGCAGGCGGCCCAGTATCGACGAAATTTCTCGAGAACTGGGCATGAAAGAAGAAGAGGTGCGTGACATGATGGAAGCCACGCCGACCGAGGTATCCCTCAGCACGCCGGTTGCAGAAGAGAGCGAAATGAAGCTCGAGGATATGATTGAGGACGTCAGCGTCGCCCCAGTGGACGAGGTGTTGATCGCGCAGTCCTTCGAGGAGCAGCTTCAAGGCCTGCTCGCCCAGCTCGAGCAGAAGGAGAGGCTGATCATCGAACGGCGGTTTGGGCTTGGGGATCGCGAACCCCAAACTCTCGCCGAGATCGGAGCGGATCTGAATCTTTCACGAGAACGAATACGTCAAATCGAGGAGCGTGCACTCGGCAAACTTCGTCGATCGCAGCGGGCGCGTCAACTTCTGGGCTACTTGAATTGAGGTAAGTCGCTGGCGTGAATAAAAAGCAAACACATCCCACCGGGCTCTCTGGTTGTCCGGAGTGTAACGGGACGGGTTGGGTGCGTCTTTCGAAAAGTGGCACTCTTGGCGTCGTTCGCTGCGATTGTTTCCGAGAGGCGCGAGTGAAGCGCTTAATCGCGAACGCCAGAATTCCAGCTCGGTACGCGCATTGTGAACTTCAGAATTTCGAACTGAATGAGCGATTCACGACCAAGTCTTTAGAATTCGCTAAACTCGCGGCTGAGAAATTTGTCGACGAGTTTCCGTCGGCTACTCCAGTGGGCTTGCTCTTCATGGGGCAGGTAGGCGTGGGGAAGACACATCTTGCCGTGGGAATTATCAAGGCGCTAATCCGGCGAAAGGCGATTCAATGCATGTTTCGATCGTTTCCGGAACTACTGAAGGAAATCCAGAATTCATATAGCCCGATTTCAGAGTCTTCGGAATTATCGTTGTTGTCGCCTGTTTTGGACGCTGAGGTGCTCGCTCTTGATGAGTTAGGATCACAAAATCCCTCTGTCTGGGTGCGGGACACAATGAGCTACATTCTTAATTACCGGTACAGCGAGAATAAGGTGACGATTTTCACGACAAACCTTTTGGATCACGAGAATCCAATGGACACCAACAAAGGGGTCTTTTATTCACTCACCGACCGGATCGGCCCACAAATGCGTTCGAGGCTTTATGAAATGTGTAAGACGATTTTAATGGCCGGCAACGACTTCAGGCAGCACATGATGCAGCCTGAACCTTTCAGAAGGGGTGGTTAAAATTCCTCGTCTTCTTCCTCGTCATCCGCTTCCTCCACTACCTGAATGAAAAACTGGGTTTCGCAGTCTTCACAAATGAATTGTTCGTCGTCTCCCGCGTCGAGTTTTCCTGCGCAGAGAGGGCAGAAAGAGATTTCAGCGCTCATCTTGTCCTAAATACTAGAATGAATTTTCAAAGTCAAAGAGGTTTTTCGGAGATGTCGAACCATGAAACGAAGCGGAATTGAAGAGCAGTATGTCATCGATGATTTCACAAGCAAGGATACTTGGCGGATCTTTCGCATCATGGCGGAATTCGTCGAAGGCTTCGAGATGCTCGGCAAGATTCCTCCGGCTGTGGCAATGTTCGGCTCCGCCCGTGCCTTGCCTGGAAGTTTTGCCTATGAAAGGGCTCAGGCCATCGCGACATTGCTCGGGCGCAACGGCTACTCCGTTATTACCGGAGGCGGACCCGGCGTTATGGAAGCCGCAAACAAGGGCGCTGCGGAAGCGGCCGCGACTTCCGTCGGGTTGAATATCGAGCTGCCTCTGGAGCAGAAACCGAACATTTACGCGAACAAGCTTCTCAATTTTCGCTATTTCTTCGTACGAAAAGTGATGTTCGTGAAGTACTCTATCGCATTCGTAATCTTGCCTGGCGGGTTCGGGACTCTTGACGAGCTGTTCGAAGCGATCACCCTTATCCAAACGCGCAAGATCAAGCCGTTCCCGGTTATTCTTGTCGGCAAGGATTATTGGAAAGGTTTGCTGAACTGGGTTGGTGATACGCTTCTCGGTGAGAAGATGATCGGGGCTGAAGATCTCGATATTCTAAAGACGGTGGATACCCCCGAAGAGGTTCTGTATTGGGTTCAGGATTCCAAAATAAGGAATGGTGTAACTAGTGTTTCTCCCTTTCCGTAGACTGCGCTCCAAAGTATCTGCTGTGATTCTAGCCTTGGTCGCGGCTTGCCTTATCTTCACAGCCGCGGCGCAAAGTCCAACCGCGGGCGGACTCGATTCCATCCGCGGGGAGGAGCTCCGGCAGAAGCTCACCTATATTGCGTCAGAACAACTCAAAGGGCGCGGTAACGGCACGAAGGAACTGAAGATGGCTGCAGAATACATCGCTGGAATCTTCGAGAAGAACCGCATCCGTCCCGCCGCCGGCAGCGGGCGGTACTACCAGTTTTTCGACATGTACACCTCCAGGCTCGGGCCGGACAATGACGTTCGGATCCACGTCTCGAACCGAAGCGAGTTGAGACTTACGGTTCGCACAGACTTCATACCCGAATATTGGTCCGGCAGTGGCAAAATCACGGGCTCCATGATGTTCGTGGACCGCGGTTCGAGCGCGCCCGATCTGAAAGGGAAAATCGCGGTCGTCGTCGAAGGTCGTGGTCTTGCGGACGATCCGGAATTTCCGGAAAACGCCGCCATAGGCCGCAGTGTCGAAGCTGCCGGCGCTCTCGGCCTAATTGTTGTTCCGGATCAAATGGACCGGCCCCAGGGGCGCATAGCGGTCCTTGCGGAGAACTTCAGGGACGACCTGCCGACTCGGCTCACTCCAATGGGAACCGTAGACAGCCCGGATTATCCCAATATTCCTGTCGTCCTTGTTTCCTCTGAGGTTGGCCAGCAACTCATGGCCGACCTCAAGAATTCGCACACTAGTGCAGAGGCCACGATGACCATCGATGTTCTTCGCAAGACGTTTACGACTCAGAATGTCTGTGGAGTCGTGGAGGGCGCGGATCCTGCGATTCGAAGTGAGGTCATGATTATCGGTGCTCACTACGACCACGACGGTGAGGCTTATGGTCAGATCTGGTACGGTGCCGACGACGACGGTTCGGGGACCGCAGCTCTTTTGGAAATGGCGGAGGCGTTTGGAAACGGGGCGCACAAACCGGCTCGCAGCATTCTTCTCTGCGCCTGGGCGGGTGAAGAGAAAGGCCTGCTCGGAAGCCGCTATTACGCGAGTCATCCGCTTTTCCCGCTCGACCACACCGTTGCGATGTTCCAAATGGACATGATCGGCCGCAACGAAGAACATGCAGCCGACGAACCGGAGGGAATTTCCGAGGAGCGAGCCTCCGAAAATAGCAACACCCTTAACGTGCTGGGTTCGGCGTTCAGTCCGGATATGAAGAGTATCATATCGCGTCTCAACAGTCAGACGAACCTCACAGTGCGTTTCCGATATGATTTTGGCGCACAGGATTTGCTTCGCCGCAGCGACCAATGGTCATTCCTTTCCAAAGGCATACCCGCTGTTTTCTTTTTCACCGGTCTCCATCCCGACTACCATACTCCGCGGGACACAGCCCTCAAGATCAACTATCCGAAGTTGGAAAAAATCGCGAAGCTTGTATATCTCTCCGCGTTCGAGATTGCGAATAATGCGACGCGTCCGAGATATTCGAAGCCTGTGAGTACCGCGCAGAAAGCCTATTGACATCGCCGAACGCGCCTTTCTAAAATTAGCACTCAGCCCAGAGGAGTGCTAACAAGCCTTTGTAATCTTATTAAAACAAACGAAAAAGGAGATCAAGACCATGAGAGTACGACCTTTGCATGATCGTGTTCTGATCAAGCGAATCGAAGAACAGGAAACAGTTCGTGGGGGAATCATCATTCCGGATACCGCTAAGGAAAAACCACAGGAGGGTGAGGTTGTGGCGGTGGGAAGCGGAAAGCGACTCGAAGATGGAAAGGTCATTCCCCTGGAAGTGAAGGAAGGCGATCGAGTCCTTTTTGGGAAATATTCCGGGACGGAGATCAAGGTTGACGACAACGAGTACCTGATTTTACGTGAAGACGAAATCCTTGGGATTCTAGCGACCTCCGGCAAAGCCGCCGGAAAGAGATAGGAGGAATCGATGGCGAAACAGATTGTCCACGGTGAAGATTCCCGGCAGGCGATCCTGCGTGGCGTGAATCTACTTGCTGATGCGGTCAAGATCACTCTTGGTCCGAAGGGGCGCAACGTCGTCCTCGACAAGAAATTCGGTTCTCCGGTGATCACGAAGGACGGTGTCACCGTAGCCAAAGAAATTGAACTGAAAGATCCGCTCGAAAACATGGGCGCTCAGATGGTAAAAGAAGTCGCCTCCAAAACAAGCGACGTTGCGGGTGACGGCACGACGACGGCTACCGTTCTGGCTCAGGCCATATTCCGAGAAGGTGTGAAGACGGTGGCGGCGGGTGCCAATCCAATGGCAGTGAAGCGCGGGATTGAGCGGGCAGTTGAAGTTGCTGTTGAGGAGATCAAGAAGCTCGCGAAGGATGTGAAGAAAGGTCCAATGATCGCACAAGTCGCGACCGTTTCGGCAAACAACGATACCCACATTGGCAACATCATTGCGGAAGCTATGGACAAGGTTGGCAAGGACGGCGTTATTACGGTCGAGGAGGCGAAGTCCATCGAGACCACGTTGGACGTCGTCGAAGGTATGCAGTTCGATGGCGGGTATCTATCACCTTATTTCGTGACCGATCCAGACCGCATGGAGTGCGTGTTGAGAATTGCCTTGTCCTGATCCATGAAAAGAAGATCAGCACGATGAAAGATCTGCTTCCCCTATTGGAACAGGTGGCGAAAATGGGACGCCCGCTGCTGATCATCGCAGAGGAGGTCGAAGGAGAGGCATTGGCGACTCTGGTGGTCAACAAACTTCGCGGTACGCTGCAGGCTGCAGCTGTAAAGGCTCCGGGTTTCGGCGATCGCCGGAAGGCGATGCTCGAAGACGTCGCGATCCTTACCGGCGGCAAATCGCTGACCGAAGATCTCGGCATCAAGCTCGAGAATGTTCGCATCGAAGATCTCGGCAAGGCAAAGAAAGTCGTCATCGACAAGGACAATACGACAATTGTTGAAGGGGCAGGCAAAAAGGAGGCGCTGGACGGCAGAGTGAAACAGTTGCGCGTTCAGATTGACGAAACAACCTCAGACTATGACCGCGAGAAACTTCAGGAGCGGCTGGCAAAACTCGTCGGCGGCGTCGCCGTCATCAAAGTCGGTGCTGCGACGGAAACCGAAATGAAAGAAAGGAAAGCTCGCGTCGAAGATGCCATGCATGCGACCCGAGCGGCGGTGGAAGAAGGAATCGTGCCCGGGGGTGGGGTTGCCTTCGTTCGCGCCATTCCGGCTCTGGAAAAACTGAAGCTGGGAGGCGACGAGCAGATCGGCGTTGGCATTGTGAAGCGAGCCCTTGAAGAGCCGCTGCGGATGATCGTATCCAACGCGGGCCATGAGGGCGCTGTTGTTATTGGGAAAGTGAAGGAGTCGAAGGATCCCAACCTTGGCTTCGACGCTGCATCTGAGGACTACACCGACATGATCTCTGCCGGTATTCTCGATCCGGCGAAGGTGACGCGCACGGCTCTGCAGAACGCCGCATCGATTGCCGCTTTGATGTTGACCACGGAAGCCCTCGTGTCCGAAATTCCGGAAGAAGACAAGGCTCCTGCTGGTCCTCCGGGTGGGGCGCCACCAATGTACTAGCCACAAAACGTTGACGTTGAAAAAGGCGGCGAATGCCGCCTTTTTTCCTCGCCACTCCGCTTGTAATTCAAGGCGGATTATTTGGGGCCGCTACAATGAAGCGGTGAATGTCTTAGATGTAGACTCCCTTGCGTGCCCGGCTCTTCAACCACGCGAACGACAGGGATAAGCAGCACAGCCAGCCGATGACCTCCGCCATCCAGGCAACCTCGAGCGGGAGTTGAAAGATCATGGCTGCGCTAAACGCAAAGGCCAGGACGCACGCTGACAGCAAAAGCTCGATGATCAGGACCCCCCAGGTATCCCCCGCACCCGCGACGGCGCTCAAGACCATCTCTCCAGGAATTGCGATCAGGATGGCCAGCCCGACTACTCGGAGCCCGTTCACGGATCCCTGCAAGAGGTTGGTGTCGGAGGTGAACAACGAGAGCGCAATCTCCGGAAAGAGAAGGAGGAGGAGAACGAACGGCGTGAGTACGACTGCCGCGCAGAGTACGGTGCTCCGAATTACCGAATTTATCCTTTCAGCCTGATTCTGGCCGATGAGGTTGCTTACCAGCGTCATGGCTGCTTCTGAAAAACCGTCAATGGTGATCAGAAAGACTACATAACAACTGTAGATCACGTTAGCTTTCGCGAGGGCGTTCTCGCCGATATGTTCAATGATCAGGAAGAACAGGAACCAGCGGGCGTGCTCGACCAGTCTCTCCAGTGCCAGCGGTAATGAGAGGACCAGGAGCCGCCTTTTGTGCGTTTGCTCCCGTAGCCGTAACTGAAAGAGGCCGAACCTGCGCGCGTACCCCTGCTTCAAAACATCGACTGTCATATACGTACACGCCGCGATCTCAGCAAGTAAAGCCGCAATGGCGGCCCCCTTGATACCGAGTCTGGGATAACCCAGATTTCCAAAGATCAGGAGATAGTCCACAAGCAGGTTTGTGACGGCCATCACCGCAGTGGCCCCGATGAACACCCTGGTTCTACCCATTCCGGAATAGAAGCCGGTGTACGCAAAATTCAAGGCGTCAAAGAAAACCCGGAATGCAACGATTCCCAGAAAGTCGTTCACGGCCCTTGCGACGTTCTCAGAACGGAGAGCCAGTTCCATCAAGCTGGGTGCGACAAACTTGAGGGCGAGAAAAACGATAACCGCGGTTGCCAGGAGTGCCGTCAACCCGTAACGGAACGCCTCGCCGACGGCCTTTTCCTTGGCCTGGCCCACTCGCCGGGCCGTAATGATCTGTATGCCGTCCCTGACTCCGAACATTACGAAGACGCCGGTCTCATAGATGGCGGCGGCCAACGCCACAGCTCCCAGTTCGATGACCCCGAACCTGGCTAGAAATATAGTGTCGGTGACCCCGACGATCGTATCGCCAAGGCCGCAGAGGACGAGAGGAAAGGACATTCTCCACACGGTCCTCGCCGATGCCTGGAGTTTCATTGGTTCACTCTCGATAGTAGGATAGCCGGCTCTTCAGCGCACGTCCTGTGCTGTTCACAGGCACGATTCTGCCTTCCGGCTCCTGTCTGCGGACTTCTCTTAGAGTAGCGTGAAATCGTATGAGCGCCGGTTCAGGTGCATCTGAATATGAGAAGCATTTAGGATTGTGTTGGACAGCCGCACCGAATTGCAGATCCCGGAGAAGCAATCGTCCACGGAGACATCTATGATCTCGGTGTGCTTTTCGAGTTTTTCGATCTCCGCGGCCTCGTAGAGCCCCGTGCACACCACCGTAGTCTCCCGGTTCAGAGGAAATACGGTACAGTCGAGATGGTAGAGATACGGCTCGGTTTCCTGGAGCGGGATCACCGTCATGTCGTACTGCTCCTCCATCCACTGGTAAGCCCGTATGTCCGAACGGATCCCATAGCCGCCCGCATAAACGTTCTTGTGTAGGTGCTTTAGTTCCGCCTCACCCTCAAATTTGTATGGAGGCGTCTCCACGGCGTATCCGAGCGATTCGAAGAAGGAGCGGCCCACCGCAGCCTCCTGGACCCGGGGTGGGGACGTGAAATTCGAAATCACCACCGTGTTCTGTCCGGGCAGGTGATCCAGTACCGCGCCCATGTTGGCGGTGAACACGAGGTCTTGTAGACCGCAGTCTCCGGGCGCCGGAAGGAGATATACGAGGGCCTCGGAAGCCAGGAAGTGATAGAGCTGAAGAAACTGGCACAGGGCCTTGCCGAAGCGCGGCTGGCGCTGCTCCTCGGGCAGTTCCTGCATCCAGGGGTTATTTGCGATTCGTGTGGAGTAGGACAATGGCACATTCAGCAGAAATACCGGCTTGTCGATTTGAGTGGGGTTCACGATGCCGCTGACATCTGCCCTCACAGGCTCCGAGATCGGAATGATCGCGGGTGGAGTCGAAACGCTGGGGATAGTAATCTTCGTACTCATCGTGGAGTCTCCTTCTGGACTCTGTCCTCTGGTTTCTTGGCCTCGATCGTGATGAGCGGATCCACTCCAGCTTTGACGTGGACGCCTGCCTCTAGCGTTGGAGTGAAGCGGAAGCGCTCCGACAACGGAATGATCAGGTCGACTTGGGAACCGTAGCGGATCTGTGAGAATCGCGCATTCTGCATGAAGGGCCAGTTCTGCTTCAGTTGAAAAGGCATGATGCAGTTGACGTCATAGTCGGCGATCTGCAGGATGTAGTAGTAGTCCCTTAAGCCGGGGGCGTAGACCCTATTCAGCATTCGCTGGTTGTTGTGAAGGTAGTCGGCTGAGCTCATGTCGAGGCAGAGATCCCTCACAAGGCTCTTTTCAACCCCGAGCATTGGGCAGTTGTAGGTATTCAGTGGCTCCAGTTCTCGATACGAAAGGCGGCCTGGAAACGGTATGCGATTGACGTGAATGTCGAAAAACGTCATGAAAATGCCGACGACGATGCTCTCCCGGTTGTAAGCGGTATCTCGCATGGCATCGCGCAGCGAGTAGCTCTTCCCCTTGATGTCCACAATCGCTTCGTCCGGCTTCACGGTTTGCTGATAAAGAACAATCCCGTCTGCAGGCGCAAAGAAGTGCGTGTCGGCCGAGAACATAGGCCGGAGCGGGTCTCGAAAGAAGTGCTCTTCGGAAAGGCGCCTCAGCGCCGTGTCTCTTATAGAGTGAACGTCGGTATCGACCCATTCCTGCAGGCTCTGGGCCATCTCACGCCTCCATGGGAATTTCCGTCGATTTGTTTTCTGTCTATGTGTAGCTTTTGATTACTGAATATGAAAGTCCCCAAATGGCCTAGTGAAAATGGGCTAAGTCACGGGACGACAAAAAAGTCGGACAACGGCCGACGGTAGGGGGAAAACTCGAGTACGGGAAGCTAGATTAGAAACTGAGCACCTGCCAGATACCTTTTCTCGTCCGCAGTCTTTTGAATCCACCGAACTCGACAGAGAATCGGAATCCTGATGGGAAGGTCAAAAAAGTGAATGTCGCAACGGATGAGATCTGAAACTCCAACCCTCCGATCCGTGAGCAAACAACAGCCGCCCGAGCTCACATCCTGAAGCTCCCCCGGAAAGGAATCTTCACGAGACTTCTTCGATCCATGCAAGGACACGTGACGCACGGACATCTCGCACGAAAAGGGGTAGCGTGGGTCAGACCTTCGTTCGGCCAAGAGAGCCATTCCCTCCCAAACCTAGCGTGTAGGAGTCCTTCCGAGACGGCTGGCTGCTATTGCGCCTACGATACAGCGATCCATGCGCCAGTGCTATTCCCTATATGGATTACTCCAAGTGAGAATCGAAAGGGCCATTGCCAATGTCTACGTAGCGGCTATGGCCATCCCAACGATCCCTGATCGGGTAGAAACCCCCACTTTCGTCATGATCATCCTCAGAAAGGCCTTGACAGTGTTCGGGCTGATGTTCATTTGAGTCCCAATCTCTTTGTTGGTGAGCCCCTGCATCACATATTTGAGTATTTGCTTCTCGCGTGGCGTCAGGTGAAAACGGGCAGCCATTTGAGAGGCCTCGAAGTCTATGTGGCTTCGCCGCTCGAAAAGGAGGGCCAGTACTGGACCGTCGAGAGACTTTGCCGGCTGAGGGTTGAGGGAAAACGCCCGGCATAGGTAACGCCTCCTTCCCGAACTGAAATGCGGCACAAAACCAGATTCCGAGCAGGTTCCGTCGACAAGCAGAACCGACCGTATCTTCTGGTCGATCAGCCTATCCGGCGCCATCATGATCTCGGTCTCAGGATAGACCAGAATCTGTAGAGCTTCTGGATTGGCGTAAAGCGGCTTTATGGTGGGTCCCAACAAGAGAAGACCTACTCCAGATCCTTCCTTCCGTGGGAATGCGTTCTTGATCCTTTTACCTACAAAAGGGTTCCGTTGATCAGTAACCATAGCCGTTGGTCCGCTCCCGCACTGGCTGGGAAAGACCCGGTGGCCACACATCCATGCAGCGCTCCCCGCCCAGCCCGAATCTCCTACCGGTCTTTTCGAAAACCCACTGTGTTGGGTATCGAGATGGAGCTGAAAAGGCGCCCGCGTTGTGGCATTTGACAAAAGTCCGAATGAACCAGAACAGAAGCGGCTTTTCGTCAGAGACTATAATCAAACTTCGTTTGAATTTCACGCACTTCTTCTATGAAAAGTAATCGCGAAAAACTGTAACGGCGTCTATGACCGCCGCCACCGTTCTAGCTCAGGCCATATTCCGCAAAAGTGTGAAGACGGTGGCGGCAGGTGCCAATCCAATGGCCGTGGAGCGCGGGATTGAGCGGGCAGTTGAGGTTGCTGTCGAGGAGATCAAGAAGCTCGCGAAAGATGTGAAGAAAGGCCCAATGATCGCACAAGTTGCAACGGTTTCGGCAAACAACGACACCCGCTTCGGCAAAATCATTGCCGAAGCTATCGACAAGGTTGGTAAGGACGGCGTTATTACGGTCGAGAAGGCGAAGTCCATCGAGACCACCCTGAGTCGAAGGATACCAACTTTGGCTTCGACGCTGCATCTGAAGACTACACCGGCATGATCTCTGCCGGTATTCTCGATCCAGCGAAGGTGACGCGCACGGCTCCGCAGAATGCCGCATCGATTGCCGGCCTGACGGACAAGAGAATAATTCCGAGTGCGTCCCAGATCTCGGTTCTTTAGAATATGTCCATGTCTACCGCCACCATGCCGGGCATCTTCAGGCAGGACGCGACCGTGATTTCACTGGTTGGGTTCGCACACGGCACCTCGCATTTCTTTCACCTGATGCTGCCGCCGCTGTTTCCGTGGCTGATGAGTGAATATTCACTGTCGTTCAC
>WNGR01006582.1_pt1 | contig 12404 bp, 15 predicted proteins | sample 5407581 | NCBI WGS metagenome assembly WNGR01 (sample SAMN13153383, study PRJNA577476) | soil metagenome | isolation source: 80 cm soil or saprolite under Garry oak tree replicate 2 | place: USA:California | collected 2016-06-15
GTTCCTGCCGTCGCGCCGCCATAGTCATAGTAACTCAAGAGTATCAAAACTCAAGCACTATAGCAAGTATTGAGACGTTGTTTTTGATACGACTTTTGATACTATTTTCTACTCTGTAAGCAAAGATTTATAGAGCGTAGTTAAAAAAGTTTCATAAACGGTCGATTTTGGGACAATCGAATGTAGGCTACTTATGATTTAGCAGTAGCCTTGGTAGTTATGGGTGTGGCATAGATTGTAGTCGCAGTGTAAAGATAGCCTAGAACAGATACGCAGTTTGCAAAAAGTGCTATAATCACGCATAAGATCATGAGCTACCTTATTGCATATGTTATCCTTGTGTTACTCTTTGCAGCGGTAGTCTGGGCATTAGAAGCGATCTTTATTTTATTTGCTGTAATCTTTAAGAACAGAGCGTTTATAAATTTTGTAACCTCTGCCGTGTTTATAATCTCCTACATATACCAGTTCATCCTGGCTGTAGGAGCATTCTTCTGGCTCTGGAGTGTCACCAACCTCATTATTGCCTTGCTTGTATCATTTTTCCTCGGAGGCATATTCTATGGGCTAATGAGCGGGGTCTTCGGTGCGATAATCAGACTTCCGGTAGCATTCTTAGTGGCTTGGGCGGACGGTAGAGTACCAGAGTGAAAAACTATCAAGAGTGGCCTGGTGCGTTAGCAGCTGTAATGCTAATACTCGCCATATTCGCATGGCCTTATGAGTATTATGTACTCTTGCGCTGGGTTGTCACAGCAATCAGCATATACGTAGCATACGCTCTTGGCGAAGCCAAAGACTATAAGCTTTGGATTTTTGTAGGTCTAGCAATCCTTTTCAACCCAATTGACCCAATCTATAGAACTAAGCCATTCTGGATTATTGCCGACCTGGTAGCAGCAGGGCTGTTCCTAGCCTTAAGTAAGAAGCAGAAAGTGGTCAAAAGGGAGATAACGTGAGAGCGACCACAGATGCTGACCAATTGAGAGCGACAACCTTAAAAATGATGAACTCTAAGGGTAGAGAGAGGGCTGAATACCTATCATATAGCCCGAAAGACACCTGGGATTTAATAGGCAACTTTGGAGGTATGACAGGACGCGAGTTTATTGAGAAGAACAACCTAAACATTTTGCCCGATGATTTCAAAGGGCAGTTAGAGTTCCTTTTTCAGATGGCGTACATAGAAGGTTTTTGGATATGGACGGCGGAAACTAGCTTATATAAGCCCGGCATATTAAAACGTGAATCTTTATTCAGGTTTAGTAAGAATGGTAATGAGTTTGTGACCACTTGGCTAAAATTGATCGGGGAAACGGAAAAAGACTCAAATAAATATATTACACCTCCTACAATAACAGTAATGAAGGAGATGATGTCTGAATTACTTAGACCTCTGCTTCCAATATTTAAAGGTAATGATGGTTTTTCAGACTCAGTGTTAAAAATGGCTTATCACAGCCTAACTAAGGAATTGGCGTCAGGCTTTAAGAGGGGGTATTTAGCGGGTATTGCTGAAACTGGGTTTCGTGGTTAGCGCTAGTTGTTAGTCAAATGATTAGACTGGGTGGCGTTGTAACCTACAAAAAGTGTGAGGACTAAGAATAGCCAGAACAGGACTCCAAATATTCGCATCAACCACAACATCTTAAGCTGTACTATACACCATAGTTGCGTCAGTGGCGCTTGCTGATCGGACGGTTTTTGGGACGCTGCGTGTATGCCGGCGGTGTGCAATCTTGACAGCGTGGGAAGTTTTAGTGAGATTGTTGGTGTACGCGATGGTTAGGGTTACAATAAGACCATCAATGAGTGTGCTAGCAAGTATCAGGAAAGCTAAACCCTGGCAGCATTTTGTCACTGGATTAATAATGTTCTTTTTTTTCGGCGCTGTAACACGACAGCCTGGCATAACAAGCTCAACTTTTGTATTTTATACTTTCCTGGAGTTAGTCGGGCTAGTATTAATCGTAGAAAGCATAGTCCTGAAGATCGTTAGGACAGTAAAGAGCAGAAAGACCGCAGAACCAAGAGATAACTAGGAGTATCCTCGCGAAAGTGCATATTTTCAATAGCGATTTAATGTCATTTTCGGGTTAAGGTTTTTTGACATTGTGCAATAGGATATTATGTTGCAATGGGAGTACGATTTAGCCGTACAAAACGCTATAAAACAGAGTCCATTGTAAGTGACGAGGATAAATTAGCACGTCTCAAACAGTTGCTTGGTAATAACATATCAAGCCAGGGACAAATATTTACGCCAGGTGAGCGCTTTTATACCATGCCGTTAACGGAGATGGCTGAGACAATGCTATCTTTTATAGGTCTAAGCATTGGCAGCGATCGCTTATATATAGGCTTCGACTCAAGCCTTAAAGTCCCCGGCTTATATTTAGAGCATGAGGGAATTCATTATATTTACATAAAACAGGTGCATCAAAAGAATGCCTTTGAGTGTGCGGCCATACTGGCCCATGAGTTAATGCACTACGTCTTAATCGGTGGTATGAGCTTTAGGCTTGAGGGTAGATTGGACAATGAGCAGCTAACCGATATGGCCACGGTGTATACCGGGCTAGGTCTAGTCGTGCTAAACGGATTTGCTTATGAAGGTAATAACTGGGCTATAACAGCAGTAGCGTTTGCAGCAGGAGTGATACATTATGGTACTAAAAGCATGTCTTTCGGTTACTATAAACCAAGACAATTCGCTGAGCTTATAGGTGATTACGTTGACTCATATAACATTGATTACGATACGTTCAGCGGCTATGTGTTACCCGCCGCTGCCCATTATTTACCGGACTCTATTAAAGCCGCAGTAAAACACTCGGATAATAAGACTGACCTAGTTAAGAGAATTCAGGCCGCTAGACGTAAAAAAGCAATAATTAGTACAGCTATAGCAGTTCCTATTATTATTGGTATCGCCGTACTTGGAGCACAAAATAGTGGGACTACATCAAGCGTATCACCACAAGTGCAGCAGCAGGCAGACACATTAAAGGCAACAGCAAACAGTTTAAAGTCTCAATACTCAAGCTGTGAGAGCCAACTATCTAGCCTCCAATCAACATTAGATCAAACAAATAGCCAAATGGACACGTATAATTCCGATGGCGACACCACAGACTACAATAGTTTGGTACCTGAGCAAAACCAAGAGGTAGCAAACGTACAGAACCAACAATCGCAGTGCCAAAGTCTATACAGTCAGTCTAACAGCGCGGTTGATGCTTACAATAGTTACCTTAGACAGAATCAGTAGCAACTACAACTTGCACAGCATATCAGCGTTCTACGTGTTAGGCTATCAAGCGAACGTGCAAACTGGCCTAACCTAGCTCAATCATCCCGAATACCTTCCAGCCTGTTGAAAAACTAAACTGCCGAGTTTTGATAATGCGGAATTCTCTCTTTCGCTGTCAAAAATAGTGCGAAGCAGCACCATATGAGAGCAACATGCGACGTTTTTCTGCTCCGTAAAGCTCTACAAAAGACTTTTTCAACAGGCTGCTTCGTTATTGGGACGCTGGTTATATCCAGCACCGCTCATACTCGCTCCCGCTAGGGCAATGCTTATTATCGCCACGCCCTCCGGATAAGTAGTACTTTTAGCTATGGTGAGCGCCACAGTGGAGCTGGGGGTGAGTATAATAGCATGTCATCGTTTTTCAAAAAGAGTGTGGTATCACTTCATCTTTCTTAGAACACAGGAGGTATCATGGTGGTTGAGGCACAGGCCACCCAGACAGACAGAAGCGCCGGGGTGAACAAGTCGAAGCGATACGCGGTAGTCGTCGGCGTCAACGATTATTCTGAAGCTGGCATTGTGGATTTATCATTCTGCGCGGCCGATGCCGAGGCGTTCTACGACGCCCTGTTGACATATTGTGAGTACGACTCGGACTGTGTCGTTCTGTTCTCAGACGGATCGCATAAGGACGCGCGGCGGCCATTGCGCTCAGACACCCTAGCGGCCATTGCCAATATGGCTACCCGTGCCACGAAGGAAGACTCGATTCTCGTCTTCTTTGCCGGTCATGGGACACGAGACGCCCAGGATAGCTACCTGCTGACGCAGGAGTTTAGATCGTCGGTGGTGGCCGACACCAGCATCCCGATGCAGCTGATTAACGATCACCTGCGGCAATCGGAGGCGCGCTTTATCATGCGCTTCTTCGACGCCTGCCACTCCGGTCGCATTGGTGCGCGGGCCGCGCCGGTCGGGCCGGATATCCAGAAGCATTTTCTAGTCGAGGGGGAAGGCTGGGCCACACTATCAGCCTGCAAGGAAGACCAGTTCGCCCATGAAAATTCCGACTTGGGGCACGGCATCTTCTCCTACTGCCTGGTCAAAGGCCTGAGCGGGGATGCTGCGACACCAGAAGGAGAAGTCACGCTGCAATCGCTCAGCACGTACACGATTGCCAAAACCGGCGGCATCACCAAGGAACTGGGGCTGCCACAGACGCCGGTCTTTGAAAGTGGCTTTGCGGGCACCCTGGTGTTGGCGACGGTCTGTGGGCCACGCCCAGATGTGATCCCAGCGGCGCTGGTCAAAGTCGAGGATACGGCCCTCGAGCAGCTCAGACCCACCCCGGAAAAGGTACCCCAGTTCCTTGCCGACATTCGCTCTATCCTGCAAAATGACCCCCTCCAGCTGGATTATGTGGCACCTTCGCAAGAAGCAAAGCTGGCCCGCGGCAAGCAGCTGGTGCAGCAGGTATACCACTGGTGCCAGGAGCAGGAGCGCCTGTACCATGAACAGCTAGAGGGGCTGGTGATCATCAGCGTCAAGCATCAGTCAATCCAGGCCTGCCCCCTCAACCTCCAGCTGGCCGAGAACATCCAACGCTCAAAGATCAAGCAGGCAGTGGGATTGCGGCTGACATATAAGACCGAGCGCGTGACGCCTACATTGGGGCCGGGAGTCGCCTTCATGAACTACGAGACGCGCGAGGTGTTGAATGGGATCAGCGAGCGCCAGGGATACTATGAGACGGCAGTGCAGCTGACACTCAGAAGTACGGATCCATTAATGCCGGTATGCGCCATGGTGATCGCGATCGTCCCGGCAGCGTTCGGCCTCTATCTCCTGCACTATGCCTGCTCGACACAACTGGATCAGGTGCAACGAGAATATTGGGATCCGAACACATTCTTGGTACGAAAGCTGCACGCCGTTCCCTTTACCGATACGGAAGGCGAACAGACCTTAGCAGAACTCCAGGACCTTTACCCACAGCTCGTCTCCTTTTTTGCGGAGAGCTGTTCGGCCAGGCGTGCCTATCTGCAAAAAATAGGAATCTCAGGGCAATCGTTGCTCTAGCCAGCACGAGCCTGCGCGAAGGAAGGAGAAGAAGCCCTTTTGATGTCGTTTTTGGGACGTGGGCTATATTGGGCTAGCAGCTTGACTACTGACAACTGTCATGTTATATAGGTGCGGTGAATGGATTTCAGCAATGGGGTGGAGTTATTAAATATGTCGAGGCAGAGCAGCTTGGCTTCGACGATGGCAAAACGAAAATATCCAGTGCTCAATTTGTTGACGATGTCAATCTGATTGCAAAGTGGATACCGGAAACGTATCTGCAAAATGAGAAGATGTCCAACCAAGGTATAGCCCTATGGATACATCAACTCGCACACATGAAAAAGGGTACAAACTATGCGGGAGTACCTTTCCTACATGCACTCGCGGATGCCATAAGGTTCGTCTCGCCGCTTCCTGGCAGTAAGGCGTTACTTAAATCTTTACATACTGATCATGGCATGTTTCTTCAGCTTCAAGCCACATATTTTATTGGTAAGCACATCCATCTTACAGGTGTTGAGCAAGAAAAAGGCAGAGTGGATATTGTCGCACAAGTAGGCGGTAAAACGCTGAACGTACACGTAAAAAATACGCAACCCTTTACAAAGGAGTCCGCTCAGTTTGTGGCCATTGCGTTTATACTTCAGGCATTGAGAGACCATCCAATAACGAACTCAGCCAACGAGCAACTTGGGGTTGTGAAGCTGGATGGCTATATACCTACCGGCATCCCATACAATTATTGGGAGCAGTTCGTGAGTAGCATTCAGCCAGTGCCCGGCGTCCAACAATTTAACATCGCTGATCCTCGCAACCCTGGTAGGCACTCGCCAATTACCCTTGAACTTGTCTGGCAGCGGCCTGCTGATAGTAGTGGCGGCACTATGTATGGCATTAACCCGTACCAGAACCTTGACAATAGACTATCGGATATCTGTAAAAAGATACCAGAAACCCATGCCAATATTGAAATAGCATTGTTGCTTAACCGACAAGCTCAGCCATTCCAAATGGACAGAGCTTACTTCGATCATTCCAAGTTAGATGGGATAATCTTGCTGGACATTGTACAGGGTGCGGAAGGCTGGATTTACAAAAGGTCAACTATCTATCTGCGTACAAGTTTGGCAAGTCTTGAGAAAGAATTAAACTCGCTGCTGCCCGAACAAGTCTCATTACTATAGCTCTGGCCTCGACTAAAACCGATCAGAAAGTGGGGTCTAGTGGTAGGAGCTAATAGTATAACGTGCTAGGATTTTAGCATGAGACAGCAAGGTGATGCACAACAAGGAATTAAGTGGATTTCCGAAATGTGGCTTAACTATTTTGAGAAGTTATACAAAGAGAGGTGGCGGAAAGTCACGCAGTTGCTTACAAAAATGTCAAGGTCCCACTATCTGCAACACTCGTTCTGAACTTTCGACCTGCCTGTTGCCTTGCTGTTTGAGCCTGGCGGCGTAAGCCGCCGGGCTCATGCCTAATGCACTGTGAATGCGTTGGTGGTTGTAGTAGTGGATCTGCAAGGCAATGGCTTCGTGCAGTTGCGGCAAATCCTCGTACTGGGCGAGGTTGCCGAGCTCCTTCTTGAACCCGCCAAACCACCGCTCCATGAAACCGTTCTGCCACGGGCTGCCTTTGGCACTGGCGGACAGCTGTATCTCTAGCCGCTCACACAGCAGCTGGTGACGGTGGCTCAGGTACTCGCTGCCTTGGTCGCTGTGCAGGATGGCCGGCGCCAGGTGCTTACTGAGCGCATCGAGTAGGGCAGCGTACGTCAGCTCGCTGCTGTGGCTGGTACCGAGTCGCCAGCCGACCACCTGTCTGGTTTTGAGGTCAAGCACAACCGCCAGGTAATGCATATGCCGGTCGAACCAAAGGTACGTGAAGTCTTGGACCCACGCGTGGACATCGGCCATTGGTGCGTAATCCATGCCGTCCTGCGGCCTGTTTTCGTCCTTGAAGCGTGCGTAACGGTGCAGGATGTTGAGGGGTGCGGCAATCTCTGGTTTGCCGCCTCGGTACCGGCGTTTCCGAGCCGGCTGGTCGATGGCGATGCCGGCTAGGTTACGGATACGCCGGGCCCGTTTGCGGCTCCAGCCCAAATGCAGCGCCAGCCGTCTCGTACCGTAGAACGGGTGTTGCTCATGCGCTTGGCGCAGCGCCGTAACGTCTGCCGTATCCCGGGCTGCCTGGGCTGTCGGCCTGCGGTAGTAGGCGGTGCGGCTCAAACGCAGCGTACCCGCGAACTTTTCCCGCCATCCCGGTTCGACTTCTTCCAGGACGGCTAGTCTTTTGGGCGTTTGGCTTCGGCAGTCAGCCTGCCGAGTATGCGGTAGGAGATCTCCAGCTCCTTGCGCAAACGGTTGTTCTCCAGAATGAGGTTGCGGTTACCATCCACCACACCTTCGCGCAGCCAGGTGTAAATGGTTTTGCTGCTGAAGCCGTACGTTGCACTTGCGACAGTCACACTCATACCTTCATCGCGGATCTTGCTCACGATCTCCGCTTTCACTGTTGGGTCAGTCGGTTTACCTTTGGCCATACAGAAAACACAGTCCTTTCCAGGCGCTGCGGGCTAACGCCCGCCGCGCCACTCAAGTTATAGATGTAAGCCAATTCTAGAATAGACTGAGTGTTGAGTATATGGGGACCGGGACAAAAAGCCGGTTTAGTGGATTTGGATAAAGACTCTGAATATGACGCTGGGTTAATGTGGATGGAGCTTAACGATCTAGCGGGTGCGGTAGGGTCAAAAGCACTAAAAAGCTCGGAGTTGGTTGATAGTGTGATGCTCGCACTCGCAAGAAGATATGGTGTAGGGAAAGAGCAACTATGGGAGATTTTCTCAAACATGTCGGGGAAAGTGCCACCTCATGGTATCTATCTGGATGTATATTGTTTACTTGATAAAAATTGGTAGTCACTCTCGATAGAGGTGATACGCCTCTAGAGCCATCTTAAGGTATACAGGCACCGATCTCATGAGGCCGCTCTGGAAGCGGGATCGTGCCATTTGACACATCTTTATCACCTCTATACAGAGTGACTACCTAAAAATTACAAGCCTAAAGTTATAAAAGACTCTGAAGCAATCCGAGGATTTACGGTGATCTCTAATAAGGTCATGAAAGATAGCAAGTTGGGTTATTTCTTCGAGCATATCGGAGAGATTACGGGCACTGCGTTATAGCTTCGTTTTTTGGGACCGGTTGACCACTATTCTGGTTTTGGTATAATGTCAATAAGGCTTTCGGCCGTGGTTTATACACCACACTTGGCGGAAGGTCTTTTTAGTTGGGAGGAAAGACGGATATAAAGTCTTTGCGCCCTGTTTTGAGGTTTTGCTTAATCTGCACATAGAATAGCTCGTCATCTCGCGTGGAACCGGCAAATCGGTGCAATAGTTCATTTGTGTCACTGGGGCTTTGTTTCGTTGTTGGCGCGTAGGATGTGTTACGCATGAGGTCGAGCGCTGCTTCAAAGTAGCGTAATCGCCGGGCTCGGTCCTTGAAGTTCTTTTGCCGCAGGTGCTGCCAGAAGTACGCCAGGAATATCTTATCTTTGGCAAAAAACTTTGCCCGTACGTAAGGCTGTCGCTTGGTATGCGCTAAAGCTTGCCTGTAGACATGCAACGCTCGTGGGTACACTTCGCTATAAGAGGTGCCAGGCAACCGGCCGTACTTAGATTTGTAGACCTGCATGGGCACATTATATACGTGATCGAAGTACGCTACTTACCGACCGCTTCGACAAGATGCTTGTCGTTATGGCGCGGCGAGTTCACATCTTCGCTCACTGTATACATTTCAAGCATACCGTCTTCGTACGGAACGAGCAGGCTTGCCAGTTGCTCCCGTTCGCGGTACTGAAGATCAAGCCAGCGCGTTTCATGCTCTGGCGTCAGAATAACTGGCATACGGTCGTGTATCGGCTCCATTTCGCTGTTGGGCCCCGTCGTCATAATGGAAAAGCTGTACAGCGGCTTGCCTTCCACGTCATGCCACACGCTGTAAATCCCGGCAAAGGCAAACAAGGCTTGATCTTTCGGATGAATAAAATAGGGTACTTTCAAATGGTCGCCTATCGGCTTCCACTCGTAAAAGCCTCTGGCTGGCACTAAGCAGCGGTGATGCGCGACTGCACCCTTCCACATTCTGATGTCAAAGACTGTCTCTGACTTGGTGTTGATCGGCCGTGGGCCTTTGGACGGGTCTTTACTCCACGGTGGGATAAACCCCCACTGCATCGGCTCGGCAATCCGGTCCTTTTCCGGGTCTTCAATAATCACCGGCAGCCATTGGCGGGGCGCCACGTTGTAGTTGTCCTGAGATACAAACTTGGGTTGCGTTGCCAGGTTGAACCTCGGCTCCAAGTCCTTTGTTTCATAGAGCGCATACCGGCCGCACATACCCTTAATTGTACTCTTGAAAGGATGTTGCAGTGCGTGAAATAATCAATGAAGAAGTGAGTATTTGTGCGCAATGCTGATTATGCGACAAGCATGACAGGGGCGGATGCCTAAGCCTAGTAGATCGGTGGCCTGGAACGCTATACAGTGATGTGTGGGACGTTACTTTTTTAGGGGTGAGAAAGCTCGATGGAGAAAAGTACTAGAGATACCTTATGAAGAACATGTGTCCTCAGTTACTCGTTAAGTAAAGTGAGGGTGTTACAAAGCAAATGATAACCCAGGTTTGGGGGAATGGATACTATGCATGTCGATCCACAGGTAGCTCAACAGGTAGCTGCCCTTACAATTAGGCTTGGAGAGGCTGGAATAAGGAATACAGCAGGTGTCGTATATGACAAAATTCAAACAGTAAAAGCAAAAAAGAATGATAAGGAGACAATTAACGAACTCGAAGAAATCATAAACAGCTTAATAGCCGATAAAAACGAGTTGGTTCAAATCGCCCAGGCCTATGAGCAAGAATTTGTAGCTCAACAAATCTCTCAGGAAGACATTGAATATATCACCAAGAGCTTTATACCTGTGCTGAAAAAGCTGATTGAGCAGACTTCGAGCGGCGAAAACAGTGTAGCGGCTGCAAATATAGAAAATGCCATAGACGTTTTAACACCCCTACTTTCGGTTGAGATGCTAACCGTATTACAGTTAGTAGGCTTTAACTTCAAGAAAGCGATAGGTGAACCTCTCACTCTTTTGCTGCAAAAGTTTATTACATCAAAAGCCCCCGCAGACCCGCAGAGCGAGCTTGAGCGCACCGAATTAGCACTGAAATACAATACTGAGGCCCTCAAAGTAGCTCAAGACAAGGAAGCGTCCGATAGGTTAGAGCAATTGAGGTCCAAGGGAATTTTATAGTTGCCTGCCGTCTTCTAAGACCTGCGCGACAAAGTAAGCTGATAGTTCACTTGCACCCGTAGTTCTCAAGAGCCGCGACCCATCGTTGTCCACGGCGCGGCATTACTGCGGATGTCAAGGCTTCCCCGATAGCCCGGATGTCTAATGAGTTCGGCACGAAGCAGCGGCTGAAATGTTGTGTGACTAGTTCCAGCGATTGGATCAATGACCGTGGTGGTCTGGTAGCTCAACTCCATAATAAGCAGCGCGGCGAGGTGGCTCTTTCGGGACGACTGTGATGCTAAAACACGAGTCGCAGCGCGGACCAATGTGTCGAACGATCTGGAGCCGAGATGGAAGCCCCCGATTGCCAGAGTGCCTGAGTGACGCTGATCTAGTTGGCCGCTCCCGCCCGAAGCGGCCTTCTTGAGTAGACGTGATATGAGCTTGTCGCCTTCATAACCCGTGATCGTCGTTTTACGAGGGCCTCTGAGCTCTGTCGGGGTCTTCACTTCTAGGTTGAGGCGTTCTGTAACGCTAGGCGTCAGCCACAGGTCCGGGATACGCTGATTGCTTTGGCGAAAAACGATGCCTACGCCGTTACCAGCATCTACCAGGTAGCTCGCGACCGCGAGTAACATGATCGTATGTTGGACCTCCGTCCCGTCGGCCAAGGTTTTCAGTAGATGTGGGTATGCCGGGTGATGGCGCCAGCGCGTAAACAGAGAGACGCACGTAGACAATTCACTCAAGAAATCCCCGTTAACGATTTGGCCGCCCTGGTCAAGGTCTGCGGCGGTTGCTGTTGCATTCTCTATCAGCTCAATCAAGCGATGGCGGCTCGCAGGTGGGGTTGGCGATGATCGTCCCCGCTCGTCGGCGGCCTTGAAGTGGGCGAAACGCTCACCAAGGAGCGCTGCCGCATCCGATGCTAGTGTTTGCAAAAAGTCAGCACTGAGTTTGGAGTGTCCCAAAGCGTAGTGGCCTGCTTCCGAAAGTTGCTCCAGTCCGGTCTCCTTCAGGTAACCGTTTAAGGCCTGGATGCCGACAAGCATCACGGGCTGATTGGTGGTGCTCACTTGGCTACTAAGCCTGTACCGTCCTGGCGGAAGCAACACGGGTCGCCCAGCGAGTGGCTCCCCTGCTTCACGTTGTGGCGTGGCAGATGTCGCCCCACACGTGTAGCAAATGACTAGCAGGTCAAGGATTTCGCGCTCGTGCATTCCCTGAAGTAACAGCGAGCCACACCGGTAGCAGTGCCAGTCGATTACCCCATTGCCAACTACAGCGGGTCCTGAGTCAGGACACAGCACACCATACTCATCGGAGGTTTCATCAATGGGAGCAAGCGAGCGTTTCACGGCCACCTTGACAATCTCCGGCTATATATTTCTTCGTCTTCTTCATTGCTAGTAAAAAGCACAAGCGGTGCCCTGGTAACCACTTGGTATCATGGTGTTCCGGTTATAGGTTTGTCATACGAGGGGCAGTTGCTTGTCGTTTTGCAACGCCTGTAGTGCCTGCTGGAAGAGGTAAGCCTTGCGTTGGGCTTCTTCCTTCTCTGCCTCGAATTCACGGCGGTGCCAGCGCGCTCGCAAGGCGTGTTTAGAAAACACACTGCGCTGCTGGCTATTTAATTGCGCCATGCGTTTCTGGCCGCCGCTCTTGCCGAGTTCAACGGCGTAAGGGTTCTTGGGGTGCTCTGGTTCTGATTGCATATGCCTCCTTCCCTGCTTGGGTTGGTTACTCTTCCATTGTATACCTACCGCTTCGTAGGGT
>WNGR01039649.1_pt1 | contig 12403 bp, 15 predicted proteins | sample 5407581 | NCBI WGS metagenome assembly WNGR01 (sample SAMN13153383, study PRJNA577476) | soil metagenome | isolation source: 80 cm soil or saprolite under Garry oak tree replicate 2 | place: USA:California | collected 2016-06-15
CGCCGTCATGGACGTGTTGTCTACGCACCAGGTGCCCCCAGCCCCCGCATCCGTGTACAGACTAAGCCTGGCGAAGCACGCGGTAGCCGGGGCTACCACGGACTGGCCGCTGAGCATGCACCACGTGGCTGCTCCCGCGGCTGAAACGATCGCCACCAGGCTGGAGGACAATGGCGTGCCGTCGCTCATCAGCCAGTTTACGGACAGGGCCATGCTGCCCGTAGCCCCGGCTAGCGCCCTCACGTAGGCGCGGGCCAGCACCTCCTGGCCGGCGGTCACCGGGCACACCTGGTTGTTCGCCAGCGTCGAGGCCCCCGCCCCAGTGTGCTTGGCCACCCAGGTGCTGCCCATCGAGTTGGCCGGGTCGCTGACGATCGTCCAGTTGGCCCCCTTGACCCACCCCTGGTCCCCGGCCTCGAAGTACGGGTTGGTGACGAACGACAGGGCGTTCTTGGTCGAGTTATCCGCCCCATCTGCCACCGACTTCGCCTTGGCGGACACGGCGGCGCTGCGCGCGCTCGCCATGCCGTCGAACGTCACCGACCACACACGGTAGTAGTACGTCGCCCCGTCGGTCCTACCGTCGTGGAAGCTGGCTGCCTTGGTGGACCCGATCTGGGTGTAGGTGACGTTATCAGTGCTCATCTCCACGTAGTACGTGGCGTCGGACGGCATGGTGTTGTCGACTGTCCACACCACTTGGATGCCGTCGGCCAGTGCCGTGGCCACCATGCCGGTAGGCGCCGCTGGTGTCGGGCGCATGTGCCCGTTCCACACGCGGGTCACCGTCACCCAGTCAGACACCGCCCCGCCCTGGGAGACGTTGCGCGCCTGTATGGTGTACCCGGTGTCGCGCTCCACCTCCGTGCTGTCCAAGGTGCACCTGGTTGCGCCCGCCAGCAGGCTCTTGTACCGCCACGCTCCGGGCGTGTCGGATGGCCTCCACCTGATCTCCGTGTACGCCAGCGGCGTCTTCATGTGTGCACTCGCTAACCGGCGCTGTACTGTACGTCCACAGGGATGGTCGACACATTGCCCGTGTCGATGACTATCTCAGGCTGCCCAGAACCACCGGGGCCCGGGAGCCCTGGTGCGGAGTAGTCTACCAGGATCTGCGGCGGGTCCGGGGGCTCCTCGTACTGCGTGCCGGTGATGTCGCTCTGGAACGAGCCGAACCCCGCCGGCCACTCGGTGGTGACCGGGGGCGGTCCGGCGTCGGCCGTGTAGACTACTGGGGCCTCATCCACGGCGTAGATCGTGGCCGACAGGTCCTGGCCGGGCACTATCCGGTTTACGATCAGGCTGACGGACTCCTGCCCCAGGACCCCGACCATGACCAGGTCTCCCTGCTCCACCTGGGCGGTGGTGACGACCGTGTCTACGTCGAGCAGGTACTCGTCCTGGATGGCGGCCCCGACCGCTGCAACTGATTGCAGCGCCGCCCCGGTAAGCTTGGTCGGGACGTAGCACACCCGGCGCAGGTGGCCGTTGAACGCGGCCCCCACTCCGTCAGACCCTATGGCCGTTGTGAACCGCAGCGGGAGCGTTACCGCCTGCGTCACCGGGGCACCTCCGTTGGACGCGTACGCGACCCCGGCCGAGTCGTAGCTGAGGGCGATGCGGAACGGGGTCCTGTCCGCGGCCGTCAACGCCCCAGCGTACCCGTAACCCACCCCGGCTGCCCACGACTCCACACTCCACGTGGACGTGCCTGCGCCGAACGTCTTGGCGATGACTAGCATCCTGTCGACGCCGCCCCCTAGGACGTTGTCGATCTGTAGCAGCCTGGCGTCACCAGTCCTGTTCCAGGTGTCTCCCTCGACTACGAACGTGCCCTGCGACGGGTCGAACCCGTAGTCAGACATGCTGTTGCTCGTGGTGAGCTTGTCGGCACCCCGAGTCACAGCGGCTGTGGTAGTAGCCGCGTAGCTGCTGGCGCCGCTGCCAAGTTCGTACTGAGCCCCCCACACGTACAGGCCGTAGCCTACCGTGCGTGGGAACGACGCCGTCTGGTTGTCGTCGTAGACGTACAGCACCGGGCCACCGGTGGTCGCCGTGGTCGCCACCACGGAGACCCACACCCGGTACCAGCCGTTGGGGTAGGGCACCACCCCGTAGCCCACTGCCGAACCGGATGCGGACACCACCTTCCCGGTGGAAAGGTCTACCACGATGCCGACATCACCGGGGAATGCGCCGCAGCCGCAGGCCACGAACGCCATCTTCCTCTCGCACTTCTTCAGGAAGAAGCTGGACGTGTACGTGGACCCTATGGTGGCCACCCCGGGGGCGTACTTATACGTACCGGACTGCTGCGTGCCTGCGGTCTCGGAGAACTTCTGGGCGTACGCCAGCCCGTCGGGGCACACCATGGTGCTGGCCGGGAAGGTGCACCCTGCCCAGGTCCACCCGAGCGTGAAGTCTTGGGACTGGAGCACCGAGTTGGTCCGAGCCCCCTCCATCAGCAGCCCGAGGGGCAGCCCGCCCGCGTCGTACTCGTACCTGGGGGCGTTGGCCGCCGCGGTCTTGAGCGAGCCGTCGGCCGCCAAGTAGGTTCCGGTGCTGGCCCTTGCGAAGGTGAGCGACGAGCGCTTGGCCAGGTTCCGTGACCGGACGTTCGTCAGGAGGGACGCCCCGGCCATCGAGCGCCAGCGCATGGACTGCTGCGACATGTCCGCTGGGACTAGGCGCTCGTCCAATTCTACCTGAGCGACGTTAGTCCTGTTGTCGACAGAAGCCGCCGCGGTGGGCACGTACTTACCCATCGACGAGGCCCGCTCCATCTGGGCGCCCCACACATAGACACCTGACGCGCCGTCACCCACGTAGGCTGGGTTTCCAGCTACGCGCATCGTGATGTACAGTGCTACCCCTCCGGTAAAGGCCGGAGTGGCGGAGAACGAGACCCGGTACCACCCGCCGCCGAGCGCCTGGATCGCCCGCCAGTCCCCCGCCGTCCCGGACACCGTCCCAGCCGCCAGGTCCGCGACTACTTCACCGTACGGGGAGGTCAGGTTGAACCTAACCTCGGTGCGGCCAGCCGCCTTCAGGTAGACGGAGAAGACGCGCTGCTCCCCAGACACCACGTTGAAGTTAGCCGATAGTTGGTGCGGGCCAACCGCTGTATTCTCGACGATCTTATCAGCGGTATTCGTCCCGTCGGGAGCCACAGCGGCGTTGGCGGTAACCGAGCAGGCCCCCTCCGGCCACGTACCCGCCACGTCCAACTGCTGAGAGTACAGCAGCATGTTCTCGCCGCCGGTCACCAGCCTCCTGGCCCTGCCGGAACCGGTGCCCCACCGCACCACGTCGTGGTTCACCTTCACCAGGTCGCCGCGGCGGCACACCAGGAACTCGGCGTCCGTCTCGAAGCTGTAGTCGTTCGGGCGCAGCCTGCCAACCGCCATGTGGTACCGGGCTATGCGCCACGCCTGGTCGGCGTCGGTGACCCCCTTCAGGTCGAGGGTCTCGAAGTCGGTGGCGTTGGCGATCGTGTAGCCGTCGTCGAACACCAACACCTGGTCCTGCTGGTAGTTCGCTCCCGGGTTCAGGAAGTTCACCCGCAGCCCGTGCACCTGGTCGACGAACGCCCTGGCGCCCTTGAAGTTGCGGCTGTTTCTCGGGGTGAAGTGCTGCACAGGGGTGGCCTGCTGCTGGTCAAGCACCACCCCGTACCGGTTGTCGACCATCGTTAGCGAGGCCCTGCCGGCAGCGCACGCCTCTCGCAGCGCCGCCCCGATGGTCGTCCTGGCGTCGACCACGGTGTCGTACTTGAAGCCCTTCGCGTCGCAGAACGAGCCCCACGCGATGATCGAGGCGTCGTCCACACGGCTGGTCGCCACCAGCCTCGGGTTGGCCGGGCACGACGTGAGCAGCCAGCGGAAGATCCACGCCGGGTTGCGCGTCACCTGAGTCACCCATGCAGCCCCGGTCCACACGGGGCACTGCTGCCTGGCCCGGCAGCTCAGCTGCCCAACCTGCCCGTTCAACTCCTGAGTGGCCTGGGCCTGGAGCGCGATCTTCGTGGTGTTCAACTTGCTGGCAGGGGTATTGCCGTTGACCGACCGGAGTACCAGGTAGTTGGCCGTGTTTGCTGCCGGGCCTGCCAGGCCGGAGGACGTCCTCATGAACGCCGCCTCCATCTTGGTCCCCTGGTACGCCGCGGCGAACGTAATCGTGTTCTGGTACACCGAGTAGTCTACGCCCAGTGTCAGTGTGGTGGACACCTCGTTCCCGTCAACGTCAACACCGGTGACGTTCGCCACCGCTACCACGCTGGACACGGAGTTCGGGTCGTCGGTGAACGTGACCTTATAGGGGCTCCCGGGGACGATGCCACCCCAAGTGTCGACGGCTGGGTTGAACGTGCTGCTGACGTAGGTGACCAGCACCTCGTACTGGTTCGAGGCCACCGCCCACTCGACTCCGACGGTGAACGGCTGCCTGTCCGAACTGCCGATCGTGACCTCGCCGGTGGCGTCGTTCGTGACGGACCCGCGCCCGGTGACGGAGGCGCTGGCTGCCGTGACTGGGATCCACGGGCGTAGTGCGCGACAGCTGCTCGCCGTTCGCCGCGAATACGTGGTTGACCTGGTCCTCGTTGACGTCCGTCTGGTACAGGCCGGGGATCAGCGTACCTACTTCGTAGGCTACCGAGTCGAACGTAGCGATGTCAGTCCCACCCAGCCGGATCTGGTCGATCAGGGGGGCGCCGTAGCCGACGTCGTACAGGAAGTACGCCGTCTGATGCTCCCCGGTCATGTGCGAGAACGGCTGCGCTGCGAGCTTAGGGAACATCCTGACTTCACCCAGCACCAGCGGCACGGCACCGTACGGCGTAACTGTGTTGCCGGAGCCGGTGATCGTGTTCAGGCGCCCCGTCTGCTCCCCCGGACCGGCACTAGCCGGGGCGGAAGGCATGATCAGCGCCCTGATGGCCAGGGCCCCCAGCATCCCGATGCCGGCGGACAAGAGCGAGGCGCTCATGCTGCCGGCTACGAAGAAGCCGCTGGTGGCGAACCAGCCTGCCGCAGCTCCGTACGAGAGCACGGTGACGGCGATAAGGGCGATGATTCCGATCGCCATCTTGGTGTCGTTGCCGCCCTGCGGGATCACCGCCACCTCGACGGTGGTGCCGGCCCTAGGCTTCACGTAGCGCCAGAACTTGCGCTCTACCGACACCCCGTTGATCCGCACCGAAACGTAGTCGCCGCGGACGCCGTCCAGCATCTCCTCGATGCTGGTCCCCTCCCTCGTGTACGCCAGGAACCTCTCTGCCCTCAGTACGTGGGGCTTGCCCACCCACGTCACCAGCTCGCTGCAATCAGTTGCAACGTGCTCGGTGACGATACACGCCTTCGAGGCGGGGCTTCCAGAGGGGTCGCTCATAGCTCTCAACGCAGCTCCCTACTCCCCTGCGAGTGTGCAGCATGAACCCGGGAGAGACTACGACGCCGCAGTGCATCGGCTTGCCGTACACGTTGAGGACTACGACGTCCCCCTCCCTTGCGTCACTCACTCTACACCAACCGGCCTTCCCGGTCTCGATCGCCTTCGGTATACCCTCCGCGTCCGTCGGGTGCTCGTACTCCTCGCCGAAGTCTGGGGCCTCGATGCCGTACTCGCGCAGCAGCACCCACCGCACCAGGCCCCAGCAGTCGAACTCGTCGGGCCCGCGCCCGTGGCTGGCGAAGTCCGAGCCGACGTACTTGCCGACCCAGGCTGGGATCACTTGAACAGCCCCGGCGAGTTGATCGGAGTGTAGATGTCCGCCGGTATGGCCACGTTCAGCAGGTCGTCCTCCAGGCCGAGGGTACCTATGACTTGCATGGCGTCGTACGTGACGCCGGTCAGGGACAGGTTGAACGGCCCAGCCTCCAGCGTGTTCGGGCTGCTGGCCAAGCACACGTCGAGGGCCACCTGCGGCCTCGGGGCTGGCAGGAGCCTGATCGCGTCGGTGATGGACCTGTCGATGTTCTCGATGCTCAGCTCCACCGTGGGGAAGCTGTCCGCGCTCTCCTCCGGGAGCGTGATGCTGAACAGCGCCGGGTGGTACGTGCCGTCGTTCCTCTCGATCGGCTGGTTGTTGTAGACGAAGCGCAGCGGCTGCGCTAACGACGGGTGCGTGATGGTGACGCACGTCAGGAAGACCTGGGCGGTCTCCTGCGAGTACAGCGCCCTGAACGCCGCTGCCGAGAGTACGCGAGGCATGGGTCAGACCAAGTCCAGGACGATGGCCGTCAGCCACCACCCCTGCCCGGTAAGGGCGTCCCCGGCCACGTACTTCTCCGAGGGCCGCTTGTTGAACCGGTACGAGCCCGTCACACCGGTGCGCAGGTCGGTGAAGTCGAACTGCCCCACCTGCTGGATCGTGTTCCAGTACCAGTTCCAGAACGTGACCCGCTGCGCCGGCATCAGCTTCAGGGCGAACGTCAGCTTGTCGTTTACCCCGGTGAACCGCAGCCGCAGCTTCCCGGGCCCCGTGTCCATCGGGGAGCGCACGAAGCCGTCGTACGGCTCGTAGGCGGGGTCGTCCTCCGACAGCGGGCTCGGGAGCCCAGCGGGCCACGCGTTGTTCGCCACCTAGCGCCCCCTCCTGGAGACCCCGTACGTGCTCTCCATGGTCTTGGCCAGGATTCCGCCCTCGCGCATGTCCTTGGCCACCTTCCCGATCAGCACCTGCACCAGCTCTCGCCCGTCGGGGGTAGTCCCGGTCTTCGTCTCTGCCGGCTGGCCCGTCGAGTTCATCACCTGGACCACGGTGCCACCGCCACCTGGGCCGGCAGCCGGAGCCGAGCCGACGTAGCCGCCGGCCGCGTAGCCGACGCGCCGCCCGAAGCCCAGCCTCCCGGAGTTCATGGAGTGGAGCGTTCGACACCCTGGCGTTTACCGAGTCCGACGTGCCGCTCCCGGGGCCGCGCACCAGTCCTCCGGTGGCTGCCGGCATCCCGCCGCCCGGGACCACCACCGGCAGGTCGCCAGCCCCTGCGGGCAGGTCCACGGAGCCGCTGCCGCCCAGCATCTTCCACAGGCCGCCCAGCGCGCCGAGCAACTGCGATGCCGCCAGCTTAGCGGCCATCCCCTCGATGACGTGGACGAACACCATCCCCATGTTCTTGAAGCTGTCCCCGAGGTTGTTCGTGACGTCGAACAACTGTGTCAGGCCGCTCTCCAGGCCGGACGCTGCCGACTCCTTCGCCGTCTCTCCCCAGGTCTTGAGGCTGTACTTCGACCCTTCGGTGGCCGCCTGCATGCGGTCGAACGCGGCCGTGTACTGGTCCAGGGCCCTGGCGTACTGGGGCGTGCCCTGCTCCAGGCCAGCGTCCTTGGCCAGCTTGTCGAAGTCCTCCATCGCCTGCGTGCGCTTCCTGGCCGCGTCGGTCGGGCTGGAAGCGTCGTAGTTCATGGAGCGGACCTTGGCGCCCAGCGCCTCACCCCCCACCCTGTACTTCTCTTCCTGCTGGGCCTCGGAGAACGCCTTCGTCTCCATGCGGGCGGCGTTGTAGACCTCCCGCAGCCTGTCGAGGGCGACGATCTTGTCCTCGTACGCCATCTTGCCCGTGGCGATGACGTTGGCCTCGGCGTAGAACGCGCTCTCCAGCGTGCGCAGCTCGGCGTTGAGCGTGGCCAGCGGGTCCCCGACGTCCACCACCTTCTGCTTCAGCTCCGTCAGCCTCTCGGCGTCCTTCAGGATGACGTCGTTGGCGGCGTACTTGGCCTTGGCGGCTGCGGCGGCCTCCACCGCCTTCACCTCCTGGTCGTACAGGGACTTCAGCATCCCTAAGGAGGTCTGGAGTTCGGACTCCACCTTCAGCTTGTCCTTCGCGGACCGCACGGACTCGTCGTACGCGGTCTTCAGCGAGGACAAGGCCCTCGCTGACGCCATGTCCTCGGGGGTCAGATTCTGAGACTCGATGCGCAGGTCGGCCACGTGCTTGCGCATGCGGTCCACGGCTGCGCCCGCCTCTTCGAGACCCGCCACCTCGGACTGCGACGTCTGGACGTTGATCAACTTCGACAGCAGGGACTTCTCGGCCGGGAGGTTCATCCCGGCCTTCTTCATCTGCTCGTCGAACTCCTTCAGCGCCTCCTGGGCTTCCTTTAGCTTGGCCCGCCTCTCCTTGTCCGCGTCCGAATACTCGGCCCGCCCCTCACCCGTCACCATGGGCCGGGCTCCCTCAGCCGCCTTCTGCGCTGCCGCCAGCTCCTCGGTCAGCTTGACCCGGCGATCCATGAGGGAGTTGACCGCCTCCAGCTTGCCCTTGGTATCGGCTTCGGACCGCTTGCCTCCCAGCGCGTCGTTGACCTTCTGGATGTCGTCTGCCAGTGCGCCCAGGCGCTTCCCGGACTCGTTGGCGAACGCCAGAGCCTCCTTCTTGGCCTCCTGGAAGTGCTCGACCAGGAGCTTCACGCCCTCGACGGCCAGGCCGAACAGGTTACCGGCCATGAAGCCGCCCAGCATGCCCCCCAGCATCTTGCCCACTTCGTTGCCCTTGCCGAGCAGGCTGTTCAACTCTTCCGTGAAGAACCGCGCGCCGCGGGCAGCCTGCATGTGCTCTACCCGGTGCTCGCGCAGCTTCTCGGAGGCCTCCCCAAGGAACCGTAGTTGCAACTGGTTGCAACTACATCCTACCCCGGACTGAGGTGGCGGTCGAGGAACCGCTTGAAGTCTTCCTCAGCCGCGCCGAACGCCACCCGCATCTCTACCATCCTGGCGTAAACCTCGTCCCTCTCCTGCTGCCTGATGGCCGCCTCGAACAGCCGCACCTGCCTGATCGTGTACTCCGCTATCGCCCCCAGGCTGTGCCCGTGCGCTACTAAACTCTGGATGGCCCTGCTCCACCCATGACGAACCGCTTGAACGCCGCCATGGCGCTCCGCTGCGTCTGGTCGAACACTCTCGGCAGGGTCCAGACGAAAAAATCGAAGTTGGAGACGAACACCTTCGTGGCCACCCGCGCGAACTCGTCGGGTAGCATCTCGTCCAGGATCTTCGTCGTGCAGTCGGCCGCCACCGCTAGGGCCCGCGTGAAGCCGTCGGGGTCGACGTTGTAAATCTGGGTCAGCTGCACCTCGTTGCCGTACTTCTCGATGTCGGCGACGATGCGCGGTATCAAGTCCTTGGCCAGTGGCATGAACAGCTTCACCTGCCGCATCCTCATCGGCCCCACGTGCACTGGGCCTGCGCTGGTCTCCAGCGTCTCGGGTTCGGGTCCGAGGATCTCCAGGCCTTCCTCAGGAGTGAGCCCCCCGGCCGTCTCGGCACCGGAGGGCTCCTGCCCGATAAGCCTGGCGTGTTCCTCGGCAGAGATTCTCTCCGCCACGTCACGCCTCCTCGCTCTAGATCTGGATGAGTCTGCCGAACCCGCCGAGGTCCGTGTCGGCGAACCGCGTCGAGTCGTACATGCAGTTACCGTTGCACGGCCAGGAGGCGACTGCGTCGTTGATCATCTCCCAGTTCTCCGCCGGGTCGACGATCATGCGGTACAGTTCCACCAGCACGTTCGACTGGTCCACCACGTTCAGGCCCTCGAAGCGGAGGTACCGCTCCTTGACCACGTCAGACAGCAGCTTGACCGGCGAGTGAGTCGCGTACGTGTAGTCGATCTTGAAAGGCTGGACGTACGCCGCCAGGTTCAAGATCTGCATCGAGCCGTGCTTCGCCGACGTCATCTGGTAGTGCGTACCCAGCGTCAGCGTCGCGGAGGCGTTGTCCTTGACCACCACGGACGAGATGTTCGGGAACTTCGTCCGGATGTAGTCGTTCACCGCGAGGGTCGTGACGACCAGCGACTCGGCGGTGACCGCGGCCCCTGTCTTGGTAGAGTCGATGCCGTACAGGGCCATCGCGATGTTCTTCGCAGAGAACTCCTCGATCGAGAAGTGAGCGTCCACCTCCTTGGACTTCTGGATGTGGGCGTCGATGATCCGGTTCCCGGACTGCGACTCCTTGTGGTCCTCGCCCTCCGTTTTGATCGTGATCTTGAAGTCGGGGACGTTGCCGAGGAAGCGGAAGCCGCCCGGGTTACCGCTCGCGTCGCGGTCCGCGACGTACACCTTGCCCTGGCCGTTGAAGTACGCCATCGGCTACGCCCCCTTTCCAGCGTCGTCGGGGAGGGGCTCGGCCGTGCCGGGGGCGGCACTCGCCAGCCACTCGACCTGGTCGTCCCACAGCTCGATGACGTCGCCCGGCTTGTACTCCACGCCCTCGTGGGTGTGGTGCTTGAGCAGTTTTACCTGCACCTTCTTCGTCGAGACTCCCGTCGCCATCCTGGTCACCCCTCCCTGGCTACGAGACGTAGTAGCCGACGTCGATGTTCTTGCCCGTGGTGACGGCGCTCGGGAACTGGATGTTCCCCGCCGAGGTCACCGCCGGAAGCTCCTGGCCGGCGTTCACGCCGCCAGCCAGGGCCGCGCTGAGGCCGGCGGTGGCGGCGATCGGGACGTTGGCGCCCGTGCCGCCGGTCTTCACGCCGACGACGTCGTCCGCCCCGGCGAGGGCGGTGACGGCGGCCTCGATCTGGGTAACGGTCGAGACGCCTGCGTTGAACGTGATGTTCACGGTCCGGTTCGCCTGGTCCACCTGGATGGACAGGGCGGCACCGGAGATCAGCCGCACCTTCCAGAGGTTGCCGGCCTCCCCGATGTTGGTCGCCTCCAGGACGGTGTTCATCTTGCCGTCGCCCACGTTGGCCATGGCGACGTTGGCCTTGGCCCCGGTCGTGTCCTGGTGCTTCGAGTCGGTCTCGTTGTAAGCCACGAGGGGGACGTCCGACACCTTGATGCCGGCGACGGCGATGTTCGTGGCCGCCGCAGCTCCGGCGACGCGGATGATCTTCAGCTTCGGTCGGATGAGGGTGATGAAGTCCACTGCCCATCCCGGGACGTTCGGCAGGCCCATGTACTGCTCCTTTCGAGGATCCTTCGTACGGGGCTACCGCCCCACAGGTCGACACCACTCTACAGCAGCGACACCGTCAGAGTCCAGCGCTGCGCGAACACGACCAGCCCCTTGGCCTCCAGCGCCGGAGTCTCCGAGACGAACTCCCACTTGTGCCCCCCTGGGCCGGGCGAGTCCAGGATCAGGTCGCGTATCGTCTTCAGCATGGCCATGCAGTCCTTCTTGCGCTGGTCGCCAGCCATGGCCCCGATGCCCACCCCGTCACCGCCGCGGTAGAACACGAGCACGGCCATGCCGCACCCGCATACCAGCCCGCGCTGGTCGGACTTCCTGCGTAGCCCCTCGTACACCACCGCCGCCGCCGGGGTCGTGACGCCCTTCGCCCGGTTCATCAACTCCTCCTCGGACAGGACGTGCCAGGACTGCGTCTCCAGCCCTGCAACTGATTGCAGCGTGGCAAGCACGGAGTCGACAACGCTCTGCACCGGGTCTGTCGCGGACATCACTACCCTCCGAGTGCGTCGGTGACTCGCTTGTAGATCAGCTTGGTCATCACGGCCACGTCCTCGTCGTTCAGCCCGAGGAACACCCGCTGCTCCATGCCGTCCAGCCCCAGCTGGTGCTTGACGCCGTACGGCACGTCCGACCCGATGGACCTAGTCCCAGGCCCCTCCGTGAACAGCTGGAGGCTGTGGTAGAGCGTGCCGCTGGCGAACAGCGTGCCACCACCCTGCCCGCGCTTCTTCCTGAGGATCGACGCCAGCGACGGCTTCCACTTCGTGCCGTCCGGTGCCGTCTCCTGTAGGAACCGCGTCTTGATCCTGTTCAGCAGTACGGCCGCGCCCTCGTCCAGCACGTCGTCGGGGTTGAGCGCGCCAGCCAGGGCCAGGAGGACCTCCTCCAGCTCCCCGTCCCCGGTGATCTCCGCCTGTAGCATCAGTACATCGGCGTGACGCAGTGGTTGGAACTGCGCCCGAGCTGCTGGAGGACGATGCCGGCGTGCTCCCCCGCTACCTTGTAGGCGTTGCTGACGCTGACCTTGTCGCCGCCCACGCTGCACATGTCGATCACCACGGCGACGAAGGTGAGGATCGCCTCGCGCACCGCCGGTGGGGACGCGCCCGCCTCGTCCGTGTCGTCATACCCGGAGACGTACGCCACCTGGACGTAGACGTCGTCGAGGTCCGCGGCCGGCACGTAGACGAATCCGTGGTCCAGGTCGAACTTGCACCCGTCCACCGCCGCGGTGAAGTCCCCGTCCAGGCTGTCGTCGTACGTGACGGTCGGTGCCGCGCGCAGCAGCCCGTTCTTCAGGCGCAGCTTGAAGTAGTCCTTCGGCTGGATGTTCTGCACGGACGCGTCCAGGCGGAACGTCTCCGTGCTAGCAGCCTTGTCCAGGTGCGTGGCGATCTCGATCTCCACCCTGAGGTGGGCAGCCGTTAGTGCTGACGCGATGGAGGTGGCGGCTGCGGGGGTGGGCCCCAGAGCCATGCGCGCCTCTAC
>WNGR01008383.1_pt1 | contig 12402 bp, 15 predicted proteins | sample 5407581 | NCBI WGS metagenome assembly WNGR01 (sample SAMN13153383, study PRJNA577476) | soil metagenome | isolation source: 80 cm soil or saprolite under Garry oak tree replicate 2 | place: USA:California | collected 2016-06-15
AGGCGGTAAGCGCGAGCTGCTCGGGGAGCGAGGCACCGTCGAGAAATGAAAACGCCGAGTGGCAGTGAAGCTCGATGTACATAGAATGCGGAATGCGGAATGCCGAATTCGGAATGCGGAATTTCAGTGAGGGGTCGTTCCGCTCTCCGCATCCCACATTCATGCTGGCATTTGCGCGAACCACTCCCCGGGCATTAGGTCCTCGAACAGCACCACACGTCCTCCGCCTTCCAATACTACCTCGACATAGCGGCGCACGATCGGCTGACGCCACCACTCGTCGTCCATGCGCCAATTCTCACCGAAAGACTCGACACACTTCTCGTTTCCCGCTTCCCGCTTCACAACCCTTGGTCTTCGTTGCTCGTCCAGCTCTACCTGTACCCGTTGGGGTGCATTGAGGGCACGAAGTCTGTCAGCTCCATTCCGCATTCCGCACTCCGCATTCCGCACTAGGGTTCAAAGTCGATCAACGCGTACCGCCGCTCGGGGAGGCGGGACCAGGGTTGCACCTCGATGATGTGATACAGCATCGGCCGTCGGATCCGGAGTGCGATCTCCCGGGCGGCGCTCTGGAGCGCGCGCCGCCGCCCGGCGCGCGCCGCGGCGCCCGCATCACGCGTGAACAGCTGGAGCTCCGCGGTGCCCGGAGTGAAGGCGGTGAACTCGACGACGAGCCGCTCTACCGCTCCGGCGGGCGGCGACCGCTCGAGCTGCGTTTTGAGCGGCGCCGCGATGCGCTCCCGCGTCGCGGACGGGTCCTTGAGGGTCGCTGCCGCGAGCCAGGAGGCCCCGTGCTCGAGCTCGGCGTGTACGCGCACCACCTGCACGCGCCACCCGCTGCGGCGCGGATCCCCGAGCGCACGGTCGACGAGCTTGTCCAGTGCGTGCGCGAGCAGGTCCCGCTCGCCGACCGGAGTGAAAAACGTGAGGGCGGCCACGATCGGCTCGGGCACGATTCGTCCCACCACGGGCTCCGCCACGAGCCCCGCGGCCAGTCGCCACAGCTGCCGGCCGGCGCCGCCGAACTGCGACACGACGGCTTCCTCCGGCAGCGCGACGAGCGCGCCCAGCGTCTTGACGCCGAGCTGCAGCAACCGACGATGCGTGTCGGGGTCGAGCGGGAGAACTGCGAGTGGCTGGTAGGCGAGGAACGTCGCCTCCCCTCCCACGGGCACGATGACCGCTTCTCCCGGTTTGGCGCGCGTCGCGGCCACCCAGGAAACGAACTTTCCGTTGCCCCAGCCCACACGAAACGCGGAACGCGGAGCGCGGAACGCGGAACAGGGGCTGGGAGATCGCTCGCATGTTCCGCGTTCCCACTTCCGCGTTCCGCGTTTGATCGCCTCCACGATCCCCTCCGGGCCCCCATACAACCCCTCGAGCCCATCCGTCCCCACGTACGCCCGCCCCAGCTCCACCGGCTCGACCACCGGGCTCACCGTGACGAGCGCCGTGACGATCTGAGAGAACTGCTCGTCGTAATGCACCGGGTCGGGCTCGCACAGCTTGAGCGAAGGACAGAGCCCGATCGCCTGGCTCACGGTCATCCCCGGCTTCACGCCCGCGCGCCGGGCGAGCGGCGCAACCTGCCATACCCGGCGGCTGTCGTCGGGTGAAAGCAGGGCAACGGGGAGCGACGCGAGCTCGGGCCGCCGCGCCGTCTCGCAGCGCAGCGCGAACAACGGGATCCAGCAGCAGGCGGCCGTATCGCTCGTCAGATGAGACTTCAGGGTCATTGCCAGATGACAATGGGACCCGAATATATCCCGAAGATTGAGCAAGTCGCAAGGTCGATTACTTCGAAGGTAAGCTATTGGTATATTTAGACTTCTAATGCCCAAACGCAATCAGCCGAATCTCTTTGACGACGTCGGCGCGCTGCCGCCGCCGTCCCCCGACCTGGTCGCGCTCGGAGCACGCGTCCCGCCCAACGTCCGATTCGGCACGTCCACCTGGACCTATGACGGGTGGACGGGAGACGTCTACCATCGGCCTTATCGCAGCGCCCAGCCGGCTCGCCGGCTCGAGGAGTACGTGCGCTATCCCTTGTTCCGCACGGTGGGGATCGACAGCGCGTTCTATGAGCCGCCGTCAGAAGAGGTCCTCGTCGCGTACGCGCGAGCGCTGCCTCCCGGCTTTCCGTGCGTGAGCAAAGTGTGGGATCGGATCACGGCGCGGCGCTTCACGCAGGACCCGCGCTGGGGCAACCTCGCCGGACAGAGGAATCCGGACTTCCTGAACGCCGACCTCTTCAAGGACGCGGTACTCGGGCCGTACGCCCGCGCGTTCTCGGACCACGCCGGCTCGTTTGTGTTCGAGTTTCAGGCGATGCGAGGGCATGATCTCCCCGAGCCGGCCCAATGGGCGGACGAGCTCGACACCTTCCTGCGGCGACTGCCTCGCGACTTCCGCTACGCAGTGGAGCTGCGGAACCGGGAGCTCTTGACCGACGCCCACGGTGCGGTGCTGGCGCGCCATGGGGTGGCACACGTGTTCAATTCGTGGAACGAGATGCCGCCGATCGGCGAGCAGCTCGAGCTGCCGTGGACGTTCCCGGCAGGGTTCACCCTGACGCGCGCGCTGCTCCGGCCCGGGCGCGCCTATGCCGACGCGGTGAAGTTGTTCGAGCCCTACGACCGGATCCGCGACCCTCAACCCGAAGTGCGACAAGATCTTTTGCGCCTCGTCGCCGAGGTGATCCGGCGCCATATGGAAGCGCTGATCCTCGTGAACAACCGGCTCGAAGGCAACGCGCCGGGGACCATCCGGGCGATCGTGGAGATGATGGAAGCGGGGGGATAGCGGCGATGCGCTTGCGGCCTTTGCCGACTCGGGCTAGGCTATTCCCGTGTAACACCCGTAGTACCGCACAAAGTGCACAGCTCGTATGAGACCTAGCAGCCGGGGTGTTCCCACGCTGCCGGTTCCTCTGTTGCGTGACGCCGTCGGGCGGGAAACGGCCCGGCTGTCATTGCGACGCGCAGCCGCCGAGGTCTCCATCAGTCCGAACGGGCTGCGGAACTTCCTGAACGGCTCGGCTCCCCGCAGCGCCACGCGCGTGAAGCTCGAGCGCTGGCTCGCCGGGCGCCAGCGAGTCAGCCGCCCGCCCAACGTCGGTCAGCTCGTGCGCCTGCTGAACGAGCTGGCGGGGGACCTCTCCACCCAGCAGACGGCGGCGCTCGCAGGCGACATCGCGGGGCTGCTCGCCAATGCGTACGAAGCGCGCCGGCTGTCCCCACCCCGCTGGGTCCAGGACCTGCTCCGTCACTACCGCGTGCGCCGGGGCAAAGCGGCCAGCGAAGTCGCTTAAAAAGCAGTTTGGCTGGGGTCTTGCGACCCGGTGCCCCCGCGATACATCTTCTATGTGAAGTTTGTGCAGTTCCTCTTCGAAGCGGTGCTGACGTGGCGACCAAGCGTGGCAAGCGGGTCCCGTCTCCCAAGGCCGCCGAAATCGTGCGTCTGGTCGAGGCGCTGACCGCCGGGGTTGGCGCGCACGACGGCGTCGTGCTGGGGCGGGGCATCGCGGGGTTGCTACGAGACGCGTACCGCGCGAAGCAAGAAAAAGTCCCGGGCTGGGTCCGGGAGCTGATCGCGTATTACGGGGGGAAGCGGGCGCCCTAGGGGGCCCGCCCGTACCCCGCCCTCGGGCGTCACGTGAACGTCGACTCGGCCGTTCCGACCCTCCCGGTGCCGTTGCTGCGAGACGGGCTCGCGCGGGAGTCGGCGCGCTTTTCTCTGCGGCGCGTCGCCCGCGAGGTGGGGATGAGCCCCAACGGGTTGCGCGGTTTCCTGCACGGAGCGATTCCCCGCAGCGTCACGCGAATCAGGTTGGAGCGCTGGCTCGCCGTCCAGGGCAAAGTCACGCGACCGCCGAACGTGGGTCAGTTCGTCCGCCTGCTGAACGAGTTGTCGGTCGACCTCTCCCCTGAGCACACGCTCGGCCTGGGACGGGCGCTCGCGGGGCTGCTCGTCGAATCGTACGAGGCGCGGCGCCTTTCCCCACCCCGCTGGGTACAGGACTTGGTGCGCCATTACCGGCCCCGGGGCAAAGCCGCCAGCGAAGTCGCCTGACCCTTCATAATCCGAGCTCTCGCTGAACCGGTGCGAGCCGTCGCCCGTAGCGATCCGCCATGCCCTCGTTCGCCGGGAATCCGAATCGTGCCTGCAGCCGCTTGATGCGCGCAGCCAGCGCGCGCGCGTAGTCGCGCGGCACCCCGCTCCGGCCCTCGTAGGCGCGCCGGTAGCGAGCGACGAGGTGGGGGAAGTGCGCTTCGAGCATCGGGAGGAATCGGTTCCGCACCGCGCCGTACAGGCGCAGCGGACCGGCATGCACGAACCTGGCGCCGGCCTCCCGGGCCGCCTGGAAGAGCGCTTCCAGATGGGGTACGTCATCCGTGATCCCCGGAAGGACCGGCGCCACGATCAACCCGACACGGACACCGGCGTCGGCCAGTCGCCTGAGCGCGCGGAGCCGCACCGCCGGCATCGGCGAGCGCGCCTCGACCTGCCTGATCAGCGCCACGTCCACGGTGGTGAGAGAGATGTGGACTTCGAGATCGCTGCGCTCCTGCAGACGCCGCAGCACATCGGTGTCGCGAGCGATCAGCGGACTCTTCGTGATGATGCCGATGTTCAAGTCTTCGCAGCGCGCCAGCCGCTCGAGCACCCCGCGCGTGAGCCGGAAGCGCCGCTCGGCCGGCTGGTACGGATCGGTGGCCGTTCCGATGACAATCGGCGTGGACGGGCGGCCAGGCGGACCGCCCGACCGAAAGTACTTCTTCAGATCGCGCTCGAGCGCGCTGAGGAGTGTTTCCTTCACGAACACGCGCTGCTCGAACGCCTCCCACCCGTGCGGTCCGCGGAACTCGATAAACTCCTCGTCGGAGAGCTTTCCCGCGTCGTGGGCGCGCTCGACGGTGTAGCGGTGTGCGTAGCGCGCGTAGCAATACGTGCAGCCGAACTCGCATCCGATGTAGGGATTGAGTGACCAGAAATCGACGCCGGTCTGCTGCGGCGAGTTGAGGACGGATTTGGGCTCGAGCGACACGAACTTGGTACCGCGGAGCCGCTCGTCGAGAATGGGGAGGGCGGTCGGACGGTATGGCGGCACGGCGCTAAGCAGCTGCAGCTGCTGGGACCGCTTCGCTGAGTCTGTCTTCCCTTCGCCTACGGCCATACCGCCTGACCGCCCTCCCGCCCGATTCACCCGCACCTCGCCCATCCGCACTGTACGCACACCAGGCATCCCGATTGGCGGACCAGCCCGCCACCGCAGTCCGGGCAGGACGAGGGCTGGGACGTCGGGGGCGCGGCTGAAGGGTGGGGCGTCGACACGATTATTGGCTTCGGTATTTATTCGGGTACGAAGCCAATATGCTACCGGTCCCGAGGACCGGCAAGTGTGCGGGTGCTGGTTCGGTGACTAGACGGTGGCGTTACGTCCCCGGACCATGGCGCGCCAGCCGAAGTACACCGGCACACCAATCAGCACGAGGCCGAGCCCGAGGAAGCTGTAAGTACGCGTGGCGTCCTGTACCAGCAGGTCGACGGCGATGACCGCGGTCGCGATCACGTACAACGCCGGCAGCCAGGGATAGCCCGGGGCGCGTACCGGTCGGTCCGCCGCCGGACGCTTGGCGCGCAGGGCAAACAACCCCACGGCGGTCAGCCCGTAAAAGACCAATGCCGCGAAGATCACGAAGTTCAGAAGCTGCGTGTACGTCCCCGAAAGGCACAGGAGACTCGTCCATACCGCTTGGACGACGAGGGCGACCGCCGGGGTCTTGTATTCCGGATGCAGCACGCCGGCCGATTTGAAGAACAGGTCGTCCCGCGCCATGGCGTAATACACGCGTGCTCCGGACAGGATGAGGCCGTTGTTGCAGCCGAACGTCGAGATCATGATCGCCGCGGCCATCAGTTTCAAGCCGGGCTCTCCCAGGATGGCCTGGAGCGCCGCGGTGCCGACGCGGTCCTGCGGCGCGCCGGCGATCGCGGCCGCGGGCAGCACGTTCAGGTAGGCGACGTTCGCGAGCACATAAAGGACCGTCACGATCAACACGCCCACCCCCATGGCCACCGGGAGGTCGCGCTGGGCGTTCTTGAGCTCGCTGCCGGCGAATCCGACGTTGTTCCACGCGTCCATCGAGAACAGTGAGCCGACCATTGCGGCGCCGATCGTCCCCAGACCGACGGCCGCGCCGCCTGTGGCCCAGAAGCCGCCGCCGAAGTTGGCGGCCAATGCCTCGGCATTGCGGCCGATGGTCACGCCCAAGAGGATCAGCAACGCGAGCGCGCCGGTCTTGATCGCGGTGAGGGACGTCTGGATGAGGGCCGCCGTGCGCACGCCGCGGACGTTGATCCACGTGAGCAGCGCGACAGACAGGACCGCGAGTATGCGCTGCGGCGAAAGGCCGACCGCGATGTCGCCGATCGGCTTCGGGAAGTGCATGGTGAATCCGAGGAACACGTCGGGCGAGAGGCCGGGCCAGAAGACGCTCGTGAACCGCGCGAACGCGACCGCCACCGCCGCGATCGTGCCGGTCTGAATGACCACGAACAGCGTCCAGCCGTACAGGTAGCCGAACAGCGGCGAGATGCCCTCGCGCAGGTACACGTACTGTCCCCCCGCGCGGGGGAACATCGCGGCCAGCTCGCCGTACGTGAGCGCGCCCATGAGGGTGACGATGCCCGACACCGCCCAGACGACGAGCAGCAGGCCCGGAGCATGGACTTCACGGAGCATCTCCGCCGAGACGATGAAGATCCCCGACCCGATCATCGACCCGACCACCAGGGCCGTGGCATCGAGCCGGGAGATCGCCTTGACGAAATCGGTCTGTGGCTGCTGGGTAGTGGCCATTGGCGAGGTAACCTAGTGGCTCCGGGGTGGGGCCGCTATGTTCCCGGCCGCCGTAACGACTCTCTCACGCGAGGACCACCGTGCGCCTCTTGCCCCGGGAAGAAGAATTCTTCGACCTGTTCGTTGCGGTCGCCACGCGCAACACGGTCGCGGCCGAGCATCTCCGCGGGCTGTTCGACGCGCCCCCCGAGCGCCGCATCGCGCAGGTCGAAGCGATCAAGCGCCTGGAGCACGAGGCCGACCAGGTCACGCACGAGGTGGTGAACCGGCTCGATCGCACGTTCATCACGCCGCTCGATCGCGAGGACATCCTCGCGCTCGCGTCCGATCTGGACGACGTGATGGATGCGATCGACGGTACCGCCCGCCGCTCCCAGATTTTCCACCTCGGTCTCGCACCACAGGGCGTGAAGCTGCTCACCGAGGTGATCCAGCGGATGGTGGGCGTGCTCGCCGAAGCGGTCGGCCGCCTCAAGAAGGGCGACGACGTGATGAAGTACTGCATCGAGGCGAAAAAACTCGAGGAAGAGGGTGACGCGATCTACCAGGAGGCCCTCGGCCATCTGTTCGAGACCGAGCGCGACGCCCTCGAGATCATCAAGTGGAAGGAGATCTACGATAACCTCGAAATGACGCTCGACCAGGGCGAAGACGTCGCCAACGTGCTCGAGTCCATCACGCTCAAGCACGCCTGATGACGGCCACCGTCTGGTTCGTCCTCGCCATCGTGCTGGTGGCGCTCACGTTCGACTTCATCAACGGATTCCACGACAGCGCCAACTCGATCGCGACCGTCGTCTCCACGCGCGTGCTCAGCCCCGGAATGGCCGTGATCTGGGCGGCCTTCTTCAACTTCGTGGCCGCGTTCGGCCTGGGGACGGCGGTGGCGAAGACCATCGGTAACGGCCTGATCGACCTCTCGGTGGTCGAGCCGACCGTGATCCTCGGCGGTCTGATCGGGGCGATCGTGTGGGACCTGATCACGTGGTGGGGCGGGCTGCCGACATCGTCGTCCCACGCGCTGATCGGCGGTTATGCCGGTGCCGCGGTCGCCAAGGCGGGATTCACCGCCATCATCGCCCAGGGATGGGTCAAGACGCTGGTGTTCATCGTCGTCGCGCCGCTGATGGGTCTGACGCTCGCCCTGGCCTTCACCGTCGCCCTGTCGTGGGCGCTGCGCCGGTCCTTGCCGCGCAAGGTGGACCGCGCGTTCCGCTCGCTGCAGCTGGTGTCGGCGGCGCTCTATTCCCTCGGCCACGGCACCAACGATGCGCAGAAGACGATGGGGATCATTGTCGGGCTGCTGTTCGCCGCCCGGGCGGCGTTCGTCGACTTCCCGATCCGCGCGCTGCACCTGACGACGGCGAACGTCATTCCCCTGTGGGTGATCCTCAGCGCGCACGCCGCGATCGCGCTCGGCACGCTGACGGGCGGGTGGCGCATCGTGAAGACCATGGGCCAGCGCATCACCAAGCTCACGCCGTTCGGCGGCTTCTGCGCCGAATCGAGCGGCGCCATCACGCTGTTCATCGCTTCGCATTTCGGTATTCCGGTCAGCACCACCCACACGATCACGGGTGCGATTTCCGGCGTGGGCGCCGCGCACCGCCTCTCCGCGGTGCGGTGGGGCTTGGCGGGACGCATCGTGTGGGCCTGGATTCTCACGATCCCGGCGGCGGCGGGGATCGCCGGCGTCGCGTACCTAGTGCTGCGGGCGTTGGCGGGCTGAAGTCACGTTCTTCAAGTCGATCATCGGCACGCCCTCCACGTACTCGGTGACCGGCGCGTGGGTGACGGTCACCAGGGTCTCGATGCTGTGCTGGATGCGTCGCGCCATCGTCAGGATGTTCTGCAGCGACTGCTTGTCCTCCGGGTGCGTGAGCACGGCGTCGTGCTCCAGCAGCTGCCCCTCCGCCAGGATGGCCGCGAGCGCGTTGTTCACCTCGTGACGCATCGTTACCGCCAGCTGCCTGATCACCGCCACCCGCTCCCCCTCGATGGCGCGTCCGTAAAACTCGTGCAGCTGCTGCGACAGCCAGCCCACGGAGATCGCGATCGTTCCGTAGGCGGCGTAGATGGGAACGGTAATGCGCCAGTCTTCGGCGTCGAGCCGCAGCGCGACCAGCAGCTGGATCGAGGTGAATAGCACCGTGCCCATCACCAGGCCGGCGACGGCGCCGCGCATGCCGTAGTGCAGGGACAGGAGATACGCCGGCACGAGCGTGAGCAGCCAGACCAGGTCGCGGTACGGCACCTCTTCCGCCGGCACGAGCGCGAGCACCACGCTGGGAGCGAGGTAGGCGACGGCGCAGTAGACCCACCACCGTCTGGGCAGCGGCGGCCGGTGTGCCATGGGGGTGAACCCCAGGAGATCGACGAGGTAGTGCCGCACCTTGCGTGGCGGGTTCAAAGTCCCAGCGCCTCCACGACCGCCTGCGCGATCGCTGCGTCCTGTACGCCCACGCCGGTCAGGTCCGCCACGGTGATCTCGCCCGCGCTCTCCCGTCCGGGGAGCCGGCCGGCGGCGAGGTCGCCGAGCTCCGCGTAGACCTTGTCGCGGGTTACCACGCCGGCCGCCATGGCGTGGTGGAGGTTGCCGTAGCGCTCCGTCTGGGATACGCGGTCCGCCACGAGCTTGTCGGCCCGCCGGAGCAACGCCGGCTCGAGCTCGATCTTCTCCGGGCTGCCGGTCCCCACCGACGTGACGTGCGTGCCGGACTCCACCCAGGAGACCATTACGAGCGGCGTCGTGCTGGCCGTCGCGGTCACGATCACGCGGTGGTCGCGGACTGCGGACTCGAGCGCCGGCGCGATGCGCGTCTCGACCACCTGCGCGAGCTCCCTGGCGAGTCCCTCGGCGCGCTCGCGGGTGCGATTCCACAGAGTGAGCCTGGCGAGCGGCAGCTGCGCGACCATGGCCCGGGCGGTGAGCCGGGCGAGCGCACCCGCGCCCACGAGCAGGGCGTCGTGCGTGTCGCTCGGTGCCAGGTACTTGAGCGTGAGCGCCACCGCCGCGGCGGTGCGGAAGTCGGTCAGGTAGCCGTGCTCCTCGAGCAGCACCGCGGGGACGCCGGTGTCGGCATCGAGCAGCAGGAACATGCCGTCCCCCGAGGGGAGGCCGCGGGCGCGATTGCGATAGAACCCCGTCGCCACCTTGAGGACGATGTGCCGTCCACCTGCGAGGTGCGCGCCCTTCACGTGCACTTCGGCCTGCTGCTCGGAGAGCTCCAGCACCATCGGGTCGGGCAGCGCGGCTTCACCGCGCCCCAGCGCGCGGAAACCCCGCTCGACGGCGGCGATCGCCACGGCGAAGGGGATCTTGTCCCGGAACGCTTCGAGCGGGACGACCCGCATCTCAATGCCGTTCCAACGCTACGCTGCTCTGGGTACCGAGCCCAGGTTCGCCCATCCGTTCGAACGGAATCAATCGGCGAAGACGCGCTTCAGACCCCGCTCGGTCTCGGCGAGCGCTTCCCGAAAGTGGTGCAGCTCCTCCCCGAAGCCGAAGCGGATGTGGTTCGGCAACCCGAAGTGATCGCCCGGGACGAGCAGCACGTCGTGCTCGGCCCGCATCTTCTCTACCAGGTCGAGAGCGCTGATTGCCTGGCGGTAGCGCACGAGACAGATGGCCCCCGCCTGCGGAGGGTGCCAGCTGAACGTGTCGCCGAACCGCTTCAGCCACTGCTCGATCACCGGGTAGTTGGAGCGGAGGATGCCGCGGGTGCGCGCCAACACTTTCTCCCGCACCGCCGGCTCGAGCACGATGGCGGCGAGGTGATCGCTCGCGCCCGCGGGTCCGATGGTGGTGTAGTCGTGCCGCGCCCACGTGTCGCCCGAGAACCCCGGCGGTGCCACAACCCAGCCGATCCGCAGGCCCGGCAGCCCGTACGCCTTCGAAAGGCCGTTCACCACGATCACGCGCTCGTAGCTGCCCCAGAACGACGGCGTCGTCGTCCCGTCGCGCTCCGCCCCCTGGTAGACCTCGTCCGCCAGCAGCCATGCGCCGACCTCGGCCGCGCGACGCACGATGGCCTCTCGCATTTCGCGCGAGAGCACGTGTCGGCGTGCAGCGTGAAGCCGCGCACTTCGGCCCCGAAGTTCTGGGCGAGCCCCCAGGTCTGGAGGTAATTCGGCAGCATGACGGCGACCTTGTCGCCGGGCTCCACCAGCCTCCAGCACACGACGAAGTTCGCCTCCGCGCTGCCGGTCGTGACCAGGATCTGGTCCGGCGAGACTCCGTCGTATAGCGCCGCGATGCGCCCACGCAGGAGGTCGGTGCCGTTCGACTGGCTGTAGCCGAGCCGGACGTCGAGCAGCGGCGCCGCGGCCGCGCCGGCCAGGTCGAGCAGCTCGTGGATCGAGAGCGGGTGCACGCCCGACTCCGACAGGTTGTAGCGCACCCGGTTCTCCCAGGTGCTCTGCCAGCGCTCCAACTCGAACGGAACGAACCGCACGCAACCTCCAGGTGCCGGGTGCTAGGTGTCGGGTGCCAGTAAAGTGAGGTCTGCCGGCGTTTCTAGCCAGTAATCCGGCTCGAGGTCCGCCAGATGCGCGCGGTCGAACGGTCCCCACAGGACGGCGGCGGTCTTGACGCCCGCAGCCCGGCCGCACTCGAGGTCGTGGCGCGAATCGCCCACGAACACGGCGCCCGCGGCCGGCGCGCGCAGGCGCTCGAGGGCCATGAGCACCGGCTCGGGGTGTGGCTTGGGATGGGTGACTTCGTCCGCGCCGACGATCACCTGGAAGGCGTCCTCGAGCCCGGCGACGCGCAGCCCGCGAAGCGCGCCGCTCCGCATCTTGCTCGTGACGAGGCCCAGGGTCTTCTTCCGAGCCCGCAGCGCCCGCACCGCTTCGACTACGCCGTCATAGGGACGCACCAGCTCGTCGTGGTGCGCGAGGTTGTAGGCGCGGTACGTCGCCACCATGGCCTCGATCTCGGCGGGGTCTTCGGTGAAGTGGCGGAACTGCACCCACAGCGGGGTGCCCAGCCCTTCCATCCAGACGTCATCCGACGGCTCATGCCCGCGGTGCAGCCGCATCGTGTGGCGGTACGAGCGCAGGATCAGCTCGATGGAGTCGATGAGCGTGCCGTCGAGGTCGAAGAGGAACGTTGAGAGAGGCACGCCGGAAGGTAACTTTGAGGGTCGTAACCGCCATGCACCACTTCGAGACCGTCCTCGCCTTGCTCGTCGGCGTCACCTTCCTTGCGTTGGTGGCGCGCCGGCTCGCGATTCCCACACCCGCGGTCCTCCTCGCAGGGGGTGTGCTCGTCGCATTGCTCCCGGGGCTGCCGGCGGTCCAGTTCGAGCCGCAGCTCGTCTTTTTGGTTTTCATCCCGCCGCTCTTGTATCGCGCGTCCCTCCTGGCGTCGTACCGCGACGCCCGCGCGAACCTTCGCCCGATCCTCCTCTTGGGCGTCGGGCACGTCCTGTTCGCGACCGTCGTGGTCGCCTGGGTGGCTCACCTCGCGGTCCCGGGGTTGCCGTGGGCATCGGCGTTCGCACTCGGCGCCGTCGTCTCACCGCCAGACGTGGCCG
>WNGR01017520.1_pt1 | contig 12402 bp, 6 predicted proteins | sample 5407581 | NCBI WGS metagenome assembly WNGR01 (sample SAMN13153383, study PRJNA577476) | soil metagenome | isolation source: 80 cm soil or saprolite under Garry oak tree replicate 2 | place: USA:California | collected 2016-06-15
GCCTCTTGCAATGTTCTTCCGCGTGCTACTGCACTCAATACGCGTCCACCAGCCGTCACTAACTGCCCATCCTTCATCGCTGTTCCTGCGTGAAATACCTGCACACCCTCTACACGCTTGGCTTCCTCAATCCCTACAATGGGTATGCCCGTCGCGTACTTCCCTGGATAGCCGCCCGACGCCAGCGTCAAACTCATAGCATATCCTTCATGCCACAATTCTTCTGGCTTTATGCTTACCTGCCCATCTTCCGCAAATGCCAGTACGTGCAGCACATCCGCCGACATCAGCAGCATTAATGCCTGTGTCTCTGGATCACCAAAGCGCGTATTGTGTTCCAGCACCATCGGTCCCCGTTCCGTTAACATGATGTTTGAGTAAAGCACACCGCTAAAATCAATGCCACGCGCCTGCAAAGCACGTAACGTTGGCTCGATAATCTGCTCAGTTAGGCGTCTTTCCTGCACCTCATCTACAAAAGGCAAGGGCGTAAACACTCCCATTCCACCTGTATTCAAACCCTGGTCATTGTCCAATGCACGTTTATGATCCTGGGTCAGCGTCAACGACAAAAACTGTGTTCCATAGCAAATAGCCGTTGAACCTATCTCATCTCCCTCTAAATAATCCTCGATCACCACCACATCACCGGCCTCACCAAATACACGCTCTATCATCATCTCGCGTACCGCCGCCTGTGCGGTTGCCATATCTAGCGCAACGATAGCCCCCTTACCAGCCGCGTTACCGCTCGCCTTCACTACTACCGGCGCACCATGTTCCTCCAGATAGGCTAGTGCCTCGTCAGCAGAAGTAAAAGTACGATGCTGAGCCGTTGGAATACCAGCCTCCTGCATTAACTTCTTCGCAAAGGCCTTGCTCCCCTCCAATGCCGCCCCAGCTGCTCCCGGTCCGAAAACCTTCAAGCCTCGCTCGCGAAACATATCCGCTATCCCCTCTACCAATGGTACTTCTGGCCCCACCACCGTCAAATCCACTCCATTCTTTTCAGCAAAATTTGCCAGTTCCGTAAGCTGCATCACGTTTAACGGCACACACTCTGCATACTCTGCCATCCCAGGATTCCCCGGTGCCGCATAGAGTTTGCTCACTCGTTTGCTCTGCGCCAGCTTCCAAACGAGTGCATGCTCACGTGCGCCTGAACCTATCACTAAAACACGCATCCAAACACCTCCGCAATATTTATGATACAATTCTGCTAGGTTCGGCGGGCAGCCACAAGGGCCGCCCCTACGCGCTTCCCTGAGGTTCGGCGGGCAGCCACAAGGGCCTCTGCCCCTACGCGATTACCCTATGTGCTTCTTGCCTCTGCTTTCACTGCCCTAGCCGTATTGCTATCTGTCGCTTGCTACCCGTCACTTTCTGTGCCGCGAGCGGATTGAACGGCCAGCCCTGTTTCTCCATGCAGCCATAACAGAACTTGCTATGCAGGTATCCTCTGGCCATTTCATCGTTGACTTCCTCACCTTCGAGGGGTACCAGCACACGACCCAGCCCTGCGACACTCAAATAGCCCAGACTATCTACTCCGATATAATCCGCTATCTCCTGCACACTTCGTCCAGCCGCAATCAATTCGTCCTCCTGTGGAATATCGATGCCAAAATAGCACGGATGGCGTAATGGTGGTGCGCTGGAACGCAAATGAATCTCTTTCGCTCCCTGGTGGCGCAGAGCCGCTACCAGCCTTTTCATGGTATTGCCACGCACTATCGAATCATCCACAATCACCAGCCGTGCTCCCTCTATCTTCGGCTTGACCATATTGAATTTCAGGTCTACCTCCAATTCACGTAGCCGCTGATCCGGCTTGATGAACGAGCGATCACTATAGCGATTCTTGATGATTGCCTGTCCATAGGGAATACCAGAAGCGGCAGCATAACCCAGAGCCGCCGGAATAGACGAATCTGGCACGGGTACCACCAGATCTGCCTCCACCGGATGTTCATGGGCTAACTCGCGCCCGAGTGCCTCGCGTACCGTATAGACATATTTTCCACTCAAGCGGCTAGTAGCGTCAGAAAAGTAGATGTACTCGAACACACACGTGGTTTGCCGTGGTGCCTGGGTGAGTAGCTCCGCGTGCATGCCCATTTCATCCAGCGTAATTAACTCCCCTGGTTCCACCTCACGTACATAGCTAGCTCCTACGCGATCCAGCGCACACGACTCCGAGGCCACCATCCAACTCTCGCCAATGCGTCCTATGCATAATGGACGCATACCCCACGGATCACGCATGGCATACAGCTTCCCCTGCGCCAGTATCACTAGACTATACGCTCCCCGCAAGCGTGGAAATACTTCGAGCATGCGCTCTCGCAAGCCGGGCCCCTCAGCATGAAGCAATAGCCACGCAATCGCCTCGCTATCCGTCGTTGAGTTCAACAACTCCTGCGGCAACTGCTCCCGCAAGGCGGGGCCGTTGACAAGATTGCCGTTGTGGGCTACGGCCAGAGCCGCATAGTGAGGTGACTCATCTCCTACCACAAACGGCCCTGCATTCTCAACGCAGCTTGAGCCAGTGGTCGAGTAGCGCACATGACCGATGCCACATTGTGTCTCCGGTAGCCCTGTTCCCGTATCGGAGAAAACCTCGCGTACTTTGCCCATGCCTACACGATGCACAATCTTTCCCTCACCATCGTAAACCGCCATTCCCGCGCTTTCCTGTCCACGATGCTGCAGTGCCGTCAATGCCAGTGTCAGATAACGACGTACATCAATATTCTTTTCGCCCTGTGTATAAATACCCACTATTCCACAGGCATCGTGTAGACGCTCCATACTCTTTCTCCTTATACCTGCAACTGGTGCGGTTCATTTTTTTGCACAGATGAGCCTGGAAAGACGGTAGGGGCGGCATTATGAAAGGTAACAAAATACTTACGGTCGTGGGAGAGGCGGCATTGATGACGCCCGTCCGCCTGTGAAGAGGACTGGCGTCATCAATGCCGCCTCTCCCACCATGGACCCATAGCCGGATTAATTTGTTAACTCTCATTATGACGCCGGTCAGCAAACGAACAGACCAGCTCAAGAGAGACGGACTGGCGTCATCAATGCCGCTCCTACCATGCGTCTCGGATTCCTGCAAAAAAATGAACCGCACCCACCTGCAACCTACAGCTTGCTTACCAACTCAGCGACTAGCGCATAGCGGTCGGCAATACCTTGCAAATCTTGCTCGGTCACGTTGGGAAGGTTGCGATATACCTGCTTGTCCAGCATACGGTTTTTATCGCCGCCGGGCCAGAGCCGCCAGCTATCATTATCGATCACATCCGCTACCACCAGATTGCCCCTGGTATCGCGCCCGAACTCAATTTTCAGATCAACCAACGTCACATCTACTTTGGCCCATGCCCGTTCCAACGTCACAAAGACACGTTGCCCTTGCTGGGCTATCCACGAAACTTCAGAGCTGGTCGCCAGTCCCATCTTGAGAATATCTTCTTCCCAGATTTGGGGATCGTGCCGCGCATCATCTTTGAGGAAGGTTTCGACCAGTACTGGCTCAAAGCGTGTGCCTTCACTCACTTCTGGATGTCGTTTCAGGTAAGAACCGGTAGCGATACGCCGCATCACCACCTCAATCGGCACCATCTCACATCGCCGTACCAGCAGCGTCGTGTCGTTGACCTGCTGGACAAAGTGTGTCTCAATCTTCTCTTGATTGAGCAAGCGGAAGACATTAGCTGTGGTGATCGTACTCCAACGCGCTTTGCCCGCCAGTTGATCGCGTCGTGTGCCATCACCCGCCGTAATCTGATCTTTACTCACCATATATGCCAGCGTCTCATCATTAGGATCAGCATACATAATTTTCGTTTTACCCTCGGCCAGCATCGGCCCGAAGTGTGGGGAATTTATCATAATGATGCTCCTTTTTTGTATATGGCGTAAATAACACCCTTACATCTCCAACAGCACACCCTTACCCTCGCGAATATAACCTACCGTGATCAATTCAGGAAACACACAGCGTGCTTCTAACGCCCCCTTGCGCGACAGCACCAGTACCATACCTACGCCCATGTTGAATGCACGGTACATTTCTGCCCGTTCCACCTGCCCCAGGTGTTCGATCAGCGTAAATAATGGTGGCACTTCCCAGTTACTCGTTTCAATCACTGCTTGCTTACCAGCAGGAAGAATACGTGAGATATTGCCCTCGAACCCACCACCTGTAATATGGGCCATCCCTTTAATGGTGCGCCCTCTATCTCCCAGATACTCGCGTATACGTTCTATTTCTCGCAAATAACATCTATGCGATCTCAGTAACACCTCTCCCAATGGTTCTCCCAACTCAGGAAAGACTTTTTCCAATGCATACGGCGCGAAGACACGTCGTGCCAGCGAATAGCCATTGGTATGCAGTCCACTGGATGGAAAACCAAGCAACACATCACCCACTTCAATTATATCGCCATTGATCACCTCATGCTGTTCCACCACACCCACAATCGTACCTGCCAGATCAAATGCTCCTGGTACATACACATCCGGCATCTCTGCTGTCTCACCACCCAGGAGGGCACAACCCACCTCGCGGCAGGCCTCCGCTACGCTCTGCACAATTGCCGCCGCCTGTATCGCTTCCAGTTTGCCCATAGCCAGGTAATCCATGAAAAACAAAGGTTTTGCTCCCTGGGTTAACAGGTCGTTGACCGAATGATTGACCAGATCATAACCAATCGTATCGAAACGTTCCATTTGTGCCGCGATCAATGTCTTCGTTCCCACTCCATCTGTCGAAGCCACTAGCGCAGGCCGACTCATGCGCTGTATCCCATCCAAGGCAAACACACCCGCAAATGCTCCCATCCCCGCCAGCACTTCTGGCCCTTGTGTAGCCCGTACCGCCTCTTTCATCAAATCTTTAGCACGCTCTGCCGCCGCAATATCCACCCCACTAGCCGCATACGCGGTTCCCAGACGGATGTTAGACGACATCTCTGTAGGAACGTGATTTATCGCGTCATTGGGGCCGGGTGGGGCCACTTGTGTGGATATCCCAAATTGTGTTCCCGTATTTGCACCATTTGTCGTTGGGGTGGGCGCGATAAATCGGGCCCCTACATTCAGCGTCCTCGCATACTCATAGGCATTGCGAAATATGAGCAAGCCATCCCCTTCGTCCCCACCATTGTGTCCGCATCTCTGAGGATGTTGCAACGACGACACATAGCGTTCGGGATGTGGCATCAATCCGAACACGTTGCCCTCTTTGTTGCACACCCCCGCAATATTGCCCACTGAGCCATTAGGATTATAGGGATAGGCAGCATCATTTCCCGTTGGTGCAGCATAGACTAACGGTATCTGTCCGTTCTTGCGCAATCGTACCAGCATTGTCTCATCCGCCAGTACAAACTGCCCCTCACCATGCGCCACCGGCAGCTCAAGTGGATGCCGTATCCACTGTGTAAACAAACAGGTACTGATCTCCACATTCAACCTCACCCAGCGGCACTCAAACTGCCCCGACTCATTGTCCGTCAGACTCACCACTACCCTCCCATTGAAAACGTCTGTTTCATGCCCAATATCCCCCACCTCCCCTGGCAACAATCCCGCCCTCACCAACACCTGAAACCCGTTGCATATTCCTAACACCAACCGCCCCTCATCCACAAATCGCCGCAGCTGCTCTCCCAGATGCACCGTCAAATTCTTCGCCAGCAGCGTCCCCGCCCCCAGATCATCCCCATAGGAAAAACCGCCCGGAATGACCAGGAATGTATAATCCAGTAAGTGTTCCGGCGACCTGATAAGCTGATTGATATGCACCAGCTCCGTCTCAAATCCCACCAGTCGGCACGCCTGGGCCGTCTCACGATCGCAATTAATGCCAGGCGCACGCAATACGAGAGCACGAGTCATACCGAACCTCCTTCCATGATAACAGCGGCGCGGGTATCCCCATCCTTCAGGTGGGGGAGGAAGCACCGCTCTCCTTTCTGATGCTCTCCAGAACCGGCAGTCGAGTAATCAACCAGCCCTGGGTAGGACGTGCTACGCGTACCAATTTGCGTGGCGTGACCTCCACTAGTTTCTTCCCACTGATGACGTCTTTGATGACGAATGCTCCCTTCTCCCGCCGTCCCGCGATGTAACCCACCTGTCCTTTGGCCTTGACCAGTTCGTAGAGCTTGAACCTGCGTACTTTGTGCGGGGCCCAACACTTGTGCTCACTGTGCAGGCCATTGAAACGCTGATAGTGGCCCCGCCCGAGACAGCGGATCTGATGGACTATCTCCAATGGCTTGACCACCTCGCCGATCGCGCAAGCAATCGCCACGGCGTCGTTGGTGTGGGATTTGGGCAGGTCAAGCCCCTGGATGCGTTTGTATTTCGTCTCGTAGCCGTACGTGATGCTCACCTGCCTCTCTCCGAAGATCGCTTGCAGGTCATGAACCACCCTGCTCTTGAGTGAAGACACATGAGCGGCATCCTTCAACGGAACCCGCGCCTTTGCCTGCACGTCCGGGAAGCCAAACTCCGCTGCGGTTTGCTGACCTTTGCGCTGGTTACAAGGACGGCACGCCAACGTCAAGTTCGATGCTCTCTGCGACCCTCCACGAGATTTGGGAAGCATATGGTCGATTTCTAAAGGAACCCCTTGGGCCCCACAATACACGCACGTTCGCTGAAACTTCCTCAGGATATATTCACGCAACAAGTAACCCTCACGCTCGCCCTGCTGGTACTCGATCCCAGCGATGTCCGGGTTGTGCATCTTTTGGGTGTCAAAACTGCCGACTTCGACCGTGACCCGGCCAACAGGCAAGAACGAGGCGATGAAGCGCACGGCCTTGACGGTCGCCTCTGATTTGGATTGCAGAGAAGGGGGCAACCACCCATCAGGTCGGCGTCGATTGTCATACCGCGCTTCACGATAGCGTGTTTTGCGCCCCCGTCGATTGCGCCGATACTGGCGTCGTTGCCTCAGCTTCTCCGTGATGTCATCACGCAGATGGACCTCGGCCTGGAATACCACCTCGCCGTTGGTGGTTGCAGCGATACCTACGTCTTTGGAGCCGGTGTCAACGCCGACCTTGGCCGGTTGCACATGCTCCTGGGTAGCAAAGCGCAACCGAATGGTGAAAGGGTCTCGGCGCACGACACGGGCACGTTTTGCCTGAAGCCACACCCTCGCACGGCGTGGCGTGGTGGGCATCAAGGGCTTTCCTTCTTTCGATAGCACAAACACCTTCATCAGGTAAGGCTCCTCTCTTGCGAGAATGAGTGAAAACGATCCCCTCGACTCCTCTGACCACCGTTCCTCGACCGCAGTTCTTTAAGTCAGAGGTTGCAGAGCCAGGAACTGGGGCAGCATCCCTGGGTGCGAACTTCAACGCTTGGTGCTATCGCTCACCTCTTCAGCACCAGCCACGACGCTCGTTTTCTCGGCGCGACTGGCTCGCAGGTGTCGTCTGGTCAATCCGGCTTGCCAGGGGCCAACCCCTCACAAGCCTCCCCATGCAATGGGGAGGTCATTGACGCGTCTTGCAGCTCCGCTACACTGACATAAATCAGTTCATCAAGGTCATGGATATGAACATATCCAGTATCAGTTACATTGCCAATATGTTTTATATCCCACACGTTGTGAGCATGCATATGTTTCTCAAAGTTCTCCCACTTGTCTGGTGCGACCTCCACAATAAAACGCGAAGCCGACTCACTAAACAGCCGCACTATATTACCAACGTTACGGAATATATCTTGTGGCGGAAGATTTCCCAGATCAACGCGTACTCCCAATGAGCCAGCTATCGCCATTTCAGCCAGAGCTACTGCCAGCCCTCCCTCCGAGAGATCATGACACGAGCAAATCAGCCCATTGCGTATCGCCGACCCCACCGCCCTCATAATGTCATAGGCAGAGGAAATATCCACTTGCGGCACCTCCGTATACGGGAAGAAATGCTCAAACATGGCCTGCCCCACCACCTCCGCATAATGCGAACCTGCCAGTTCATCGCGTGTCCTCCCAACCAGATACAGCAAATTCCCCGCAGCTTTCAGCGACATATCTACCGTCTGCCTGACATCCTCAATCACGCCCACCGCTGAAATCAACAGCGTCGGTATCACCGGCCAGCGTTTCCTATCAGTCCGAAACTCATTATTCAAACTATCCTTGCCCGAAATAAATGGCACGCCAAGACCAATAGCCGCATCATGGCATCCCTTCACAGCTCGTACCAGCATCCCTAACTGCTCAGGATCAGTGGGATTACCCCAGCAGAAATTGTCCAGAATAGCTGCTCGCTCAATATCTCCTCCCACTGCCGTCAAATTGCGTAACGCCTCATCGACCGCGTTCACCGCCATATGATACGGATCTATCTTACCGTACAGAGGATTGATGCCATTGGATAGCACTATACCCATCGTCGTTGGTTTATTCAGGATTGGCTGCAAGACCGCTGCATCCCCTGGCCCGTTCCCAGACCGGCCCACCAGAGGCTTGAGTACCGTTGCTCCCTGTACCTCGTGATCGTAGCGACGCACCACTGCTTCTTTCGAGGCAATCGTGGGATGACGCAGCAAAGCTAGGAGGGTAGGTGTATAATGTGTTACTCCCTTATTATCCCGTAGATAAGTCCCAGTATGCGCAAGAGGCACTTTATGCCACTCATGTTCTTTCTGTGTCCACAGCGCATCAAGCGTTCTACCCGGCCTGCCATTGTGCAAGAACTCCATATCCAGGCTAGCAACGCGTTGCCCTTGATAGGTGACGGTCAACTTACGGTCATCGGTAAAGCTGCCAATGATGCTTGTCTCGACCTCCTCAATCTCACATATCTCCAGCAACTCCTCTAGATGCTGCGGTGGCACTGCAAGCACCATACGTTCCTGCGCCTCCGAGAGCCAGATCTCCCACGGAGCCAGTCCCTGATATTTCAATGGAGCCTTCTCTAGCTCAACATAGACTCCCGTTTCCGCGCCCATTTCACCAATGGCGGATGAGAAGCCACCCGCGCCACAATCGGTAATTGCCGAGTATAACTCTCTATCTCGTGCCTGCCCAATCACGTCGGCCACTTTCTTCTCGGTAATCGGTGCGCCAATCTGTACCGCACTGCCTGCCTGGGCTGTAATCTCCCTGCTCATCTCAGAGGATGAGAAGGTCGCGCCATGAATGCCATCGCGTCCAGTTCTTCCACCCAGCACCACAATACGATCACCCGCCTGTACCCTTCTGGGATGACTGCCATGCGGCAAGATGCCCAGACAGCCACAGAAGACCAGCGGATTGTAGATATATCCTTCGTTATAAAGGATCGCCCCATTGACGGTGGGAATACCCATCTTATTGCCATAATCACGCACGCCATTGACTACTCCACTCGCGATCCGTCTCGGCGCAAGCACTCCTGCTGGCAAATCCTCAACCGGCATATCCAATGGCCCAAAGCATAGTACATCGGTACACGCAATCGGTTGGGCCGAAACACCCAACACGTCGCGAATAACACCGCCCACTCCCGTGTTTGCGCCGCCAAACGGCTCGATGGCCGACGGATGATTGTGGGTCTCCACCTTAAAGGCAATATCCTCGGTCTCCGTGAAACGGATAATGCCTGCATTATCACTGAAGGCCGAGACAACCCATGGCTGCTTCACCTGCTCGGTTGCCCGCATCACATACTGCTTCAGCAAGCCAGCAATCGTCTCTTCTTTCAGCACTGCTCCATTGCTATCCTGTTCACGATAACGGATAGTAGCCTTGAAGGTTTTATGCGAACAGTGTTCCGACCACGTCTGCGCCAGCGTTTCCAGTTCCACATCGGTTGGTTCGCGTCCCTGCCCTCGATAGTGCTGCTGAATAGCTCGCATCTCCTCCAAATTGAGCGACAGTAGCCCTTTGCGGCTCACCTCCAACAATTGCTCATCAGTCATATCACTAATGGGAATATCAGCCGCTCGTATAATGCCTGCCGAGAAGGAGTCTCGCGTAGGGGCGGGGGTGGTGGGGCCCTTGTGGCCGCCCATAGCTGAGGTATCGCCATTCTCTTGCTTGAAAAAGGAGTCTCGCGTAGGGGCGGGGGTTGAGCCGGAGGTGGGGTTGGGGCCCTTGTGGCCGCCCGTTGCCGAGGTATGGCCATTCTCTTGCTTGAAAACACCTGGACGAAGCTCATACTGTTGAATAACAGGATTGTACAACAGCGATTCGGCAATCGTCCTTACCTCGGCTTCACTTAAACGCCCATCTAGCACATAACGTTTGCCCGTTTCTACCCGCTCTAACCCACGCATGCCCAACATAGCTGCACCCGCCAGCACACTTTCTGCCAGCGTATCCGTCACACCTGGCAGAAAAAACACATCTACGATAGGATATACAGAAGGGGTATCCGTAATGGATACCCCTTCATATGTAGCTTGCTGTACTACAGTATCAACCAGCAACTGTGTGGTCAACTGATCAAGCTGTAAAGGTGTGAGCTTCCCGCTCAAACGGTAGAGTTGAGCCGTGCGTAGAAAAAGAGAGTGCCCTGTATCTGCGGAAATTCTCTTTAGCGAGGGTAACTGTTGCTCTGGTAAATAAGCTATTTCACGTATCAGTCGCTGAGCCTGTACATCGTACCGCTCATGCGTTGCTTGCACCTCGATTTGAAAAAATGTCACTTTCCTTTGTCCCAAAATTATCGCTATGTGCTCGAGCACGCGCCAACTTATAAATCCATTCAATGGAACAGGTTCATTGTAGCACGTTTCTTACGGGAATGGCAAATACTACCTTTCAGACCGACTGACCGAAGGTAGCCCCGAGAGCGGCGTTGTCGGTCTGGTTTTCAAGGATAGAAACTCTTGTATTAACTTCTCGGCTCCCTCCACATCATTTCCCTCAATCCACACAATGCGCTTATCCCGACGGAACCACGTCAACTGTCGGCGTGTAAAATCATGAATCGCATATTTCAATCGTTCAACCATCTCTGCCTCACTAGCAAAATCCCCTCGCAGCCAGCGGCTGATAAAGCGATATTCTAGTCCCAATGCCTCCAACCGCTCATGGCTCACACCCTCGTCCAGCAAACGCTGTACCTCCTCCACCATTCCCTGCCGCATACGTTCATCAACTCTCAAATCAATGCGCCGGTACAGCACCTCACGCGGCCAATGGATGCCCAGCAGTAGGCTCGTGTACAGGGGAGCAGCCACTTTGCGCTGCTCCGAAAATGGTCGCCCCGAAATCAAACATACCTCCAGTGCACGCATGACCCGTCGTCGATTATTACGATCAATGACCGCCGCACTGTGGGGATCAAGCTCCTCTAATTGCTTTAGCAAATCTTCCAGGGAACGCGCCTCAAGCTCCGCTCGCAAGTCTGGTTGTGGTGCAATCGCCGGTATCTCTAAATTGTCTACCACCGCCTGAATATAGTGCGGCGACCCTCCGACCAGAAAGGGGTGATGTCCCCTTGCCAGAATAGCATCAATAGCTGCAATTGCCTGCCGTTGAAACTGTGCTACTGTATACACCTCACGTACATCGGCCACATCCAAGAGGTGATGCGGTACCAATGCCTGTTCCTCTGCCGTCACCTTCGCCGTCCCAATATCCAGCCCACGGTACACCTGCCGCGAATCCGCCGAAACAATCTCCCCACCAAAACGCTGGGCCAGACCGATACCCAAGGTGCTCTTACCTGATGCCGTTGGGCCCAGCACTACCACCAGACGTGGACGCTCTTCCTGATCTTTCATCATGCTTCCCTGATCTTCATCAAAACCTCCGCCTCTGGATACCCCTGCCTTTAGCTATGGGGTCCCTGACAAAATACAACTCAAAACAATCAAATTGCTTCTCCCATCACACCACAAACGTCCCGACCACCGCAGCCGTATATAGTAGGGATGACCCCATAGGCGTTCACTTCAGCCTGTCATCCCTTCGCTTCTCTCAGGGCAGGCTCTGAGCGCGAGCTTTGGATCGGCGCTCGGCCCCGCGAGAGATCCTGAGCGCAGCGAAGGATGACAAAGCGAGATGGTCTCGTCTTTGAAATGGATTGACCCTTGCGGTCATCATACGGGGATGGCCATCATGGGATAGGGGGCGACTTCATCTGATGATCAACCCACAATGCCAACGATGCAACGATACCGCCACCGAACACGATGCTAAAGAGAGTGGTCACAGGTAAGCCAACCGCCAGCATAAAACCAAGCCCACCACCGACTGCCATGGCTAACGCAATGACGACCCAGCGTGCATAGCCAACGGCCCACTGCACACCCGTTATGATCTGCTTGCTGATTGGCGGATGCGTTCCCACAGTGCTTGCCAGAGCCACGATCAAGAGCATGATCATCAATTGCAAGACAGGGGCATCCAAGCGCAGCAAGTTCTGCCAC
>WNGR01006585.1_pt1 | contig 12401 bp, 14 predicted proteins | sample 5407581 | NCBI WGS metagenome assembly WNGR01 (sample SAMN13153383, study PRJNA577476) | soil metagenome | isolation source: 80 cm soil or saprolite under Garry oak tree replicate 2 | place: USA:California | collected 2016-06-15
AGAGAGCCAGCCCTTCATTTGAAGATCTGCGCAATGAAGCAATCAGCTGGCTGTTCAACATTGTGAACAGAATACATACCCAGTACTTCTTGCTGGCTCTTTGTGGCAACTCCATAGCGAAGATCGAATTTCTCCCTATCAGAGAGGTCTCGATTCACTTGTGGTTGTTCCTGCTGCAGTGGCACAGGTGAAGATGTTCGAGAAGGTGACGTTGCCTGTGATGATGCCGGGGCAGGATGTAAGGAGCCGGGTGGTTCGTCGTTGTCGCTTTTGCTGCTGGAGCTGGCAGCACGAAAGCACTTTGGTGGCCGTCGGCTGCGAGGTGGGCGGGCTGACATAGTGGAGGAGGAGGCCATACTTTGGATCTAAAGAGGGGAGATATTTAGAGCGAGGGTTCACAGAGAAAGTGGTGTTAATTACCGAAAGATAATCAGGTGCCGTTGTATGTGCTCGAGAGTGCGTACGTGAGTTTTCGTAGGCAGAGGGTGGACCGGGAAATAGCAGGGAAAGGGAAAGGAAGTTGTAGCCAAGTTATAAGATGAAGTTGGAAGTGTTCGAATAAAGAGGAGAGGAGGACGCAGGTTTATAGAGTTGAGTTACAAATGTGCAAGGCAAGAGCGAGGGAGAGCGAAAACTTGTTTGTGAAGCAAGTTGGAAGTAGCGGAGCCGCGAGCGTGAGGAGAACGAGTCGGGTCTTTGACTTCAACCAGACCTGAGGAGTTGCCGGATCACACAAGGGAAAGAAGTAAAAATGGGGAAATTGACGATGATATTGAGTAAGAATGTGAGACCCTTATATATGTTCTGTACAGTACCTAGGGTCAAACGAAGTTGAAAATGGTGAAGTTGAAATTGTGGGGGAGTAATGTCAAAGTGGGAGAAAGGTAGATGAGAAGTTGATGATGGGGAGGGGGGTCGATGGAACCAAACACGTGGCTAACACAAGGTGGGGGTCGTAAGTGAAAGCGAAAGTACCAGGGAATGGGCAAGGGAACGCATGGCCAAGGTACATCACCGACAATACAAACGTGCGCTAAGAGTACAATCGAATGTCAATAAAAGGTAAGCAAAATTTGAGAAATTGTAGGCCTGCCTTTTCCCAAGACAATGAGCGCATCTCTGAAGCAATCAAACGAGAGAACGTGGGTGAAGGTGAAGGCACGATGTTGATCGGCCAAAGTCGATGATACAAGCGGCTAACAAAAGGAAAGAAGGGGGGGTGGGTAAGTTAGTGAGAATATGAGACTGGAATGGAACGCTTGAGGCTGTCTGCGTCGCAGTTGGTAGACAGGTGAAAGACCTCGGAATGTTGTTGAGCCGATATTGGAAGGATGTGGGCAACGAGGGGCGTCCGATGAGGGCGGAAGGAACAGGCATACAAGGGAGAGGCGAAGAATGACGAATTCAAGATGAGGGAGTGAAGACAGGAAGAGACATGAGGCAAGACGAGACGAGACGATACAGGCCGATAGACGAGTCAGTGGTACCGATGTCCGAGTCTGAGATAGGCAGGACAACTCAGGGATGCTGCCCTTACTCGCTGCTAAAACAGGGTTGCCAGGGCCGATCATGTGTGACAATGCCCATATATTGAGGGAGATAAGCTGTATTTGAGGCATACTGAAGACATTTGAGAGGGCTCAGTACGTTCAGTGTGCGAGATTGTTGTTGAACAAGCAAGTGGGCAAGGTTGACGTACTGTTGACGTAGCGAATCTGTAGGTCTGTGGCAATTCACGGCACTTGGGCTTGAGATCTCCTCATTTTCGGCTCCAAACGATTATCTTTGAACTATCTTTGAACTACTATTTCTTTGGCTCTCGACCCAAACAGTTTGAGTATACACACTCTGTTGCCCTTGCTGTTGCCTGAGGATTCCATATTCCATACGGTGTGACGATCACTCAGCACATTTGGATGTACCCGGCATCGTATATGACGAATTGTTCGGCCCAGACTTGCTTATTGCACTCTAAGTCATGTCAACTACCCATGTCAACTACAGGCTCTGCAGACGTCATTGTCTCCATCAGCTCATCCCAGCCTTCCTCGGTCCTATCTGAACCCTCTCTCAACGTCGCATGCCCACCTAACTGAGACTCAGATTCACTGCAAGCGCGCGCACACCAAGTACTCAATGAAGAAAGGCTCACTCGCTGATGAAGGAAAGGCATACCTCATCGCAGAGCTTGTCAGGCGGCAACAGGACCGCGAGGTCAGACACGTACCCAAGCAGCTGCAGCCTGACCCACACCGGGTCGCTCATGAACACGCCGTGCAAGATGGACCCTCCTCAGGCTCGGTGTACACGAGTGCAAAGTCGCCAACATGGAACGTCGTTCTGTGCACAGCAGCACATGCAATGCCGCCAGCGCGCGGTGCACGATGTGCGGGTGTGCCCCGATCTCTTCCTCCTCGCGGCGTGGACAGACAGCACAGTTGTACACTGGGTCTATGGGCAGGGGCTCCATGAACGATGCGTCTGTCTTGTCATACACAAAGCGGAAGCATAGTCCTTGGTACTTGAAGCACGTGCGGAGAGGTCTGCAATGGACACGGTGCTACAGAGCTCGATGAGTGACAGCGTGTTGCAGAGCGACATGAGGAGAAACTCGCGTGGGTCAGCGATGTCGTCGAGGAAGGCATGTGGTCAAACCACTCCAAGTGCTCGCGTTTGTCCTCGCCATTGAGGTGCACGATGCGATCGACCTGCACATGCCCATCCCCGTCCAGGCTCCTCATACAAAAACAAAAAGCGCGCGCACACCAGAAGTAATCCACAAGCCGCGAGTCACGCGGGGTGGCATCCTGTGTCGGTGGCGGTGCAGCGGGCACATGCCCCCGCTTTGCGTTGTCCTCACCGATGGGCACGCCGAGTATGACATCCCCAACCGATAACACACGAAGAGTGTCCGCGCCAATCAATCCGGGGCCTTGCACACGCCCACACACCTCAGACAGCGCCTGCGGGACCAGCCCAGTGCTAGTGACGTTCCGGCCTGGCTTGGCCCGTAGACAAAGCTGAGGCAGAGTGGATCCACCACCAAAGACGAAGGGGAAGAAGTGGAGGTGGGGGTGGGGATGCCATGCACGAGAGACTGAGAGTGATTTGATGGGAACGAGAATGAGAATGAGAATGAGAACGATCGGCATCCAGAGCGTCTTGACGACAATGAGACGATGACGGGTGAGCTAGCAGGTAGGAGTGCCCTTGATTGGGCCGACTCAAATCTCAAACTGGGTTCACGCACAAAGTAAAGGGGTAGACAAGTAGACAGGGTGCTGCTGTATTAGCAGGGAAAGAGTTGTTTATATACAGGAGAAGCCTGTACCTACGAGCCAGCCAGCCAGAGTAAAGTAGAGGGAGGAAGTAAGAGAGGAGGGAAATGGATGGCAAATGAGGGAACGAGACAGGAGGTACGGAACGCGGGAATGCAGCAGTAAAGGTTAGAGGTTAGAGAGAAGTCAAAACACAAATATAGAAGAGTGAGAGATGGGTAACTACATACCAATGCCAAGTGCGACTTCTCCAGAGATAAAGGGGGTGAGATCGGGGTGATTGACTGTTGTGGAGCATCTTGACAGCTCAAAGAAGTTGGCAACCTTGAAGAGGGCGAGACCATGAGCGATGGAGTGGCATGGATAACAAAGGGAGGCGGTTGAGATGGGCACCGAGTGGTGCAATGAAGAGTGGCAAGCGCAGCGAACAAATTCGGCACAAGCGCAGTCTATCTAAGAGGGGCCTGGGCCTCGACGCCGTTTGCGGGGCAAACGAGTCACATTCATTCGTTGATCGGTCTGATCGTGGGAAGCTTTTTCCGTGTTGCCTGACAACCAGACCTTCTCTGATTCCCCTTCACCAGTTCACCTGCCATCGCCGCCAGTTCGCTGCCTCCTTGAGTCCACTCGTACATTCAAGGCAGCAATGTCAACCAGCTCTCTGTGTTCTCTGTCCTTGCCACTTTGCCCCTTACCAAATTCGCTCTGCCCAACTAGGAGACCCTCAGTTGTCCCGCTGGCACCACCATCGACCTCCACTTTGTGCTCAAGCATCACCACGAGAACGTCTTGATTGACGTGTTCTACGAGGTCAGCAACCCCAGGAGTCCAAAGTACATCCTCTATGACACTCCTCCGCTCACAATGTACTCACATGTGCCACTGCTCTGTTGCAGATATGGTGCACACCTGTCAAAGAAGCAGGTTGCTTGGCTTGTCGCGCCATGCCCAGACATGCTTGAGCTTGTCAACTCCTGGCCTGAACACCACGATGTGCCATCCTCCTCCATCTCAGCGGGAGTGGCTGACAGTGACTGGCGTGCCCATATCCCAAGTCAAGGCTCGGAGCATCACACCACCTGCGCCAGGGCCAACGCCATGACGATTCCTTGCTTCGTTCGTGTTCACATTCACGCTCGTTGACACCCATATGCTGGCAGCACTACACCTGCTCACCTTCTCCCAAACGACGCAACTCCCACTCCCGTGACAGAGCAGATCGCGATGATTCTCGTGGCCGTGAATACCAATTTCAGCATGACTGCCATGGCCCCCGCAGCGACCACTACAGGACACCAACCATGACCGCTCACGTTCACCACATCAACAGGAATTCAATAGATGTTCGGAGTTGCCATCGTGCCGGCTTTCCCCTAAATGATAGGTACGATGGCCCTGAACGCGAGCCTGAGCATGCCAGAGACTGGGAGTGACGGAACCATAATACCAGGTGATAGATGCCTGGTGAAGGTGGGCAATGGTGGCACAGGTGAGTAGATGATTAGTTTAGGAGGCGTGTCTACTTCCTGTGCTCTCCCCATGATTCAATGTAGCGCCACAATGTACTGACCTTGATCGCAGGCCCTTCCACTGCCACACAACTGCCATGGCACCACACACCACGACCGCAGCCATACGCCCACTGACACCACATTCTTTGATTGACACTATCACCTAAGTCATCATCATGCCATTGTAAGTCTGCGGTTCCTTAAACCCCTTGCAACCCTCCACTAACCAGTAGCTACTGCACAACACCCACTATCATCGACACCACCCTGAAGCCACTGCCCCACGTGGACCCCAACCATGCCACCGCCACCGCCATGCCCCCCGTGCCCATGACAATGACACAGCCACAGCAGGACTGTACGCTAACGCAAACTGCAAGCGATGAGGGGGAGGCGACTGACGATGAAGGGGTGGCAATGGTGACAACGGCAGCACACCAAGGACAACAGCGAGTCAATGATGGCAACGACGATGGCAATGCGACATCAATAACAGCAACGCGACATCGACGACAGCCATGGTGGCAACGGCGACAATGACAGGACAGTGATGGTGACAACGACAACGACAACGATGGGACGGTGATGGCGACGATGATGGGACGGGATGGCAATGGCGATGGCGATGATGGTGGGACGTGATGATGACGGTGATGATGATGGCAATGACGACGGGACATGACAGTGACAGTGACAATGACAATGACGGGATGCAACAACGACAACGACAACGACAACGACAGCAACAGCGACACAACAATGAAGGGTGGGGTGGGTGGCAGTGGCGGCGGTGAGGCACTTAGTAGCTACCTGTAGACATTTCGTCAGATGCAATAAATTTTTTTTTTCTGTGTTCGTGAACTGTATGGGTGTGACATGTTATCTTGCTGATATGCCTGGCTGGCTTGGCCCGGTTTTCAGCCAGGCCAGTCAGTACATCACTAATTTGAGCAACTTGCACCATATGTTGCCTTTGAATTGGCTGGTTAATAAGGGTACCCATGGTGGGTATTTGTGGGTATTCTGCTCCCCAAATGTCAAACCCAGATCCTTAGGGATCTGCCACTGTGAGTGGATCTGGATCCATGGATCCGGCTCATGGTGGGTATTCTCATGGGTCAACTCATGGGTACCTGTGAGCAACCCGGACTCGTGCTCAGCCTTACTGAGAATAGCCCTTAGCCACTGTGGTGACTCACTCTCAGTGAGTCCTTGGCCTGGTAATCTGATTGAGATGATGGACAAAGAGGATGAGGACATAGATGAGCTCAAGTATGAAGAACTTTAACCCTTGAACAACCAAAAGCAACAAGAGGTGAAGCAACCCTATGGTGGGAGGCAATGTAGAAGGGCTTAATTAAGGAAGTGGGAGTCACAAGTGGACTGTCTGAGGGACAGTCTGTTGTATTGCTTTAGCTTATATACTTGGATACATGGTTTGTGCATACTTTAGGGTAGGTCATCAGTCATCTGCAGCTGCTGCAGAATGGAATCTACTAGAAGGTCTAATAATAATGTCCAATAGCATGGTCATTTAACTGTCAGGTGTTTACTGTGGAGTTTCTGTTGATCAATCAATGAACCATTGTTGATTGATAAACAAGGTCACATGATCTTGTTATGTCCTAGGCTGGAATGTAGAAGGAGGAGGTCTCTCCTACCTTATTGACATGTAGTTTTCCTCTGGTCTGTACCAGTCTGAGACTTGCCTAATTGGGTAACTTGCTCATTTCTTAAGTTCTGGACTTCATTCAAGTTGTCACTTTGTGATAGTATCCCCTCTTTAAGTGGTTGCTGTGCCATTAGCAACCTCAAATTACTTGGTCTTGGTGCTTGTGGGTGTCATGAGTGGAACTGGTGAACAAGGGTTTTTGCATGGTGCATTTGGGAGGCAGGAAGCCAAGAATTTTTTGAACTAGGATACCCTTTTCACTTGATTAGGTATTGGATTCCCTTCTTGTTGGGAGATGGTCTGGACTGGAGGATGGCTTCTACTTCATAATGGTCATCTTCCCCTTCTACTATGTCTGGTGGGGGTCTGGTGAAGTTTGGTCCATGGGCAGTAGTTTCTTTGTAAGGGGAAATGAGGGAGTTGTGGAATACAGGGTGAATGTGCCAAGTCTTGGGTAGCTGGAGTTTACAGTTTATTCCCCAGGTTGATAATACCTTGAAGGGACTGTGTTGTCTAGGGGCTAGCTTGGCCTTTGGGTGGGTAGTATGGATGTTGGTTCCTTCTAGCCAAACTAGGTCACCAGGTTTAAATTTGTAGGTGGGTGTGGAAACATGGGGGTGCTTCATGACTTCAGCAGCTACTTTTAGTGCTGCTGTAACTTTGGATCTGACTTGTTCAAGAGCGCAAAGGCATTCCTCTACAGTGGGGATCTTGGTGGCAAAGTTGACAGGTGGAATGAATTCTGGTTGAAAGCCATATCAAATTGCAAAGGGTGACTTTCCAGTGGCACTGTGTTGCCTGGCATTGTGGGCAAACTCCATGAAGGGAATTAGTTCTGCCCAGTTATCTTGTTCAAAGTTGTAGAAGACATGAAAATATTGTTCTAATTCTTGGTTAACTCTTTCTGTTTCACCATCTGTCTGTGGGTGGTGAGCAGTGGACATGGTTGGTTAACTTCTAGTTTTGTCCAGGTTTCTTGCATGACCTTTGATGCAAACTGTAGTCCTTGGTCTGATATTACTTGGTGGGGTAAACCTGTTCTTCTCCAAACATTTTCCATATATAACTTGGAGGTTTCTTTGGCTATGATGGTCTTGGTACAAGGGCTTATTATTGTGGCTTTGCTTAGGTGATCTACAACCACAAATAAAAAGTTGTATCCCTGGGAGGTGGGGAGGTTGGTAATAAAGTCCATGGTAATAATTCCTCAGATATCAGTGGGGATTTGATTGGGTTGTAAGGGTACTTGGTTTCTTGGTCTAATTTTTGTAGCTTGGCAAGTGGCACTTCTGTCCACATAGTCCTTAACAAAGGTGGACATTCCTGGCCACCAGAATTCTCTTGAAACTAGTTTATAGGTTTTCCATCTTCCAGGGTGTCCTAAGGTGATGTGATTGTGGTATTTCTTGACTATATCTCTTCATAGTGATTCATTCTTGGGGATGTAAAACCTGTCCTCTGTATAGGATGATTCCATTTTCTAAGTTCCGATCTTTGAGGCCCTTTGTAAGGGATCTTGGTCCATTTTTCAAGATGGATTCTAGAGCCATACTGACATCTTTGTCATACTCTTGGGTGGCTTTGATTCCTTGGTGTAGGGTGGTATCTCCAAGGACTGTGATTGTTGCTGGTTGAACCATGCAAACAGTGAAAAAACTTGTATCTAAGAGCACATGCTCATTTTCTTTGTTTGCTATCCCCTCTTTATGGTCTGGATGCTGGGACAGTGCATCAGATTTGTTTTGGGTACCTGGTTTGTGAACAATGGTGAACATGAAGCAAGAGAGGAACAATGCCCAGTAGGCTTGTCAGCAGGTAAGCTTTTGTTTCATGGAAAAGTAGACCAAATTGCCATGGTCTGACCAGACTTTGATGGTGTCTTTGTGTCCTTCCAGGTAGTGTCAAAAGATGTCAAAGGCACAAACAATGGCAAGAAGTTCTTTGTAATGGATTTCATAGTTATGTTCTGCAGGGAGGAGGGACTTGGAATGGTAAGCAACAGGGTGCCAATGGTTCAAGGCATTGGGTTGTTCTAGAATAGCTCCAGTGGTGAAGTCACTGGCATCAGTGATTAGATGGAAAGGCTGACTGTGGCCTGGCAGGGCAAGGACCAGAGCTGTGGTGAAGGCTTGGATCAATATTTTGAATGTGTGGGGCTGATCTGGTCCCCAAATAAACAGAACACCTTTCTTGGTAAGGTTGAACAAGGGGTGTGTGATGCTGGAGAAATCCCTTATAAAGTGTCTGTAAAAGTTACAGAAACCCAGGAAGGCTTGAACATGTTTGATGGTTCAAGGAACTGGCCATCCTACAATGCCAGTTACTTTGGCAGGGTCCATCTGGACTTGTCCTTCTGACAAGATAATTCCTAGGTATTCAATGGAGGTTTGCACAAAGGAGCATTTTTCCAGCTTGAGGTAGAGGTCAAATCTTTCTAATCATGACAGGACCTCATGTGTAAGTTTGTTCAAAAGCTGGGGGTCTTTGGCAAAGATGAGAATGTCATCTAAGTAGACAACCACATGTCCTTCTGCCACCATATATGATATTGTTCATAAATGTCTGAAAGGTGGTGGGTACATTTCAGAGGCCAAAAGTCATAAATGTGGGTTTGAAGAGTCCAAGGGGTGTATTAAATGCTGCCTTGTATCCATCCCCTTCTTGGATACAAATATTGTTATATCCCCAATGGATATCTAGTTTGGTGAAATACCTAGCACTGCAAAGTTTGTCACTTAATTCTGAGATTAGTGGCAAGGGGGTGGTGTTCTTGACAGTGATGTCATTTAAGGCTCTATAGTCTTGTACAGGTTGTAGCTTGCCATCCTTCTTGTTATGTTGCCACTGAACATCAGCCTTGACTTAGGCTTAGGGATGGTGTGCAATACATGACTTAGCAAAGACAAGTATATGTGGACTCTGATAGTCATGTGATACAGTAAGTCACAAGGTCTGATGACACTTGGACTAGAGACAATGGTTGCTTCTTGTACACAAGTAGAGAAAGGGAGAGTGCCCTTATATCTCACAGGGTAGAAGAGAAGAGAAGTGGTAATTCAAGAAGACCAAGCTGGAGAACTTGGTCTTTAATGACTACAGGTTTTATACAGTTGCCAAGGAGCTTTAAAGCTCCTCCTGAATCCTGAACCCTACTATTGCTTTCCTAGGGTTGAGTCATAATATTGTACATGTGATCCTAGTGCTGACTGATAGGTAAGTCCATGACTAATTACACTGGAACCGGGAATTGATCTTTAAGCGAAAAATCTTGAAAAAAAACCCTACTTGGACATAAAGATTTTCATGATCCACACTCATAAAAAACATGTGATCAGATTTTAACTCTTTTTAGAATCTTGACTGCGGGAGCAACCATGTAAAAACTCAAAGTTTGGGAAGGCTTCAAAGAGTTAAAGTCTGAATAAGCAATGCAGCCACAAAAAATCCACATTTAGAGTTAAAGTTCAGCCACAATTTCTGACAAAGGAACAAATCCTAGATGAACTTTAAGTATTTTTCTGTCACACCTGTCACGCGTTTTTTCAAAGCACGTCTGCCACCAAGACCTGTGAAAGACTTATTGTATTTCCGTGTACGAACTTTGAGTTTGTGTGGAGATATATTAGAGCAAGATTTAAAGTAAGTTTTCAAGTCACATGACGGCTGCATCACCAAGTGTGTCGGTCGTTGTGTGTCGGTCTGGGTGTCGATTGGTGTGTCAATCACCTGCACAGGTGTGCGTCTGTGTGTCTGTGAATCAGTGTGCAATGTGCATGTGTTGGTGTGTCAGTTGGTGCATCAGTTGGTGCGTCGGTATGTCAGTCGGTGCATCTGTGCGTCGCTATATTTGGTGCATCAGTGCATCAGCCTGAGTCTGTTGCTACGTCCGAGTGTCAGTGTGTTGGTGCGCCAGTACGTCAGTCGATGCTCCAACACACATCAGTCAGTCGGTCGATGCTCCGACACATGTCAGTCAGTCAGTCGATGCTCCGACACACGTCAGTCAGTCAGTCGACACTCCAACACATGTCAGTCGGTCGGTCGACGCTCCGACACACATCAGTCAGTCGGTCAATGCTCTGACTCACGTTAGTCAGTCGGTCGACGCTCTGACACACGTCAGTCTGTCGGTACGTTGGTAAGTCGGTGCATTGGTGCATCAGTGCGTCTATACGTCCGAGTCTGTAAGTCAGTGCGTTGGTCAGTGCGTTGGTGCGTCAGTACGTCAGAGTGTCAGCACATCGGTGCGTCAGCATGTCGGTTGACACTCCGACGTATGTCACTCTGTCGGCATGTTGGTAAGTTGGTGCGTCGGTATGTGCGTCGGTACATCTGTAAGTCAGCGCATTGGTCAGTGTGTTGGTGCGTCAGTAGATCAGAGCGTCAGCACATTGGTGTGTCAGCGCGTCAGTCGACACTCCAACATATGTCAGTCTGTCAGTCGACACTCCGACGTGTCTGTCAGTATGTCGACAAGTTGGTGCATCTGTGTGTTGGTGCTTCTGTACATCTGCCAGTGTGCATCTGTGTGTTGGTCTGTGTGTTGGTGTGCTGCCGCATTGGTGTGTCGGTCAGTCGGTATTACATCGGTGTGTTAGTAAGTTGGAGTAGTTGGTGTGTCAGTCAGTCGGTACGTTGGTGTGTTGGTAAGTCGGAGTGTCTGTCTGTCAGTACATCAATCTGTCAGTCGACACTCCGACATACATCATTCTGTCAGTACGTCCGTACCTTGGTGCATCTGTGCGTCTGTGCATCTCCACGTCTGTGCATCTGTGCATCGGTCTGTGTGTTGGTGTGTCGCCGCATTGGTGTGTCAGTCAATCAGCACTACATCGGTGTGTTAGTAAAGTTGGAGTGGTTGGTGTCTGTCTGTCTGTCTGTTGGTCGGTACATTGGTGTGTTGGTAAGTCGGAGTGTCTGTCTGTCTGTACGTCTGTCTGTCCATACATCAGTCTGTCAGTACGTCCATACCTTGGTGCATCCGTGCGTCAGTGCGTTGGTCGGTGTGTTGGTGTGTTGCCGCATTGGTGTGTCGGTTGATCGGTACTACATCGGTGTCTTAGTAAGTTGGAGCGGTTGGTGTGTCGGTTAGTCGGTACGTCGGTGTGTTGGTAAGTCGGAGCGTTGGTCTGTCGGTCTGTCAGTACGTCAGTCTGTCTCTGTCAGCCAACGCTCGACGTACATCAGTCTGTCAGTACATCTGTACCTCGGTGCATCCGTGTGTTGGTGCGTCTCCACGTCAGTGGTTTGGTGCGTCGGTCTGTGTGTTGGTGCGTCGCCGCATTGGTGTGTCATTCGGTCGGTACTACAATAGTGTGTTAGTAAGTCGGAGCAGTTGGTCTCTCGGTACGTTGGTACGTCAGAGTGTTGGTAAGTTGGAGTGTTGGTCTGTCAGTAGGCGATAGCGTGTTGGCACGTTGGAGCATCGGTCTGTCAGTGCGTTGATGCATCCATGCGCCCGTAAGTTGGTACGTCGGTATATCAGGTGCATCTGCAAGTCAGCACATGTGCGTTGGTGTGTTGGTCTGAGTCGATTCGTTGGTGCATTGGTGAGTCGGTTGGTGCGTCAATGTTTCTGTGTGTCGGTGTATGTGTTTCGGTGCTTCCGTGTGTGTGCATCCATGTGTTGGTGAGTTGGTGTGCATGTGTCGGTGAGTCCGTGAGTCTGTGCCTCCGTACTCCCATGTGTTGGTACGTTGCTGTGAGTTGGTGTTGCATCTGCCCCAACACAATCAGCTGCATCACATCGATGAGAATGATAGAATGTAGTCACTCTGAATCCTATCTTTTTTTAATACTGTACGTCCCTCAGTATGTCCGCAAGTCTGTCGGTGAGTCAGTAAGTCAGTTGGTTGGTGAGTCGTCTGTGCATCGGTCCATCCGTCGGCTGTGACTCCATGCATCCGTGAGTTAGTCAGCAAGTCAGTCGATGTATTGGTC
>WNGR01006586.1_pt1 | contig 12400 bp, 10 predicted proteins | sample 5407581 | NCBI WGS metagenome assembly WNGR01 (sample SAMN13153383, study PRJNA577476) | soil metagenome | isolation source: 80 cm soil or saprolite under Garry oak tree replicate 2 | place: USA:California | collected 2016-06-15
CGCCTGGAATTGCGAGGCGAGGCCCTCGCTTGCGACTGGATCGCGCGCCCTCCGGATATTTGGGATGCCGACCTGCGGCCGCACCAGCGGGAACGAAACGTATCGGAGCAGGCTCTCCGCGATGCCATCCGTGTGCGCGATCTCGTATTCGATGCCCTGCCGGAAGTAGAAAGCACCGTACTGCGAGCCTTTCGATCATCCGCGGCCCGCGAGCCGCCTGAGTTGATCATCACCGGCGTGGCTATGAGGGAGGCACCACCGGTCTTTCGGGTCAGCTCACTGGTGATGCGAGCCAAGTTGTACGGGTTTCAATTCCACGTGGAGGACGGGATCTTGCGAGCACTGGAGAGACAAGAAAGCTCGATCTTCCCAGCGGTGAACGAAATTTATTTCCAGGGAGCGACCCCTTAGGGGGAAGGAGGATGTTGATTTATGGCAGCGAATAAGCAGCAAGGAAGTTATCTGAGTCTGTTTTGGACCGCGTGTACCGTCTTTTGCGCCGGGATCGCCTATTTTGCGGAAGGGTTCGGCAAACTGGTTTTCCTGCTCGGCCTGGCGGGTGTAGTCATCAGCTTGGTCGGATTCCTAAAAATCAAACCATTCGAAGGAAAGACGGCAGGCCCGGCGACGATTGCGAGTCTGAAGGCTTTGGGCATCGCGGTCGCGTTGGGAGGATGGTTCGTAACCATAGCCGGTCTGCACCTGACCACGAGCGTGGCCGGCCGACTGATCTTCGCTTTGGTGGGCATCGCCGTGAGCCTCGTCGGGGTCCTCGGTGTATTGCCGGTAGCTTTTGGCAGGAGCGTGGCAGGGAAGGCTCAATCTTCGAGTTTTATGGGAGCAAAAACCACTATGGAGCATAGCCGATGAAAAAAGTTCGCAGTAGAAGTTGTTGTCTGGGTTTTTGGGTCCTCGCGCTGGGTCTGGCGCTTGGGCTAGTGGCTCACGCTCAGGCTCCGGCGCCCGCCGCCCCCGCGGCCGCGGCGGCGCCAGCACCGGCTACCCCGGTCGACGCCGAACTCAAGGATGCTGCAGGGAAGGCGCCTTCACAGATGGACTTGCAGAAGGGCGATCCCGGAGGCACGATCACCGGGACGATCAATGATGTTCCAGCGGCCGATTCCAAAGTTGGCGTGACGCTTCCGGACATGGCCAATCAAGTCGGCCAGAACAAGATCGCCGTCAACTTCGTGTGGACGCTGATCACCGGTTTCCTGGTCATGTTCATGCAAGCCGGGTTCGCCATGGTCGAATCGGGCCTGACCCGGGTAAAGAATGCGAATCACACGTACATGATGAACTTCTTTGTGTACACCTGCGGGCTCTTCTCCTACTGGATCATAGGTTTCGCAATCCAGATGGGTGCGGCGGCCGGCAACTCTAACCTCGGCGGCCTGAACTCCCTCGCTTCCGAGCACTCACTTTCGCTCTTCGGAAAAATGTGGGGCCTGTGGGGTCAGTCCGGCATGTTCCTGGCCGGTCATACCTATGACGTCGGCGTGATGGTGATCTTCTTGTTCGAAATGGTCTTCATGGATACGGCCCTCACCATTGTTACTGGCGCTTGCGCGGAACGCTGGAAGTTCCTGGCGTTCACGGTCTCTTCCATCATCATGGGCGCACTCACCTATCCACTCTATGGCAACTGGGCATGGGGCGGCGGCTGGCTCTCGCAATTGGGAACCAACGTCGGACTGGGTAAGGGCTACTGCGATTTCGCCGGATCGGGGGTAGTTCACGCCGTCGGAGGAGTCACTGCGCTGGCCGTCTGCATGCTTATTGGCCCGCGCATTGGCAAGTACAACCGCGACGGCTCATCCAACCCCATCCTGGGGCACGACGTTTCAGCATGCCTGATCGGGTGCTTCATCCTGGCCTTCGGCTGGTTTGGATTCAACCCCGGCAGCACGCTGGGCGCTTCGGCCAACGGCAACCTGCGCATAGGCACGATCGCGGTGAACACCATGCTGGCGGGCTGCACGGGAACGATGGGAGCCATCCTCTACATGTGGTCGCTTAAGGGTAAGCCGGACTACTCCATGAGCGGCAACGGGTTACTGGCCGGGCTCGTAGCCATCACCGCTCCCAGTGGATTTGTCAGCACGTTTGGTGCCGCCGTCATCGGCGCTGTCGCCGGCGTTCTGGTTTGCCTGAGCTGCACCTTCTTCGAGAACGTCCTCAAAGTTGACGATCCAGTTGGCGCGATTTCCGTGCACGGCACGAACGGCTTGTGGGGCGTGCTGTCGGTAGGCCTCTTCGCAGACGGCACGAGCAATTACGGCGGGAGCTGGAACGGCGTAAACGGCAGCGTGACGGGGCTGTTTTACGGCGACTCAAGCCAAATCGTCGCACAGCTTGTGGGTATCTCCACGCTGATCGGCGTCGTTTTCACGATCAGCATGGTCATCAACCTGGCAATCGAGTTCTTCGTCGGACATCGAGTGTCAGCAGAAACGGAACTGGCGGGGCTCGACATTCCGGAGATGGGACAACTCGGCTATCCCGAGTTTGTGTTCCAGCCGGAGCCAGCGGTTCTGATGGGCCAAGCCTAACAGGGCGCTGGCGTCACACGTATCAGCAAAGCTCGAAGTCGATGGCAGGCCGCGAAGCGCGTTTCGCGGCTTGCCATTGGCGATTCCAACCAGATGGCTTCAGTGCCCAACGAGGGAGAGGAACAGTATGGCAGAAAACGAGATTGTGCTTAGCGAGAGCGCGTTGAAGTCGAACGACGATATCTTGATGTACGGCGTCGCCGCCAGCGCTTTGAGTCCGCGCGCGGGAACTTTCGAGCTCGCCGTGGTCCCCGAGAAGACGCAAGGGTTGCTGTTGCGGATGTTTGCGGATCCGAGTGTGCTGGATAAGGCCCAACGTGCCGACTTGGTGGGGCAGTTACGCGAGTGCGTGAGGACGAACCCGCAGGTTTCCGAGTTGCGAGTCCTCTTCGGAATGGCGCTGTGCGTAAATTTTGAAGTGCCGGACGCGATCGAAGAACTCCGCGAAGGCGTCCGGCTGGCCCCGAATAGCTTTATCGCGCAGTTAAAGATGGGCGAACTGTGGATGCGGCTTCGCGTCATGGGTAAGGCCGAAGAGCATACGCACCGCGCAGCCTTATTGGCCGGGAATCGCGTGCAAGCAGAACTCGCCCGCAGGCAAGGCGCCTCGATTCGCGCTATGAAGCATGCAGGAATCGAGCGAGGCGGATACAAAAGTCCGTGGACGTTAGTGACGCGCGTTGTGCGCAGATTGCGCAGGCGCGAATCCACAGAAGCCATCGTCGCAGCGGATATCAGCTAGCCAATGCAACCGGCCCTTCAGCTTGCTCTACTTCTCGCCATCCTTCTTCCGGCGGGGAAGTTTGCAGCGTCATTCTGCAGCCGCTTTGGGATACCAGCGATCTTGGGTGAACTGCTGGTCGGCGTCTTGCTAGGTCCGGGAGCTTTCAATCTGTTGCATCTGCGTCTCTTTGAGAGCGGCCGAGCGACTAGCGCTTTGTTACTTCTGGCGCAGATTGGCGGATTCGTGCTGATGTTCCTCGCGGGCGTGGAAACCGACGTCGACCGCATGCACGAGGCCGGCACCACTGCATTCCTCGTGGCATTATTCGGCGTCATCTGGCCATTCCTGCTAGGCGCGGCTGTGGGACACCTCTTTGGCCTTTCCTGGATCACGGCATGCTTCTTGGGCGGCGCGCTGACGGCCACAAGTGTTTCCATCTCCGCTCGAACTCTGATGGATGCAGGACAGATGTCTTCGCCCGAGGGCACCGTGATTTTAGGTGCGGCGGTCATTGATGACGTTATGGGTTTGTTCGTGCTGGCGTTCCTCGCCGCGTCGATTACCACCAAAGGAGAATCCTTCGGCATCGCGCCGATGGCCGGCGGCTGGTTGCAACATCACATCCCGCGGGCCGCCGCGCATCCCTTGATTGTACAGATGATACTGATTTCCATTTGTGTAACTTTATTTTTCCTTATCGGATATGGTGCGGCAAGGCGTTGGCTCGACCCTTTAATTCTTCAATTGCGAAGGCTGACCGCCAACGAAGCGGTCCCCAGTTGCGTTTTGGCGCTGGTCCTGGTGTACGCACTTTCCGCCGAATGGCTGGGTAGCGTAGCGGGAATTACAGGCGCTTACCTGCTGGGGTACGTGTTTGCCACTTCGGAATACAAGGCCGACGTCGAGCGCAGCTTCTACGCCATTGGCCACGGTTTTTTGATTCCCCTGTTTTTTGTCTCCATCGGTCTTTCCAGCGACTATCGAGCCCTCGGTGGGCATTGGGCTCTGCTATTGGCGACTTTGGCCGTGGCCATCATTGGCAAGCTGATCGGTTGCGGATTCGCCGCCCTGGCCTCTGGCATGGATTGGGTGCGCAGCCTTCGCATCGGTTGCGGCATGATCTCCCGCGGTGAAGTTGGATTGATCGTTACGGCCATGGGAGCCAGCACGGGCATTTTCGGTCGGTCCGAAGTTGCCGTTATGGTCGCGGTCGTGTTGCTGACGACGCTGTTGACTCCTCTCGTCTTGCGCGGCGCGTTTAATCTGAGTTCTCAACAGGATATTGAGGAAGGTCTCACAAAAGGGGCTCCGGCTCAAATCGCTGTAGTTCGGCAACCGATTTCATTGCCCTCGGAGACAAGGCCGGAAAGCGCTGAAGCCCCACCGAATCAGCCCAGGTTCCGAATGCGAACGTCTCGCGGGACCGATTCCGTCTCTCTCAGTTAATGCGGCCGTGTCGATGCTAGATGAACACGTGAGCCCCGGCGAACAGCTTGACCATTATCGAATCGAGGGAGTGGTCGCCCGCAGCGCGGTGGCGACAATTTTCCGTGCCGTCGATTTGGGCACGAATCAACAGGTAGCTCTCAAGGTTCCGCATTCTGAACTGGAGAGCGACCCCACTTTCGCCGACCGGTTTCGTCGTGAAGAGGAAATCGGCAAGGGGTTAAATCACCCGGGGCTCATCAAGCTTCTCGCTGACCCCGACCGCAGCCAACCGTACATCGTGATGGAGTGGTTTGAAGGAAAACCGCTGCGTCAGGTCATGTCGGAAGAGAAGCTTACTGCCGAGCGCGCAGTACGCATCGTCATAGCGATCTGCCAGACACTCGAATATGTTCACAACCATGGAATCGTCCACCGCGATCTACGGCCAGAACACATCTTGGTCGATGCTGAGGATCACATCAAGTTGATAGACTTTGGTGCCGCGGGACAAGCCGCAGGGCGTCGCATTACCTTCACGAATATCAGCCAGATCACCGGCGGATCGGAATACATATCTCCTGAAGAATTGAAGGGAAAGCGCGGCGATGCGCGCAGCGACGTCTATGCGGCAGGAATTATTTTGTACGAGATGGTCACGGGCAGCAAGCCGTTTCCGGAATCCGATCCTTTCGACCGGACCCTGAACCATCCCGTTCCGCCACGTGAAATCGATTCTGCGATCTCTCCTCAGCTACAGGAGGTGATTTACAGGGCTCTCGAACGCGAGCCCGGGAACCGCTACGCCAATGCTCACGACTTCGCGCGGGATCTGCAACACCTGAACGAAGTTGGCGTAGCTGACCGCGCGGAACTGCGGGATTGGAAGAAAGGGCGTTCATCACAGCCAAGAAAGGTTGCTCTGTACGTGGCTATGGCGCTGATACCGATCGTAATTTTTGCCCTGCTGTTCTATTTCGCAAATCGCTAGCGAAAGGCACTTCAAGAACTGATCGTTCCGAACGAAAGTTTGAGTTTGCGTACGCTGCAAAAGCCGTTTAGCGTGAGAAATGAAATCGACATGGGGGGCTGCACGCGCTTGGAAGCCGGAGTGGAAACAAAAACAATACGATGCGCTACGGAGATTCTGGCTGTCGGTCGCAGAAGTGACGGCAGGCTAGCCGGATCCGTCATCCGCCAATACGGCTTGGCCTCATTTTTTGTGGCCGCCGCATTTCTGGTGAGCCTCGCGCTGCAACCCCTTTTCCTGCATCCGTTTCTTTTCCTGTTTTTCGCCGGTGTGGTGGCCAGCGCGTGGTTCGGGGGCATGCTTCCGGGACTTTTTGCGGTGCTGATCTCCACGCTTGTGGTGGACTACTTTTTTGTTCCGCCGCTCTATTCCTTCGCCATCAAGGCAACGGAAGTTAGCTACTTTGCAGTGTTTGTGATCTGCTCGCTGGTTGCCAGTTGGGTGAGCGCCTTGAAAAAAGAGCGCGAGGAGGAGCTGAAGCAGACGCGCAGCCAGCTCCAGATGCTGGTCGCTGAACGCACAGCCGCGCTGCAGCAATCGACCAGCGAGCTCGAAGAAAACGAGCGGCACATTCAGCTTCTGACGGAAGTCATTCCCAAACAGGCGCAGAATGTCCCTTTGGAGCGCACCGCGGAAAGTGGCACCCCTGCGCCGCTCCAGCAGGTGCTCGCCGAAGTCGTGGATTTTACGACGTCGGTGCTGAAGTGCGACTCCTGTTTCGTCTACGTGCTTGAGAACGATGAACTCGTAATGCGCGCCTCGAAGAATCCCCATCCGGAAGCCGTCAATCGCCTCAAACTGAAGATGGGGCAAGGGATCACGGGCTGGGTAGCCGAACATGCCCGCCTGGTCGCCGTGACCCAAAATGCATCGCAGGACCCGCGGTTTCAACTCTTCAACGATTTGCCCGAAGATCGCTTTGAAGCGTTTCTTTCTGTTCCCTTGCTCAGCCGGGGCCGGCTGGTCGGCGTGATCAATCTGCAGCATCGCGATCCTCATCGCTACACCGATCGCCAAATCCGCTTAATCTCCGCCGTGGGTCTCCTGGTTGGCGCGGAAATAGAGCTGGCGCGCCTGGAAAGCGAAAACTCGCAGCTTTCGGCAAGGCTGGAGACGCGCAAAATCTTGGATCGCGCCAAAGGCATTATGCAGCGCGACCTGAAGATCAGCGAGCAGGAGGCTTACCTCACTTTGCAACGAGAAAGCCGGCAAAGAAGCAAGTCAATGAAGGAAATTGCGGAAGCAATCCTCCTGAATGACGAAATCAGGCACACAAAGAAAGACAAGCTTAGTTCTCCGTAGAGCCTTCTTGTTGAATCGTTTGCCGCTCGCTTGTTGAACTCTGTTGAAACTTGTTGAAGTTGGGTGCTTTCGCAGTTACAAAATCATCTACACTCCCCGAAATGGGCGATCTCACAGCCGTTTTGAATTTTGGCGAACCACACCCGTTTCCCATCCCACTGCACTTAAACAACGGGGAGAGAAGTTCGAGGCCGTTCCCTGAAGATACGGTTTCCAACTTTTTTCAGGATTCCAGAAATATTTCCGCCGGCCCGGCAAGAGTTCGTAACTCCGTTACCTGGCGGCGGCTATTGGGCGAGGAGAGCGGCGGCAAGCATGTGCGAAAACAGCCAGCCTTGCAAAGAATCCTCTACTTTCCGAGCGCCTTACGGCCCTACAGCTAGGTCTGTTAGGCAGCACCCGTACTGAGGTTGTGATTTTTAAGCGGCAGCGACCGAATCCGCTTGCCGGTAATGGCGAAAATGGCATTGCACACAGACGGGGCAACCCAGCCAAGAGCTTCTTCGCCGATCCCGACAATCGGTTCGTCCGTCGCACGGACAAAATGGACTCTGATTTCCGGCATTTCCGTCGCTCGCAATAAGGGGTAGTCGTGAAAATTGCTCTGCACTACCCGCCCTTTCTGGATGGTGATTTCCTGGCGCAGTACCGCCGCAAGCCCCATCACCATTTGCATCTCGACCTGGCGTTCGGCAGCCAGCGGATTCACCAGGAACGGCCCGGTGTCCATCGCTACGTCGAACCGTTCCACCCGAACCTCGCCCTTCTTGCTGACGGACACGGTGGCAACCACCGCGCAAATCGTGATCTCTTTGACGCCCGGCCGCCGGCCATCCCCGATGGCGATTCCCATGCCGGTTCCCTCGGGTAATTTCTTTCCCCAACCGGACTTCTCAGCGGCTGTATCCAGCACTTTCACCCAGCTCTTCGCGTGCGGGAAATCCGAGTTGCCATCAAGCAAAGCGCGCCGGTACTGGTAGGGGTCTTTCCCGGCCGCGTGGGCCAGTTCGTCCATGAAGCTTTCCAGGTAAAACTCGTTTTGCGATCGGCCCACCGACGTCCAAACGCCGGTGGGAACGTGCGTCTGCCGCAGGTGATAGTCGAAGAGTTGGTTGGGGATGGCATAGGGAACCTGGTGCAAGCCCCTGATGGTTTGCGCGGGATCCGCGGGCGGATTTTGGTCGATGCCGATGACGCGGTTAATCCAGGCCACGGGCACGCCGTCAGGCCCCAGGCCAGCTCGGAATCTCGCCACGCGCATGGGGCGGTAGTAGCCGTGACGCGTCGTTTCCTCGCGGCTCCAGACGACCTTCACAGGGCGGTCCAACTGTTTGGCGATCATCACCGCCTGGCGCACGTCGTCGTTTTGGTTGCGGCGGCCAAATCCACCGCCAATAAAGCAGTTGTGGATGTAAACGTTCGCCTGGGGGACGCCGGTCAATTTCGCTGCATCCAGCAGTGCTTCCTCCGGTCTTTGCGTTCCCACCCAAACGTCCACGCGATCCGCAGTGACCTGAGCGGTGCAGTTCAATGGCTCCATAAAGGCGTGATCCAAATACGGCAACTCGTACACCGCCTCGACCATCTGGGCGGCGTCTTTGAGCGCCGCTTCGGGGTCGCCCTTCTTCACCACGACTTGGGCGCCCGGTTCTTCCAGCGCTGCCCGGGCCATTTGGAGAAACTTTTCCGAAGCGTCTTCGCCGTGCACGCCTTCATCCCACTCAATCGGCAGGAGGTCCAAAGCGGTCTTGGCATGCCAGTAACTGTCGGCCACTACCGCGACTCCTGCCTCGATATCCGGGCCGCCGAATTCCACCACCGCATGCACACCCGGGCGGTTTCTGACTTTCGTGTCGTCGTACTTCTTTACCTTCCCCAAGAAGACCGGCGACGCCTTGGCCGCGGCATAGAGCATGCCCGGCAGTCGCACGTCGATTCCATACGTAACGCTGCCGTCCACCCGCAGAGGCGTTTCGAGGAGCGGGGTGGGCTTGTTCATCAGCGTGAACTGGTCGGGCGTCTTGATTTTCGGCTCTTGGGGCAGCTTGATGGCCGCAGCTTTCTCGGCCACCTGGCCGTAGCGGAGTTTTCGGCCCGTCGGCACGTGGGTGATGATTCCGTCCTTAACCGTCAACTCCGAGCGTGGTACGGCCCAGACCTCGGCGGCCGCCGCCATCAGGCGTTCCCGCGCGCTTGCTCCCGCCTGCTGCAGGTATTCGCGGCTGATGCGAACCGCGCCGCTTGCGTTCGTGGCCATGCGCCGGTAAACCTTACTCTCGCGGAAGTGGCGATTGACGGACGCGTATTCGGCGCGCACCTTGGACCAGTCGCATTCGAGCTCCTCGCAAATCATCTTGGACCAGCTCGTAAATGTCGCTTGCCCCATTTCGCTTTGGGCCACGCGGATGGTCACCGTGTCGTCGGGTGCGACGACGAGCCAAGGGTTGATCTCGGTCTCGTCCTTGCCCACCAGCGATTCCCACGGCTTGTCCGGGATCCTTGCGGCATTGGCGGCCGCCTCCGCTGAATTCCATGGAAAGCTCAGCGCCAGCGCGAAGCCTCCGCCAACCGTCAGCGTCGTCACCAGGAATTCTCTGCGGTCCATTTCCTTGGTCAGTACCATCGCATCCTCCAGTGATCGGCTTAGGCCTTCGCCGCCAGCTGCGCGGCTCGGTGAATCGCTTGTCGAATCCGCGGGTAGGTCCCACAGCGGCAAAGATTGGTGATCTCGCGCGTTATGTCCGCATCGGTGGGGTTAGGGTTCTTGGCCAATAGGGCCGCAGCCGCCATGATCTGTCCCGGCTGACAATACCCGCACTCCGGCACGTCACCTTCTCGCCAAGCTACCTGCAGCGGATGCTGCGCGTCTGGCGAGAGTCCCTCTATCGTCGTTATCTCTTTCCTGACCACCTGGCTTACCGGCTGGACGCACGAGCGCACTGCCTGGCCATTCACGTGCACCGTACACGCCCCGCACAGCGCCATTCCGCACCCGAACTTGGTTCCCGTGAGACCAATCGTATCGCGGAGCACCCACAGCAGAGGTGTTTCCGGCTCCACGTCTACGGAGTACGTCTTCCCATTAATCCGGAGTGAGAACATGACGAGTGCCTCCCAATTGTTGTGGAGATTCGCGCGGCGCCAAACCGTGGGTAGGAGTCACGTTCGCGCATGGTGACCTGCTCTTAGACCGAGAAGAGTCCACAGAAATCAACGAGAATGGCCAACCTCTGTGATTGTCGCAAAAGGGATACTACCACTTAGTGTCACTGTCAATCTAGCTTTGGCGATCACCCGCATTAAGTGCGCAGAATCGGGGCAAACCGTCGCCACGCGGTCGAGGTCTGCGAGTCTACGTTCTACAACGTGAGAGTGGCCGAGCTAGAGGCGTGGCTCAAGGGCTCCGGTGGTGCGCCGCGAGATGTGGCGATGAGGCAGAGGGTGCGGAGCGGGCTTAATTCAGGTGGAGATTAGCGATTTCACGGGCGAGTTGTCGAGGAAGCGATGCGCCTAATTACCTAGGCCTTGCCCCAAAACGCAGTCCGGTCCGGTGTGATCCGCATGATCGGCGCGTCATTGGGGAGCATTCTTCCAGCGTACTGCGGATATTTCGCTCTTAGCTTCCGAAGAGCCCAGGCACGTTCCTCATGCCCACGCATCGAAAGCAGCTTCGCCTTCCTGTGGTCCGCAAAAATTCCGTCCGTCGCTACGCAGGCGTCTTTTCCAGGCGACCTCATGACGCCGCTCTGTCCTCGGCGGCCGCATGGTTGAACCGTACGTCGCGCGGCTGTAAGATTCACCCATGCAACTCTTCATCTACTTGCTTCTCGTGTCAGTGTCGCTGTTAGCTCAACAACCCGGTGGCCGCGGCGCGGTTCCGCCACCGGCCCCGAAGAACCTGAAACTCCTCGCCCCGAACTCCGATATTCCCTTCGTCATGCAGAACTTCAATGAGGCGCTGGGAGTGCCGTGCACCTATTGTCATGTGGAAGGCGATTTCGCGGCCGATACCAATCCGAAGAAGGAAATGGCGCGCAAGATGATCGGAATGGTACGGCTGATCGATACGAGCTTCCCGAGCAGCGCCGGAGTTTTTCCCGAGGGATATCACGAAGTGGATTGCATCACATGCCATCGGGGAAGTGTAAAGCCGGAGACAATGGCGCCAAGGAAATTTTACAACCGGGGTAACTCGTTGGGCGACCCACCCCCAGCTCAGAGACCAGGGGTCAGTTTAAAGCTGCTGCCCCCGGACACGCACGTACACGGCGCAGATTCGCTGATGGGGGAGTTCCGCGACGCCCTCAACGTGGACTGCAACTACTGTCACGGCGGCGGAAGGACGCAAGAGGTAGACATCAACCCGCGTAAGGACATCGCGCGGAAGATGATCATGCTGGTGCGGCAGATCAACTCAAATTTTCCCGGCACTGGCGTCTTCCCCGTGGGGAACCAGGAGGTAACCTGCTACACATGCCACCGCGGTGACCCGCACCCGGTGAGCGTGAGCAACCGGCGTTACGACCTGCCCACGCCAAAGCAGTAGGCGGCGGAAGCGCTGTGCTCCGCAAAAATTCCCACACCTAAAAAAGTAAACCCTTCCAGCCGCGGCGGGCGGTTAGCCCGCCGCGGCTGGGCGCATCCACACAGGGCGGACACCATTCCTTTCATCCATTCCCATTAACCATTCCCGTTTGGCCACTGTTGCTTTCCATTCTGTTTTTCTTTCACAAACCCAAATCGAATTTGCGGAGTGGATTTGTGGCTAACAAGTGCAGCTCTCTAAGCACGCCGGACGTTCAACGCTTCATTCTCGAAAAACTCAAGCAAGGGTACGCATGGGAAACAGCCAGCCACATGCGACACCTCCTGAGCAAGGTCCTCGGTACCGCGAAGGTGCGGCAGTCTTTGCTCGGGCACTCCACCGCAGCAATAACGATGGATGTTTACACGCACCCTGTTTCCGAATCCGAACGCCATGCGGTCGCACGGTTGAACGAAATTCTGTTCCCAAATGTTCCCAACTTGCACCAAGATGCAGCCGGTGTGGAAACAGGTCGGGTTGTAACAATGATTGTGTTCGATGAATTGGTCGGGGCGTGGAGATTTGAACTCCAGACCTCCTGCGCCCAAGGTAAACCCTAAAACGCTAAGTAGTTGTCTCGTCTATGACTTTCGCGCATCCTGTATCACGGTTTATGGCGGTTTTCGGCGGTTATTGTTCCCTGATTGTTCCCTAGGGGTGAGGTGAACCCCTAAAATGGCACAACTTTTTTGGACACAGCTTCCGCTTTCCTAAAAGCGTTCTTGCATCTCCTAGCAGGAGAAGGGGTCTGGGGAAGGGGACGGCATTTGAGTCGCCTTCCC
>WNGR01013735.1_pt1 | contig 12396 bp, 10 predicted proteins | sample 5407581 | NCBI WGS metagenome assembly WNGR01 (sample SAMN13153383, study PRJNA577476) | soil metagenome | isolation source: 80 cm soil or saprolite under Garry oak tree replicate 2 | place: USA:California | collected 2016-06-15
GCTCTACGCGACGTTGGGCCGGGTCCTCGTCGCCGCAGGGGCCACGAGCTCCCTCGACACGATGTTCGTCCAGGGGGTCCGGGTCACGGGCACCGTCTTCGATCCGAATCCGGCGGTCCGGAATCCGCAAGCTTCCGTGGCCTTCGCGAACGGCGCAGGCCAGCGCTGGCTCACCACGAGCGGGACCGGCGGGTACCTCGCGCTCCTGCCCACGGGCACGTACGACCTCCAAGCGTTCAACGGCGTCGCGGCCTCGTTCGGGTCCGTCACCCTGCTGGCGAGCCAGACGGTCGACATCCGGCTCGTCAACGCCTCGGAGGCGGTCGGCGGGTCCGTGTACCGCGACATCGACGGAAACGGCGCCCTCGATCCGGGCGAGGCGATCGCCGGCGCGCGCATCTCCCTGACGGATAACACCGGGGCGCACATCTCGCTGACGACGAACGCGACGGGCGGGTTCTTCGTCCCCCTCTTCGGGAACCACACGTACGCGGGCTCCGTGTCCGCCGTGGGGTTCGAGACCCGCGCGATCCCGGCGTCGTCGCCGGCGAGCCTCCGAGCGCTCTTGCCGATCGCCCTCGTCGCGACTCCGGTCGCCGTCCAAGGGAGCGTGGTCCTGAACGGCGCCCCGCTCCTGAACCGACCCGTCACGGTCCGGGCGGTCGCGATCGGCGAAGGCTCGGTCACGCAGACGACGCTCACGGACTCGAATGGCGGCTACGGCTTCCGCCTCGTCCCGGGCACGTACGACCTCATCGTCGACGAGAACGTCTCGACGACTCGCGACTGGCGCTACCAGAACGCGGGATCGGACGGCATCGACGTGTCCGTCGCCCAACCGTCGCTCGGCTACGACATCGCGATCGTCACCCGCACCCGGGTGACGGGGAGCGTCACCTTGTCCGGGGTCCCTCAGTCCGCGTCGCTGTCGTTCGACGGCCCGGAGCGCCGCACCGCGGAGGCCACGACGGCCGGGTTCGAGGTCTACCTCGCGCCCGGTTCCTACGCCGTCTCTGGGATCAAGCAGATCGTCCCGGACCAGTACGCGTTCATCTCGACCGCGACGGTGCCTGCGACGACCCTGACGTACGCGCTCGTGAAAGCGACGCGCGTCGCGGGACACGCCCTGTTCAATGGCGCAGGCGTCGTGGGGCCCATGCCCGTCTCGTTCGCGCGCGCGGAGGGCGGCCTGGTGAACGTCTCGATCGACTCGTCCGGCGCGTACACCGCCTATCTCGTGCCCGGCAACTACACGATCACGCTCACGGGGACGAACTCAGCGGCGGAGTCCGGCGTGACGCGCTTCTACGCGTACGCGTTCACGGGCAGCCTCACGGTCGCGCCGGGTGCGACCGACATCGCGTTCGACCTGGTCGTCTCGCGGAGCCTCGACAACACGACGGTCTCGGGAATCGTGAGCTTTGCCGGATTCGGCATCGACGCGACCGTCACCTTCACCGCCCGGGGAGGCGGCGCGATCACCGCAAGCGCGTCGTCCGGCTCGGACGGCTCATATACGGTGGGCCTCGCGCCGGGCGCGTACGACGTCTATGCGTCGCGCGCCCTCGGGAGCGCCGTGTCGTTCCTGCAGATCACCGTGCCGCACGCGGACGCGCGAACGCAGGACATCCCCATGGCGAGCGGGTTTGTCGTGTCGGGCGTGACAACGGACGCGCAAGGCCGCCGGACGTCCGCCTCGATCACGATCCAGTCGACGGCCTCCCTCGACCTCACGTCGGACGGGAGCGGCTTGTACTCGACAGTCCTCCCCGCGGGCGTCTACGCGATCACGGCGACGAAGACGGCCACGGAGAACGGGATCTCCGTGTCGTACCAAGCGACGACGTCCGTCGCGCTACAGTCGGACACCGTCGTGAACCTCGCCCTCGAGAAGATCGTCTCACGCTCCGTGATCCTGACGTGGGACGCGTCCCAGCGGCAGACGATCGCCGCAGGCTCGTCGGTCACGTACACGGTGGTCGTGCGGAACACGGGCAACATCGCCGACACCTGGTCCCTGTCCGGCCGTCCGACCGATTGGGAGTTCTCGTTCGTGCCTTCCACGGTCTCGTTGAACTTCGGGACCTCCGGCACGAGCGCCGGCGTCGTGGTGACGCTCACGAGTCCAGCGGACGCCCTAGTGGACCACGGCACGATCACCCTCGTCGCGACCTCGACCACGGACGGCACGACGCAGGGAAGCGTCGACGTCCAGGTGGACATCCTCCGCACGCGGGGCCTCTCCCTGACCCTCGATCCGACCTCCGGCGTGTTCGACGGACGCTTCCTGAACAACACGCTCACAATCACGAACTCCGGGAACGCCGCGGAGACGGTCGACGTGGAGATCACGAACCCCGATGACGTCGCGGCGAACGGGTGGATCGCCCGCCTTGGGTTGGTCGGCGGGCCCGCGAGCGACGTCCGCCTGTCGGGTGTCACGGTCCCCGCGAACTCGACGACGCAGGTGCGCCTCCAGTCGCAATCGTCCGGGGGCGGGAGCGGTGCGACCGTGATTATCCGCGCGTCCGCTCAGGACTCGATGGCGGTCTCCTCGACGGGCTTCTTCACGCTCCAGATGCCGGCCCTCGCCACCGGCGGCATCGCGGTCGTCGGGCCGGAAATCGCCCACGAAGCGCCGCTCAACCTGCAGGTCGTGGCGGCCGTCGTCGCCGCCGTGGCGGCGGTCGGCACAGGACTCTTCCTGACCCGCCGGAGGCGGTAGGTGGCCGCGCGCCTCGTGCTCCTGGGGGCTGCCGTCCTCCTGGTGGCGCTCGCGATGGCGATGCCTCCCGCCGCCGCGCAGGTCCCGCTCGTGCCCGTCCTCACGGGCCCGTCGTCCCTCGCACCGAGCCAGACGGCGGCGTACAACCTCACGCTGTCCGGCGGGCCGACAGGTGCCGTGTCGTACACGGTCCGTTGGTACGTCGATGCCACCGACGCAATCCCGGCGAGCACGAACCCGACGACCGATACGCGGAACACGACCTCGTTCCGCCTGAACATCACCGCACCTCCGCGGGACACCAGCGTCACGCTCGTCGTGAGCGTGAGCGCCCAGGTCGGGACGACATTCGAGAACACGAGCGTCGAGAAGTCGATCGTCGTCATCACGCCGATCACGCTGTCGGCGACGTTCCGCAACGACGGGACGACGGCGGCCGTTAACGTCACGGTGCGGTTCTATGTGGACGACGGCCTCGTAGGCTCGAAGAAGCTCGCGCGAATCGAGTCGCACGCGCAGGCGACCGCGTCGTACAACTACCTCCCGATCGGGCTCCAGCCGGGCGCCCACCGCGTTCGGATCGAGGCCGACCTTGACGGGAACGGGATCATCGACTCGTCCCGCGGCGAGGCGTTCGCCTCGGACCTCTTCTATCGCACGACGCCGGGTCTGGGCACCGGATTGACGGTCCTCATCGGGATCGCGGTGTTCCTGCCCGTGTTCATCGGGACGGTCGCGGTGCGCCGACGCGAGCGCGCCTGATCACGCGGACTCGATAAGCCAGACGTCCGAATGGTTGCGGAGCAACATCCCGAGCTTCGTGCGCGAGATGCCCGCCCGCTTCAGGAGCGGGTCGAGCTTCGCGTCCTCCGGACGCTGCACCTCGCCGTCGACCCATGTGGTCGCGACGGGCTCGTATCGGACGACGCGATCGCCGACGCGGACGCGAGCCGCGGCCGCCTCCCGGAACGTGTGGAGAACGACGTGGACCGACGTGACGGCGGTCGGCCGGACCTTGTGATTGTAGTACTGGGCGACCTCCCGGTGGACCGGGGCGAAGGCGCCGACCCGCTTCGCGTACTCGCGCCAACCGCGTTCGAACGGCGATCGCAGGGTCGACATGCAGTGCTCCGTGACGGGCCGGACCTCCTCGAAGGTCGATAGGGTCGACTGGCCAGTCGTCAGGGCGGACAGGAACTCGGGCCACGTGCCGTACTCCTCCTTCGGCATCGAGTTCGCGAGGTTCCTTGAGAGCGAGAGGAGGTAGTTGTTCAGCCCGCTCACGCCGACCTTCGCGGCGATGTCCTCCAGGAACAAGTGCGTCGCGATCTCGACGAACGGGTTGCTCTCCGGGATCCGGGCTTCCGCCATGCTACCGGTCTCCCTTGATCCTCGCGCCGCGCATCACGAGGGCGTAGACGCACTCGTAGTTCCGGAGCAACGCCCGGACGTGGTCCTCGTTGATGTTGACTTGCGCGACGTTCTTCGGGGAGATCTTCGTCTCCCCGCTCCAACCGCGGGTGGCGAGGAGGTAGCATGCGAGGGAGTTCCCCGAGACGCTCACGTTCTTCGCAATCTCCTCCCGGAACCGTTCGTGGAAGACGCAGAAGTTGCCGGCGTGACCTCGCCCTCGATGCTGAAGGCCGTGCGGCCCTCGCGCACCGCGACGTTGAACGACGTCCACCCGAGGTACGCCTCTTTGCCCATCCGGCTCGCGAGATTGTCTCCGACCCGCTGCCAGAACTCGACGACGCCGTCGGCGCCTGCCTTCTCGATCATGTCCTCGATGAGGGACGCGAGAGCGACGTCGATCATGCGGGAGCTCCGATCATGGGATCACACGAACGAGCTGAGCACCTGTTTCAGGTAGGCGCGCCACTCCTTTTCCGCCTTCACCGCGACGGTTTCGCCGCGCAGGTCTCGCAACTTCTCGACAATAATCGTCACGAAGCGGTCCCAGTGCCCGGCGGTCATGTAGGGCGCGGTCGTGCCGACCTCGTTGTACGCCATCGGGACGATTTCCTGGAGCGGGCCGGGACCCACGAGCGCTCCGAGCCGGGACTGGAGGAACTGCGCGATCTCCTTGTTCTTCTTGAACTCCTTCGTCTCGCCGAATTTCTCGACGAACAGGATGCGGGTGAGCCGCTTCAGCTCGCCCGCGACCGCCTCGTCGTACGTGGCGAGGACCTCGGGCGTGATCGGCTTCGACTCGAAAAGATGCCGCACCACGATTGATGTCTTCACGATGTTCGCGAGGACGCCCTGCATCTTCGTGATCTCGACGGGCTTCGTCGTCAAGAAGACGAGGAACGCCCGGTCGCCGACGCCCGAGATGATGATGGTCCCCGCCTCGAATTGCTGGACGGACATCATCATGTTCTGGCCGCCGAGCTGGTTGCATATGTGTGCCAGGTTCCCCTTCAGCAGATTCAGGAGCCGGTATTGCCGCGGATCGAGCCGGTTCGGGATCGAGGACGAGAAGATCCGGCCGTCGACGCCGAGGAACATCGCGATGTTGAGGTCGTTCTCCTCGCGCGCCCGCTTGAGTTCCGTCTCGAGCAGGTGCTTCAGGTGGCCGACCGTCTCGGCCCCCATCGTCTTGTCGACCGTGCCGGCGTAGGGCATCTAGCCGCCCCGCTTGAGCCCGTACGAGTTGAACAGGATCTGGAGGGCTTCCTCGGGCGAGTAGTCGTAGTCCCAGCTCCGCCGCATCTTCTTGATCCGCTCGACGACGCGCGCGGGCGCCTTCATCGCCTCCGCGGTCTTAATCGCCTCGTCGAAGGTCTTCGCGTGACTGCGCGTCTGTTCCTCAGGAATCGGAGTCGGGCTGGCGCGGACGACGATGCCGACTCCGCGGGCGAAGAGATACGGGTAGACGCCTTCGCCGTGGTGGGAGCCCCGCATCTTGAGGAGCTTTAGCGTGCGGTTGAACGCGCCGCCGACCGGGTAGTACTCGAGGTGGATCGCGCCGTCGGACAGGTAGATCGGCAGCAGCACGTCCTCCCCGATCGTCTCTCCAGGCTTCGCGTGCTCCTCGACGGTGCACAGCACGACGCCGAGTTCCTTGAGCGTGTAGAAGAGCTTCCCGATCAACTCGCGCTGCTCGAGCTTCTCCGCCGTCGCCCAGATGACCGGCGTCATCGGGTCGATCACGACGCGCGTGGCGATGTTGTAGTCCGCGCGAGCCTTCACGAGCTGCGGCAGCTGCTCCTCGATCATCTTCTTGAAATTCCGGCCTTTGAGGTGGATGAAAAAGAGCGATTTCTCGTAGTACTTGCGCATGTCGAAGCCCATCAGGTCCGCTTCGCGCATGATCTGCTCCGGCGGCTCCTCGAGGGTCACGTACAGGGCCTGCTCGCCCTGCTCGATGCCTTCCATGAGGAACTGGATCGCGAACGTGGACTTGCCCGTCCCGCTCGACCCCAAGATGACGACCGTCGACTTGGGCCAGAATCCGCCTTCGATCAAATCGTCGAGCCCCGGGATCCCGCTCGGCACTTTCTGTACGTCGGCCATGGTGGTCTCCTCCTCGAGGCTCTCCTCCGAAGGAGGCGAGGCCTCGCTGGGTGGAACGCGCGATTCGATGCCTGCGGCCTTTTAAGTGAATTCCGACCCCGAAATCGACCCTGATAACGTTTTGATGAAACCGAGCGTGTGGAGGAGCCGAACTACGTCAAGCCAAGACGGGCCCGCGTTTGTTGACGTAAGGGCATTCCTTCCTCATTTTATACCCTTTCGACTCGCCCGCCTCTCCCGGAAACGCAGTTCCTCGATCTGTCGACCAACGAGCCGAATCCGGATCAAATGCCCATGGCTTGTTTTCCGGCCCACAGAACCGATGATCAGCTTTACTGTAATCGAACTGGCCCGAGGAATCCATTCCATGTAATGGAAATCCTCACTGAAATGAGCGATTGCGGCAAAGAAGTCGCCCCTCAACCATCGTCTATGCCAATTGCCGAGCCAGACCGCGTCTATGAGCACCCATGGCCCGCTGAACCTGACTTTCGAAACTCGGAACGTCTTGTCCTGAGTCAGAGCGTGAGTAACGTCATCAGCAATATATCGGGAGTTGTTGAGCCAAGGTTCATTCGCAAGGAGCGGCCCGAGTTCACGGAAGTTCATGCCTGCGAATTCGCGGTCAGTTCTCGTTCTTCTTTTGGGTCGCTCCGCATCCGACAATCGAATCCCAAGATGCATCCGGATATATCCGATTGCCGGAGAAGATCAGGCTTACGTCACGGCGCGGCGAGTCGCCTCGCTTGTTTGTCTTAGAGCTTCTCGCGGACCGCGTCCAGTTTCTCCGCGAGATCCTGGCTCCGCGCGGCGACCGCGACCTCGCCGCGGGTCTTCTCGATGAGGCTCCGCGCGACGTCCTGTTTTCGCTTCAGGGCCACCAGCGCGGTCGGGTAGTCGAACCGCATCAGCGCGTCGAGTATCCGCTCCATCATCTCCAGGTACGAGGACGCGAGCTTGACGTCGCCGCGCCGCAAGTGCTCGAGCGCGAACCGCCGAAGCTCGCCGACGACGTCGCCGAGGCCGAGGAGGTACGCGGTGTCCGTCACGCCCAGCTCCTTGGGACTCGGCAACGGTTCCGCATCCAAGATCGAGTGGACGAGGAACGCCTCGCACGCCTCCTGCATCGCGTTCTCGACGATGCCCGTGTGGTAGAGGTCCGGATGGTCTTGGAGGAGGCTCTTCAGCTTGAGGACCTCCTCTCGCGTCTCCTGGAGGGCCGCCGCGACATCGTGGCCGCGATGCATCCCCTGGATGACGCTGCCGCTGAGTCGCGCGATCGTTCGGGATGATTTGATCGTGAGTTCACGGACCTCGTCTTTCTCGTCGAGGCGGGACTCGATGTGCGAGATCACGTCGTCGAGGTTCTTCACGGCGCGCGCATGGCCCATCCCGTTATTTGAGCGTTGGCCCGGGGAAGCAGCCCGCCGAGTCATCCGCGGATCTTCTGCATCCGCTCGGCCTTCAGTCTCACGATATCAGGCTTTCCGATATCCCGGCGCGCGTAGAAGTTCCCTGCGACGAACGCGAGCGCCTCCTCGGAAATCGATTCGGCCGCGCCGAGGTCCGACGCAATGCCGACGACCGCGAGGGCTCGGGACGTCGTCGTGTACAGGTGGCCACCCCGCTCGTCGACGCTCGCGTAGTAGAGCTTCGCCCCGGTGCGGCGGATGCTCTCCTCGTCGACCCTGAGCTGCTCGCCGGCCTTCGGATGGGAGCCGTAGCCCATCGGCACGACGTACTTGCACACGGTCGCCTTGCGGGAGAACTTCACGTTCGACGGAAGGTTCCCGCCGGTGAGGCGCACACAGACATCGAGGAAGTCGCCCTCGAGGATTGGCAGGACGTTCATCGATTCGGGATCGGCGAAGCGCACGTTGTACTCGAGGAGCTTGGGCCCGTCGCGTGTGGCCATGAAGCCGCCGTAGAGAATTCCTTTGAACGGCGTGTCGCGGGCGAACATCGCATCGACGGTCTTCGTCATCGTCTCCAGCGCCCGCTCGTACTCATCTCTCGTGACGAACGGGAGCAGGTGGTCCGCATCGCTGTACGAGCCCATCCCGCCCGTGTTCGGGCCCTTGTCCCCTTCGTACGCGCGCTTGTGATCCTGCGCGAGCGGCATGGGGACCAGCGAGCGGCCGTCGCAGAACGCCTGGAGGGAGAACTCTTCGCCGACGAGTTTCTCCTCGACGAGGAACCGCGCGGTCCCGCCAATGTTCTTCTCGAGGATCTCCCGACCGTATGAGAGGGCCTCGGGTTTCGTCGAGAAGTGTTCGCCCCAGACCCGCACGCCCTTGCCCCCCGTCAGGCCGAGCGGTTTAATCACGAACTCGAAATCGGAGTCGTTCACGAACTCCTCGAAGCGCTCGAGATCGTCGAACGCCCAGAACTGCGGGGACCCGGCGATCCGGTGCTCTCGCATCAGGGCACGCGTGAATTCCTTATTCGTCTCAAGCCGAGCCGCTTCCCGCGACGGGCCGACCGTCGGAATCGCGGCGGCCTCGAGGGCATCCGTGATCCCGTTCTCGAGCGGCGCCTCCGGTCCGATCACCGCGAGTTCGATCCCGTGGCCTTTCGCCCAGGAGACGATGCGCTCGACGTCGGTCACATCGCCGAGGAGGATTTCCTTCGAGCGACGACGGATGGCCGGATTCTGATTCGCCATCGCCGCGTAGGTCTCCGCCTGGCTTCGGTGAAGCGCTTCGACGATGGCGTGCTCGCGACCTCCACCCCCGACCACCAGGACCTTCATGGTTGCAATGCGGAGAAGGTGGCGGCCGGGATTTCTACTTTCCCGCATCGGCGCCGAACGTCCGGATCACCTCGGCGTCCGCATGAGCTTGAGGATGCCATCACGGTGCGGCGGGGCCAGCGGCTTTCGAGGCGAGCTCGGCCGCGGAGACCGTGTTCGAGAGGAGCATCGCAATCGTCATCGGACCGACGCCTCCGGGGACCGGAGAGATGGCCTTCGCCTTCTGCTTCACCGCATCGAAGTCGACGTCGCCGACCGTACGGTAACCGCCCTTCGCCGTCGGATCGGGGACGCGGTTGATGCCCACATCGATGACCACGGCATCTTCGCGGACCATGTCCGCCTTGACGAAACGGGGCGAGCCCATCGCCGCTGCAAGGATTTCGGCCCGGCGGGTGTGCGCCGCGATGTCCTTCGTCGCGGTATGGACGATCGTCACCGTCGCGTTGGCGCCGGGCGCCTTCTGCATCAAGAGCGCGGCGAGCGGTTTCCCGACGATGTTGCTCCGGCCCAGGATGACAACGTGCTTGCCGCTCGGATCGTTCCCGCTCCGCATCAGCAGTTCGACGACGCCCGATGGCGTCGCAGGCGCGAACCGCGGACGGCCGATCAGGACGAGTCCGACGTTCACCGGATGGAAGCAGTCCACGTCCTTCAGCGGACTGACCGCCGCGACGGCGGCCTCGACGCGAATCTGCGCCGGGAGCGGCTGCTGGACGAGGATCCCATGGACCTTCGGGTCGGAGTTGAGACGGCCGATCTCCTGCAGAAGCCGCGCCTCCGAGACGTCCTCGGGCAACTGGATGGTCCAGTGGGCCATCCCCATCTCTTCGGAGGCTTTGCTCTTCATCTTGACGTAGAGTTGCGACGCGGCGTTCTCGCCGACGAGGACCGCCGCGAGACCGGGCGCATTGCCGGCGTCCGCCAGCTTCGCGAGACGCGGCTTGAGGCCGGTCCGGATCTCACCGGCAATCTTCTTCCCATCGATGATCTCGGCGACCACGTCGATACCGTCCGTCGGAATCCGCCTGCCAGTTAAAGTCTTTCAGCGTCGGCCGACGCCGCTGCCGACCATTGCCCGTGGCGCCGCAGAATCGTACCTCCGGAAGCGTCAGACAACGACCCCGCCATTCTCACGGACGAAAACACTTAAGACCGGTCGCGGCCATGGGGACCGCGGATGCACTCCAACGACTGGTCTCGACTCCTGACGGAACGTCAGCGCGAGGTCCTTTCCATCGTCGTGGAGAACAAGGTCTACCGCAATCGCGACTCGAAGATCCCGGAGTTGGCCGCCCAGATGGGGATTGCTCCGGCCGCGGTGGCGAAGCATCTCCTCGAGATCGAGAAGACCGCCCTCCTGAACGTGGTCGTGAGTCCGTCGGAGCAGGGCAAGCGGGTGTACGAGCGGCTCGAGTTGGAGCCGCGGCCCGAGAACAAGCAGACGGCCGAAGCCCTGGACCGCCAGACCATCACGATCCTCCGCTTCCTCCGGGACCACCCGGATGCGAGCTCCAACGAGATCGCGGAGGAACTCGGCCTCTCCGACTACACGACGGGCAACAGCCTCCGCGTCCTGATCGCGATCCAGCTCGTCACGAAACAGCGAGGAGCCGCGGTGCGACGCGGCGTCCCTCCATACGTCTTCCGGCCGACTCCGCACGGGCGGGACCTGATCGACCGAATGCCCCTTGGAGCGGTGTCGGAAGGCAAAAGTAGCGTGGACGGTCTCCTGGGCACCGCGTGATCGACGCGGTCGTCGTGGGCGCGGGACCCGCCGGCGGAATGGCGGCGCGCCAGCTCGCTGCGGCCGGCTACGAGACGGTCATCCTCGAGAAGCGAAAGGTCGTCGGCGAGCCGGTGCAGTGCGCCGAAGGCGTGAGCGAGTTCGGCCTCCTATCGAACGGCCTCTCGCCTCACGATGAGTGGATCGCACAACGCGTGGCGGGGGCGAAGTGCGTCGCGCCAAACGGGAAATGGTTCTACATCACTCGCCTCCCCGGGTATGCGATCGACCGCGCCGCGTTCGACCGGTGGATTGTCCAGGGCGCGGTGGACGATGGAGCCGATCTGCGGATCGCGACGAGGGTCACGCGACTTGCGGGCCATGACGGGGGGTGGCGGATCGAGACGAACAGCGAGACGATCGATGCACGCGCGGTCATCGGGGCCGACGGCCCCGCGAGCCTCGTCGCCCGAGACGCGGGCCTGGTCCGGAGCCTCGAGAAGATCCTCGCGTACGAGTATCGGTTCCGAAACGAGGACGTCGCCGCACGGGACCCGGAATATTTTCTCCTTTTCCTGGGGGAGCAGTACAAGGGCGGATACGCCTGGATCTTCCCGAAAGGCGACGCCGTCAACGTGGGCGCGGGCGGACCGATCGACGCGCACGCGGCGACAGTCACGTTCTGCCGCGAACATGGAATCGATGTCAATCGGAGGACGCAGACGATCGCCGGCACGATTCCGTATCGCTACGACCTCACGTCGCTCGCGGCCCCGGGACTCGCGGTCGTCGGGGACGCCGCCGGGATCACGAATCCGATGAACGGCGCGGGAATCCACCCGGGGCTCTTCAGCGGGCGCTTGGCGGGCGAGTTCGCCGTCGCGTCCCTAGAGAAGGAGGATCCCGCCGCGATGTTGGAGTACGACCGCGTGGTCCGATCCTCTCCGTTCCTCGATCCGGTCCTATGGTGGATGATCGATCGGGCGCGTCGGTGGACCGACCGATTGATGAATGCCGTCGTCGCGGAGCTCGAGGGGATTGATTGGCGTGCGCTCACATACAAACGAATGCTCGGGACGGGCGTGCGAAGACCCTCGCTCATCTTGCACGCGCGCGAGTTCTACCGCATGGTCCGCACGCTCGAGTTATGCGACCGCTACGGATGGTGAACCGAACTCGATCGCGTCGGGACCGAAGGCTACATAAATTCTCGCGACTTCCCACGGATGATGGCGGTCGACGCGGGGTCGCGCGCGATGCGCGCGGGCAGCCAGTTGGAGAAGCTGCTCGTGTCCGGAGGCTTCGCCGTCACCGCGGAGATCCACCCGCCGGCGTCCGCAGATCCTTCGAGCATCGAACGGCAGGCCGCGATGTACCGCGGCCTCGTCGATGCGTGCAACGTGACGGATGGCCAGCGCGCCCTCGTGCGGATCTCCTCCCTCGCCGCCGCGACCCTCGTCCTACAATCGGGCATCGAGCCGATCATGCAAATGGTCCTCCGGGACCGCAACCGCATTGGAATTCAGGCAGACCTCCTGGGCGCGTCCGCCCTCGGCATCCGCAACGTGCTCTGCCTCTGGGGCGACCCTCCGACCGCGGGCAACGAGAAGGACGCCAAGCCGGTCTACGACCTGACCACGGAGGAGATGATCGCGACGTTCCGGGTGCTCCGGGACG
>WNGR01011790.1_pt1 | contig 12395 bp, 7 predicted proteins | sample 5407581 | NCBI WGS metagenome assembly WNGR01 (sample SAMN13153383, study PRJNA577476) | soil metagenome | isolation source: 80 cm soil or saprolite under Garry oak tree replicate 2 | place: USA:California | collected 2016-06-15
AAGGAGGCTGAGGAACTGACCTCGCAGGTCTTTCTCAAAGCTGTGCGGGCTCTGGACCTTGAGCAGAGCCCGCACAGTCGGCAGGCCTGGGTGTTTCAGGTTGCCCGGACGACCTTGGTTGTCTACTGGCGTGCCCACTATCGGCGAGCAGCAACGCATTCACTGGAAGCGTTGGTCGAAGCAGGCTGGGAAGGTCCAGCGGGAGAAGAAGGAACCGCTCTGTTGGGCAGTGCAGCTGAAGAGCGTGTAGAGGCTATCCTCCAATCGCTGCCGGTGCGATACCGTGAGGACTTGACCTATCGGTTCCTGCTGGGACTTTCAGTACGAGAGACCGCTCTCAACATGGGCGTGACAGAGGCCAACGTGAAAGTGATGCAGTTTCGTGCGCTGAAACGAGCGGCCAATCTCGAGGTCATTACCAACCGATGCCTACTGAGTAAAAGTTGAAGGAGCCTGATACCAATGGGCAGTCAACAGTGATCCAATGGCGAGAGGTGTACGCGCTGGGAACGGTAGCGAGTGTTGTCTCCCTTGATGTCGATAGGAGAACTACCCTCCTTGAGCAGCGTTCACGCACTGGTGCCACAATCATTCCAGTCAAGAGCGCGGAAGCCGCGCAAAAGTTATAACGTCCTGTCTATCTGGCATATCCGTTCTCAAAAGAGACGGTGTTCACTCTCGCACTTCGCCGGTGCGATCCGTCTTTTCCCGCCTTCTTCCCAGGGTCTGGCAGCCTGCAGGAAGGGCATAGTTGTCCAGATCACGACGGCTTTTCCGTTTGTTCCCCAAGTGCCATCCGCTTTTTGTCCAGGTGTGCCCGGCCCTCACCTGATACGCTGCTGTGTATCAGTATGGTGGTGTTCTGCTGTGCTGGTTACCCAACTTGCAATCTCCGTTCGTGAAAGTTGCCTGCTGCTGACGCTGCACGAGGTGTCATGGCTACATGGGTGACCGGACTCTTTCGTCCCACTTACCGCCGACGAGCGGCCCGCAGCACACACCGAACCGCCTCATAGGACACGCCCTAATCACGCGCGATGTGACGGAGCGGTTCTCCTTGCTCGACACGCTGGACCACACTCGGCCATGTAGAGGTCGGGATCTTCCAGCGGGGATCAGCTAGGGCTTGAGGGTGGTCAGGTAGAGACACCAGTATTGGATCGTCAAGTGCAGAAGTGAACGGATCATCTCTGGGTGAGGAAGTGGCAGCGTGTTCCTGATAGACCAGCAGATCGCCTCTGCCAGAGCAGAGTTTGTCAAGTGGGATACGTGCCAGGGGCGACCGATGGTTCGATGCCCGTCGGTTCCATCGATTTATAGTGTAGTTCACAATCTATAGTGAACTACACTATTCTTATGCAATCCTGATCTGAGTTAACCAGGGAAGGGCTTATGGCAAGGAGCACTATTCTTCCTTTGCTTCTTCACTGCCATCTATCTTCCATGGGCCTGGGACAGCTTCGATCCTCGGAGCACCAATGAAAAGGTATTCCTGAATTTTTCTTCGCACATTGATGTACTTCCAGAGCGCGAGTATGGTGTCCCAACATGTCTGTCTGTCACGCTGGCTATCTTGTTAAATCATTTTCTTATAGGAAGTTACATAAATGATGTGATGATTCGCTAAGCCTCTTCAGGCATCGGAAGAGGTAGGCTCCCAGGTACCGGCAGGGTCTCGGCAAGTTAGTCCTTAAGCTCTTTCGCCCGTAATTCCTTGAGCGCATCTCTTGCCTCCGGCGAAAGGAGGTCCTGAATGTCAAGGCTCCTCTTGTTGGCAACATACCAGGGTGATATACTCCATCTTGGGTTCGAGCCCAAGCAAGAATCACAGAGTATCAAGTTCGTTCCAGATTTGACCGCTTCAGCATGAACAGCTGCCACCATTGCATACACAGATAGCATGTTGGTTGGCTTCGTTATGTACAATGACCAGCCGTGTCGTGATGGTAGCTACCGGATCTCACGAGTACTCATCGATCCATAGTGTCAAAGGCAGGGATATGACCGGCGGCCAGTATCTCAGGTGATTGAGCGTATCGGGAGCATATTCCTAACTGCTAAAAATTCTGATCGTATATTCCCCTGAGAATACAGCAGCCGCCCATTTGTACATCAGCTTAGGCTTCCAACCCATTGGAAAGACGCAATATGGAGTCGTCAAGGAAAACTGGAGTACGCTATCCTCGCTCGGTTGCGTTTGTAAAGATGCATTCGGAGCGTTCTCAGGGAAACGGTGCTCAAACATACTGTTCTTGCAATTCTCGCTTGGTAAACCAAAATCAGCGTGAGGGAGGAAGAGCCAAGATATGCCTCGTAGGATGAGATTTCGCGGCAGTAAATTATGTCCGGTTACTGCCAGCTACGCCGAAGTTTTTTTAACGAGCCTTAAGGATTTCAGAATCGCATGATATTTGACTATCTAGTCGTGGGAGCGGGCCTGGCTGGTAGCGTTCTGGCTGAGCGACTTGCAAGTCAGAGAAACAAGAAAATACTCATTGTCGAGAAGCGCACCCATATCGGGGGGAATGCCTACGACCACTATAATAACGATGGTATACTTGTTCATAAATATGGTCCCCACATCTTTCACACAAATTCGCTCCAGGTCTTCGAGTATCTCTCCCAGTTCACGGAGTGGCGACCCTATCAGCATCGAGTCCTTGCAAATGTGGATGGGCAGCTGGTTCCGATTCCTATCAATCTCGACACCATCAATACACTCTACGGTATGAACCTGAACTCCTTTCAACTTGAGCAGTTCTTCGCATCAGTTGCCGAACGAAAGGAGTGTATTCGTACTTCTGAGGATATTGTGGTAAGCAAGGTCGGACGAGAACTTTATGAAAAGTTCTTCCGCAATTACACGCGAAAACAGTGGGGGCTTGACCCCTCGGAACTCGATGCCACGGTAACGGCACGCGTTCCCACCAGGACAAATCAGGACCATCGCTACTTCACCGATAAATATCAGGCGATGCCGTTATACGGTTACACTCAGATGTTCGAGAAGATGCTCCGTCATGAGAACATAAATGTTATGCTGAACACCGATTACTATGAGGTGGAAAGATCGATTCCCTACCGAGAGATGATCTACACGGGTCCGATTGATGAGTACTTTGACTTCCGCTTTGGTAGGTTACCTTACCGCTCGCTTGAGTTCGAGTTTAAAACTGTCAATACTCCTGTTGCCCTGCCAGCTCCAGTCGTGAACTATCCGAATGACTATGAGTACACTCGCGTCACCGAGTTCAAGTACCTAACCGGACAAGAACACGCCAAGACGAGTTTGATGTATGAATATCCTTGTGGGGTTGGTGATCCATACTACCCAGTACCTCGCCCTGAAAACTCTGAACGTTACAAAAAGTACAAGGCTTGCGACCTACAAATACTACAACATGGATCAGGTGGTAGCGCAAGCCCTTATGGTGTTCAATAAAATTGCCACCAACTACCTTTCAAGCTCCAAGAACTCTAATTGGAACAACCAGTCTCCTTGATATCTACTTCTTGAGTTTCAATGGTCCTGTCTATTATGGATCGGCTAGTTGATACGGGATGTGTCGGATCAAATGAAAGGGACTCTCATGCGTATAAGTGGAACGAGTAAGCGGAGACCTCGTGTCTCTGTCCTCATGCCTACATATAATCAAGCACCCTTTATCAGAAGGGCCATCGAAAGTCTGCACGCCCAGACAATGACGGAATGGGAGTTGGTGCTCTTTGATGATGGCTCTACAGATAAGACACACGAGATGGTCGATCCTTATTTGGTTGATGTACGCATCCACTATCATCGTCTTGACTTCAACCGGGGTCTTGGTACAGCACTCAATCATGCACTTGCCCTCTCCAGCGCACCGCTGATTGCCTACCTCCCTTCGGATGATGTGTACTATGCCGACCACTTGGCGTCACTAGTTGACTGCCTCGATACCGACGCCGACACGATACTTGCCTACTCAGGTGTACGGCATGAGTTCCGTGTACCTGGCGTAGGAGTGCTTGCGAGTAGAACATCATCAGGGCAAATGAAGGGCTTTCCGCTTCAACTTGTGCAGGTCGTGCATCGCCTTACTGACGACCGATGGGTTGAACGAGACGAATTGGTTACGGACGACCTGGACCGTATGTTCTGGTCAAAGCTCCGCCAACGAGGAAGCTTCGCTGGCTCTGGTAAAATATCATGCCATTGGGTTGACCATCCACTGCAACGACACAAAGTGATACAGGAACCGCTTGGGGGCATCAATCCCTATCGATCTCGCTATCATGTGAAGCAACCTCTCCGCTTCCATTCAAGCGTTGGCAATTTTACCGATGAGATCGAGAAATATCGGTGTTTTCGAGAGCGACCAGACACTTCATTTGCCGCAGATGGGCTAAAAATTTTACTCGTCGGGGAACTGGCTTTCAACCCTGAGCGCATACTGGCTTTGGAAGAGCGAGGTCATAAGCTCTATGGTCTGTGGACATCTGACGGACATTGGTTCAACGCCGTTGGCCCCTTGCCCTTTGGTCACGTCGAGGACCTGCCTCAAAACGATTGGCGTGAGGCGGCGCGACGATTAAAGCCCGACATAATTTATGCCCTGCTCAATTGGGAGACAGTGCCGTTCGCCCACCAGGTGCTGACCGATAACCCAGGCATCCCTTTCGTGTGGCATTTCAAGGAAGGTCCATTCGACTGCATCGCGAACGGAACGTGGTCGCAGCTCGCCGATCTTTACACGCTCTCTGATGGGCAGATTTATAGCAGTCCTGAGATGAGGGATTGGTTTGGTACAGTCTCACCAGGTATTGTTAGCGATGGTATGCCACTCGTGGTGGATGGAGACCTGCCGAAGCGGGATTGGTTTACTTCGAATCGGTCCCCGCGGCTTTCAGAGGCCGATGGGCAAATTCACACGATTGTTCCCGGCAGGCCTATCGGTTTACACCCGCCACTTGTAGCCCAACTTGCTCAGCACGGCATCCATCTACACTTTTACGGAGACTTCCATCATGGTCTATCACGAACATGGGTTGAAGAAATACTGCGAGTTGCTCCTGCTCACCTGCACCTCCACCCGCAAGTGAATCAGGAACATTGGGTTTCCGAACTTTCGCAGTACGATGCAGGCTGGCTACACCTATTCACAAGTGAGAATGTGGGTGAATTGCGCCGGGCTAATTGGAGTGACCTGAACTACCCAGCACGCATCCCTACGCTGATGTCCGCAGGAGTGCCGCTCATTCAGTACGATAATGGGAAAGCTGTTGTCGCTCAACAATCGCTTGCACGTGAACTCAGCATCGGGCTCTTCTTCAGCGACATAGCAGAACTAGCTGAACAGTTGCATGACGAAGGGAGGATGGCGCTTCTACGAGATAGCGTGTGGCAACAGCGAGAGAAGGTTACATTCGATTACCACGTTGATCGCTTGACCGATTTTTTCCGCCGAGTAATTGAGAGTCGGCGTTCGTGAGAAATGTTGTGCTGTTGCCAAGCAGCTTTACCCGCCGACGTCTATCAGCGTTGGGGCCTGCTGCGTCCGGTATCTAGTGATGAAGCGGGTCCCCATCAAACCATTCCCTATGTTGGAACAGGGGAGCCATCGGAGGGGACCCGCTATTGCATTATGCAATCAACAAATTGAAATGGGCCTAACCATTGCTTGTTTATTACATATTTCCTCTTATTACCCGTTTGTACACATTATTACACTTTCATGTTATACTCTTCTCTATGAGTGGGAAGTTATTTCCAATGTGAAGTTCACAGGATGTCTCTGCACATGCAGAACCCGCTATCTGATGAAACGAAAAAACGAAAATGGCGCCCCCAGTTACACTTGATTATCATAAGCTCAGTAATCGCTGCTATTATTGGGCTGACCATTATGACCATCTTGATAATAAAAAGCCAGGGTCTCACTCAAGGAGTGGTAACCTTGACGATTGTTTCCATTCTAACAGGTATGATCATTGGTTTACTCGGGCTCATGCTCAATTCCTTCCAGTGGCTTTCTTCAAGGTCGTCTTATGAACACCACCCGCCTGTAGATGCAGGACATCTCCTCTCATCCGTGGTTCCCTCTCAACAAGCGTCTACTCCGGTTCAACCAACTTCATCCCATCCGTTCACGCCTCATTCGCAGGAACAAGCCAGTGGAGATCTTGACGCAATAGAGTTCGCGGGTGTCGGCCTTCATCAGGAGGATTGGGGAGATGCGCCAGATACCGGAAGTTTCTATGGACGCGAAAGCGAATGTGCCGAGTTGGAGCGGTGGATTATACAGGATCATTGCAGGTTGGTAGCATTATTAGGTATTGGAGGCATTGGCAAGACCGCACTTACGACGAAGTTGGCAGAGCAAATCAAAAATCAGTTTGACTATATTTTCTGGCGTTCGTTGCAAAATGCGCCACCGCTGGAAAGCATCCTGAAAAGTTGTATCCAGCTTTTGTCGAACCATCAGCGAATCGATTTGCCGGAAAACCTCGATGATCAAATGGCCCTGCTTATTCAATATTTGCGAGAGCGCCGCTGCCTGTTAGTGCTGGACAATGTGGAGACTATAATGCAGGCGGCCGACCCAGCGAGCCATTATCGTGAGGGATATGCGCCGTATGGCAAGTTGATTCAAAGTGTTGGAGAGGGGAAGCATCAGAGCTGCCTGATACTGACGAGCCGGGAGAAGCCAAGAGAAATAGTCCAACTAGAAGGAAAGACCGCCCCGGTTCGATCATTATTACTTCATGGTTTAGATCGCGCAGAGGGGCAAGATCTTCTTAAAGATAGGGGCTTACTGGGATCCGACGAGACCCTGACCACCATGATTAATATCTATTCGGGTAACCCACTAGCTTTAAAATTGGCCTCCGGCACTATTCAGGACGTGTTTGAGGGAGATGTTGCGAGCTTTTTGAGGCGGGGAAGGGCTGTATTTGGGGATATTCGCGACCCTTTAGACCTTCAATTTACTCGTTTGTCAGAAAGAGAACGGGAGATGATGTATTGGTTGGCGATCGAACGTGAGGCCGTGTCGCTGGATGACTTGCGAGAAGACACGATCGACTCTGTTTCGGAAAAGGATTTGTTCGTAGTCTTTGGATCTTTGCGTCGCCGATCCATGATCGAGAGTTCAGGAGATGCGCGTTTTATCTTGCAACCGGTGATTCTTGAATACGTCACTGACATATTTGTTGAACTGGTATCAGAAGAGATTGAAAAAGGAATTGCCCGGCTGCTAAAGAGTCACGCATTGATCAAAGCCCAGACCAAGGACTACGTGAGGGATGCTCAGGTACGACTGATCCTCAAGTCCGTCGCAGAACCGCTGCTGCAAACGCTAGGCAAGGAGGGCCTTGCAAATAAGCTCAATAGCATGCTCGTTATGTTGCGCGAGGCGAAGGCACAAAAAACCGGCTACGCGGCGGGTAATATACTAAATATGCTTGCTCACTTACAGGTCGATCTTCGCGGTTACGATTTCTCCTATTTAACGCTGCTACAGGCCTATTTACAAGGCGTCGTGCTCACCGATGTCAATTTTGCACATGCCACTATTGAGCGATCGATCTTTACAGAACCATTTGGCAGCATCCTTTCAGTCGCATTAAGTCCGAATGGAGAGTTGCTTGCAGCGGCTGGCTCTACCGGTGAAATTCGACTCTGGGACCTGAAAGGGAGCACACTTGTCTCAACCTGTCAGGGACATGATGGGTATATTTACTCCGTCGCGTTCGGCCCCGATGGTCAGACGGTCGCTAGCGGAAGCGAGGATCGAACTGTGCGGTTATGGAATGCCGGTACCGGTCAGTCTCTTGCAGTTTTACGCGGACACACAGACCGAATATGGCGCGTTGCCTTCAGCCACGACGGCAAGCTACTGGCCAGCGGGAGCCATGATGGCAGGATCAAGCTGTGGGAAGTGAGCACAGGCCAGTGCCTCGCAACGCTAGAAGGGCATGCCTATCGCGTATGGCCCGTTGCTTTCAGCCCTGACGACAAACTACTGGCCAGTGGGAGCCACGATGGCAAGATCAAATTATGGGAAGTGAGCACGAGCCAATGCGTTCTCGTTCTAGAGGGCCATTCTCTATGGTCGAAGTCTATTACTTTCAGCCCTGATGGCAAGCTACTGGCCAGCGGAAGCGAAGATCGAACTGTACGATTATGGGATGTCAAGACGGGGGAGTGCCTCAAAATTCTGCGGGGACACGCTCATTTAATAGAATCCGTTGCCTTTAGTCCCGATGGAGCGCTTCTCGCCAGTGGCAGTGACGACCAGACTGTGCGATTATGGGATGTCAAGACGGGGCAAAACAAAAAAACGCTCCAAGAACACGCTAACTGGGTCAGTTCTGTTGCCTTTGGTCCCGATGGCAAGTGGCTGGCCAGCGGAAGCTACGATCAGACAGTGAAGCTGTGGGATGTCGAGACGGGACAATGCTTCAAAACCTTGCGTGGCTATACCCATCTGGTAGAATCTGTTGCCTTTAGCCCTGATGGAGTACTTCTCGCCAGTGGGAGTAATGATAGAGCGGTGCGGTTGTGGAATATCGAGACGGGGCAGTGCCTCAAAACATTGTATGGGCACAGTGGTTGGGTGCGGTCTGTCGCTGTGCACCCTCAAGGAAGAACCGTGGCCAGCGGCAGCGATGATCAGACCATACGACTATGGAATATCGAGACAGGGCAGTGTATAGCAACCTTAAAAGACCACACCAGCAGGGTTTGGGCGATCGCATTTAACCCTGAGGGCACCGTGCTCGCCAGTGGGAGCGAAGATTGTACCGTCCGTTTATATGAAGTAGGCACTGGACGTAGTCTTATGGTATTGCAGGGACATGATGGGTGGATTTATTCCCTCGCTTTCAGCCCAGACGGGGAGACGCTTGTCAGTGGTGCTGGAGACCGGAGTATGCGCTGGTGGGAGGTCAAGACCGCTCGACTCCTTAAAGTCTTCGAGCACCCTGATCGGGTATGGGCGGTTGCCTTCTCCCCTGATGGTAAATTGCTCGCGAGTGGAAGTGAGGACCATACAGTACGTTTATGGGAGGTCAACAGCGATCGGAGCTTTATTCTTCCAGGGCATACGAATATAGTGAGATCCATCGACTTCAGTCCAGATGGAAGTATGCTCATCAGCGGCAGTAATGATCATACCATTCGCTTATGGGAAGTCAGCACCAGGCTCACCCTAGCCACGTTCTATGGGCACACCAATCAGGTGAGAGCCGTTACCTTTAACGCAAATGGAAATCTACTTGCCAGTAGCAGCCAGGATAGCACTATCAAGCTCTGGGATATACATACACGTGCGTGTCTGCAAACGTTGAGAAGTGATAGGCCGTATGAGCGTATGAATATCACTCAGGTGAGCGGGTTAACCGACGCACAGAAATTGATGCTCAAGGCTCTGGGGGCAATCGAGACAGGATGGTAGCAAATGAGACAGTGTGTAGCAGTTCTCGGAGGTGGCATACGCGGAACTGCCATAGCGGCCCTGCTCGCGCAAAGTCAGGCCTGCGAGGTCATCCTTCTTGAACGCGACCGTATTGGCTCCGGTACCACTTCGACCAATCATGGACGCCTTCACTCAGGGGCCTCACTCTGGCAAGGAGGTCTTGACTCTCTAATACATCGACATCGTACTGGATCTGAACTCATACGTCAGCTTCCTGGTGTGCTTGAAAAGCAAGAACAGGGTGTCTACTTCGTTCCCGAAGATACGCCATTCTTTGAGACAGAATTAGAGCGTCTCCATATTCACCATAGACGCCTTCGTTCCTGGAAGTTTATTGACTCTTTCATGCGAGGAGATCACTTCAATCCGGCTCGCTTAGCCGGGAAATTTGCAGCGTATGCTGAGAGTCTCGGGGCAGCTATTAGCACAAATTCGGCCATCTACTCAATTGAAGCTCAGACGGGGCAGCAGTTCTGTATTTGCCTTGCAAATGGGAGAAAAATTAAAGCGCATGTCATTGTCAATGCCCTGGGCAGTTGGAGCAATCAGATTCACTCGGAATTACCACTACCTCGCCTGAATCTTGAGTGGAACCAATGGAGGATTCTCTGCCTTCTTCCAGAGATACCAAGCGGTACTCCTCTAAATCGTGTCATCGCTATTGCCGATAAAAATACGTTACCAACCGCTGTTCCTCATAAACCCTGGATTACTTTTTCGTGTCGTAAGACACCTGAGAAGGTATCAGTTCCTATCGAAATGAGTGGTGGCAAGTGGCGACGATTTGATAAGAATGATGAATTTGATACTGTATTGTTCGAGACATCTGCTCAGTACTTTTTACCCTTGCAATCTTTGAGCGCTCAACAAAGACTTTTTTCTTTTTCAGGGGTATACCCCTCCTTTGAAATGTGCCGGGAAAGACCCTATCGACTGCTTCACAGTGAGCAAGTGCCCAACTACTATATCGTGTATGGTGAGAATGCAACAACTGCCCTACTTGATGCGACCGAGACAGCAGAGGTCATCCTCCAACAACTCGATCCCTCGCGTTCCTGGATAGGTGGAACGTACTTAGCCGAGAAATTGAGCACTCGTTTCACACACAAGGTCTATCCGGACACTGCTGAAATGATTTGGGAGAATAGGGTCGATCATGCAGCATCTATTTTTAGATAATGGAGAAATAGTAATGAACATAGTTGGTGTCAAAGAGGTTTATCTTATTTTTAAGACGCATCTTGATGTTGGATTCACCGATTTTGCCAGCAATGTGACGGCACAATATTTCTCGCGTTTTATTCCTGAAGCGATTCAAACTGCCAGGGTGCTGAGGCAAGAGGGAAGACCTGAACGTTTTGTCTGGACGACTGGCTCCTGGCTTATTTATCTCTACCTCGAGCAAGCTTCGCTACAAGAGAGAAGAATGCTAGAGGAAGCTATCGAAGCTGGCGATCTTGTATGGCATGGACTACCATTCACGACACATAGCGAGTTGATGGATTCATCCTTATTCGAATACGGCCTCAGCCTTGCTCGGCAATTGGATCGACGTTTTGGGAAGAGGACCATTGCCGCGAAAATGACAGACGTACCCGGGCATACAAGAGGTATCGTTCCTTTGCTTGCTCAAGCCGGCATCGCGTTTTTACATATCGGAGTAAACTTGGCTTCCAAGCCTCCAAGCGTTCCTCCATTATTCGTCTGGCGAGATCCCAGCGGAGCAGATATAATTGTTATGTACGATAAAGGTTCCTATGGAGGCTTCCAGGTATTTCCTGGCACGGGCAAGGTGATGGCATTCGCCCATACTTACGACAATATTGGCCCCCAGCCTAAGGAAGAGGTCATCGCGATTTATCAACGGATGCAAGAGCAGTTTCCTGGCGCCAGAATCCTGGCATCCAACCTAAACGTTTGTGCTAATGAATTGCAGAAAATCAAATCTCAACTTCCCATCATTGACAATGAGATTGGGGATAGCTGGATTCATGGAGTAGGGACAGACCCTAAAAAAGTGAGCCACTTCCGAGAACTGAGCCGCTTACGGTGCCGCTGGCTAGCTGAGGGTAAGGCAACCATCAACGATAAACACTTCGCAGACTTCAGCCGCTTTTTGCTGATGATTCCGGAACATACGTGGGGGTTGGACGAAAAAAGTTATCTAGCTGATAGGACCAACTATGATGCAACTCATTTTCGTACTGCAAGAACGCAGGAGAAATTCAGAAGATTTGAAGCTTCCTGGGACGAGCAGCGTGGTTACCTGCGGGATGCTGTCAAGGCGCTAGACAAATCTCCCCTGGCCGGTGAAGCCGTGCGAAGGCTTGAGGATATCGAGCCAATATTACCGGACAAGGCTGGCTTCTATCAAATAGTCGATGGCTCTACTGTTTTTGAGACCGCCTGTTTCAAGGTGGGTTTCGATGCCCAGAATGGGTCGATTACTTGCTTGATGAACAAGAATACAGGTAGGCAGTGGACATCTCCTGAACACCCCTTTGCCCTATTCCATTATGAGAGCTTCTCACAGGAGGACTATGATAGATTTTGGAAGCAATATATCGTCAATAAGCAAGAGATGGCCCTTTGGGCGCGGCAGGATTTTACTAAACCAGGCATTCAATCTGTGGCAAGAGAGCACAAGTCATGGTCGCCTTTGCTTAGAGCAATCTATATGCGAAAAGTTGAAGCCGATCATCAATTTCTCTTAGAACTGGCCATGCCCGAAGAAAGCTATAGCATATATGGATGCCCCAGGAGACTTACGCTGGGAGTAACCTTTCCAGGCCAGGAACCAATCATGCACATTGACTTTCAATGGTTTGATAAAGCGGCCTGTCGCCTTCCAGAAGCGCTGTGGCTCTCATTCGTACCTCAGGTTCCCGATGCCAGGTTATGGAGGATGGAGAAATTGGGAGAGCTTATTTCTCCGTA
>WNGR01023018.1_pt1 | contig 12390 bp, 16 predicted proteins | sample 5407581 | NCBI WGS metagenome assembly WNGR01 (sample SAMN13153383, study PRJNA577476) | soil metagenome | isolation source: 80 cm soil or saprolite under Garry oak tree replicate 2 | place: USA:California | collected 2016-06-15
CGCCCGGCGGGTACGGCACCTGGCGGCTGCGCGTTCCGGGTGGCGGGCCGGACCTGATCGTCGCGATCGGCACCCTGGACACCCGCAACTGCCAGCACACCTACCAGGCCCGGGGCCACGACCCCGGGACCAGGCTGCGGCACCTGGCCCAGGTCCGGCACGCGACCTGCACCAGCCCGGTCTGCCGGCGGCCCGCCACCCAATGCGACTTCGAGCACAACACCCCGCATGAGGCGGGCGGCCGGACATGCCTGTGTAATGGCGGCCCGAAGTGCCGGCACGACCACCGGCTCAAGCAGCAGCCCGGCTGGACGGTCGAGCAGCTCCCCGACGGCACCTTCCGGTGGACCACCCCGGCCGGACGCAGCTACGACACCGAACCGACCAGGTACCCGGTCTAGCGGTCCGCGAACTCGGTCGCGATGATGCGCTGGTCGGTGAGGCCGTCCGAGGCCGGGGAGGCGAGCCAGACAACCGGCGGCCCCATGATCGCCGGGTCGAGCCAGGTCGCCTGCACATCCTCGGGCGCTGAGTCCGGCGTCATGCCGCTTCGGGTGGCACCGCCGGGAAGCAGCAAGTTCACGTCAATGCCGGTGCCGGCCAGGTCGGCGGCCATGATGCGGGAGAGCGCGTCGGTGGCCGCGCGTGACGGCCCGTACGGCGTGAAGCCCTTACGCCGCATCGTCGTCTCGCTGACCGAGATGTTGACGATCTTGCCCTGCCCGGCTTCGAGCATGTGCGGTACGACGGCCCGCGCGACCAGGAAATAGCCAACAACGTTGGTGGTGAGCAGGTCGCGGAAGCGGTCCGGGCTGACCTGCCAGAAGCCGATGGGTTCGGTCATGAAGTCCGGGTTCACGGTGCGCATGCCGATTCCGGCGTTGTTGACCAGTACGTCGATGCCGCCGAGGCTGGTCAGCGCGCGGTCAATGCCAGCAGTGACGGATTGCTCGTCGCGAACGTCCATCGCGAGCCCGGTAACCCGGGTGTCGCTGGCGATCCGGGCGGCGGCCTGAAGGACGCGCGGCCCGGCCCGGCCGGTGAGGACCACGCGGGCACCGGCTCCGGCCAGGGCCTGGCTCATGGCGAAGCCAAGGCCGCTCGTGCCGCCGGTGACCAGCGCGCGGACTCCGGCGAGATCTGGCGACGACTCGGTCATGTCGTCGACGTTACCGTGGTAGTCATGGTGTCCCAGCAGCATGGTTCTCCCGAGGCCGGCTACGACCCGATGCGGCAGTTCGCCGAGCTCGCCGGGGACGTGCGCGACCCCTACCCGATGCTCGCCGGGATCCGGGCGGACACCCCGGTCCTGCACGTCGAGCTGGGCGCGGGCTCCGGCGCCCGGTACCGGCACGACGAGAACGCGCCGCGGATCTCGTCCCTGTTCACGGTCACCAGCTACGAGCTGGCGCAGCAGGTGCTCACCGACAACGTGCGGTTCTCCTCGGCCGGCTACGAGATGACCATGGGGCAGGTCATGGGCCGGACCATCCTGCAGATGGACGCGCCCGAGCACCAGCGCCACCGCGCCCTGGTGGCGAAGGCCTTCCGCACCCGGGTCCTGGACCAGTGGAGCGATGCGATCATCGGCGCCACCGTGGGCGAGCTGATCGACGGCTTCGCCGGCGACGGCCACGCCGACCTCATCCCGCAGCTGACCTTCCCGTTCCCGGTCCGGGTCATCGCCCGGATCCTCGGCCTGCCCGAGGCCGACTGGCCCCGCTTCCTGCGGCTGTCGACCCAGCTGATCGCCGTCATGCGGAACTGGGAGGGCGCTCTCGCGGCGAGCCGGGAGCTGCGCGGCTACTTCGCCGAGATCATCGCCGACCGGCGGCGGCACACCCGCGATGACCTGGTGAGCCAGCTGATCTCGGCTGAGGTGGACGGACACCGGCTCAGCGACGAGGAGATCTACCCGTTCCTGCTGCTGCTCCTTCCGGCGGGCGCGGAGACGACGTACCGGTCGTCGAGCAACCTGCTGTTCGGGTTGCTGTCGGAGCCGGACCAGCTGGAGGCGGTCCGGGCCGACCGGGGCCTGGTGCCGCAGGCGATCGAGGAGGCGCTGCGGTGGGAGACGCCGCTGCTGACCGTGGCCCGTTCGGCCACCGAAGAAGTGGAGCTGGGCGGCGTGCGCATTCCCGCGGGCGGCTTCGTGGCGGTTTCGCTCGGCGCGGCGAACCGGGACCCGGGGCGGTTTGCGGAGCCGGACGCTTTCGACATCTTCCGGGAGCGGGCGCAGCATCTCTCGTTCGGCGACGGGGCGCACAAATGCCTGGGCATGCACCTGGCCCGGCTGGAGATGCGGGTGCTGCTGAACGCGGTACTCGACCGGCTGCCGGGGCTGCGGCTCGATCCCGACGCCGACGACCCGCACATCCACGGGCTGATATTCAGGTCACCCCCAAACCTGCCCGTTCGGTTCGATGAAATGCTGCCGGCATGAGTGAGTACCAGTACTACGAGTTCCTCGCGCTGGACCGGCCGCTGACCGCGAAACAGCGGGCCGAGCTGCGGTCGATTTCAAGCAGGGCGGAGATCACGGCTACCAGGTTCACCAACGAGTACCAGTGGGGCGACCTCAGGGGCGACCCACTTCAGATGGTGAAGGAGTACTTCGACGCGTTCCTGTACCTGGCGAACTGGGGAACACGCCAGGTCATGTTCCGGCTGCCGCGCGGGGTGCTGGATCCGGAGATCGCCAGGCCGTACTGCTACACGGACACCGCGTCGCTCATCGAAACCGACGGCCACCTGATCCTCAGCTTGAACGTCGACCAGGAGGAAGCGGACGACTACTGGGACGAACCCGGCGGCCAGCTCGCGGTCATGGTCCAGGCCCGTTCCGAGCTCGCCGCCGGGGACCTGCGGCTGCTGTACCTGGCCTGGCTACTGGCCCTGCAGTCGGATTTTGTGGACGACGAGGAGACGGAGCCGTCGGTGCCGCCCGGGCTGAAGAACCTGAGCGCAGGTCTTCAGGCGGTGGTGGATTTCTTCGAGATCGACGAGAACCTCATCGCCGGGGCGGCAGCTTCGAGCCCGGCGATCGAGGAGCCTGGCGGGCTGGCGGAATGGATCGCAGCGGCGGTGCCGGGGCGGACGGCGGCGGAGCTGCGGGAGGCGGCCGAGGACCGCAGGGCGGCGCGGGAGAAGGCGGCGGAACAGCGGCGGCGCAAGGCGGAGGCCCGCAAGGCGGCAGCTGAGGCGGCCGCCTACGCGAAGCGCCTTGACCAGCTCGCTACCCGGGCGGAGGAGGCCTGGCGGGAGGCGGCGGAGCTGATCGAGACGAAGAAGCCGCGGGAGTACGACCGGGCGGTGTCGCTGCTGCGGGATCTGCAGGCACTGGCGGAGCGGGAGGGAGGTTCGGCTGAGTTCAGGCAGCGGTTCGGTGAGTTGCGTGCGCGGCACGACCGCAAGCCGAGCCTGCAGGAACGGTTTGATAAGGCGGGCCTGCCGAGCTGACGAACGGCGGATGTAGAGACCTGGCGGTCGGCTCCGACTAGTGACCAAGAGGGGCGCATGGAGCGTCCCGGACCGGGAGGAGCCGGAGATGACCAAGGTTGTGGTGGCTATGTCGATGTCGCTGGACGGCATCGCGGGGCCGGAGTCCGCCGACGCGGACGGCATGGCGCTTTTCACCGCCATTCTCGGCTGGCAGTTCCCGCTGCGCAGCTGGCGCCAGGAACAGGGCATGGACGGCGGCGAGGACTCGGTGGACTCGCGGGTGTGGGCGGACAACTTCGCCCGGTTCGGCCCGCAGGTGATCGGCCGAACGATGTTCGACTTCGGCTTCCCGAACTGGGGCGAGAACCCGCCGTTCCACGCGCCTGTCTTCGTCGTGACCCATCGTGGGCAGGAGCGGATTGAGAAGGGCGGCGGGACTAGCTACACGTTCGTGACCAGCGGTATTGCGGTCGCGGTGGAGCAGGCGCGGGCGGTCGCGGACGGCAAGGACGTCCTGCTGGCCGGCGGGGTCAGCATCGCCCGGCAGGCGCTGGCCGCGGGACTGGTGGACGAGATCGTGCTGCACGTGGTGCCGAAGCTGGCGGGGCGGGGAGTTCGGCTGTTCGACTCGGTGCAGGTGGATCTGCGGTGCGCCGAGAGTATTGAGGGCGAGGGAGCGGTTCACCTGCGCTACGAGGTGCGGTGATCGACGGCCTGCCGTTGGTTGGCAGTTGGGGCGCGTCGGCTGGTGACCTGTCGGCTTGATCTGCGGGAAGGCCCGGCCAGGATCGCACCTTCGAGGGATCGCTCCTTGCTGCCACCTGGCGGGTCACCTCAGCAGTCACGCCAGCCTCGCCGGAAGAGGTCGAGACGGCCCGGCGGATCATCGTGGGCCAAAACACCCCCTATGGGCAATGTCGTTTAGCTTGAGTCGCTCGTGAGCGGGTGGCGTCAGGCTGGCTGTGGCCCGTGGTGTTCGTGCGCTCCCGGCCCACCGCCGCGCCCGGCGGCCCGCGCCCGCCGCCCGGTTCTGACTGCATGGATGCCCCAGCCATGCACCTGGAGCAGCATGAACGCGGTAACCATGTCGTATGACCTGGTACGGGTGGTGCCAGGGTGACGGAAGCCTGCTCCGACGTCTGCGCCGCTGCCCACGCAACCAACAAGCTGACCGGCATTTCCCATGAGGGGGTGCAACGACACCCAATCATGAGCGTCGTGACAGCTGTGGCGCGTGATACTGGGTATCTCCCTGGAACCTTGCGGGTTGTTTCCCTACGCATCCTTAGCTGTCGATTGCCCGGTTACCCTGGCCCGGATCCGCGCGACGATCTGGTTCGCCTCGTCCTCGGTGATCTCGACAAACTCGTTGTCGAGGTTGCCGCGCTCGCGGGAAACCAGCGACGTGCTGTACTCCCATTGAAGATTCCTAGTGAACGCTTCATCGGATCGGCCACCGTCCTCGGTGTAGGTACGCCGGAACACTCCTGCAGGACGCTCACGACTGCTGAAATCGTTGACAACGGCGTAGTACGTGACCATATCTGGCATCTGTATCCTCTATGGGTAGTCGGGAATATCGACGGCGCCGGATGGAACTGGAACCTCGGCAGCGACTTTCTTCTCGAAGGCTTCCAGCACTATCTGTTCGAACTTATCCGCCTGATGGGTACGGAGCTTCTCGTAGGCGTCATGCGTCAGTTGCTTCGCCTCATGGCTAATGCGTGTGTGAAACTGCACTTCGAACCGCTGGCCGGTGTCCGGTTCGATCCATTGACTGTTTACTCCCTTGTACTTATCATTAGACCAGGCATTCCACAGTTTATGCAACTCGAAGCCCTGCTCTTTCAGGCGTCCTATGTCTGCCCAGATACCCTGAGTGTAGCGAGCCTCACGGTACTCAAAGGTGTAGCGAATTGTATCTGAAATACTCGCGAGTGCTTCCTCTGGAGAGAAGTCAGCAAACTCCTTCATCTTGTCGAAGACTTTCTCTTTGATGCGGTTGCGGCCCTTCAGGCAGTCCTCGAAGCCGATCAGGCACCTGTCTGGATCTTGGCTCTCAATAGCACGCAACGCTGGCGAGATCTTCTGTCGTTCCCGGTCAGCAATTTGATCGCATGCTGCTTCAACTCGGCCGTTGGCTTCGGGCTTCAGGCTTCTATTGCCCTCACCGCGCCAGGAACCTGGTGCATCATCGGGCCTCTCGGCTGGAGTGCGCTCGCTGGGAGGCCATCGCCGCTGGTACTCGGACCAGATCCAGCGGGACTCTTCTATCTGCTTGCCCCACTTCTTGGCTGCGGCCTTCTCCTCGGCCGTGATCCGTTGCACCGTCGTGGACTCTTCCGTGGAAACGGCCGTCCGCAGGTCGGCGTAGTACTCCTCTCGGTTGCGGGCAGCTTCCACTGGACTCACAGCCCTCGCGCGTCAGCAAAGGTACAAAAGGGGATCGATCTTCCACGATCAGTAGCCTGTCGGGTCAGGACGTTAATCGGGTCGAAGGACCAATCGTCACTTCCGGAAACGATTTCAGCTTGCGGCCGGTTCACCTGGTGGGCCGAGAAGCCAGGATTCCGTTGCCGGCGGAGCCGGCGGCCCGGCGGTCAGCCACGCGTGAAGCGCGTTGATCAGCGGACCCGGATTCTTCCTCGATCTGGGGAAGGCCCGGCTGCTCGTGAACAGCAGCCCGCAGCGCGGCGGCCCGCCCGGCAAGGCGCGGAGCATGATCGGCAGGAAGTCCTTCACGTTCTCGGTGAGCAGCCATCGTCCTTCCGCGCTTGCCCACGCGAAGATCTCCTCGTCGGACTTTGCGCGCACGTCAGGCCGGTCCGCTACCGCGATCACGTCGTGACCGCGTTCGCGCAGCCCGGCCGCGATGGCGGGTGAGAACATCTCGTCCAGCAGGAGCCTGACGTCAGGCCGCTGGTTCATGCGATGAGCTGCTGCTGGACACGCCACGCCGCTTCGGCACGTGCCGAAGCCTCGTCTTGATAACCTCCCAGACATCGGGTCCGTAGGCCAGCGCGGCCCGGCGGCCGGACGGCCCGTCCTTGAAGATCACGCCTGGGTGATCCGCCATCCGCAGACCCTCGTCGATGAGCCGTTGCGCCAGCCCTGCGGCGCTGGCGCCCGTCATGGCATTGGCGCGCTGCCGCAGCCGGGCCAGCAATGACGGGGAAAAGCGGATGGACAGCGGCGTCGTCATAACTACATTGTAACTGTTGCGCTACATCTGTCAGGGTCGTAGCACGAGCCATGGCTTTGAGGAGGGCGGCGGTTTGCTCGTCGGCTGGGAGGAAGGCCTCGAGTCTCAATTCGGCGATCGTGACGTCGACCGCGGTGCCGAAATGGGTCAGCGTGGTCAGCAGCCGAAGCTCGCCGTCGCCTGAGCGCAGCCGCAGCGGGACGGCGAAGCCAAGGTAATCCGGTCCTGGCTGGCGCGGACGGTCAGGCACCAGCGCCTCGAGCTCGTTGACGAGGGCGTCGAGCCGGTCGTTCGGATTATTAAGTACTTCCTGGTGAAGCCGGTCGATCACATGCCAGGCCCACTCGTCGAAGTTGATGATCCGCGGCGCCATCCCCTGCGGGTGCAGCAGCACCCGGGGCACGTTGACGGGCGGGGCGAGCAGCTCCGGCGCCACGCCGGCGGCCAGCGCACCGAAGCCGTCGTTGGCCGCGACGAGATCGCCGTGCCGGTCGACGATCACCGCCGGGTACGGCTGGTGCCCCTCCAGGATGCGCTCCAGGGCCGCGCGGACCGGCCCGAGCCGGGGGTCGCCGAGGTGCGACTCCGGATAGGCAGGCGCGTACCCCGCCGCCAGCAGCAGGGCGTTGCGCTCCCGGAGCGGAACCTCCAGCGACTCGGCCAGGCGCACCACCATGGCGCGGCCCGGGACGGAGCGCCCGCTTTCGATGAAGCTAACGTGCCGCTGCGTGGTTCCGGCCCGCAACGCGAGTTCCAGCTGGCTGACCCGGCGGCGGCCGCGCCATTCGCGCAGCGCGGCGGCCAGGCCGCCGGCCTGGCCGGGCCGGCCGGGGCGGCGACCGGGCCTTGTCTGGGTGGTCACACAGCCGTGTTTACCTCTCCCCCGGCGAGCTGGCCATTCCCTCGAGGGAATTGCCGGGCCGCAGCGCCGCCCGCACCATCAAAGACGACACGGACACGCCAACACCCATGGAGAATTTCATGACTGCCATCGACCCCGGGGAGCTGGTCCGCCGCTACGTGGCGGTCTGGCACGAGCCAGACGCCGAGCTGCGCCGCAAGGCCGTCCACGACCTGTGGGCCGAGGACGGTGCCCACGTCCTCCAGCCACCCGAGGAGATGCGGCAGGCCGCGGCCGGACTGGGCTTTCCCTCCCTTATTCTCCGCGCCCGCGGGCACGAGGAACTCGAGGCCCGGGTGACCCGCACTTACCACGAATTCGTCGCGTCCGGTGACTACACGTTCCGGCCGCGGGATAACGCGGACCGCCTCGGCGACGTGGTCAAATTCAACTGGGAGATGATCCCGGCCGATGGCGGGGAGGCGGCAGGCGCCGGCCTGGAGATCCTCGTCCTGGACTCCGACGGCCGCATCACGACCGATTACCAGTTCATCGAGGGCTGACGAGGGAAGGCCGCGAGCCCGGCGCCGGCGCCGGGCTCGCGGCTTCCGGGCCGTCACGCCTTGGCGTAGGTGAGGTGCATGACGCCGCTGCCGAACGTCGCGGAGTCGAGGAGCTGCAGCGGCAGCTGAGCGTCGGAGGCGCCGAACAGCCGCTTGCCGGAGCCGGCCACCAGCGGGAAGACGAACAGGTGCAGCTCGTCCAGCAGCCCTTCCCACAGCAGCGAGCTGACCAGGGTTCCGCTTCCGGTCATGCCGATGTTCTTGCCGGCCTGCTGCTTGAGCTCGGCGATCCCGGCGAACGCGCTGGCCGCCGGGATCAGGGTCGAGTTCTGCCAGTCGGCGGACTCCAGGGTGCCGGAGACGACGTACTTGGGGGTGCCGTTCATCGTGTCCGCCATCTCGCCGGTCTGCTGCGGCCAGTGCGCGGCGAACATCTCGTAGGTGATCCGGCCGAGCAGCATGGCGTCCTGGGCCGCCATCATCGACCCGATGGCCTGCCCGAGCTCGGGGGTGAAATACGGCCCCATCCACTCCTCGGGGATCTCGACGACGCCATCGAGCGTGATGAACAGGCCCGCTACGATCTTCCTCATGATGGTCTCCTCCGTCTGGGGCGGCCGGCTCTGTCGTCCGGCCTGCTGCTGACGCTTCGAACGGGGACCGGCCGGATGGACACTCAGATGGACACGGGGGCGAAAAATCTTCCGGAGGTTTTCTCGATGCGCTTCCTGATGACGCTCAACGGCGGCGGCCGCCCGCCGGACGAGCAGCTCTACGCCGAGATGGGGCGCTTCGTCGAGGAGCTGACCCGGGCCGGGGTGCTGCTGGCCACGGGCGGCCTGGACCGCGGCACGCACATGGTCGCGTCCGGCGGGAACATCTCGCTGACCGACGGGCCGTTCACCGAGTCCAAAGAGGTGATCGTCAGCTTCGCGCTGATCGAGGTGCGGTCGAAGGACGAGGCGCTGGAGCTGGCCAGGCGGTTCTGGAAGGTGGTCGGGGACGGCGAGGGGGACATCCGCCAGGTGTTCGGGCCCGGGGATTAGTGACCGCGGACGCTAGTACGCAGGCGGCGCACCGCGCGATCGAGGCGGTGTGGCGGCTGGAGTCGGCCCGGATCATCGCGGGCCTGGCCGGGCTGCTCCGGGACGTCGGGCTAGCCGAGGAACTGGCGCAGGACGCCCTGGTCGCGGCCTTGGAGCAGTGGCCCGCCGATGGCATCCCGGCCAACCCCGGCGGCTGGCTCATGCTCACCGCCCGGCACCGGGCCATCGACCGGATCCGCCGGAACGAACGGCTGGCCGGCAAGCTGAACCTGCTCGGCCGCGAGCTGGAAACCACGCAGCCCGGCGCCCCCGCCGAGTTCGACGACGTCCTGGACGAGGGCACGATCGACGACGACCTGCTGCGGCTGATGTTCATCTCCTGCCATCCGGTGCTGTCCACCGAGGCGAGGATCGCGCTGACCCTCCGCCTGCTCGGCGGCCTGACCACCGAGGAGATCGCCCGCGCGTTCCTGGCGGCGGAGCCGACGATAGCCAAGCGGATCGTTCGGGCCAAGCAGACGCTGGCCAGCAGGCAGGTCCCGTTCGAGGTTCCGTCGGTGGCCGAACGGCCGGGGCGGCTCGCCTCCGTGCTCGAGGTGCTCTACCTGGTGTTCAACGAGGGGTACTCGGCGATGGCGGGGGACGACTGGATGCGCCCTTCGTTGTGCGGCGAAGCGCTGCGCCTCGGCCGCGTGCTGGCCGGACTGATGCCGGACGAACCCGAGGTACACGGCCTGGTCGCGCTGATGGAGATCCAGGCGTCGCGGCTGGCGGCCCGGCTCGATGCTGACGGGCTGCCGGTGCCGCTGCCCGAGCAGAACCGCGGCCGCTGGGACCAGCTGCTGATCAGGCGCGGTTTCACCGCGCTGCTCCGGGCTCAGGAGCTCGGCGGGGCACCGGGTCCGTACGTGCTGCAGGCGGCGATCGCCGCCTGCCACGCCCGGGCCGGGGATCCGGCGGAGACGGACTGGGAGCAGATCGCGCTGCTGTACCGGGCGCTCGGGGCTCTGGCACCGTCGCCCGTGGTGGAGCTGAACCGGGCCGTGGCGGTGGCCATGGCGTTCGGCCCGGAGCGGGGGCTGGAGGTCGTCGACGGGCTGGCCGCCGAGCCGGCCCTGGCCGGTTACCATCACCTGCCCAGCGTCCGCGGTGACCTGCTGGCGCGGCTCGGCCGGGATGGTGAGGCGGCTGAGGAGTTCCGCCGCGCGGCCGCGCTGACCAGGAACATTCCCGAACGGACCGTGTTGCTGCGGCGCGCCGCCGCGTGCGACGCACGCGGGTGACGGGCCGAACGGACTAGGTCCCGGCCGGCTCGAAGATCGGGCGTTCGGCCTGGTCCGGCACCCGCCGGGCTCGCAGCACGAGCCAGATGGCCACGGCGATCGGTGCGACGAAAACGACTGCCAGGATGAGGTCCCCCAGCCACTGCGGCATGCCCCCGCCTTGGCTGGTGCTGGTGCTGGTGCAGCCGTACCCGCAGGATGGGCCGGCGTTGTTAGCCGCGTTGGTGAACGCGCCAGCGAGGAGGCCGTACAACGCACCCGCGTACCCGAAGGGCCAGACGAGGGTGCCGAGCAGCTTGTCGGGCCAGCGCCAGCGCGGCGAGGCCCAGAGCAGGACTAGCCCGACAATCCAGCCCGCGAGGAAGATAAACCCGCCGAGCGGCAGCAGGATTACCGCCGCGATCTCCCGCACGCCGAGAGGCTTTCTGGCGCTGCCCGTGGCGGCGATGTCCTTCGGGTCGCCCAGGTCATCGAGCACGCGCTGCAGCGGCACTTTCCCGGCCGCCCGCGCCTCGGCGATATGGGCCGCGATCTCGTCGAGCAGCTCGCGCCGGCGGGCCCGGGGCATCGTCCGCGCGGCGCGGCGCAGGCGCTTGAGGTAGTCGGCAACCAGTTGGTCATCGCTCATGGCGTGTCCTTCTGTCGTGAGCCAAGGAGGGTGTCGACGCTGTCCCTGAGCTGGGTCCAGTCGCGGGTGAAACCGGCCAGCGCCGTCCGGCCGGCCTCGGTGAGCTGGTAGTAGCGCCGCGGCGGGCCCGCGGCGGATTCCCGCCACGTGGTGCCCACCAGGCCCTGCCGGCGCAGCCGGGAAAGCAGCGGGTAGATCGTGCCCTGTCCGGTGACCATGCCGTCAACCGAGCCGAGCGCCTGCACCAGCTCGAACCCGTACCGCTCGGTGTCCCGGAGCATGGCCAGCACGCAGTAAGGAAGCAGCCCGCGCCGCATCTGCGCTACCTGGGCATCGCCAGCTACCATGCATTGCATAGTAGAGGACGAATCGGGTGGTGTCGAGGAATCCGCGTCCGGGTCACCAACCCGTTCCGCTGAGTCGCATAACTTATCGCTCATTGGCGATATCACTATTTACCAATAGTGAGCTATTATTGGTCTATGGCAATACGCGACGGTGAGTACCTGGTGTTCACGGCGCGGGATCTGGGCGCGGCGCTGAAGCATTTCCGTACCGCGGCCGGGGTGACGCAGACCGATGCCGCCGAGGCCATGGGGATCGGGCAGCCGTATTTGTCGTCGCTGGAAGGGGGAAGGTTCGGTAGCTCGCTGACCCACGCGCTGCGGCTGCTGCGTTTCGTCGGCTGCGAGGTCGTCGTCCGACCACGAGAGCCCCATGGCTGACCGGCTCGTGGCGTGGCTCTATGACACGCCGGTCGCGACGCTAATGCGAGGGCCGGAGTTCCGGATCCGGCTGGAGTGGCATCCAGAGGGGATCGAGCGGTGGGGGCTCGGCAGCCCTGCCTTGTCGGTGGGGCTGCCGATCGGCGCCCCGACCGGTCCGCGGGACCTACGCGGCCGGGCGCGCGGCAGCCAGGCGCGGGACGCCTGAGCGGCAGGTGACGCCAAGGGCCGCAAGAAGCCCCCGTCCTGCTCACTCTTTGGGGCCGCGGGAACGGCTGGCGTCGCAGGGCACCAGGAATCACGGCCAGAAGGGGTCCCGGCCGATGAAGCCCAGCAGCCTGGTCTGGGTATCCGCGTTGCCGGGTACCTCGACCCGGGGACCATACTGGCCGGAGGCGCGGATAACCTGCTCCATCTGCTCCATCCCGCAGAGGAGCTGAGCGCAGAAGGCGAGGTCCAGCCGGTCGTCCTGGCCGGTGGCCCGGGACAGATCCCAGGTGTGCATGAACACGTCAGCGGTATAGAACTGGTCGATCGCGGTCGCCAGGGGCAGGCGGCCGGTGTGCGGGTTGGCGAGTTCCCGGTGCGCCGTCTGCGGATCGTCCAGCACCGCCTGCACGCCGTCGCAGTGAACCTGCCACGCGGCGACCGGGTTCTCGTC
>WNGR01006596.1_pt1 | contig 12385 bp, 10 predicted proteins | sample 5407581 | NCBI WGS metagenome assembly WNGR01 (sample SAMN13153383, study PRJNA577476) | soil metagenome | isolation source: 80 cm soil or saprolite under Garry oak tree replicate 2 | place: USA:California | collected 2016-06-15
TCAGCCATCAGCCATCAGCCATCAGCCATCAGCTTTGGGCGGGTGGCGGGGCATAAGGGAGGGCACTTAAAGCGGGATCGCGTGGGCGCCGGCGGAGGCTTGGCTGGTGTAGATTTCGGCGGCGATATTGGTGGCGCTGAGGTAGCCTGCGCGCATGGCTTCGACGAAGGCGGCGGCGTGGTCAGCGGCGACTAGATTTACGGTGCAGCCTCCGAAGCCTCCGCCGGTGAGGCGCGCGCCGAAGCAGCCGGGATGCTGGTTGGCGAGGGAGACGAGGATGTCGATCTCGGGGCATGAGGCCTCGAAGTCGTCGCGGAAGCTGATGTGAGCCTGGTGCATGAGTTCGCCGAAGCGGGTGAGGTCGTTGTTCTGGAACGCGTGCAGGGCGGCGATGACGCGATCGTCTTCGGTGATGACGTGGCGGCAGCGGCGGAGGGACTTTTCGGACATCTCGGAGCCCCATTTCGCGAGGTCGTCCATGGTGGCGTCGCGGAGGGCTGCAATCTCCGGGCGGTGCTTCTGCAGGATGCAGAGGCCCTGCTCCATCTCGGCGCGACGGGTGTTATAGCCTCCGTCGCCTTCGGCGAGGGAGTGCTTGACCATGGAGTTGCAGATGACGATGCGGACGTCGAAAGGGATAGGCGCGAGAGTGCAGGTGAGGAAGCGCGTGTCGATCATGACGGCGTTGTCCTGCTGGCCGCAGCAGATGACGAACTGGTCCATGATGCCGACGTTAGCTCCGGCGAAGGCGTTCTCGGCGCGCTGGCAAAGGAGGGCGATTTCGCTGAGAGGCATCTCGATGCCGAGAGTGCCGAGGACGGCGAAGGCGGTGGCGACTTCGACTGAGGCCGACGAACTGAGGCCGGCGCCCAGGGGGACGTTGCCGGTGATGGTGAGGGAGAAGCCGTTCTCGATTGGGATGCCCTTTTCCTTGAGTGCCCAGAGGACTCCGGCGGGGTAGTCAGACCAAGTGCCGGCGCGGGCGGCGAGGAGTTCGTCGATGGGGCGGTCGATGCACTCGCTGAAGTTGACGGAGTGGGCGAGGAAGCGGCCGTCGGTCCGCGGGGAGATGGCGATGAGGGTGGAGAAGTCGATGGCGGCGGGCATGACGAATCCGCCGGAGTAGTCGGTGTGCTCGCCGATGAGGTTGACGCGGCCGGGGGCGGAGTAGAGGCGCGCCGGGGCGGCGTAAGTGGCGAGGTGGAGGGCGGCGAGTTCAGTGGCAGTCTGCATGTGTCGGGCTTTCTGGGGTACCCCCCCCGGGGGGGTGGTGGTACTAAGTTATTATTTTTCAGTACTATGGCAAAAACGACGCTTGTAAATATCTGATTTCAGGGTAGTTATAGTCAAATATTTCATTCTGAATGAGTTATGGTTCATGGATGCTCTCTGATAGGTCGACTCGTTTTCAAATTTTCCCACTACATTAATGATACGCGTTTGGGCTGGTATTTGACCAAGTCTATATCGTTTGCAATGAGGGAGATGAGAGGTTTGGGGGCTTGACATGGCGATTTGCTGAGTGTTTTGGAGGAAAATAGTTTTGGTGTGGTGGTAGTGCTGTGGAATCAGTTGGTTGGAGGAGGGTGGCAAAGCGAAATACGGAGATTCTGGCTGCGCCAGAATGACGGCACAAAAAAGAAGCAATGGCGCGAAACAGACGTCTGCTGCGGTTACTCCGTTATTGGTTCAATAGTGATTGTATCCACAAGGCTCCTTTTACCTTCCCAAGGGCTTCGGACCTCAATTCGGATTGAGCGAGCCGGGTAGTCGAGTTGAATGGCAGTGACAGTTGATTCGACGAGAAGATCCAGACCATTCCATCTCTGCTCCTTGCTTTCTTGAGGGCGGTCAGTCGGCATAGTGCTTGGCGGGGACGGCACGGAGGCGGGCTGCGGCGGTTTCGGGGGTGAGGTCGCGCTGGGGCATGCCTAGCATTTCGAAGCCAACCATGAATTTGCGGATCTCGGCGGAACGGAGGAGCGGCGGGTAGAAGTGCGCGTGGAAGTGCATCGTGTCGTGCCCCTGACCGTGGGTTGGCCGCTGGTGGAAGCCCATGGTGTAAGGGAAGCTGACCTGGAAGAGGTTGTCGTAGCGGGTGGTGACGGCTTTGAGGATGGCGGCGAGGGCAGTGCGTTCGGCGGGGGTGAGGTCGGTGAAGCTGCCGAGGTGGCGGCGGGGGAGGACGAGCGTTTCGAACGGCCAGGTGGCCCAGTAGGGGACGACGGCGACGAAGAGGTCGTTCTCGACGACGATGCGGGTTTCCGGATGGGCCAGTTCGGTGGCCACGTAGTCGCAGAGGAGGCAGGTGCCGTGCTCGTCGTGGTAGGCCTGCTGGGCGGCTAGTTCGCGGAGAGGCTCGTCGGGGATGTGTTCGGTGGCCCAGATCTGGCAGTGCGGATGCGGGTTGGAGGCGCCCATCATGGCGCCACGGTTTTCGAAGATCTGGACGTGGTTGATCCAAGGGAGGTCGCCGAGGGCTGTGGTTTCGGCGGCCCATGCGTCGATGACAGCGGTGATGTCGGGGACGGTCATGCGGGCGAGGGTAAGCGAGTGATCGGGGTGGAAACAGAGGACGCGGCAGAGGCCGCGCTCGGGCTCGGCGACCAGGAGTGGAGAAGGATTCGGTGCGCCGTCGGCCTGGACTTCGGGGAGGAGCGCGGGGAAGTCGTTGTCGAAGGCGAAGATGGATTTGTAGGCGGGATTGTGGACTCCGCCGGAACGGGCGTTGGTGGGGCAGAGGTAGCATGTGTGGTCGTAGCTAAGGCCCGGAGAGGCGACGGCTTTGGTGGTCTCGCCCTGCCAGGGACGCTGGGTGCGTTGGGGGGAGACGAGGATCCATTGGCGGAGGAGAGGGTTGTAGCGGCGGTGAGGGACGAGGTCAAGCGGGCGAGGCGTGGCGGGCAAAGGGGATCCTTTAGAGGTGGAGAAGCGACGGATACAAGTGTAAGCGAGAACTAGAGGCTGGCGCATCGAACGGCATACATCCCACCCATCGCGATGAGACCGCGATGAATGGGGCACCCGGGCTTTAGATGGCGGGTTCGGCAGGCGCCTCTGCGGCGGCGGATTCGGCGGCGGACTTGAGGCTGATGTGATTGAGGCGGGCGGCGATTAGGCCGGCGGGGATGATGGAGAGGAAGGTGACGATGAGGAGGAGTGCTCCGCAGGCGGTGGCGGCCTCGATGGGTGTGCCGTAGGACTCATGCATGGTGGTAGCGGTTGCGGCGATCTGGGTGAACCAGCCGATGATGGGGAACTGAAACGCCGACGCTAAAATGCTGGCGCCCATGAGCAGCATGGTGCTGGAGAAGGAGATGGTCGCGAGCGATGGAGTGTCGACGAAGGCATGGAGCGTCTCGACGTAGGCGCGGCCGATGAGGCCCCACATGGCGAGCGAGATGAGCGCGGTGATCAGGAAGTCCTGCGCGGAGGAGATGGCGTTGAGGCCCTCGCGGAAGCCGCGGATCTTGTCGGCGACGCTGTCTGCGATGGAGTGAGAGATGGGGCGGAGTGCGGTGTGGATGGCAGAGGCGACGGGTTCTCCGTAGGCTCGGATGACTATAGCGAAGACAGCGATGGCGGCAGTGATTTTGAGGGAGACGCGACCGACTTGGATGAATATCTCGTGATGGGGGAGATCGCCGGGGACGAAGCGCAGGGCCCCGGAGAAGATGATGGCGGCGGCGCCGAGGTCGAACATGCGCTCGATGGTGTAGACGGCAACCTGGGAGCTGACGGAAAGTTGAACGCGCCTGGCGACGAGTGCGGGGCGGATCACGTCGGCGAGACGGCCGAAGAGAGCGACGGCGGTGAAGCCGATGAACTGCGGGCTTACGAGGGAGAAAGGCGAGACCTTCTTCGTCGCGGAGAGGAAGACGGACCAGCGCGTGGCGCGGAGCCAATAGGTGGAGTAGATGAGGGCGATGCCGGCGGCGATGTGGGGCCAGCTTATGCGGCGCAGTTGCTGGAAGAACATCGCCCAGTCGAAGTGGATGCGGCCGCGGTTGGCGTAGACGACGAGCGCCAGCACGAGGAGGATTGCGAGCCAGGCGAGGCCCTTCCGGTTTTTCATTGGGCTGGTCTCCGCGTACTGCGTTGCGGCCTGCAGGTTAATGGATGCCGTCGGCCAGGGTTGCGGCGGCAGCGAGCTTGCGGCGGTTGAACTCGCGGATGACGCGTGCGACGTAGGCGCGGGTTTCGCGGTAGGGCGGAATGCCGTGGTAGCGGTCGACCGCGGCGGGGCCTGCATTGTAGGCGGCGATGGCGAGAGCTAGATCGTCGTGATAGCGGACGAGGAGCTGATCGAGATAGGTGGTGCCGCCGGTGATGTTCTGGTCGGGCGCGAAGGAGTTCTGGACGCCGAGGGTGGAGGCGGTCGACGGCATGAGCTGCATGAGGCCGCGGGCTCCGGCGCGGGAGACGGCGAGCGTGTTGCCGTTGCTTTCAGCTTTGACGACGGAGGCGAGGAGGTCGGCGTCGATGTTGTGCAGGGCGCTGGCGCGGGTGAGGAGCTGATGCATCTCGGCGGGGGTAAGGGGAGCGGTGGGCGACTCCGCTGCGCTGCGGGATGACAACAATGGGGCGGGCGGTGGCGGAGGAGGATCTGGGACGATCTCGACACGGAGTACGGCGCTGGTGGCGACTTCGATGTAGTTGGCGTTGTCTGACGCGGGGTGGAGGGCAATACCTGAATTTGCGGCCGGGAAGAGGTAGAGGCGGACGTGATCGCCGGCGGGTTCCTGGCGGGTGCAGTCGAATTCGGAGCCGTTGCGGAGGGTGACGTGCTCGGCCGCGATGGCCTGGGGACAGGTCATCGCGATGGCTGGGATCATCGCCAACATGGAGCGGAATAAGGAGTGCGGCTTCATCAGAGGTTCAGTGACTATCCTACGACGATGGGGTGGCGGGTGGATAGACACTTTGGTGGGATGGGGAAGGAGGGGGTGACCGCGCGGGTCGATTGCCGAATCCGTCGGGTTGGTCAGACCACAAAAATCGCCGGTCGAATGAGTGGCCTTTGTCCGGAATGAGAACCTCCGCCGGCGCCGGACGTCGGCGATGAATCTGGAGCAAATATGGTTCTTTGACACCGTAACCGAGCGACAGTTAGTATGCTCGGCACTATATGGTATGACCACTTTGGCGCGCGGTGCCTTCGTGGCGGTTAACCACTACGCCGCTGACGAAGCATATTGTTTCGATGGTCCTTCACGATGCGGACAGGTTGGGATCAGCTTTGCGGATCGTCCGCATGGAATGGTGCAGGGGGACTGGGATGCGTTGCTGGCCTTCGCGGACAAGTATCTGATGGGCAAGCCAACGGCGCTGACGTTCGACAAGTATCCGCCGGGAGTTGGTCCGAACGCAGCGAAGTAGCGGGAGTCGGTTGGAAATTTATATTGGCGAATGTTTGAGAGAAAGGCATGCGATGAGGGATAGGGCTTTGATGGAGCGCAGGGATTTTTTGAAGAAGGCGGCGCAGGGGACGCTCGCGATGCCTGTGCTGGCATTGCTGCCGAGCCTGGGTGAGGCTCAGGAAGCGAAGAAGGCGACGGCGAGCGCAGGGGCTGCACATCGCTCCATCGTGACACCCGCGAAGTCCACGGTCGTGCTGAATGTTCGCGACTATGGCGCGACGGGCGACGGGAAGACTAAGGACACGCTTGCGATTCAACAGACGATCGAGCGCTGTTCGGTATTTGGCGGCGGTGAAGTTGTGGTGCCTGCCGGAGATTATTTGACGGGCGCGGTGAGTCTCCGCAGCGGCGTTGTGTTGCGGATTGAGGAGGGCGCGACTCTGAATGGATCGCCGGATATGGCGGACTATCCGCTGGCGCAGGTGCGCTGGGAGGGCCGCTGGATCAAGGGTTACATCGGGTTCATCTCGGCGACGGACGCCAACGACATCGGCCTGGTTGGCAAAGGGAAGATCGTTGGAAGTCCGGCGGTGAAGGGCAGAGTCGAGCGGCCGAGCGGGCTTCGACTTCCTGCTCTACTGGAGTTTGTGAACTGCAAGAACGTGCGCGTGGAGGATTGCTTTACGCAACAGTTCGGAATGTGGTCGATCCATCCGACATATTGTGAGAATGTCAGCTTCAAGAATGTGACGATCAAGAGCGGCGCTGATGGCATCGATGTGGACTCGTGCAAGCATGTGACGATTGATGGCTGCGATTTCGATACCGCGGACGATTGCATCTCGCTGAAGTCGGGACGCGGGGCCGAGGCGAATACGATCAACCGGCCGACCGAGGATGTACACATCAGCAACTGCACTTTTATCGATCACAATTTTGCGTGCATCGGCATCGGATCGGAGACGTCGGCCGGCATTCGCGATGTGCACGTCGACCATTGCAAGTTTCTTGGGGCGAGAAGTCACGCCATTTATATCAAGAGCCGGCCGGGGCGTGGCGCATTTATCGAAGACATCACCATGAACGATCTCGAAGTCTCGGGCGCGCAGCAGGGGTTTCTACGGCTCAACAATCTCAATAGCGGCAAGCAGGATGAGTTCTCGATCGCCGGGGACGCGGGCATCCCCACGTTTCGGAACTTCCAGTTTCGCAACGTTCATGTGATGGATTTGCCTACGCTGGTTTCCGCGGTGGAGATTCATCCAAATAAGCCGCTCGATGGATTTGTGCTGGAAAATGTGACTGGGACGTGCAAGAAGGGGATCTCACTGGCGAACATGAAGGGCGTGCGACTGTCCGGCATCAAGGTGACGGGCTTTGATGGGCCTCTGCTGAGCGTATACAACGTGAGCGGGGCTGGAGTTGCGGGTGCTGCGAAGCTGGAGCCGCCTAAGGTTCCTGATCCGGTGCCCGAGCCGGCTGAACCGTACAAGCTGCACTAAGAGGGTATTGAAAAGCCTGAATCACCTCGTTGACAGGAAGGCCCGTGGCTGAAGCCCGCTGGTACCCCGAGAGACAACTACGGAGATTCTGACTCTGCGAGTCAGAATGACGACGCGGAAGGGGTGTGGCATGACGACGCGGAAGGGGTGTGGCTTTACCGCTTGAGACCCAAGGCTAAAGCCTCGGGCTACGAGCCCTCTGCTACTCCGGTCTGCATAGGGCGAGCCAGGTGTGGCTGGCTGATACACTCAATAAAGGGATTTGGCCGCCCTTTCAGCGAAAGTCCGTCGTGGCTCAGACGGTTCCCACCCGAATGCATACTTTACATCGCACAGATGATCTCCGTATTAAGTGGACCAAGGTTGTCCTTCCTCCCGTTTTCCTTGAGGAGGAGCTTCCTATCTCCGACAAGGCCGTGTCTACTGTATTCGCGGCGCGGAATGAGGTGAGCGAGATCCTTGCAGGCCGCGACCCGCGGCTGCTGGTTGTGGTCGGGCCCTGTTCTATTCACGACACCAAGGCCGCGCGCGAATATGCCGCGTTGCTGAAGCCGGTGATGGCTGAGTTTTCCGAGAGCCTCTGCATTGTGATGCGGGTGTACTTCGAGAAGCCGCGCACGACGATTGGATGGAAGGGCCTGATCAACGACCCGTTTCTCGATCAGTCGTACAAGATCAACGACGGCCTGCGCATGGCTCGGCATCTGCTGCTGGATCTCGCGGAGATGGGCGTTCCCGCGGGAACAGAATTCCTGGACATCATCTCGCCGCAATACTTCGTCGATCTAGTGACCTGGGGCGCGATTGGGGCGCGCACGACGGAGAGCCAGGTTCACCGTCAACTGGTGAGTGGTCTCTCGTGTCCGGTCGGCTTCAAGAACGGAACGTCCGGCGACGTACAGATCGCCATCGACGCGATTCTTTCCGCCACGCACGAACATACTTTTCTCGGCGGAACAAAGAGCGGACAGACCGCGATCTTTGTGACTACCGGCAATCCAGACTGTCATGTGATCCTGCGCGGCGGCCGCAGGCTGGTCAACTATGACGCGATTTCTGTCGATGCCGCGAGCCGCAAGCTGGAGGACGCCGGGCTGCCCGCGCGCATCATGATCGATTGCTCGCACGCCAACAGCAATAAGGATTACACGCGGCAGAGGCTGGTCGCGAGCGACATCGCCGGGCAGATTGCTGGCGGCGATCGCCGCATTATCGGCGTGATGATTGAGAGCAATCTGGTCGCGGGTGCGCAAAAGCTGGTTCCGGGCAAGCCTCTCGTTTACGGCCAGAGCCTTACGGACGGTTGCCTGGGATGGCCTGAGACTGTCGACATCCTTCGCGACCTTGCCGCCGCCGTTCGTTCGGCTCGCGGCTAGAGCGACGGGAAGGGAATTGCGCATGAAACAGATTGTCGCCGTGGTATTCGGATTGGGGCTGCTGTGCAACGCGCTGCTTTTCGTCCCGCAGGTGCTGGCGGTGTGGCGGAAGAAGAGCGATGAGGGCATCTCGCTGATCACGTTCGGTGGGTTTAATGTGCTTCAGGCGATTGGGATTGTTCACGGCTTCTATCAGGACGATCCCTCCCTAATTTTGGGGATGGCGGCAAGCCTGATCAGTTGTGGCACGGTCACATTTCTGACACTGGTTTATCGTGCGCGACGGAAGCGTGTTGTCGGCATTTGAGATGATGCGGTCTCTTATTTCATGGTGGCGAGCACGCTTTTTGGCACTTTTGCGGCTACGTTGTATCTCGAATCCACTAGTTCGGTGATGTCATATTTCAGTGTTGATGCAAAGAGAATGGCTACTTCGCTGTCGCTCAGTTTGTACTTCTGCTTGATCCAGGTGGCCAACTGCGATGTTGCAATCTGAATCGATACTGGGACCGAACCGGCGACACCCAAGGCGATGAGATAGTCCTTATTCTCGACACGCACCATGCCGCTGGAATCGCCCGGAATCACCTCGACGGAGAAGTCGACGTCCATCGAGGTCTCCAGTCCGCTGCCCACAACCTCGCCATCGCCCATAGCCGCGTGGCCGTCTCCCATGCCGAGGAGGGCGCCCGCGTGGAAGACTGGGAAGTAGACCGTCGCGCCCTCTGCGATCTCGTTATAGTCCATATTGCCGCCGAAGGGGCCGAGGTCTCCGCCACGATACTGTTGGTCGCCCTGAGGCGCAACCGAAACGCATCCGAGCATCGGCTTCAAAGGGACACTGTAGTTCTTCATGTGCTCGCTGGGATGAGTCGGCACAGCGATGCCTTTGTCGGGCAGCAAGGTCCACTCGCCGTCGACTGCGGGATCGTACTGCGCGCCGACGAGGTACGCGGCGGTGGCTGCGTGCGGGTTGAGGTGGCTCCCCTGATGCGCACTGGAGCGGTTCGTCCGCACCTTGAGCAGATGCACCGCAAGGGTGTCTCCGGGCAGGGCGCCTTCTACATAAATAGGACCGATATTGGAGTCGCCGCCACGGTGCCGCACACCCCTGGCATCGACGCCGCCCGCGTCAGCGGTCCAGGTGTGAACGACGTCGCCGGGAAAGATTGTCAGCTCGGGCTTGTTTGTTGCCGAGTAGGTTGCGACGAAGCTGGTCGGATTATAGGCAATTTCTCGCGGTTTCGAAGGAGGAACCTTAGCGTGGGCGAGCGTGAAATTCACCGGACCGCTCGCACCTCCTCTGCCGCCAAACCCACCACCGCCCATAGGAACGGCACCGCCGCCCATCCCTCCTGCGGAGCCACCGCCGCCACGGCCACCCCGGCCGCCTCCGAGGATGGTGCCGGTGCCTGTAATAGTTTCGCCGGAGAAAGTCCCGGTCAGCGCGCCGGCTGGATTACCTTGCGCGTCGGTCAGCTTGATGTCGAGCTTGCCATCGGTGAGCGTGCCGTCAATCTTCGAAGCACCCCATATCCCGCTAAGCTTGTCGCCGTCCGCCGTCAACGTAACGCGGGTGTACTGTAGCTGGGGCTCGCTTCCAATGGTTGCGACCCAGTTGCCGGAGACATCGGCTGCCACGCACACCCGTGTAAAGGCAATCGCACCGGCCAGGGCAGCCATCATCATCCATCGCTTTGCCATCGTCATGCTCCTATCCATGTGGTCATCGATTTCGTCGGGGCTTACTTGTTGAGGGTCGCCAACACGCTCTTGGGCACCTTGGCCACAACATTGAAGTGGGGATCGACTAACTCCGTAATGTCGTACTTGAGCACATCGCCGAAGAGCAGGGCCACTTCGCTGTCGTTGAGCTTGTAGTCATGTTTGACCCATTCCGCCAGTTGCGTAGTGGCGAGCTGAATCGAATCTGGAACCGAGCCCGAGACGCCAAAGGAGATCAGATAGTCCTTTGTCTCGGCGCGTACCTGGGGCGTTGCGTAACCCTTGATGACATCGACGGTGAAGGTGATATCCACGGAAGTCTCAAGTCCGGTGCCTACGACCTCGCCATCGCCCATCGCGCCGTGAGCATCGCCCATTCCGAGCAAGGCCCCTGGGTGGAAGACGGGAAAGTACACCGTGGTGCCTTGTGCATTGTCGTTGTAGTCCATGTTTCCGCCGAACGGGCCGAGATCCGTTCCGCCCCACTGTTCTTCTCCCGGAGGTGCGACGGAGATACAGCCAAGCATCGGTTTCAGGGGAATTGTGAGATGGGGCAGACCTGGCGACGGAGGCAGTTTTGCGATCCCCTCGTCGGGATACTGTTCCCATGATCCGTTGAAGTTCGGGTCATATTGCGCCGCCAATGAATAGGCCTGCGTCACCGCGTACTGGTTGAAGCGGCTTCCCTGACGGCCGATCGGCTTGTTGGTGCGGAGCTTGACGATCTTCACCACCAGCGTGTCGCCAGGCAGCGCGCCTTCAATGTAGAAGGGACCAATATTCGCGTCGCCACCGGTTCCGTGGTGGATGATTTTGGTGTCGCGGGCGTTATCCATTGTCCGCGTATTGACGGTGTCGCCGGGAAAGATATGCAGGTTCGGCGGTTCCGCGGCGGAGTAGGTACCGTAGGCTACGTTCGGTTCGAAGTCGTAGGTTTTCGGAGTGGCCGGAGGAACGGCGGCGCGGGTCAGCTTCCATGTAACGTCGGTTGGAGGCTGCGCGATCATGCCACCGCCACCCATCCTGCGAGCGGGGACTGCGCTTCCGGTGCCGGAGAACGCGTCGTCGGCGAGAGTGCCGGTGAGCGTGCCCGCCGGCTTGCCGCTTGCATCCGTCAACGATATTTCGACCTTAGCGCCAGCGAGAGTTCCCGCCAGCGTATTCGTGCCCCACGCGCCACTCAGCTTCGGGCCGTCGGCCTTCAGAGTGACATGGTTGTACTGAGCGGTGTACTGAGAGTCGAACGGGCCGGTCAATTGGCCGACCCATTCGCCTGAGAGGTTCGCCGCCGAGCAGACATGCGTGATCGCCAACGCCGCGACCAGTACGAATAGCTTGGTATGCCGCTTGTTTCTCATGGGAATTGCTCCGCCTTCGCCGGATCGAGGAGTGTTTGGGGTGGACGGTCCTCGCAAAGGCGGGGGCAGTCCATCCCATCAAGTGGCAAACTAGAAAATGACTTTGAACGCGAGTTGGCAGTTGAAGGGTTCGCCTACTGCGATACCGGGGGCGCTGGTGCCGCCGATTGTGCTGGTGATCTGCCCGGTAGTCAAGGAATTATTCGGAGCCATGGTCCCTCCCACTGGGATATATCTGTGGTCCGTCGCGGTGTTGCCCGCACTCAACGATGGCTTCGCGTAGTTATACCGGTTGAGGACGTTGAACATCTCCCCACGGAGCTGCCCCTTGACCCTCTCTGTGATGGGGAAGTTTTTGAAGATGGAGAGGTCGACGTCTCCGAAGCCAGGCGCTCCGTGAATCTGACCTGGTGCCGTCTTGCCGTAGTAGGCCGAGAGCGGCAGGGAACAGTCCGGTCCAAAGCTTGGCGCGGCAACGGAGCAGCCGGGAGGAGCGATCACTGAAAGCGGGTTGTACCACTGAATGAAGCCGTTTGTAATCGTGCTTCTGGAGGTGCCTGTGACGCCGGAAGCCAAAGTGCCTCCGCATTTTGCGCCCGAGCAAAAACGCGGAAGGCCAGTGAGATTGGCGCGGCCGGCGCCTTCACCAAGCCCCAGGCCGGAGCAGGTCGTGGCGTAGGTATTGCCGGTTGAAGAAGACTGGTTGCACGACCCCGAACCACTCGCAGTGACGGCAGCGGCGCCCTTGAAGGCGAGTGTGCCCGTGGTCTGCCATCCGCCCGTAATCCACTTGTTGACCAGCCACGACGGCCCGCGCTTGCGGTTGGGAATGACATAGGTCCAATAGCCTTTGACCTGGTCGGTGACTACTGCGTTGGAACCGTAGTCCGCTGCAGGATTGTTGTAGTCCTCAATTGAACCGGTACCGACACTGGTCGACAGGGCGTAGGAGATCTCGGAGATCAGCCCATGCCAGTTTCTCGTACGGATATAGGCCTGGAAGGCGTTGGCATTCGACGATCCAAAGCTGGTGACCTGCGTGATCTTGGCAAAGTTGGGGTACT
>WNGR01006948.1_pt1 | contig 12384 bp, 8 predicted proteins | sample 5407581 | NCBI WGS metagenome assembly WNGR01 (sample SAMN13153383, study PRJNA577476) | soil metagenome | isolation source: 80 cm soil or saprolite under Garry oak tree replicate 2 | place: USA:California | collected 2016-06-15
AGTCGTGCGCGTCGTTGCACAGATTGGGCACGATGTTCGAGAACGCGGGCAGCGTCCCGTTCGCCAGGTCCGTCGCGAACTGAGTGAACGGCACGTTGTTGCACGCTTGGCCGGTCGGGTCGTTCGCCACGTCCGACAAGAGCGCGAACACGTTGTGCTTGCGGGCGTAGTTCCCCGTGTCGCCTCCGAGATAGCAGGCGTTCGGGATGCTCTCGGCGTAGGACTTCCACGTCTTGCCCGCCGCGAGCAGGCTGCGCACGATGTTCGGCACGTTCTCGATGGTCGAGGAGCCGTCGTCGTTCGTGAGAATCTGGCCTGTCGCCAGTTGGAAGTAGTTGCCGATCGACGGATGGGTGACGGCGTAGTACTGCGTCGCCAACCCGTATTGCGCCGCCAGGCCTGTCAGGTACGGCATCGACGAGCTGCTGACGTCGACGTAGTCGGTGTTCTCTTCCGTCACGATGAACACGTGCCCGAACTGCGACGTCCCGGGCGGCGTCACCGTGATGGCCGACGTGCCGCTCTGTCCTTCACTCGTCGCCGTGATCGTCGCCGACCCGGCCGCGACCCCCGTGACGAGCCCGCTGCCGTTGACCGTCGCGGCCGCCGTGTTGCCGCTCGACCACGTGACCGTCCGGCCCACCAGCGGATTGCCGTTCGCGTCCTTGAGCGTGGCGGTCAACTGCACGCTGCCGCCCGCTGGTACGCTGGGCGACGCCGGCGTCACCGTCACCGAGGCCACGGGCAGGTGCACGACCGTAAAAGCCGAGGTGCCGCTCTGTCCCTCGCTCGTGGCCGTGATCGTGGCCGACCCAGCCACCTGGCCCGTCACCAGCCCGCTCGCGCTCACCGTCGCGGCCGAGCTGTTGCTGCTCGACCAGGTAATCGACCGCCCCGTGAGGACGTTGCCGTTCGCATCCTTCAGCGTGGCCGTGAGCTGCAGCGTCTGGCCCTCGTTCACCGTTGCCGACGCCGGGGTCAGGGTCACCGTGGCCACGGGCGCCGGCGGCTGACTGCCGGCGATCGCGAAGTTGCACACGGTGTGGCTGCCGCTGATGGCGGTCAGCGCCCAGCTGGCGAGCGCCGTCACGCCGCTCTGCTCCGTCCGGAACGCGAAGCCGGTGCCGATCGTCTGCTCGGCGCTGCCGGCCGGCGTCACGTATGCCGAGTATGTGTGGCTCGGCACGTCGACCACGACCCGGAAGTGGTAGCTCGTGCCGGCCGTGTAGGGGATGCTGTTCGACGCCGCGTACGCCCCGCCGTTGCGGGCGTCGATCGTATTGCCCGTGTTGAAGCGCAGGATGACCGCCATGTCGGTGTACGCGGCCGCGGCGCCCGACGACAGGCCCGTCGCCGCGTCGAGCCCGGCGCCGTTGGGCGTCGCGTCGAACGTCGCGGTGAACGAGCCGTTCTGCGAGGTGAACCCGCTGTTCTGGAACGCGGTCGTGCTGGTGGCGCAGCCCGGGGCCGCACACGTCACCGTGATGGCCGACGTGCCGCTCTGCCCTTCGCTCGCCGCCGTGATCGTCGCCGAGCCGGCCGCGACCCCCGACACGAGCCCGCTGCCGTTGACCGTCGCCACGGACGTATTGCTGCTGGTCCAGGTCACGACCCGCCCTGACAGCGTATTGCCGTTGGCGTCCTTCGTGGTGGCGCTGAGCTGTGTCGTCTGACCCTGCGCGACGCTCGCCGACGCGGGGCTGACGGTCACCGACGCCACCGGGACGTTCGTCACGGTGATCGCTGCGGTGCCGCTCTTGGCTTCGCTCGTAGCGGTGATCGTCGCAGACCCGGGCGCGATGCCCGTGACGTCGCCGTTCACGTCCGCGACCGCGACCGACGTGTTACTGCTCGACCACGTGACCGTGCGCCCCGAAAGCGGGTTGCCGTTGGCATCCTGCGGCGTCGCCGTCAGCTGCGCCGACTGCCCCGCCGCGACCGTGGCCGACGCCGGCGTCAAGCTCACCGACGCGACCGGGACGGTGCACCCGGTGACGGTGACGCTCGCGCTGGCGGACATATTGCCGGGGTTGCTGGTCGCGACGACCGTGAACGAGCCGCAATTGGCGCTGTGGTAGTTGCCGTAGTGGCGCTTGCCGTTGGAGCTCGGGTCGACACTGCCGCCCGTCGCGGTCCAGGTCACGCCGACGTCCGCGCTGTCGCCCGTAGCCGTGAAGCCGACCGCCAGGAAGTCCTGGGTTTGATTCGGCTGGAGCGTCACGTTCTGTGGGGAGACAACGAACTGCGTGATTGTGGATCCTGGACCGGTGACTGCGATTGGCTTTTCGCAGCCGAATACGAAGGCGACCGTCAGGAAGGCCGCCCACGTCGGCGACGGTTTTAGGCGCGCCAACCGGCTCGCCAGCTTATGCATGAATGTCATGGCACGCCCCCGCTGATGGAAAAAAGACCGGGCCGCCAACGTCGACCCGTGTTCGGGATCGCTGGCGGCCCGGCGAGCGTAGCGGATTGAAACCGCGTTAGCCCCGTGGCTCTGCGTCACCGCCTTTCGACGGCTTTGCTCTGAGCAGCGTGCGAGCGCAAACTAGGGCGACGTGCACGCGCGAATCCGTGACGCGCGTCATGCTCCGCAGTGGGGTTGCGTCGACGCCCCGAATGACTCCCGAAACCACGAGCCACCCGGCCCCGCCGGGACGCCGTATCGGGAGGCCCGCGCAGCTGTAACGGCCCTGCTACATGGCACCCGACTCGCCCCCTCGCCACAGGCCGCAAACGCATAGCGGTCATGGCATTAACCTCGACAGCCCGCCCGCATGGGTCCTGCTGAACATTGGGGCGCAATAGCGGGGAGTTCAGGGTGAAACTGGCGGTCTTCACGAGCAAATATCCAGCTCGCGTCGCCACGTTCTTCGAGCGCGACATGCGGTCGCTGCTCGAGGCGGGCGTCGAGATCGACGTGTTCCCGATCTACCCGCTCGACCAGCGCATGTGGCGCTACGCGCAGCCGCTGCTCGACGCCGCGGTGCTGCCGCGCGAGCGGGTGCATCATCTCGGCTTCGCCAAGAGTCTCGGTCGCCTGGTCGCCCCCCCGCGCCGCGGGCTCGGTCGCTTCCTGCGCGATGCCGGCGCGGTGAGCGCGGCGGCGCTGCGCTACGGGCCAGTGTCGCTCGCGAAAACGGCGTACGTGCTGCCCAAGGCCTGGGCCGCCGCCGCGCGGTACGCCGATCGTTACGACCACGTGCTGGGTTATTGGGGGAACTACGCGGGCACCTGCGCTTACCTGTTCCACCGCCTGCAGCGGCGGCGCGTCCCCTTCTCGCTCTGGGTGCACGCCGGCACGGATCTCTACTTCCGACCCGCGTACCTGCGCCAGAAGCTCGAGTACGCCGACAACATCATTACGTGTTGCGACTTCAACCGCTCGTTCATGCTGGAGCGCTATCGCGACGTGGCCCAGCGCCTCGCTCCCAAGATCCATGTGTGCTACCACGGCCTTGACCTCCCGGTGTTCCCCTTCCGCCCGGACGGCCGTCCGCCCGCCACGGTGATCGCCGTCGGTCGGCTCGCCCGCGACAAGGGGTTCGCCTATCTGCTGCGCGCGGTCGCCGTACTCGCGAGCCGCGGCGTGGCGGTCGCACTCGAGATCGTGGGCGACGGCGAGGAGCGCGGTGCGCTCGAGCGTCTCACGCGCCGGCTCGGGCTCGGCGACCGGGTGGCGTTCCGGGGCTGGGTCAGGTTCGACGAGGCCCGCGCCCGCATGGCCGGGGCGACCATGCTGGTGCACCCGTCGGATCGCCTGGGCGACGGCCTTCCCAACGTGCTGCGCGAGGCCATGGCGCTCGGCACACCGGTCATTGCCTCGCGCGTGGCCGGCATTCCGGAAGCGCTGGACGGCGGGTGCGGAGTCCTGGTCCCGCCGCGCGACGTCGGCGCCCTCGCGGACGCGATCGCGACGCTGCTGGGCGATGCCGGGCTGCGCCGCGCCGTGGCCGAGGGCGCGCGGCGCCGCACCGAGCAGCAGTTCGACATGGTCCGCACCGGAGCGCGACTCGCCGAGCTGCTCCGCCGCCCCGCGCCGGGCGCCCCCCCCTCCCCCTCCCCCTCCGTCCCGGAGCCGGCGAATGCCGCTCCGGTCCTGTCCGCAAATCCCGGATGACCGTGTCCGTGCATCCCCTGACCGACGAGGAGCGCCACGCGCGTTTCATTCTCGAGCTGCTGCTCGACGACCCGGCGGGCGCGGGACCCGCCCTCGACGGGCCCGACTGGCCGCTGCTCGGCCGGCTGGCGCAGCGACACGCCGTGCTGGTCCGAGTCGCCGACCGGCTCGCGGACCTCGGGGTTCCCGTGCCTGCCGCGTTCGCGGCGCTTGCCGAGCGGGAGCGCGAGCGGGGCCGCGCGACGCTCGACCTGCTGCGCCTGGTGCACGCGGCCTCCATCCGGCACCGCATCACGTGGATGGCGCCCAAAGTGCCGCAGCGCTATCCCGACGTGGGCGACGACCTGGATCTCCTCGTCTTCACCCCGGACTCGAGCGTCGACCGGCTCATCCTGGAAGGCATTCCCGTCACCCGCGAGCGGGCATCGCTTGCGAACCGGCTGTCTGGCAGCACCGTCTACACGGTGGTCGGAGCCATCGCGCCCGGGCTGGTGGTCGACATCCATCACGGTCGCGTTGGGCCCGCCGGCCAGCACGTCGCGTTCGCACGCGCGCTCGCTTCCCACGGACAGCGTCAGGTGCTCGGCGGGACCGAGCTGTGCGTGCCGGCGCCCGAGGACCAGCTGGTGCTGCAGGGCCTCGAAAAGGTGGCGGGGCGACGCTCGTTCCATCTCTGCGACGTGCTCCAGACCGTCGCCGTGCTGCGCCGCCCGCGCCTCGACTGGGACCGGGTGGTCGCGACCGCCAGGGCCCATGGGGGTTGGGACGGCCTGAGCTGCTACCTCCACTATGTGGACGAAGCGTACGCGCGGCTCGTCGGGCGCGAGCTCCTGGCCCCGGAGCAGCGCCGCACGCTCACGCTCCGCGGCTGGGGCCACGTGAACCTGCGCGAAGCCGGATTCCTCTTCCCCGCCGTGCGCGTGACCGGCCGGCTGCACGGCTCCCAGCTCGGTCGCTCGCTGGGACAGGCGGAGTGGAACACCGCGCTGAGACTCAGTCTCTGGCCCTTCGCCGTAGTCGGCACCCGGCTCGCACAGGCGCGCCCATGGTGAGCGATACACTGCTGCGGCTGTATCATCGCCTGCCGGCCCCGGCTCGGTCCGCGGCCGCGACGGTGCGCGGCTTCTACCTGCGCGCGTGGCGCTACGGCGCGGACTTCGAGCGCCTGGTCCATGCCGCGCTTGCCCGCGAGCGCTGGACGCCCGAGCAATGGAAGGCCTGGCAGGACGAGCGTCTCTCCGCCCTGCTGGAGCGTGCGGCGACGCGCGTGCCGTTCTACCGGGAGGCCTGGCGCGCGCGGCGGCGCGCCGGCGATCACGCCTCCTGGGACCGGCTCGAGCACTGGCAGGTTCTCGAGAAGCAGACGCTGCGTGACAACCCCGGGGCGTTTCTGGCGGACGACCGTGCCGGGCGCGGTCTCTTCCGCGAGCACACCAGCGGCACGAGCGGGGTCCCGCTCTCCATCGGGAAGAGCCGCGGCATGCTGCGCGAGCTGTACGCGCTCGCCGCGGCGCGCACGCGGCGCTGGTACGGGGTGCTCCCCGGCGACCGCACGGCCCGCCTGGGCGGCCAGCTCGTCGCCTCGTTCGCGCAGCGCCGCCCGCCGTTCTGGGTATGGAATGCGGCAGCGCGAGAGCTCTACATGTCCACGTTCCACCTCGCGCCCGAGCACGTCCGTCACTATCTCGATGCACTGGTGCGCTACCGCGTCGTGTGCCTCACCGGGTACACCTCCTCGCTCGTGGCGCTCGCACATGAGGTGCTGCGGGCCGGCCGGGTCGACCTCCGAATGAAGGTCGTCGTGACGAGCGCCGAACCGCTCGGCGAGGATCAGCGGGCGGCCATCGAGGCGGCGTTCGGCTGCCCGGTGCGCGAGACGTACGGCATGACCGAGAACGTGGCAGCGGCGAGCGAGTGCGAAGCCGGACGCCTGCACCAATGGCCCGAGATGGGCGTGATCGAGGCACGGGACGAGGAGTTCATCTGCACGGGACTGATCAACGACGCCATGCCGCTGATCCGGTACCGGCTGGGCGACCGCGGCCGGCTCGCGCCGGCCGGCGCCACCTGCCCGTGCGGGCGGACGCTGCCCGTGATCGCGGCCATTGAAGGACGCACCAGCGACCTGCTGGTGACGTCGGACGGGCGTCGCATCTTCTGGATGAACCCCGTCCTGTACGGGCTCCCGGTGCGCCAGGGCCAGATCGTCCAGGAGTCCATTCGCCGCATCCGGGTCCGCTTCATCCCGACGCCCGCCTTTAGCGACGGCGCCGGCCAGACCCTCGTCGCCCGGATCCGTGACCGGCTCGGCGACGTGGACGTGGTGCTCGAGCCGGTGGCGGAGCTGCCCCGGACGGCCGCCGGAAAGGTCCGCGCCATCGTCGGTAACGTCGAGTGGGCACCGTCATGACCGCGACGCCGCTGCCGTTCGTGTCCGTCGTCGTGCCCTGCCTGAACGAGGAGCGGTACGTCGCCGCCTGCCTCGACTCCATCCTCGCGACCACGTATCCGGCCGACCGGCTGGAGGTCCTGATCGTGGACGGGATGAGCGAGGATCGTACCCGGCCCATCGTCGCGGCGTACGCGAAACGCAACCCGGCGGTGCGATTGATCGACAACCCGAGCCACATCACGCCCACCGGGCTCAACGCCGGCATCCGGGCGGCGCGGGGCGACGTCATCGTGCGAATGGACGCCCACGTCGTCTATCCGCCCGACTACCTCGCCCTCTCGGTGGCCGCGCTGCAGCAGACGGGCGCCGACAACGTGGGCCCCGTGATCGTGACGCGTCCGGCCGACGGCCACGCGGTGGCCCGGGCCATCGCGGTCGCGCTGTCGCATCCCTTCGGGGTCGGCAATTCCCACTTCCGCATCGGCAGCCGCGAGCGTCGCTGGGTCGACACGGTGCCTTTCGGCTGCTTCTACCGCAGCGTGTTCGACCGGGTCGGCATGTTCGATGAGGAGCTGCCCCGCAACCAGGACGACGAGTTCAACCACCGGCTCGCCACGCACGGAGGGCGCGTGCTGCTCGAGCCGCGACTGGTCGCGTACTACTATGCCCGCGGGTCCATCCGGCAGGTCGCCCGCATGTGGTATCAGTACGGCTACTTCAAGCCGCTGGTCGCGCGCAAGGTCGGCCGCGTGATGACGCTGCGCCAGCTCGTGCCGGCGTGCTTCGTGCTCGGCCTGGCCGGAACCGGCGCCCTGAGCGGCTGGTTTCCCCTCGCCCGCGTGGCGTTCGGCGCCCTGGCCCTGGCCTACGCGGCCCTGGCGGTCGGCTGCGGGCTCGCCGCCGCCCGCAAGCAGGGCGTGGCGTGCGCGCTTATGCTGCCTTTCATCTTCGGGGCCATTCATACGAGCTACGGCGTCGGGTTCCTGCAGGGCGTGGCGCACCACCTGTTGGGCCTGGGCCGGCGGCGGCGCGACCACGCCGCCTTGGCGCTCACCCGCTGACGCGCGCCAGCGCGATGTCCCTGCGCCTCCGCTATGCCCGGGTCGCCGACTGGCCGCCGCTCGCCTGGCTGGCCCGGTGCACCGCGTCCGACCGCGAGATCGAGGTCCTGCACGGCGATCTCGTCGAGGTCACGCCCGACTGGTTCTGCGAGGCTGTGTGGACGGGCGACTACGAGGCCGCCGATTTCGACAAGAGCGACGTCGTGTTCGGGTCCGGTGCCCGGGTGCGCGGGGAGCGCGCCACTTTCGTATCGGCGTCCTCGACGGTCGATCGGCTGCACGCGTTGGAGCTGTCCGATGGCGCATGGGTGTCGAACTCGCTCGCCTGTCTGCTTGCCACCGCCCGGGCGGGCGTCGACCCGCTCTACGCGCGCTACTTCGAGGACTTTCGCACCGTGCGCGACGGTTTGATCCGATACCGGCCGTCGCTCTTGACCACTCGCGGCGCCGTTCGCCTGACCTACTACCGTAATCTCGAATGGGATGGTCGTCGGCTCCGCTCCGTGAGCAAGCCGGCCCCGGTACGCACGCTCGACTCCTTCTGGCGGTACCGCACGTTCCTCAGTCAGTCGCTGCGGTCCCTCGCCGACAACATGGCCGACCGCCGCCGGCGACGGCCGTTCACGTTCCTGGGCACGATCTCCACCGGCTACGACTCGGCCACCGCGGCGGTCCTGGGACGGGAGGTCGGGTTGTCCGAGGCGATCACCGTGAACCGGTCGCGCAGCGGCGCCGCGGACGCAGGCGTAGAGCTCGCCGCCCGGCTCGGTCTGACGACGCACGTCGTCGAGCGGGACGCGTGGCGACGGAGCCCATTCCCGGAGGTCCCCTTCCTCGCGTCCGACGCCAAAGGAGAGGACGTGTATTTCAAGGGCGCCGAGTCGCGCCTCGCCGGCCGGGTGCTGCTCACGGGCTTTCATGGCGACGGCGCCTGGTCCCGAGCGCCCCATCGATTGAACGGCGACATCGTCCGCAAGGACCAGTCGGGCCTGTCGCTGTCCGAGTACCGCTTGTGGATCGGGTTCCTGCATTGTCCGGTGCCGTTCATCGGCATCCGGCAGGCCGCCGCCATCACCGCCATCAGCCGCTCGCCCGAAATGGCCCGCTGGGACTGGCCGTCGGGCAACAGCCGGCCGATCTGCCGTCGCATCCTCGAGGAGGCCGGGCTGCCGCGCCACGGCTTCGGCCTCGAGAAGCGGGCGGCGTCCGTCCTGTTGTTCGACGAGGGATTCCTGACCCCGGACTCACTCGTCGACTATACGGCCTGGTTGGCGGAGCGCGCCGGCGATGCGCACGGGCCGGCGCGCCGTCCGGCCGAGGCCCTGTGGCGTCTATGCGGTCGCCTGGTGGCGCCGCTCGCCCACGTCACCCCGCAGCGTTGGTCCCGGGTGCGGGCGGTCCTGGGCCGTGTGGTCGAGATGAGCCGGCGAGAGCGGTTGTTCCGCTACGTCTTCCCGTGGGCCCTGGCCCGTGCGCAACGCCGTTACGAGCCCGGGCTCGAGGCTTAGTCCCCGATCTCCACGCCGACCCCCTCGCGCCGCAGCTTGCCGAGCAGCCACGCCTGCACCCGCGCGGTGACCTCGACGACGCCGTCCACCTGCGCTTCGGCCAGCACTTCGGAGTCGCGGTGCAGCGCGGCGAGCAGCTTCCCATCCCCCACGGGCACGCGGATACGCGCGATAGGACGGAGCGCTTGGGCGGAGGTACGGAGCGCGGAGCGCAGCCCGTCTACCCCACCGGAAGTCGGAACGCGGAACGCGGAACGCAGAACAGTGGATGTCAACAGGGCGTGGGGGTATTGCTCTCGAACCCGGGTCAGAAACGCGTCAGCATCGGGCAGCAAATCGGCTTTGTTGAACACGTAGATCACGCGCTTGCGCTCGACGTCTACATCGCTGTTCCGCGTTCCGCGTTCCGCGTTCCGCATTTCGTTGTCCACGACCTCCGCCTGCTCTTCCCATGTCGGGTGTGAGGCGTCGATCACATGCAGCAGCAGATCCGCCGCGCGCGCCTCCTCGAGCGTGGCGCGGAACGAAGCCACCAGGTGATGCGGCAGCTTGCGGATGAACCCCACCGTGTCGGTCAGCCGGAAGCGGTAGCCTCCGCCCACGTCGACTTCCCGCGTCAACGTGTCGAGCGTGGCGAACAGCCGGTCCTCCACCAGGATGTCGGCTCCCGAGAGCGCCCGCAGCAGACTCGATTTGCCGGCGTTGGTGTAGCCGACCAGCGCGGCGCTGGGCAGGTCGCGGCGTCCCTGGCGCTGGTTGGCGCGATGGTGCGCGACTTCCTCGAGGCGCCGCTTCAGGTTGGAGATCTTACGCCGGATCACCCGCCGGTCCGTCTCGAGCTGGGTCTCGCCCGGCCCGCGCAGTCCGATGCCGCCGCGGATGCGCGAGAGGTGGGTCCACATCCGCGTGAGGCGCGGGAGCAGGTACTCGAGCTGCGCCAGCTCGACCTGCATCTTCGCCTCGGCCGAGCGCGCGCGGGTCGCGAAGATGTCGAGAATCACCTCGGTGCGATCCATCACCCGCACCGCGAGCGCCTTTTCCAGGTTCGACCCCTGCACCGGCGACAGCGCCTCGTCGAACAACAGCAGCGTCGAGCCGGTGTCCTGGAGCACGCCCTTCAGCTCGTCGACCTTCCCCTGCCCGAGGTAGAACGTGGGACTGGGGGCTTCAACGCGCTGGTGGGTCCGCCCCACCACCTCGGCACCCGCCGTGTCGGCGAGCCGGCCGAGCTCGTCGAGATGGTCGTCCAGCTGCGCCGCGTCCAGCGAGCCCTTGCGCGGCGCACCGACCAGGAACGCGCGCTCGACCGGCGGCTGGACGTCGATTAGTTGTCGGATCTGACCTGGCTCCTCGTCATGTGCTACTCTAATCTATTTCAATAACTTCATCAGCGGCACGTTCCCCGTGCCCGTCAATCCCACCGTCTTGGCCCCCAGCGGGGTATCGAGGAACACTCGACCCGTCACGCCGTATGCGAGGGCCCGCCGCGTGAGCAGCGCCTTCGCGCCCGCCCCGATGCCGGCCCAGGCGAACCGCACGGGGACGATCACCCGGCTGTGATTGGTGGGCGACAAGTCGAGCGGCCGGTCCAGCAGCGCGTCGCCGAAGTGCGTGCCCTCGAGATCGATGCCCACTTCGAGTCGCGTCGAGCGCAGCCGGTAGTCGTTCGGGTTCCAGACGTCGAACACCAGATCGAACGTGCCGCCGGTGAGCCCGAGGCCGGTGACGTCGATCTCCTGAAGCGTCAGATCGGGCTCGGTGAACGAGAGATGGCCGAGGGTCGCGCAGGCGAGGCACAACCAGACCACAGGAAACGGGAAACGGGACACGGGAAACGAGCGTCTCGTCACGTTTCCCCTTTCCCCTTTCCCGTTTCCCGCTTCAGGTTCTCCCACCACTCGATCCGTTTCTTGATCTCTTTCTCGTATCCGAACTCACTCGGCTCGTACCAGTTCTGCCCCCGCAGCACCTCCGGCAGGTACTCTTGCGGCACGTAGGCATCCGCGAAGGCGTGGGCGTACTGATACCCCGCCCCATAGCCCAGGTCCTCCATGAGCTTGGTCGGCGCATTGCGGATGTGCAACGGCACCGCCTCGGACGGATGTTGCCGCGCCGCCTCCATCGCCCGGTCGAACGCGACGTACACACGGTTCGACTTGGGCGCGGTGGCGAGATACACGACCGCCTCGGCGAGGGCGAGCTCTCCCTCGGGCGAGCCGAGAAAGTGGTAGGCCTCCTTGGCCGCGAGCGCGACGGACAGGGCGCGCGGATCCGCCAGCCCCACGTCTTCGGCGGCGATGCGCACCACGCGGCGGGCGACATACAGCGGATCCTCGCCCCCCGCCAGCATCCGCGCCAGCCAGTACAGCGACCCCTCCACGTCCGACCCGCGCACGGCCTTGTGCAGGGCGGAGATGAGGTTGAAGTGCTGCTCGCCGGATTTGTCGTAGGCGGGGAGAGGCTTCTCGAGGACGGACACAACGAAGTCGCGGGAGAGGGGACGTGGGACGGGGGACGAGGAGTTCCCGACGTGCTGCCCGATCGCTTCCAAAGCGTTCAGCGCTCGCCGCGCGTCCCCCTGGGCGTATTGAACGAGCCCATCAAGAGCCTCGCTGGACAGCAGCGGCACGCGTCCGTCGTCCCCCGTCCCCCGTCCCACGTGCGCCACCGCGCGTTCGATCACAGCCCGTATGTGGGCATCGGTGAGCGGCTCGAACACGAACACCCGGCAGCGCGACAGCAGCGGTGCCGTCAGCTCGAAACTGGGGTTCTCGGTGGTGGCGCCGATCAGCGTGATGACGCCGTTCTCGACCCAAGGAAGAAACGCGTCCTGCTGCGCCCGGTTGAAGCGGTGGATCTCGTCGCAGAACAGGATCGTGCCGCGTCCCTCGTACTTGAGCCGGTCCTCGGCTTGCTTGATGATTTCGCGCACGCGCGCCACCCCCTCGGTGACCGCGGAGATGCACGACCCCACGTCGCCACGGCGAATCAGCTCGCCCAGCGCCTTGCCGGGGCCGAGCAGGTGCTCCTGGCCGAGGAACTCCTCGAGCCGCGTCGGGCGCATGCGGGCGGCGAGGGGCTCGGGGGAGCGGGAAAAGAGGGTGGGGTCAGACACTCATGGCCTCTTCATCCACAGCCACCTCGTCATCCCGTGCCCGCTCGGGTAGACCAACCCGGGGCCATGCCCCGAGGCTCACCGAAACACCAACGTCCCTGCCGCGGCTCGGCCGCGCGGTGCCAGGGGCGGGTCGCGTTATTCCCCGGGCCATGGGCCCGGGGTTGGTCCACCCGCACCACCACTCGACG